>Ga0070741_10012340_pt1 | contig 15470 bp, 12 predicted proteins | sample Coa_R1_4_FD_66440 | JGI IMG/M metagenome (GOLD analysis project Ga0070741, IMG submission 66440) | Surface soil microbial communities from Centralia Pennsylvania, which are recovering from an underground coalmine fire - Coalmine... | ecosystem: Environmental > Terrestrial > Soil > Unclassified ... | reverse complement strand
CACCTTCTCGGTGAGCTGACCGCCCTCTTCGTGGCCCACGTATCCGGGCGGCGAGCCAATCAGCTTGCTGACCGAGTGCTTCTCCATGTACTCGGACATGTCGAAGCGGATCAGCGCGTGGTCGCTGCCGAACAGGAAGTTCGCCAGCGCGCGCGCCAGCTCGGTCTTGCCGACGCCGGTCGGACCGAGGAACACGAAGCTGCCGACCGGACGATTCGGATTCTTCAGGCCGGCGCGCGACCGGCGGATCGCGCGCGAGATCGCCGAGATCGCCTTCTCCTGCGAGATGACGCGCTTGTGCAGCTCGGTCTCCATCCGCAGCAGCTTGTCGCCTTCGTCCTGATTGATCGACGCGATCGGGACGCCGGTCCACTTCGACACGACCTCGTCGATCTCGGCCTTGCCGACGATGACCTTGCGCGCACTGGACTTGACGTCGAACTTCTCGCGCACGAACTGCAGGTTCTCGCGCGCCGCCATCTCCTGCTCGCGGTGGAACTGCGCCTTCTCGAAATCCTTCTGCGAGACGGCGTTCTCCATCTGCTCGATGTTCAGGCGGATGCTGCGGTTGATCTCGCCGAACTCTTCGCTGTAGCCCGCCTCGCGCAGCTTGGCGCGCGCGCCGGCCTCGTCCACGAGATCGATCGCCTTGTCGGGCAGGAACCGATCCGTGATGTAGCGGTTCGACTGGTAGACGGCCGCTTCGATCGCCTCGCGCGTGTACTCGACGTGGTGGAAGCTCTCGTACCGATCCTTGACGCCGAGCAGGATTTCGATCGTGTCGCGCTCGCCCGGCGGATCCACTTTGATCGCCTGGAAGCGCCGTTCGAGCGATCGATCCTTCTCGATGTACTTCCGGTACTCCGCCGGCGTCGTCGCGCCGATGCACCGGATTTCGCCGCGGCTCAGCGCCGGCTTCAGGATGTTGGCGGCGTCGAGCGATCCTTCCGCCGACCCCGCGCCGACCAGCGTGTGCAGCTCGTCGATGAAGACGATGATGTTCGGGTTGTCGGTCAGCTCCTTCATGATCGCCTTGAGGCGCTCTTCGAACTGACCGCGATACTTCGTGCCCGCGACGATGAGCGAGATGTCGAGCGCGAGGATGCGCTTGTCGGCGAGGAAGTGCGGCACGTCGCCGTAGACGATCTTCTGCGCGAGCCCCTCGACGATCGCCGTCTTGCCGACGCCGGGCTCGCCGATGAGCACGGCGTTGTTCTTGGTGCGGCGGCAGAGGACCTGCTGGACGCGCTCGAGCTCGTGCTCGCGGCCGACGAGCGGATCGAGCTGGTTCTTCATCGCCGATTCGGTGAGGTCGCGGCTGAACTCGGCGAGCAGCGGCGTTTCCTTCACGCGCGTCAGCGTCGTCTTCTCGTTGAGCAGCTGGACGATGTCCTCGCGGACGGTGTTCAGCCGCATCCCCTTCTCCATGAGGATCGACGCGGCGACGGAGCGTTCCTCGCGGAGAATGCCGAGCAGCAGATGCTCGGTCCCGATGTAGTTGTGGAGCAGCCGGTCGGCTTCCTCGGCCGCGAACTGCAGCACGCGCTTGGTTTCCGCGCTGAACGGAATCTCGACCGAGGTCGAGACCTTCTCGCGGAACACGGTGCGGCCTTCGATTTCCTTGCGGATGTTTTCGAGAGAGAGATGCGAGCGCGCGAAAATGCGGCTCGTCAGCCCTTTGCCTTCGCGGATCAAACCAAGCAACAGGTGCTCGGTTTCAATCGAGATGCTACCGAGCTGGCTGGCCTCGTAGCGGGCGAAAAAGAGTACTCGTCGAGCCCTTTCGGTGTACCGTTCGAACATCCGGCCTACCTACGTGAAAGCAGATGAAGTTGTAGTCACGGAGACGCTGGCCACATTATACGGCATCGGTCGACCGAACCCCAGCGCCAATCGCGGATAAATCGCTGACTTTCTAGGGTTTGCGCCCCATCCGTTCGCGGCCTCGCGCAGGCCTTACGCGACCGTCAGCCGCCCCTCGTGCAGCCGCAGCACGCGATCGCACGCCTCGGCGAGCCGCGGATTGTGGGTCGCGACGATCGACGTCAGGCCGAAGTCGCGGTGCATCTCGCGCAGCAGCCGGTGCAGCGATTCGGCGGTCGCTTCGTCCAGATCGCCGGTGGGCTCGTCGGCGAGCAGCACCGTCGGCCGCATCACGAGCGCGCGCGCCACCGCGACGCGCTGCTGTTCGCCGCCCGACAGCATCCCCGGGCGGTGCGTCAGGCGATCGCCGAGGCCGACGCGCTCGAGCAGCGCCCGCGCGCGCGGGCGCGCCTCCGCCAGCGGCATCCGCGCGATCCGCATCGGCATCTCCGCGTTCTCCAGCGCGCTGAACTCCGGCAGCAGATGATGAAACTGAAAGACGAATCCCACGTGCCGGTTCCGAAACACGACCCGATCGTGATCGGACAGCGCGCCGATCGTCGTCTCGCCGATGGCAATCGCGCCGGCGTCCACGCGATCGAGCCCGCCAAGCACGTGCAAGAGCGTGCTCTTGCCGACGCCGGACGCGCCGACGATCGCGACCATCTCGCCGGCGTCAACGTCGAGATCGAGATCGCGCAGCACCGTCAGCGCGCGTCCGCCGACCGGGTAGGACTTGGTGACGCCGCGCGCCTCGACTAGCGGCACCGCTCACTCATATCGCAGCGCCTGCGCCGGATCGAGCTTCGCCGCCTGGCGCGACGGATAAATCGTCGCGAAGAAGCAGATCAGCACCGCCGCGACGACGACGAACGTGAAGTCGCGGACCAGCACGGTGAACGGCAGGTGCGTCACCTGGTAGACGTCGACCGGCACGCGAATCAACTGGTAGCGATCGAGAATCCGCGACAGGCCGACGCCGCCGATCGCGCCCGCCAGCGTGCCGACGACACCGATGATCACCCCCTGCAGCATGAAGATGATCGTCACGCTCCGTGCGCCGGCGCCCATCGTCTTCAGGATCGCGATGTCGCGGTTCTTCTCCATCACCAGCAGGATGAGCGACGCGACGATGTTCAGCGCGGCGACCATGACGATGAGGCCGATCGCGAGCGAGACGGCCATCTTCTCGAGCGCGAGCGCCGAGAAGAGCGGCTTGTTCTGATCGGACCAGTCGTTCGCGACATAGTCCGGTCCCAGCAGCCGCGGAATGTCGCGCGCGATCGCCGGCGCGAGAAAGATGTCGTCGAGCCGGAGCTGGACGAACTCGGTCGTGTCGGGCCCCAGAAGGCGGCGCGCGGTGTCGAGCGACACGAAGCCGTACGACGAGTCGAACTCGTAGAGGCCGAGGCTGAACGTGCCGGCGACGCGCAGCCGGCGCGGCACCGGCATCATGCCCATCGGCGACAGCGTCCCCTCGGGCGTCAGGATCGAAATCGAATCGCCAAGGCCGACGCCGAGCGTCGCAGCGAGATCCTTGCCGAGGAGAATGCCGTCGCGGTCGTCCGGCGTCCGACGCGCGAGCCCCGCGACGCTCCCGGACTTGATCGAGCGCGCGAGATCGGTGACGGTCGGCTCGAGCGCCGGATCGATCCCCTTGATCTGGAGCGCCGCGCTGCGCGTCGCCACCGACGCGAGCCCCATGCCGGTCATCGCGGGCGCCGCGCCGACCACATGCGGCAGTTTCAGCATCCGATCGACCTCGGCGCGCGCGTCGGTGATCCCGGTCTGCTTGAACACGTACACGTGCGCCATCGATCCGAGGATGCGGTCGCGCAGCTCCTGCTGCAGCCCGGTCATCAGCGCGAGCGCGATGATCGTCGCCATGACGCCGACGGTGACGCCGAGCGCGGAGATCAGCGAGATGACGGAGATGAACGCCTGCTTGCGTTTCGCGAGCAGATAGCGCAGCGCGATGTGGAGCTCGAACGGGACGTCCATGCCGGGGCCGGCTACTCGCGCTTCCTCATGAGCGGAAACAGGATGACGTCGCGGATCGACGGGCTGTTGGTCAGCAGCATCACGAGCCGATCGATGCCGACGCCCTCACCGCCGGTCGGCGGCAGGCCGTACTCGAGCGCGCGAATGTAGTCCTCGTCCATCTCGTGCGCCTCGAGGTCGCCGCGCGCGCGGTCCTTCAGCTGCGCCTCGAAGCGCCGCCGCTGCTCCGCCGGATCGTTCAGCTCGCTGAACGCGTTCGCCAGCTCGAAGCCGCCGATGTAGAGCTCGAAGCGCTCGACCGTGTCGGGATCGTCGGGCTTCTGCTTGGAGAGCGGCGACACCTCGGTCGGAAAGTCGTAGACGAAGGTCGGCTGCACCAGCCGGTCCTCGCAGAGCTTCTCGAAAATCTCCATGGTGATCTTGCCGGCGCCGTACGCCGGCTCGATCTCGATGCCGAGCTCGCGCGCGATCGCCGCGGCGCGGTCCCGGTCGCGCAGATCGGCGTCGGCGATGTCGCGGCGCAGCCGTCGCGACGCCGCGTCGCGCGCGCCCTCGCGCAGCGACAGGCGCGTGAACGGCGGCGTCAACGAAATCCGATGCTCGCCGAACGTGATCTGATCGCTGCCGACCGTCTGGCGCGCGACCGTCGCGATCAGCGCCTCGGTCATCTGCATCAGCGCGTGATAGTCGGCGTACGCCTCGTAGAACTCCATCATCGTGAACTCGGGGTTGTGCTGCGTCGAGATCCCCTCGTTCCGGAAGTTGCGGTTGATTTCGAACACCTTCTCCAGGCCGCCGACCGTCAGCCGCTTCAGATACAGCTCGGGCGCGATCCGCAGGAACAGATCCATGTCGAGCGTGTTGTGATGCGTGATGAACGGGCGCGCCAGCGCGCCGCCCGCCAGCGGCTGCATCATCGGCGTCTCGACCTCGAGATAGCCGCGGCTCGTCATGAACTCGCGAATCGCCGCGATCACGCGGCTGCGCGTTTCGAAGACGCTCCGCGAGTCGGGGTTGACGATCAGATCGAGATACCGCTGGCGGTAGCGGATCTCGACGTCGGTGAGGCCGTGCCACTTCTCGGGCAGCGGCAGCAGGCACTTCGCGAGAAAGTGCAGCCGCGACGCCCAGATCGTGAACTCGTTCGTCTTTGTGCGAAACAACCGCCCTTCGACGCCGACCCAGTCGCCGAAATCGAGCAGCTTGTAGATTTGGAAGTCGAGCTCCGGCACCGAGTCCTGCCGGATGTAGACCTGGATCTTCGACCGGCCGTCCGACAGCACGAGGAAGTTCGCCTTGCCGAACGCGCGAATCGCCAGCACGCGCCCGCTCGTCGTCGTCGCGACGTGCTCGGCTTCGAGCTCGTCGTGCGAGCGCGGCCCGTACTGCTCGCACAGCTCCGAGATGGTGTGCGTGCGATCGAAGCGGCGCGGGTACACGTCGACCCCGAGTTGCCGCAGGGCGTCGAGGTTCGCGCGGCGTTGCGCGATCAGTTCGTCTTCTGAGCTCATTCAGCGTGCGTCCAGCTTCTTGCGGATCGTGTCGAGCACTCCGTTGACGAACTTCACTGCGTCCTCGGTGCTGAACGTCCGGGCCAATTCGAGCGCCTCGTTGATGACGACGGCCGGCGGCGTCTCGCGGCGCAGCATCTCGCACACCGCCATCCGCAGGATCAGCCGATCGAGCACCGCCATCCGTTCGGGACGCCAGCGTTCGGCGGTCTCGGCGATGAGCGGATCGATGTCGGCGAGCCGTTCGACCGTGGCGCGTGCCAGCGCGGTCGCGAACTCCCGCAACTCGTCGGCCGGCGGCGTCTGGTCGGGCCACTGCAGCTCGAACAGCGTCTGCGCGGCGCGGCCGACCGGCGTCTGGCCGACCTCCCACTGATACAGAATCTGCAGCGCCGCCTCGCGCGCGCGGTGCCGCGGATCTTTTTTCTTCACGCCCACGTCACGGCCGCGGCGCGGGCGGTTTGGTCAGCGCGGCGACGACGTCGGCCATCTCGAGCGCGGCGAGCGCGGCTTCGCGTCCCTTGTTGTCGGGGCCGGCGCCCGCGCGCGCCAGCGCCTCTTCCACCGAGTTGGTCGTCAGCACGCCGAAGGCCATCGGCACGCCGGTCGCGGCGGCCCCCGCCGTCAGCCCGTGCGCCACGGCCGAGCAGATGTACTCGAAATGCGGCGTCTCGCCGCGGATGACGCAGCCGAGACAGACGATCGCCTGGAAACGGCCGGTCTCGGCGGCATGCTGCGCCGCAATCGGGATCTCGAAGGCGCCCGGCACGCGCACGATCGTGATGTCGCCGTCGGCGACGCCCGCCTCGCGCAGCGCCGCGGTCGCGCCCGCCTGCAGGCGATCGGTGACGAAGTCGTTGTATTTCGACACGACGAGCGCGAATCGATACGCCACTTAACGGCCCTTGAACTCCGGCTTGCGCTTCTCGAGGAACGCGCGCGTCCCCTCGCGCATGTCGTCGGTCGACGCGACGAGGCCGAAGAGCGTCGCTTCGTACTGGCACGCGTCGGCGAACGGCATCTCGGCGCCCCGGTTCACGGCCGTGATGATGTAGCGCATCGCGATCGGCGCGCTCTTCGCCAGTTGCGCCGCGAGCGCCCGAGCGCTCGTCATCAACTCGGCCGCCGGCACGACGCGATTGACCAGGCCGATGCGCAGCGCTTCGTCGGCGGCGATCGGCGCGCCGGTGAGGATCAGCTCCATCGCGCGTCCGCGGCCGACGAGGCGCGACAGCCGCTGCGTGCCGGCATACCCCGGCATGAGTCCGAGATTGATCTCGGGTTGACCCAGCCTCGCGGTGTCGGCGGCGATCCGCAGCGTGCATGCCATCGCGAGCTCGCAGCCGCCGCCGAGCGCGAAGCCGTTGATCGCGGCGATCACCGGCTTGCCGAGATTCTCGACGAGATCGAAGACGTGCTGCCCTTTCAGCGCGTGCTCGCGGCCGCCCGTCGGCGTCTGCACCGCCAGCTCGTTGATGTCGGCGCCGGCGACGAACGCTTTCTCGCCCGCGCCGGTCAGCACGAGGGCGCGCACCGCTTCGTCGCGCTGCAGATCGAGCAGCGTCCGGCGCAGCTCGTCGATCGTGTCCGAGTTGAGCGCGTTGAGCACCTTCGGACGATTGATGGTGACGAGCGCGACGCCGGCGTCGCGTTCGACGATCAGGTTCGGGTCGGCCATAGGTCAGAGCGGAAACGGGTACATCAGCCAGCCGAGCACGATCGCGGAGACGATGAAGCCGCCGAACATCAGCCCGCCGAACCGGAGCTGCTCGCGCGGCTCGTCCTTCGCGATCACCGAAAACACCAGCGACACGAAAAACGCGAACAGCACCATCAGGACGAAGTGACTGTGGATCACCGGCGGCCCCTCACTTGCGGCCGAGCGCGACGTCGTACGCGTCGATGACGACGAGCAGGTTCAGCAGGCCGGCGACGATGAGAAACGCGTTGCCGTACTCGTAGGTGACGGCGCGCACGTCGCCGACGCCGAATCCGAGCGCACCGGCGATGAAATACGGGATCCCCATGCCGAGATTGGCGAACGCCGCGAGGCCGACGAGCGGCTCGGAGAGATCGAACGGGAACAGCCGGCCGCGCAGCGCCAGCCCGATGGCGAACATCAACGGCAGCGCGATGAGGAAGATCAGCCCCTTCTGACGGCGTCCCTGCCACAAATGGCCCGCGCCGGGAATCGCCCACGACGCGAGGCACAGCAGCACGAGCCCGCCCGACTGCGTCTGTTCCGCGGCGGTGGCGCGCACGATCCGTTAGTTTACTTGAAGTACGAGCCACGACACGACCGCGCCCAGCGGCAACCCCGCGGCGAACCGGATCGCGTTGGCCGGCGTCACGCCCGTCGTCCACTCGTAGAGCAGCGTGGCGGCGGTCGGCAGGGCGGCGAGCACGAGGGCGAAGCGCGAGGTGAGGACGCGCGCGCGACGCATCCTGATCGCGGAGCGCGAGGCTTCAGCCGAGCGAAACACCACGCCGAGCGCCGCGCCGAGATAGATGCCCGTGCAGCGGGCGCACACCGGCAGCTGCGCGCCCCACAGATGAAACGACCGCTCCGGCTTCTGGTGGCACACCACCATCCCGATCGCGTAGATGCCGAAGGCGAACGCATCGGCCAGCGTCGACGCGTGCACGCGCGTCGCCGCGTACGTCGCGAGCGGCAGCGTCGCGACCCACACCGGCGCGGCGACCAGGTACGCGCGCCGCACGATGGGCAGCACCACACCTGAATGGTACACTCGCGGCGCGCATGACGGCTGCCTCGACGCCGGCGCCGCGGCACCTGGCCGGCGTCGCCCTGACCTCATCCACGCTGCTGATGACCGAGCTCGCGCTGACGCGCATCTTCTCGGTCACGATGTACTACCACTTCGCCTTCCTCGCGATTTCGATTGCGCTCTTCGGCGTCAGCGCCAGCGGCGTCTTCGCCTACACGGCGCGGCGGCGTCTGGCGCGCGCCGGCGAGGGACCGCTGCTCGCGGCCACCGCGATCCTCTACGCGCTCAGCACCGTCGTCGCGCTGTTCTGGCTGGTGCGGCTGCGCGTCGGCCTGACCTACTCGCCGCAGAACCTGCGGCTGATGCTGACGATCTACGCGCTCGCGGCGCTCCCCTTCTTCACCGGCGGCCTCGTCGTCACGCTCGCGATCTCGCGGTTCGCGACGCGCGTCAACGCGGTGTACGCGGCCGATCTGATCGGCGCCGCGTGCGGCTGTCTCGTCCTGATCCCGCTGCTGAACCGCCTCGGCGCGCCGGGTGTCGTCCTCACCGCGGCGACGCTCGCCGTGGCGGCCGCGTGGTGCTTTGCGCCGGCGCCGTCACGCCGGCGCATCGCCGCCATCGGCGTCGCCGTCGTGCTGCTGCCGCTCGCCGGCCAGCTCACCGGCGTCGCGGCCTTCGATGTCGTCGACACGAAAGGGCATCAGGGCGATCGCATCCTCTTCAGCAAGTGGAACTCGTTCTCGCGCGTGGCGGTCTACGAGCGGACGCACGGCGACTGGTCGCTGAGTCCCGCCTACACGGGACCGCGCCCCGACACGCGGTTCATGGACATCGACTCGGCCGCGTCGACGCCGATTCTCCATCTCGATGCGACGCTCGCCAACGCGCAGTATCTGCGCTACGAGCTGACGGCGCTCGCGTATCAGCTGGAGCACCCCGGGTTCAGCGCGCTCGTCATCGGACCGGGCGGCGGACGCGACCTCGCGTCGGCGCTCGTGTTCGGCGCGACGCGTGTCGACGGCGTCGAGATCAACCCGATCATCGCCGACGACGTCATGCGCGGCCGGTTCGCGGCGTTCTCCGGCGACATCTACTCGCATCCGCACGTGCGCATCGCCGTCGACGACGGCCGCAGCTTCGTGCGCCGGTCGCACGATCGCTACGACGTCATCCAGGCGTCACTCGTGGACACGTGGGCCGCCACCGCCGCCGGCGCGTACACGCTGACCGAGAACACGCTCTACACGGTGGAGGCGTTCGACGACTACCTCGATCACCTCTCGGACGCCGGCGTCCTGACGATCACGCGGTGGGTGTTCGACGGCCTGCGCCTCGTCTCGCTCGCGCAGGCGGCGTGCGACGAGCGCGGCTGGTCGGCCGCCGATCGCCTCGCGATCGTCCGCTCGGATCGCGTCGCCACGTTTCTGCTGAAGAAGTCGCCGTTCACGCCGGGCGAGGTGCAGCGGCTGCAGGACGTCTCGCGCCGGCTGCAGTTCGACGTGCTCTACGCGCCCGGGATCGCGCCGTCGGCGCCCAACGACTACGCGAAGCTGATTCGCACGACCGCCGCCACCCGCCAGGCCTTCTACGACGCGTCGTACGACGACGTGCGGCCGACGACCGACGATCGGCCGTTCTTCTTTCACACGACGAAGCTGAAGAATCAGATGTCGGTCGCGTTCGGGCGCTCGATGCTCTTCGGCAACGGTCTCAGTGCGCTGATGACGCTGCTCGCGATCTCGGCGACGCTCGTCGTCCTCTTCGTCATCGGACCGCTGCTCGTCGCCGATCGCGGCGTGAAGCATCCGCGCGGCTGGCTGGCGTGGCTCGTGTACTTCGGCGCGCTCGGCGCCGGGTTCATGCTGGTCGAGGTATCGGTGCTGCAGCGGTTCGTGCTGCTGCTCGGCCACCCGGTCTACTCGCTGACCGTGACGCTGTTCTCGCTGCTGCTCGGGACCGGCCTCGGCGCGGCATGGAGCCGCCGCTTCGATCGCACGGAGCTGCGGCGCGTCGGTCTCGCCGGCGTGCTCCTCGTCGTCGCGATCGCGCTGGCGTTCACGCCGGTGACGGCGCCGATCGTCAACTGGGCCATTCCGTTCGCCCGCGGCGTTCGCATCGCGATCGCGATTGCGCTGCTGCTGCCGATCGGGATCGCGCTCGGCATCCCGATGCCCACCGGACTGCGGATGCTCGCCCACCGCGCGCCGGATCTGGTGGCGTGGGCGTGGGGGATGAACGGCGCGTTGTCGGTCCTGGGGGCGACGCTCGCGATCTTCATTGCGATGAACTGGGGATTCCGGGCGACGCTGATGTCCGCGTCGGCGACATACCTCATCGGCTGCATCGCCTTCCTCAAAGCCTCATCGAATCAATAAGTTAGTCGCGGCTGAAACCAGAACACCGTTTCAGCGTCTAACAATGTTAATCTGGTGAACACCGTTCACCACAAGGAACTGACCAGATGGGCATTAAAGAACGCCACGAGCGCGACCGCGAAGCCGTGCGCCGAGCCATCCTCGACGCCGCGCGCGAGCTCTTCGTGACGGAAGGCTTCCAGCACGTCTCGATTCGAAAGATTGCCGAGCGCATCGAATACAGCCCGGCCGCGATCTACAGCTACTTCCCGAGCAAGGACGACATCTTCTTTGCGCTGGCCGAGGAAGGGTTTCGGCTGCTCGGCAGCCCGGCGATCGCGCTGGACCGGCTGCAGGATCTGCCGCCGCTCGAGCGGCTGCGGTCGATCTTCTGGCGGATGTACGAGTTCAGCGTCGAGCACCCGCAGTATTTCGCGCTGATGTTCGTCGAGCGGTCGGTGCCGCGGATCAGCCGCGAGTACGAGCGTTTCGCGTTCATGCGGACGCGCAAGCAGGAAATCATCGGGGTGGTCGAAGCGTGTATCGCGTCGGGCGATCTCCCGGACGGGACCAACCCCGGCGTCGCCTTCCGCGTCCTGACCGCCGGTCTGCTCGGTATCGCCACGCTGCGATTGTCCGAGCGGCTGGCGCCAGGCGAGAACGCCGACGACCTTGCCCGCGACGTTCTCGCGGTCGCCATCGCGGGCCTTCGGGCCGGCGTCCAATTCACATCGGTCTCCGCCGGTCCGTGCCCCGGCGACGAGCCCGCCACGGCCGTTCATGCTGCGCAGACGCTGACGTCTGCCGTTCAGGAGTCGTAATGTATCGCCACCTCGCACCCGTTCTCGTTCTCGCCGCGTTGGCCGCCGCGTGCAGCGCCGGCGACGCCAAGACCAAAGACGCCGCGAGCGCGGCGCCGTCCGTGCCGGTCGGCGCGGTTCAGGCGGTCGAGCAGCCGATCGCGCGCTTCATCCGCGCCACCGGCTCGCTGACGGCCGAGGAGCAAGCCGATGTCGCCGCCGAAATCGCCGGCCGCGTCGTCGCCGCGCCGATCGAGCGCGGCACGCCGGTCGCCGAAGGCGCCGAGCTCGTGCGCATCTCGCCGACCGAAGCCGAAGCGAGCCTGAAGGAGGCGGACGCCAACGCGGCGCAGCTCGAGGCGCGGCTCGGCATCGGGGGCGGGAGCCCGTTCGACGTCAACAAGGTGCCGGAAGTCCAGACCGCGAAGGCGGCGTACGACCTCGCCACCTCGGAGTTCCAGCGGATCGAATCGCTGCTCTCGCTGAAAGTCGTGTCGCAGTCGGAGTACGACCAGCGGAAGACGCAGATGGAAGCGACGCGGCAGCAGTACGAGGCCGCGAAGAACGGCGCGGCGCAGCAGTTCGAGATGCTGCAGGCCGCCCGCGCGCGCGTCACGCTCGCGCGCAAGGCGTTCGCCGACACGACCGTGCGCGCCCCGTTCCCCGGCGCCATCGCGCAGCGCCTCGTCAACGTCGGCGACTACGTCACCAAGGGCATGAAGGTCGCCGTCGTCGTCCGCACCAATCCGCTGCGCGTGCAGCTGACGGTGCCGGAGCAGTTCGTGTCGGCGGTCGCCGTCGGATCGACGGTGAACTTCGGCGTCGACGCGTATCCGGGGCGCGAGTTCCAGGGGACGGTGCGCTACGTCTCGCCGTCGCTCGCCGCCGATCAGCGCGCGCTGACCGTGGAAGCGGTCGTGCCGAACCCGAAGGGCGAGCTGAAGCCCGGCTTCTTCGCCACGGCGCGCGTCGAGCAGCCGAACAAGGCGCCGGGAATTCTCGTCCCCGCGGCCGCACTGCAGACGACATCCGGCACGAGCCGGCTCTACGTGGTCAGGGGCGATCACGTCGAGGAACGGATCGTCACGACCGGGCAGACGGTCGGCGACCTCGTCGAGATTACCAACGGCGTGAAGCCGGGTGAGCGGATCGCGACGAAGAACGTCGCGCAGCTCGCCGACGGAACGAAGGTGAGCTGATCATGCAGTGGCTGGCCGAACTCTGCGTCAAGCGACCGGTCTTCGCGACCGTTCTCATCCTCTCGCTGACCGTCGTCGGCGCGTTCTCGTTCTCACGGCTGGGCGTCGACCGCTTCCCGAAGGTCGACTTCCCCACGATCCTCGTGACGACGGCGCAGCCCGGCGCGGCGCCGGAACAGATCGAGACCGAGATCACGGACAAGATCGAAGAAGCGGTCAACACGATCAGCGGCATCGACGAACTGCGCTCGACCTCGTCGGAAGGGATCTCGCAGGTCGTCGTCAGCTTCGTGCTCGAGAAGGACACCGACGTCGCCGCGCAGGAAGTGCGCGACAAGGTCAATAGCGTCCTGCCGCTGCTGCCGAAGACGATTCAGCAGCCGCGCGTCGAGAAGATGGATCCCGATGCGGCGCCGGTGCTCAGCCTCGCGCTGAGCGCGAACAAGCCGATCCGCGACATCACCGAGTACGCCGACAAGGTGCTGCGGCGGCAGCTCGAAAGCCTGAACGGCGTCGGCCAGGTGCTGATTCTCGGCGGACGGCAGCGTCAGGTGAACATCTGGCTCGATGCCGACCGGTTGCGCGCCTACAACGTCACGGTCACCGACGTGTCGCGCGCGCTGCAGGGGCAGAACACGGAAATTCCCGGCGGCCGCGTCGACCAGGGTCCGCAGTCGCTGACGCTCCGCACGCGCGGCCGCGTGCAGTCGGTGCCCGAGTTCAACGACATCGTCGTCCGTGAGACGAGTGGGCATCCGGTGCGCATCGCCGACGTCGCCAGCGTCGAGGACGGCGAAGCCGACGCGGATACGATTGCCAACGTCGACGGGTCGAGCACGGTGCTGCTGCAGATCCGGCGGCAGTCGGGGACCAACACCGTCGAGGTCGTCGACAACGTGCTCGATCGGGTGAAGGAGCTGCAGAAGACGCTGCCGCCCGGCTACACGATCCGCACGGTGCGCGACAGCTCCGAGTTCATCAAGGCGTCGATCCACAACGTCGAGGAGCACCTCATCGTCGGCTCGATCCTCGCGGCGCTGGTCGTGCTGCTGTTCCTCGCGAACCTGCGCTCGACGATCATCTCGGCGATCGCGATCCCGACCTCGATCATCGCGACGTTCGGCCTGATCTGGTACATGGACTTCACGCTGAACTCGATGACGATGCTCGCGCTGACGCTGTCGGTCGGCATCGTCATCGACGATGCGATCGTCGTGCTCGAGAACATATACCGGTTCATCGAGGAGAAGCACGACGATCATTTCCACGCGGCGATCGACGCGACCAAAGAGATCGGTCTCGCCGTCCTGGCGACGACGCTGTCGCTCGTGGCCATCTTCGTGCCGGTCGGCTTCATGGGCGGCATCGTCGGCCGCTTCATGAAGAGCTTCGGCCTGACGATGGCGTTCGCGATCATGGTGTCGCTGCTCGTCAGCTTCACGCTGACGCCGATGCTGTCGGCGCGCTGGCTCAAGGTGGACAAGCACGGCAAGGACGCGCACTCCTCGAAGGAGTCGAAGGTGTTCCACGCCGTCGACGCCTTCTACACGCGGATGCTGAACTGGGCGATGGACCATCGCCTGGTCGTGTCCGCCGTCGCGGTCCTCGTGCTGCTGTCGAGCGTGCCGCTGTTCATGGCGGCGCCGAAGAACTTCATCCCGAACGACGACCAGTCGGAGTTCGAGGTGAACCTGCGCGCGCCCGAAGGCACGAGCCTCGAGCAGACCGAAGTGATCACGAACCGCGTCGCGACCGCCATCCGCCAGCAGGTGCCCGAGGTGGCGTACACGCTCGTCACGATCGGCGGCGATCCGGCGCAGACCCGCAATCTCGGCAACATCTACGTGCGGCTGCGGCCGATCGAAGATCGCCGGCGCGATCAGTTCGAGCTGATGGGGATCGTGCGCAAGCAGGTCCTCCCCGGGTTCGGCACGAGCCTGCGAACGTCGGTGCAGCCGCCGGCGGTCATCGGCGGCGGCGGCGCACAGGCCGCCGACGTGCAGTTCATCGTCAACGGGCCCGACCTGCACAAGCTCGAGGTGATCAGCCAGCAGCTCAAACAGCGCGTCAGCGCGCTGCCCGGCGTCGTCGACGCCGACACGTCGTTGAACGTCGGCAAGCCGGAGCTCGCCGTGCAGGTCGATCGGCCGAAGGCGGCGGACATGGGCGTGCAGATCTCGGACGCGGCGGAAGCGCTGCGGCTGCTCGTCGGCGGCGACCAGGTCTCGACGTACTTCGAAGGGGGCGAGCAGTACGAAGTGCACCTGCGGGCGCAGGCGCAGAACCGCACGACGCAGGCGGCGATCGGTGCGCTGACGGTGCCCTCGTCGCGTCTTGGCAGCGTGTCGCTCGACAACGTCGCCGACTTCGCGCCGTCGAGCGCGCCGTCCGACATCAACCGGCTCGCGCGCCAGCGGCAGGTGACGGTGTTCTGCAACCTGCTGCCGAGCGCGTCGCAGAGCGCGGTGCAGAACGAGATTCAGTCGGAGTTCGCGAAGATGCAGGTGGGATCCGGCTACAGCGGACGGTTCACCGGCCGGTCGCGCGAGCTCGGACGCGCGGCGCAGAACTTCGTCATCGCGTTTCTGCTGTCGCTCGTGTTCATGTATCTCATCCTGGCGGCGCAGTTCGAGTCGTGGCTGCACCCGATCACGATTCTGCTGTCGCTGCCGCTCACGCTGCCGTTCGCGCTCCTCTCGATCATCCTGTTCCGGCAGTCGCTGAACATCTTCTCGGCGCTCGGGCTGCTCGTCCTGTTCGGCGTCGTCAAGAAGAACTCGATTCTGCAGATCGATCACGCCAATCAGCTAAAGGAGACCGGGTTGTCCACCAGAGATGCCATCGTCCAGGCCAGCCGCGATCGGCTGCGGCCGATTCTCATGACGACCTTCGCGTTCGTCGCCGGCATGATCCCGCTCATCGCCTCGCAGGGGATCGGCGCCGGCACGAACCACGCGATCGGCTTCATCATCTTCGGCGGCCAGTCGCTCGCGCTGCTGCTGACGCTGCT
>Ga0070741_10012339_pt1 | contig 15475 bp, 13 predicted proteins | sample Coa_R1_4_FD_66440 | JGI IMG/M metagenome (GOLD analysis project Ga0070741, IMG submission 66440) | Surface soil microbial communities from Centralia Pennsylvania, which are recovering from an underground coalmine fire - Coalmine... | ecosystem: Environmental > Terrestrial > Soil > Unclassified ... | reverse complement strand
CCTCAAAGCCGAACTGCCGAACATCGACGAGGCCATCCGCTTCCCTATCCCGTTCTTACTCGACGACGTCAGCGTCCGCCTTGGCCCTTGGAGTGGATACCATCTGTTGGCGCATCACCCCGATGGAACGGCGGCCCCGCCTGAATCGTGATGGCTGCAGGCCCTGCCTGGCAACCGGTAGAATGACAAGAGGAGTGCGGAGCATCACCCGACCGTCATCCGCACACAGGACCCACCGCCGACGCCTCGCGCAGCACCCAGCTGCGACCGGACGAGCCTGGTCGTGCCGAGATCGCCCAAGCAAGTTCGGGATTTCCCTGCACCGTCGCGCGGTACATTCGAACGCCAGGAGGAGCGGTATCCTATGGGACAAACGAACCCGGTACCCTACCGTGCAGCGGACTTTTCGCATCTTCGGGGCTTGAACGGCCTTTCGGACCAGCAAATCGAGGTGCACCTCGGCCTGTACCAGGGATACATCACCAACACGAATAAGCTCAATGAACAGATCGCCGAGCTCCTCAAGGCGGGGAAAGGCAGCACCCCTGAGTATGCCGAGCTCAACCGCGCGCTGGGCTTCGAGTACAACGGCATGATCCTCCACGAGTACTACTTCGGCAATCTTTCATCGGCGGGCTCCGAAAAGCCGCGATCCGGCTCCCCAACCCTTGCCGCCATCGAGCGCACCTTTGGGAGCTGGGAGAATTGGCTCACGGATTTTCGCTCAGTCGGTACGATGCGAGGGGTGGGCTGGGTCGTGACGTACCAGGACCCGGTGACCGAGCAGATCAGCAATCACTGGATTACCCTGCACCAGACCGGCAATCCGGCAGGGTTCAAGCCCTTGCTTGTCATGGACGTGTGGGAGCACGCCTTCATGATCGACTACAAGCCGTCTGAGCGGGCGAAGTACATCGAGGCGTTCTTCAGCAACATCGATTGGAACACGGTCGATCAGCGCCTCACCAGTCCGTCCTCCGTCCGACCCGTTGGAGTCACGCGCGTAGCGGTCTGACGGACCCGCCAGCGGTCTGCCGCGCGGGAGCCGGACCCGGACGCCCGCCGATCCCGTTACTTCCGCTGGGAGGTGTCACCGTGATCTCGCATCTGTTCAGCACGCCGATCTACGTGTCGGACCAGGACAGCGCAGTCGACTTCTACGTGAACAAGCTCGGCTTTGAGCTGCGCGCGGACGAGCCGATGGGCCCCTCAGCCCGCTGGATCATGGTGGCCCCGAAGGGCGCCCAGACGTGCCTCACCCTCTACAAACCGACACCGGAGATGCCCGGGGCCGAAACGTACGAGGCGGCCACGGCGCGGATCGGTCGCTTCACCGGGGCCATCTTCGATACGCCGGATATTCAGGCGACGTATCGCGAGCTGAGCGCGCGCGGCGTCCCGTTCGCCGAGCCGCCCGCCCAGCAGCCGTGGGGCTGGTGGGCGACGTTCTCTGATCCGGACGGAAACTCGTTCGGCCTCGGTCAACACTGATGCCGTGGGATCCGGCCCAGTACATGAAGTTCGCCGACCACCGACTGCGGCCGGCCCTCGACCTCCTCGATCACGTGCCGCTCTCGGCGCCTGCGGAGATCTGTGACCTCGGCGCCGGGACCGGAAACGTCACGCGCCAGATAAAAAGTCGTTGGCCCGCGGCCCATGTGACCGGTGTCGACGACTCCGAGGAAATGCTCGCCCGCGCATCCGAAGCCCCGGACATCGATTGGGAGCGCGCGGACCTGGGGAGCTGGGCGCCGCGCGCCGCTCCGGACCTCATCTACTCCAACGCCGCGCTCCACTGGCTCCCGCGTCACGAGCGCGTCTTCCCCCGCCTCGTGTCGTATCTGGCGCCCGATGGGGTCCTCGCCGCGCAGATGCCGCGGAACTTCACCGCCCCGTCTCACGCCCTCGTCGACGAGGCCGTTCGCTCGGGCCCGTGGCGCGAGCGACTCGAGCACCTGATTCGGCCATCCCCCACCCAGGAGCCAGCCTTCTACTACGACCTCCTCGCGCCCATCACAAAAACCCTCGACATCTGGGAAACCGAGTACCTCCACGTCCTGTCAGGGCCCGACCCCGTGAAGGAGTGGCTGAAGGGCTCTTGGCTTCAGCAGTTCCTCGCCGAGCTGGACGAGCCGATGCGCGGCGAGTTCGAAGCGTGCTATGGAGGCCTCGTGCGGAAGGCCTACCCCCAACGATCAGACGGCCACACGCTGTTGCCCTTCCGCCGCCTGTTCATCGTCGCGACGATTTAACCGCACGCTGGTTCGCGTGGGCCGCGTGGCGCGACCGCTACTCGACGTCCCACTCCTGGGAGTTCCACGCCTGGCGCGCGTTCTCGTCGCCGTTTAGCGTCGTGACTCCCTTCAGCCGACTACCCACGAGACTGGGGGTGGCGTCGAAGAAGAGCGGGAGCACCGGCAACTGGTCCGTAATGAGGTGAACCATTTGCCCCGAGATCTGGTACCGCGAGGCGATGGGGATGGTGACCGTGTATTGATCGATAAGCGCATCCAGATCGGGATTGATGTAGCGCCCATTGTTGCTCCCGGTGTAGTTCCGTTCGGGGAGCCTGGCCTCGGAGCTGTGCAAGCCAACCATCCGTGCGCGCCCGGCAGGCTGCCGCAGGACCTGAAAGGCAGGGAACGTCGCCTGCTCCTCCAGATTGGTCGCGTTCTGGGCCGGAATGACGAGCGGTTGCGCGTCGACGCCGAGCTGCTGCCAGTAGTCCACGACGGGAAACAGGGTCTTGGTGTGCAGGTCCCGCTGGGTGGCCGTGCGCACCTCGATCGTGAGCTTCTGTCCCGTGCTGTCGCGCATCAATCCGTCGGGGCCTCTGCTGTAGCCGAGGCGTTCGATCATCTGGCTCGCGGCCTGGGGATCGTAGGCATAGTGGACGATCTGCGCCTCCGTCGCCTGGTATTCCGACGTGCCCGGGAACAGCGGGCTCTCTGCGATCGGAAGGAGTCCCGCCATGAGCTGATCGGCAAGCTGTTGGCGATCGATGCCAGTTAGGAGCGCCTTGCGAAATTGGACGTTGAGAACAATGGGCGGGTTGGCACCGACGAACTGGGGGTACACGACTGCCCAGCCATCAGCCGATGTGTAGACCTTTCCGTCTTTCCACTGGTCCCGCAGGGCTAGCGCCTGATCGACCGAAAGCGACTGTCGCAGGGTAAGGTCCACGGCGCCGGCGAGGATGTTCGAGGCAAGCGCATTTCCGTCCGCCACGAAATCCACCTGGATCTCGTCGAGCTTTGGGCGCCCGAGGATGTAGCCATCGTAGGCGGCAAGCGTGAGATGGCTGCCGCGACTCCAATCCTTGAGGCGGAACGGACCGGTCCCGACGAAATCCGTGCTCCAATACGAGCTGTCGAGAAATCCTGCGTGATTGTCGGTATACGTTCGTTCCATTAGGTGCGCCGCCACCGGCAGGCCGCGGGTATAGGTGAAGAGGGTGTCCGCGTCGATATACGGCTTGCGCCAGTGCACGGTCACCGTCCGCTCGTCCGGGGCATCCACGCCGTCGATCAGGTCCGAATACTTGTCGTGGAACACCGCCAGGTCCTTGTCCCGCATGAGCTGCACGGTGAAGCCCAGGTCGCCGGTCGTCACCGGCGCTCCGTCGTGCCAGGTGGCGCCCTGCCTGATCGTCCACGTCATCTCCATGCTTCCATCGGGCTCCACGCGCCAAAGGCCATTGTCGACGGAGGGGACCGCCTCGACGAGGACCGGCCGGAGCGTTCCCTGGTTGTCCCACTCGGTCAATCCCGGGTGGACGATCTCTTGGATTGACCCGGGCGCGGCCCGAATGGGATTGGGGATCAGGTTGTAGTGAAGCGACGGTGGCTCGACGTTGATGGCGATGGTTATGCGCTTGGGACTCCTTGGCCCCTCGCTCGCTCCTGCCCGTGGCTGCGATCCGACCCCCCGCTCGGGAGCCACGCAGGCGCACAGCGCCCCGATCAAGACGATGATGGCTAGCCGCCCTTGCGAGGCGTGCATGGTACCTCCGCCACGATCGTTACAGACCGTAGAGCGCCTGGGCATTCGCCCCGAGAATCTTCTCGATCGCCGCCGCGCTCACCTCGCCGCTGTTCCTGAGATAGCGAAGGGCGTCGATCTCCGTCGCCGTGTCATTGTGGCCGTAATCTGTCCCGATCACCAGATTGTCCTCCCCCGCGTACTTCAGAACGTAGGCGAGGTCATCGTCAGTCTGACACGCGACGAACAGCCGATTGTCCCGGAGTACGCTGGTCCGGTCGTACGGCTCTCGACGACGGCGCTCGATTCGGCGCGCCGCGTCGTGGATCGCCGCAGGCACCCACTGAGCGGCCGCCTCGATGAAGCCGACTCGGAGGCGCGGAAACCGAGCCATGACCCCGCTCATGACGAACGAGTGGAACGCGCTGATCACGGGCAGCTTCGCCCGCGAGTAGCCGCCTTCGTCGAAGAACATGTCGTTCCAGAAGAAGCTATTGTTTCCGGCGTGAATCCCGATCGGCATGTTCATCTCGGCCGCGGCGTCGTAGATCGGATAGAAGTACGGCGAATCGAGCGTCAAGTCCATCTCGATTCCCCGCATGAATACCGCGCACGCACCATGGTCGTGGGCGAAGCGCATCTCGGCGAGCGATTCCTCGATGCTCATGAGCGGAAGCACCACCGCCCATCGCAGCCGCCCCTTCCCCTGACTCCAGACGTCCGCGAGCCACCGGTTGTAGCTCCGGCACAGTGCGATCTCGACATCGCGCCGGCGAGTCAGCGGGCGGAGGAAGAGGGACGGGTAAAGTACCTGCACGTCGATTTCCAGCTCGTTCATATGCCTGAGACGCGCATCGACGTCGGCCATCTCGCGCGATTCCTTCGACGTATTGAGCCCGACGTTCGCCTGGCTGTGCGCCCGGCCTTCCAGCACCCAGAATTGCTTCTGTCCGCTGTCCTCGCCATCCTCGATGACGAGCTTCGGCATCAGCTCGCGGGCCGCCTTCTCCACATACTGCCAGGTCCGCTCGCATTCGATCACGTGCGCGTCTGAGTCAATGGTGGTCACGGAAACCTCCTCGCGCCCGGGGGAGCGTCGATGCACCATTGAACACCAACGCGGGCAGATTAGGAAATGCCCGCGCCGCTGGCGCTCCCTCCGCGACGTACCTTGGAAATCAGGGCTCCGGACAACATCCCCAGCGCGATAAGGGCCGCCAAAGCGCTGACGCGAACGCCGAGCTCGACCGACCGAGGCTCGTACCGGAGCTCGACGACGTGGGCGCCCGGTCCGACTGGTACCGCCTGGAAGAGCCCGTTGGCCAGAAGGATGGGCTCTTCGCGCCCGTCGACCCAGGCGCGCCACCCGGGGAGGTCGTTGGCCACGCGGACAAAATACCCACCGGACGGTGCAGACGCCCGGTACACCGCCCGATCCGGCGTGACGACCATCGCCTCGGCGGGAATCGGCCGACGCGATCGACCAGCGGGGGACGCCCCCGAGTCGTCGCCGTCCGACGCGGCACGTGAGAAGCCGGCGGGCGGGCTGGCCAACATAACCTGCGTCGAGGGATCAAACGGCGCTTCCTGCATATCCGCGAGGCCGTTGTCTGCGTCGCGGGCAATCCGCGCGCTCGGCACGACGTACGCGCGCGGGAAGGCATCGGCGTTCTCGAAAATGCGAACGTCCGCGTCGCTATAGACCTCGCGCAGCTTCGTCCGATTTTCCTGGGTAACACCGGCCGTCGCATGGGTCGCGAAGTTGTAGATTCCGATCCCGTACACCTCGATCCCGCCCGTCCGGTCTACGTATCGGACCTCGACATGATCCACGTCGAGCGTGCGCGGCAGGTCGCGTTCAGAGTAGTAGGTCCGCCGCTGATAGGTCGATCCATCGGCGAGATACACGTCCGGCCGCTCGAATGCCGTCTCGGCGGGCATGTCGTGTTGGACGCGCCCGCGCACGTCTGGTCGGTCGTAGGCCGCCTCGGCAACGTCTTCGCCTGCCCGCACTGCCAGCTGGACAGGCTGGCCGCTGCGCGGCACGACGGTGATCTCGGCGACGACCTCGCCCTGGGGAATCGTCACGCTCCGGGTCAACGATGCGAGAAGCTGCAGCCGATCGCCCCGCGCGCCGTCGAACGCGAACGATTCGTCGCCGCCGATCGCCGAGGCGCTGCCGGCCATCAAAGGATGCATCGGGTCATATGGCACATTTCGATACGACGGCAGCGCCACGGGATGCGCGGGGTAGACCAGATACCGGACGTTGGCCAGGTCGAGAAATTGATTCTGTACGCTGTCGATGCCGGCCCAATACGTGAAGTTCCGGCGGAGATCTGGCGACGCATAGCCGCCGACGTCCGCGATTCGGAATGGAACGAGACGATCGAACTCGACCGACGGTATCGTTCCAGGCGTATACACCCGCCATTGCTCGAGGAGCGCATCGCCTTCGCCCTCGGCCGGAGCCCTGCATGGCGACGTCGATCCGCAGTGGGCGAGGAATCGGATCGCCGGCGACGCGGCCTCGAACTGGGAGATGGGCATCTCCTGGTGGAGGCCAGATCCGAAGGCGAGCAGGTCGATGATGGCCAGGCCAACGAGGCCCGAGCGCCACACAAGAAGGGTCCTGCGCGAAAGCGTGGCTCCCATGAGCAGGGCGACCGTCGCAACGAGGAGCGCCAGGCTGAATGCCGTGCGATGGTTTCCCAGGTCCAGCGAGGCGACCAGGCCGCGGTAGACCTGGCCGGTCTCGAGCCCCTCGAGATGATGTCGCAGGGCGAGATAGCTCGTGTTGATCCAGGCTGCGGCGCCGGTCGGATCGGCCAGCATCGAGGTCCGCAGGTTGCGCATGCCGTACACGAGCACGGCGCCCGAAGCGGCCAGGAGCGCAATGAGCCCGATCATCGCCGCGCGTCTTCCTCGATGCTCCCAGAATCGCGCGTCGGCGGTCGCCTGAAGTCCCATCGCCGCCAGCACGGACCAGGCGAATACGAAGAGATACGTGTATCGCCCGGGGACGCGAAACGCCGAAAACCCGGGGAGGCTCCACAGCAGTCGATAGAGATCGACGGGCGCGTAGCTCGCGAAGGCGAGCCACAGCCCAACCATGGCCAGCCCCACGAAGTACGGCGTGGAGCGCTTTCGGCTGAATAGGACGCCGACCATGCCCAGAACAAAGGGCGCGATCCCGACATAGATCGCCGTCTCCCACTTGGCCCAGAGCGACCAGTAGCTGGAATCCGGAGCGCGATAGAAATAGGGAAAGATCAGGTCGACCAGGTTCTGCATCGGAAGCGCGTAGCTCGTGGCGAAGAAGTAGTCTGGCTGGGAGCCGCGAATGGTCTCCGAGCCCAGCTCGGCGAGAGGCACGAGCTGGACCGCTCCCAGGGCGAGTCCCAACAGCCCGACGTAGAGGCCGAACCAGACGACTCGGCCACCGCGCACGACGAATCGCCAGATGATCGACCTTCCCTGGCCGGCTTCGGCGACAAGACCGCGGTAAACCACAAAGGTCGCGAACGCGATGAGGACCATGGCGAGAACCTGAGGGTGGAGGCCGACCGAAGCCATCGCCAGCGCCAGCGCCCCGGCGGTCAGGTACGCCTGGCGTCGCCACCCACGGGCCCCGAACGCCCCCTCGACACAGGCGAGGATGAGCGGGAGCCAGGCGGCGGTGCGAAGGATGTTTTCGTGATGCTGCTGGCTGGGAAAGAAGCTGCCGACACTGAACGTTATGCCGCCGAGGAAGGCGGCAAGCGGCCGAAGCCCCAGCGCCCGACAGAGCGCATAGGCCCCAGCGCCGCCGATGAAAACGCTCGTGATCCGCAGCCACAGCAGGGTGTGCGCCGCCGACAGGAATCGGAGGAGGACCAGGTTCAGCGGGTTGGCGAGCCCGCTCTCGCCGTCGGCAAACATCGGATAGCCGGTAAAGATGTACGGATTCCACAGGGGGAAACGGCCAGCCTTCCATTCGTCGCCAAACCACGCCTCGAGTGGATAAAAGAAGACGAGCGTGTCCTTTTCGAACGCGATGAGTCCGTGAATCAGGGGGTCGCGGAACGAGACCAGGACGACGAGGGCGAGGCAGAACAGCGCGAGGAGATCGGACAGGCGGCCGCTCCGGCCGGGTCGAGCCGCGGCGGATCTCGACGGAAGCGCTGTGGGCTCGATTCGCCGGACGGCGCCGTTCGCGTCCCGCTGCCAGGGCGCGTCGGTCGCCTGGTCGGCGGGTCGGGGCTCTGGGATCACCTACTTTTGCCCAAGGACCACCGCGGAGAGACCGACGGGAAACCGAATCCTGCCCGCGAATGGCGCCTCGAGGGAGAGGGCAGTTTCAAAAAGGCGGTTGATCGGCCGTGGCGGAATGTCAAGGTCTGCGGGCGACGGGATGAACCGATCCACCGCGCGCTTCGCGAGGGCGAGGGGAAAGAGGAGAACGTTGCCGTAGCTGGTAAACAGGACGTGAAAACCGGCGCCACTCATCCGTTCTGAGAGCTGCTTCGTCGTGAACCGACGCACCGTGTGGATTCCCACGTCGTGCGCGCCGCGAAGCCAGTCGAAGGCCGGATCGCGAACGAGCGCGAGTCCTCCAGGACGGAGCACACGATAGAACTCCGCCATCGCCTGCCGCTCATCCCCCACGGACCTGTGGTAGAGGACATCGAAGCTCGTGACCAGGTCAAAGGTATTCGACGCAAAGGGGAGACGCTCGATGGATCCTCGAACGAGGCGCTGTAGCCCGCGCGTCCGCGCGAACTCGAGCGCCTCGGGCGAGAAGTCGACGCCGGTGACGACCCCGAACTCCGCGAGATCGATGGTCGTTCCGCCGGTTCCGCACCCGGCATCGAGCACCATCGCCTGGCGCCCTGGCGGGAGAAACCGCCGAAGAAGCGCGCGCGTGTTCCGTCGCATCCCCTGGTACCACCAGTGGGTGCGCTCGACGTGATACATGATGGCGTACTGCTCGGCGTCCATAGGGCTCGATCGCGTCGGATCGCTTTCTGGGTCTCCTTTTTAGGCCGCGACGACGCCGGACAGGATCTCGTGGAGCGCGGCGCAGACCCTGTCCTGATCGTCGTCGGTCAGCGAAGGGTACATCGGCAGTGAGAAGATCTCGCGCATCGCGGCCTCGGTATGGGGGAGGTCACCCGCACGATAGCCGAGCCAGCTATACGCCCGCATCGTATGGATCGGCCAACGATAGCTCACGTTCACGACGATCTCGCGCTCGGCAAGCGCCTGGATGATCGCGTCACGCTGTGGGTGCCGCGCGACGTACAGGTAGTACGCGTGGCGGTTTCCCGACTCGACCGTCGGGAGCACGAGCGGTGTATCTCTGAGGCTGCGATCGTAGCGCTCGGCGAGTCTCTGGCGCCGTTGGACGTACTCGTCGAGTTTGGGAAGTTTGGTGAGAAGGATGGCCGCGTGCACCTCGTCGAGGCGCGAGTTGTAGCCGTGCTCCTCCGCGTAGTATTCGCGCTCCATGCCATACATCCGGAGCCGCCTCGCCTTGGCAGCCAGATCCGCGTCGTTGGTGAGGATCATCCCCCCGTCCCCGTATCCCCCCAGGATCTTGGTGGGGTAGAAGGAGAAGGCGGCGATGTCCGAGAGCGAGCCTGACTGCCGCCCGTGCCGCGTCGCGCCATGGCTCTGCGCACAGTCTTCGAGCACCGCCAGCCCGTGTCGCTCGGCGACCTCCCGCACGACCTCCATCCGCACGCACTGTCCGAAAAGATGGACGGGAAGGATGCACCGGGTGCGATCGGTAATCGTTCCCTCCAATTGCGCGACGTCCATCAGATAGGTCCGGGGATCGATGTCCACGAAGCGCGGGGTTGCGCCGGTTGAGACGATGGCGGCGACGGTCGGCACCGCCGTGTTCGCGACAGTGATGACCTCATCGCCGGGACCGATCCCGAGCGTCTTCAAACCGAGGAAGAGCGCGTCGGTCCCGCTGTTCACCCCGACCCCGTGCGCCACACCGCAATATTGGGCGAAGCGTCGCTCGAACTCTCGAACGTGCTCGCCGAGGATCAATCGGCCCGACCGAAACACGCGTTCCACCGCGTCCAGGATTTCTGGGCGCTCGACCTCATACTCCGCGCGGTAGTCCCACACGCCGATCGGCATCGTCCTCAGTCTGCCCCCGAAGAGTCTCGAAGCTGCTGGAGCGCGCGCGCGTCCGCCGCCAGCGCGCCGGTCAGGTCATTCCAGCTCCCTCGGTCGATGCGCTCGCATACGTGGGCGAAGAAGGCCTGGAAGGAATCTCCGACCAGGCCGTCTTCCCTGGACGTCCCATGGGGCCGCGTCACGCGGAGGGGGCTCGCGGAGTCGGGAGGGGTCGTGAAGACGCGGTCGATCTCGACGCCAACATGCTCTCCCAACACGTCGACCCGATTGCGGTAGACGGTGTTGAAGCCGAACAGCCCCACCATGCTCCGTCCCCCGGAGAATGTTGCGAGGACGGCGAATGCCGTGTCCACCTTGTCGATCCCGCCCCGCGTGAGGATACGACAGTCGACGGCGGTCGGCGCGTCCCGGAAGATCAGACGCCCGATGGATGCCGCGTACGGGCCGACATCCCACAGTGCCCCGCCGCCCAACGCGCGCCGGTAGCGAAAATTCGACTCGTCAAGGGGCGGGAACGAGAACGTGGCAGTGATGCGAGATGGGGCGCATCCGGCCTCTGCGAAGATGCGATGGACGCGTTGCATCTGGGGGTGGTAGCCGTACACGATGGCCTCCGCCAGGCACACGCGCTTCTTCGCGGCAAGATCGAGCATACGCTCCGCGGTGCGGAGCCCGAGAAAGGCGGGTTTGTCCACAACCACGTGCCGCCCAGAAGCGATGGCCGCCTCAGCCCACCGCTCGTGTTCTGAGTTCACCAGCGAGACGTACACGAGCGAAGCCGTGCTGCGGTCGAGGGCAGGGCGGAAATCATCGAATACCGTGCCCTCCGTCCAATCGCTGGCAACGCCAGTCTTCGCGCGACGCGTGGCCAGGTCGACTCGCTGCACTGCGGGCACCGCCTGCAACGCGGCCCGCACCCTACGCTGCACGATGCTGGAGAGGCCGAGAATCAAGACGTCCATCGAGCTAGGTGATGCTCAGACAGGCCAGCAAGCTCCGCGCCTCAACGTTGACGAGGCCCCAGCGCACCAGCTCGTTGAGCTGGCGCAACGTCACCCAGCAGTAGCGATCGCTCGGCACTGCCGCGAAGGTCGGATCGACTTCGACGACGCGGTACTCGTTCTCCGCGTGGTAAAAGCGCCCACCTTCCTCCGACTGCACGCACGAATACCGAATGGCCGACTGTGGCGCGTGAACCGCCTCTTCCATATAGGGCGGCCACGACGCCGGATCGTGGACGCTTCGCTCGCTCAGCACGCAGTGAACCGTCGCGCCCACGCTCACGATATCCGGATTGCCCGGCTCGACAACGCCCTGGACGAGGAAATGGAGCACGCCGCCGATCTCCTTCACGAGAAAAGCAACCATGCCCTTCTCGCGCGGCGACACGAGCGGCTGATCCCACGCGGACACCTCGCGGTTCTTCGCGCGCACCGTCACGCCGACGACCTCAAAGAAACGTGCACCCTCGTGGGAGATCGCTCGCTCGTGACGTGCCCAGCCTGGCATGTCCGCGAGGGGAATACGCTCGACGGACAACTGAACGCGGCATTTCACATCGGTGAGCCAGCTTTGGACCACGTGGTCCGCATTCGCCGGTCGCTCGCCGTGCGCCATGGATTGATAGAGGCGTGCCCCGAACGACCCTTTCTGGGGACCCCCGTCCCCTCCGCGTCCGAGCGCGCGATGGCCGGCGCGGTCGCGAAGCGGGATGCACGCGAGCACGGTGCGGGCATCCATGCTTACGAGGTTGGGGACCCGGAGGAGCTTCTTGATCTGGCCCAGGGTGAACCAGCGAAAGTCCTCCTCGACCGGCACGTCCTCGAGCACCTCGACGATGACGTTGCGGTTCCGCTTGCGCAGAAACGTCGATCCCTGCTCGAACTGAAGCTGATCGACGAGTGGAGTCGCCGCCGCGCGATCGAGAAAGTAATCGAGATACTTTGGCCTGGCCCCCTGGTGAACCTGCGTGTAGTTACTCCGAGTGGCCTGGAGCGTTGGAGTGAGCTGGACTCCGGCGGGATTTCCCGGCTCCAGCTTCGCCTGCATCAGAAAGAAGAGCTGGCCGTCTATCTGTTTGGCAATGATCCCGAGGATGCCGATCTCCGGCTGGTCGACGATCGGCTGCAGCCACGATCGCTCCTCGGTCCCCTCGCTGACGTGGATCCGGATGCCATGCACCCGAAAGAACTTCCCGGTTCGGTGCACCAGGTCGCCGGTGGAGGACTCGAAGGACCATTCACGAAGCGCGGTAAACGGCACCCGCTCGACGAGGAGCGCGTTCTCAGCCCCGCGCTCGTTCAGCCACCGCATCGCGTCATCAGTCGTCTGATATGGGTTGTCTTCGGTCAGGGCGGACCGCGCAAAACGCTCTTCGATACACGTGTCTTCCGATATCACAGAGACTCCGTCGTCTTGGGATTCATGTGGGGTGCCTTGACCGTGACCGAGCGGAAATTCTACGGCTCCAACGCGCGGCGTACGTACTCGTCCCAGTCGCGTATGACCTCGCTCTGCTCATAGTGATTGCTGGCCGCGGCCAGACAGACCGCGCCTGGCGTAAAGCCGTAGAGCCGTGTCCACACGAGCCGCGGCACGAAGAGGCCGGTGCTCGGATCGTCGAGGACGTAGGTCTCCGTGCTCGAAGGGTCGACGAGATCGACGCTCATACGCCCGGCTACGCAGACGAGCAGCTGATCGGCATGTACATGGGCGTGTCCCCCGCGCTCGAATGGCGCCTGCACGTCATAGACATAGAAGACGCGCGCGATCTGAAAGGGCACTTCGAGGTTGCTCTCGAACGCCGTGAGCGCGCCGCGCGAATCCACGAAGGTAGGAAGCGCGACTCGTCTGGCCGCGGTCAGCCGCGTCACGTTAGTGAGCGCGCGCGCTGCATCCCCGCCCGGAGCTTTCGCAGAGGGGCTCGCGGACTGATGCGAGATGCCGCGCCGTGACACAAAGCGCATACCCGTGGACGAAATACCCTTCGATCGCTGAGCGCCCTTTGGGCCCAGAGACGTCTCGCTCGACTCCGTTGACGGCACATCGCGTCGCGCGGGAGGACAATCGCCACTATACGGAGCGCTTCGAACCAGGGTCAAGGTGGCCGCTATAATGCCGAGTGCGCGCGCCGCGATCAGGCCGGACCGAGATCCCGGATCAGCGCCCTGACGCCTGGTTGGGATCGGCGCTCCTCTTCGCCCTCGCAAGCTTCGTCGAGACGCTGGGCTTCGGCCATCTGGGCGCCTTCACGCCGCTGTACCTGGCGCAGTTTGGCGTTCCCGAATCGCAGGTCCCGCAATGGACTGGCCTGCTCACCGCGGTCTCCTTCGTCCTGGGCCTGCCGCTGGCGCCCTTCTGGGGCGTCTGGGCGGATCGCTACAGCCGCAAGCTCATTATCCTCCGCTCCACGGTGGGCGAAGGGATCATCTTCTTCCTGTTCGGCATCGCGGCGGCCCCCTGGCAGCTTGTCCCCGCGCGCGTGCTCGTCGGATTCATTCTGGGAAACACGGGCGTCATGTACGCGGTCTTGGCCGATGCCGCCCCGAGACGGCACGTCGCCACAGCGATCGCCTTCATCACGGCTGGCAGCACGCTCGGTGTCTCGGTCGGCCCGTTCATCGGTGGATGGCTGATTCCCCAGATTGGCATTGCTCGCTTGTATCAGGCCGACGGCATCGTCTGCTGGACCGTGGCGCTGCTCCTGGCGATCGGCTTGCACGAGCATGCCCAAGGGCCGAGATCGACCGCATCGACGGGTGCTCTGCTCCGAGCATTGCCGGGGAACCTTCGCGCGTCGCCGATCGTGCTGCCGCTGTTCGGACTGTACTTTGTCGCGCTCCTTGGCATGAACATGCCCGGACCGTTCGTGCCCCTCCTCGTGTCCGAGACGTATCGCGGCCCGGACCTCCCCCTGGCGATCGGCGCCGTCTTGTTGACGGCGGGGCTGGTTTCGGCAGGATCTGGACCGATTCTCAGCCGGCTGGGACGGGCGGAACGGTCGTGGCGCGTCCTCGCCGCCGCGCTCGTCGGTGGGTCCGTCGCCGCCCTGGCCCAGGCCCGGTCGCCCGACTACGTCGCCCTGCTGGTCGCGCGCGGCGCGATGGGGGCCGTGCAGGGTGGCCTGAGCCCGCTCATCGTCTCGGTGATCGCGTTGGCGACGCCGAGCGATCGGCGCGCGTCAGTGCTGAACCTCACGCTCTTTCCCAGCAATCTGTCGTTTCTGTTCGGCGGCGTCGTCGGGTCAGTGATCGCAGCGATCAGCGTGCGCGCCGTGTTCGTCGCCTCGGCGGCCGTACTGCTGCTCGGCGCTGCGCTCACCGCGATCGTATCGAGGACCGCCGCGGCCGTGTCACGCGCAGGAGAGTAGGGGGTCGATCGGGACAGCGGTACCCCCGGCGGGATTCGAACCCGCGATCTCAGCCTTGAAAGGGCTGCGTCCTGGGCCACTAGACGACGGGGGCGGGGGAAAGCGCGCGGACGCTTCGCCCGGATTATACGGGCGTCAGGAGGCAGACCTCTCACCGCGAGGATCGCGGTGAAGCTCCCACTGCGCGTCCGGATCTTCCAAGGCGACAGCGCCGAAAGTGCGCTCGCTCACTGGCACGTGGCGACTGCCCCCGTGTCGCGGTACCCGATTCCTTCTCGATCGTGCCGTGCGGTTGAGACGGGACGAGGCCGCCGGAGCGCTCCGGCGGCCTCGTCTGCGGGTAGCGGGAGTGGGATTCGAACCCACGACCTTCGGGTTATGAGCCCGACGAGCTACCGCTGCTCCATCCCGCGTTGTCTGCCTCAGTGTACCGCGAGGAGCGCTTGCGCGTCAGGTCGCGAGGCACGTTGGGCGGGCAAAGATGGCCCTGGCATTGGTCTATTTTCCCAGAGGGTTGCCCCTCCAGTATCGTCGACGCTGAGGCGTTTCACTTCCGTGTTCGGGATGGGAACGGGTGGTTCCACCTCGCTCGAAACACCAGGACCGGTGCGATGTGGCGGTGAGATGGCTGCGACGAGCGCGGCCGGCTCACGCGTGAGCAAAGACGGTGACGGACTGATAGGGATCGATCCTGTTGGCGCGGCAAGGCGCTCCGCGTAGTGGTTGAGCCCTCGGCCATTAGTACCGCTTAGCTGAGGCGGTTGCCCGCCGTACACATGCGGCCTATCAAACAGGTGGTCTTCCTGTGGCCTTACCGGCTTACGCCGTGGGGAATCTCATCTTGGAAAGGGCTTCGCGCTTAGATGCTTTCAGCGCTTATCCCGACCGGACGTCGGCTACCCAGCGGTGCCCTTGGCAGGACAACTGGTACACCGGAGGTCCGTCCATCCCGGTCCTCTCGTACTAGGGACAGCCTTCCTCAAATTCCCT
>Ga0070741_10012338_pt1 | contig 15475 bp, 19 predicted proteins | sample Coa_R1_4_FD_66440 | JGI IMG/M metagenome (GOLD analysis project Ga0070741, IMG submission 66440) | Surface soil microbial communities from Centralia Pennsylvania, which are recovering from an underground coalmine fire - Coalmine... | ecosystem: Environmental > Terrestrial > Soil > Unclassified ... | reverse complement strand
CGTCACTCGACCTCCAGCGAGACGTGCAGCGAGCGCGCGGCGTGCGTCAGCGCGCCGACCGAGATGAAGTCGACGCCCGTCTCGGCGTAGGCGCGCACGGTCTCGAGGGTGATGCCGCCGGAGGCCTCGAGCTGCGCGCGCCCGGCCGTGAGCTCGACGGCGCGGCGAACGTCGGCGATCGGCATGTTGTCGAGCAGGATCCGCTCGGCGCCGGCTGCGAGCGCTTCCTCGACCTCCGCCAGCGTCTCCGCTTCCACCTCGACCGGCCGGCCGTTTCGCAGCGCGGCGACCGCCGGCGCGATGCCGCCGGCGAGGCGGAGGTGGTTCTCCTTGACGAGGATCGCGTCGTCGAGGCCGAAGCGGTGGTTCGCGGCCCCGCCGCAGCGCACCGCGTACTTCTCGAGCGCCCGCAGCCCGGGCGTCGTCTTCCGCGTGTCGAGGATCGTGACGCCGGTGCCGGCGACGGCCTCGACGTAGCGGCGCGTCAGCGTCGCGACGCCGCAGAGGCGGCCGAGCAGGTTGAGCGCCGTCCGCTCGCCCGTCAGCACGGCGCGCGCGCTGCCGTCGAGCGTCGCGACGAGGCCGGTCGTCGGGCCGTCTCCGTCGCCGCTCCGGGGCGACCAGGCGACCCCGGCGTCGAGCGTCCGGAACACCGCCTCGACGACGGCGAGCCCGCAGACGATGCCCGGCTCCTCGAGGTAGACGCCGCCGCGGCAGCGCCTGTGGGCGGCGACCAGTCGCTCGGTCGTCACGTCGCCGGCGCCGACGTCCTCGGCGAGTGCGGTGCGGACGACCCGCTCGAGCGTCTCGGCGCTCAGCTCCATCGTTCGATCCTCGGCTCGCGGCCCTGCTCGAGCACGACGTGCCCCGCGAAGGCGTCGTCCTCGCTCGGGAAGTCGGCGCGGAAGTGGCCGCCGCGGCTCTCGCGCCGCGCGAGCGCGCTCTCGGCGATCAGGCGCGGCAGGAGCGCCGGCGACCGCCGCAGGCGCTCGAGCCCCTCGGCGCTTCGGATCACGCCGGCGTCTTCCCAGAGCGCGCGCCGCAGCGCCGGCGTGACAGGCTCGTCACCGTCTCTGAGCCGTCTCTGAGCCGTCTCTGAGGTGTCTCTGAGGCCGGAGTGCGGATCGGACACGGCCGCGATCGCCGCCCGGCGGCCGAAGACCAGGCACTCGAGCAGCGAGTTCGAGGCGAGGCGATTCGCGCCGTGGACGCCCGTGCAGGCGCACTCGCCGGCTGCGAAGAGGCCGGGCAGCGTGCTGCGGCCGTCGAGGTCGGTGACGATGCCGCCGACGGTGTAGTGCGCCGCGGGCGCGACCGGGATCGGCTCGACGGCCGGGTCGTAGCCTGCGCGCTCGAGGGTCGCGATCAGGCCGGGGAACCGCTCCCGTTCGACCGGCCGGAGGTCGAGCCGAGCGCGCCCGCGCTCGACGATCGCGCGCGTGACGACGTCGCGCGGCGCGAGCTCGTCGGTGAACCGCGAGCCGTCGTCGTCGACGAGGAGCGCCCCCTCGCCGCGCAGCGCCTCCGAGAGCAGGAAGCCGTCGTCGGCGAGCGCCGTCGGGTGGAACTGCACGAACTCGAGGTCGGCGAGCGCAGCGCCGGCGCGGTACGCGAGCACGAGCCCCTGCCCGCACGCGCCCGGCGGGTTCGTCGTCCGCTCCCACAGCGCGGCATAACCGCCGGTCGCCAGGATCGTCGCCCGCGCCGCGATCGCGCGCCGGCTCGTGACGACGCCGACGCAACGCCCGTCCGAGCGCCAGAGGTCGACGACCGCCTCCCCCTCCGAGATCGTGATCCGCGGCTGCGCCCGCGCATGCGCGGCGAGCGTCTGCGCAATCGCCTTGCCGGTCTCGGCGCCGTTCGCGTGCACGACCCGCCGCCGCGAATGCCCGCCCTCGTGGCCGAGACCTTCGTCGAACGGGACGCCGAGCTCGACGAGGTCGGCGATCCGCGCGGGCGCCTCCTCCGTCAACACGACGACGGCGCTCGGACGGCAGATTCCCCGCCCGGCGCGGTGCGTGTCGGCGGCGTGCAGCGCCGGCGCGTCGCCCTCGCCCACGGCGGCGGCGACGCCGCCCTGCGCCTGGTAGCTCGTCGAGGAGGAGACGGGGCCGCTCGCAAGCAGGAGCACGTCGGTCTCCCGCGCCGCCGCGAGCGCCGCCGAGAGCCCGGCGACGCCGGCGCCCACGACCACCACGTCCGCCCGCTCGTCCAGCCTTCCCACCGAGGTTTTCTCCTCAGAGTCGATAACCTGGTGAAGGAGTGTACACCGTTTCCGACCCCGAAGCGAAAACGTCCGCCGCGCACGCGGTCGTCGCCGTCGTCCTGCAGGTGCGCGACGGCCGGCTGCAGGTGCTCCTCTGGGAGCGGGCGCGCGAGCCGTTCGCCGGCACGTGGGCGCTTCCCGGCGGCGAGCTCCTCGAGGGCGAGACGCTCGAGGAGTCGATCCGTCGGCACCTCGCGGCCAAGGTCGACGTGCGCGAGCTCGCCCATCTCGAGCAGCTCGAGACCCGCAGCGCACCGGACCGCAACCCCCTCCGCTGGGAGCTCGCGACGGCGTACCTCGGCCTCGTGCCGAGCGACCAGGAGCCGGCGCTGCCCGCCGACACGCGCTGGCATCCGGTCGACCACCTGCCGCCGCTCGCGTTCGACCACGAGGTGTTCACCCTGCTCGCGCGCGGCCGCCTGCGAGGCAAGCTCTCGTACACGAACCTCGGCTTCGCGCTCGCGCCCGAGACGTTCACGATCTCCGAGCTGCGCGAGCTGTACCGCGCTGCGCTCGGCCACGACGTCTCCGCGACGAACCTGCTCCGCGTCCTGCTCCGCCGGCAGCTGCTCGAGCCGACCGGCGAGCGGCGCGAGCCGGGACCGAGCGGCGGCCGCCCGCCCGCGCTCTACCGCTTCCGACTGCGCGAGATCGCGATCACCGACCAGTTCGCGGTCCTGCGCCCGCCGACCGGCTGACGCGCCCGACGATCCGCCAGGCGCCGGGGAGCGCGAGCGCGGCCAGGTAGAGCTTGATCACGTCGCCGGCCACGAACGGGTAGAGGCCGTCCGTCAGCGTCGTCGCCCAGCTGGCGTGCAGCGAGTGATGCAGCCACACGAGGCCGAAGACGTAGATGAGCACGTTCCCGTTCAGCATCGCGCTGATCGACGTCGACACGCGCCGGTCGAGCTGCCGCTCCGCGAGCAGGCCGGTCAGGGCCGCGGCGGCGACGAACCCGACGATGTAGCCGCCGGTCGCGCCGCTGAACACCTCCCAGCCGTGCGCGTGGCCGGCGTACACCGGCGCGCCCGCGAGGCCGACGACGAGGTAGAGGAGCAGGCTCGCCGTGCCGCGGATCGAGCCGAGCGACGCGCCGACGAGCACGACGGCGAACGTCTGGCCGGTGATCGGCACCGGCGTGAAGCCGAGGTGGATCGAGACCTGCGCCGCGAGCGCGACGAGCCCGGCGCCGGCGCAGACGAGGACGACGTCGGCGAGGAGTCCTGCACGCGGCGCGACAGCGAAGCGAAGCGTGGCGGCCTCGGGCTGCACGGCGGCATTCTGACTGTTACTCAACGGTTATGCCGGCGGAGCCATCCACGCGACCGTGGTACGGTGAGGCGTCCCGTCACACCTCCAGCACAAAGGGGATTTCCATTCTCATGAGCAAGATCCGGGGAGCCACACTCGGCCTCGTCGCTGGGTTCGCGCTTGCATCGGCGTTGCCCGCGCTGGCACATCAGAATCGCGCCGCGGCGACCGTCACGGTCACGGCAGGCAAGCCGGCCGAGTTCCATTTCACGCTCTCGCCGAGCTCGGTGAAGCACGGCAGCGTCACCTTCAAGGTCTCGAACAAGGGCAAGCTCGCCCACGACTTCTCGATCAACGGCAAGAAGACCTCGTTGATCCAGCCGGGCAAGTCGGCCTCCCTGACGGTCACGTTCGCGAAGGCCGGCAGCTATCCGTACAAGTGCACGGTGCCGGGCCACGCCGCAGCCGGGATGAAGGGCACGCTGAAGGTCTCCTAGCGGCCCGATCCCACCGGTCTCGAACGACGGCCCGTCGCGTGCTGCGGCGGGCCGTCCTCCTGCTCGCACTCGTCCTCGCGGCGCAGTCCCGGGCCGATCCCTCGCCACCGGCGCCCGCGGTCTCGCCGCCCCCCTCCCCTCACCTGGCGCTGCGCTGGGCGCGGACGGCGCCGACGCCGCGCTCGCTGGCCGCGGCGGTCGCCGGTCACCGCGCCGTCGTCGGCCTCGCGGCCGGAGTCGCGCCGTCGCAGCTCCCGCACGTGCGCGTCGTTCGGACGCTGGCGCGCCTGCGCGCGGCCGTCGTCAGGGGAAGCGCGTCGCGGCTCGCCGCTCTCGCGCACGACCGGCGGGTGCGCTACCTCGAGCCGGTCGAGCCGGTGCAGCTCGCGCACGCGCGCGACGACCCGTTGACGTACGAGGACGATCCGACCACCGGCGTCCCGTGGGAGTGGGCCTTCGGCGCGCTCGGCGTCGACCAGGCGCTGAACCTGAGCAAGGGCAGCTCGAGCATCCTCGTCGGCGTGCTCGACTCCGGCGTCTCGCCCGTCCCCGACCTGCGCGGCAAGGTCGCCGGCGGCCTCTGGGACACGAGCACGACGACCTCGGCTGCCGACCCGAGCGGGCACGGGACGCTGATCTCGTCGATCGTCGCCGCCCGCAACGACGACGGCGCCGGTCTGGCGGGCTTCTGCGGCGCCTGCCGCGTGCTCGCCTGGAAGACGCACCCGCTCGACACCGTCGAGCTCGCCACCGGCATCCGGCGGCTGACGGACGCCCACGTGCGCGTGCTCAACATCAGCCTCGTCAGCGAGCCGTCGGACGTGATCCGGGACGCGATCGGCTACGCACTCGCCGCGGGCGTGCTCGTCGTCGCGGCGAGCGGCAACGACGGCGCCGGCACGATCTCGTTCCCGGCGTCGCTGCTCGAGCCGGGGAGCGGCGGGCTCGCCGTCGGCGCGAGCAACGCGACGGGGCGTCGCGCCGTCTTCTCCAACTTCGGGCCGCAGCTCTCGCTGCTCGCGCCCGGGACGTACCGAGGCAGCTGCGCCAACGGCGTCATCGGCGCGATCCCGCCGATCGCGATCAGCTTCGACACCGGCACCGGCTGCGAGGCGACGCTCCTCGACCTGCGCGGGACACGCTACGCGTACGCGAACGGTACGAGCTTCGCCGCCCCGGAGGTCGCCGGGATCGCCGCGCTCGTGTGGGCGGCGGGCCCGGCGCTGACGAACGTGCAGGTCGCCGACCTGCTCGAGCGGACTGCGACGAGGCCGCCCGGGACCGGGTGGACGCCGAGGGACGGCTGGGGCGTCGTCGACGCGAACGCGGCGGTCGAGAAGCTGACCGGCCGCCCGAGCGCCGACTCGCTGCGGCTGGCGTCGCCGCGAGCCGGCCCGCGCGCCGCCGGCGGCACCGCGGTCGTCAGCGTGCGAGCGACCTGGGGCGACGGGTCGCGGGTCGACGTCGGCGCGACGCCCTCGTGCCGCGTCGACGTGCGCGGGCGCGCGGTCGCCTCGCGGGCGACGCTCGCGCGCGGCGTCGTCCGCTGCACGTTCGGGCTTCCTGCGGCGAGCGCCGGCGCGATCGTCCGCGGCTCCGTCTCGCTCCACGCGCCGACGGCGCGCACGGCGACCGCCGGTTTCGTGCTCCGCGTTCGCCGTAAGTGAGAGCCGGTATCATCTGGCCGTGGACTGGACCGAGCGCACGCTCGACGCGCTCCGCGGCGGCGGCTATCGCAACGGCGTCGCCCGGCGGGCGGTCGTCGAGCTGCTCGGGCGCCAGGACTGCTGCCTGACGGCACAGGAGATCTTCGACGAGCTCCGGCACGAGGGACGGCCGGTCGGGATCGCGAGCGTCTACCGCGTCCTCGACCTGCTGACGGAGAAGGGCCTGCTGCAGCGCATCGACCTCGGCGCCGGCGTCGCGCGCTACGAGCCGCTCCAGACGAGCGGCGAGCACCATCACCACCTCGTCTGCGGCGACTGCGGTCGCGTCGAGGCGTTCGCCGACGACGAGCTCGAGCGCGCTCTGCACGAGCTCGAGCGGCGCACCGGCTACTCGGTCGCCGGCCACGACGTCGTCTTGCGCGGCGCCTGTCGCGACTGCTCGGAGGCCTAGCTCAGAGCAGGACGACGGGGTCGCCGACGGCGATCGTGCCGTCGTTGAGGATGTCGGCGTTGAGCCCGCCGCGGTGCAGCAGGTCGTCGATGACGCCCGGCCGCGTCAGCGACTGCAGGTGCAGGCACGGCTCGCAGAGCTCGACGCCCTCGCACTCGACCTCGCCGACGCGGAACCGCTTGCCGACGAGGTCGTTCAGCCGGACCCCACGCACGACGACCTGTCGGCGCGACTCGACGCCCGTGAGCCCGACGTCCTCGAGCGCCTCCGCCTCGATCAGGGTCAGCGCGCCGCCCGGCCGCGTGCCCGCGTTCGCCTTCCGGTCGCCGACGAGCCCCTGGCCGGCGACGGCGCGCACCGACCCGACGGGCGCGAGCGCCTCGGACGGGCCGATCGCGATCGACTCGACGTTCATCGTCCCGAGGCTACCCGTTCGGGTCGACGACGTCCGGCCCGAGCTCGGCGACCGAGGCGACGACGACGTCGGCCTCCGCGGTCGCCTCGCCCGGCGGAAAGCGCGCGTTCGGGATCGCGACGCAGCGCATGCCGGCCGCCTTCGCCGCGCGGATGCCGTTCTGCGAGTCCTCGATCGCCGCGCAGCGCGCCGGCTCGGTGCCGATTCGCCGCGCCGCCTCGAGGTACACGTCCGGGGCCGGCTTGCCGCGCGGCACCTCTTCCGACGAGACGATCGCGCGGAAGCAGCCGGCGATGCCGCCGGCCGCGAGCACGGCCTCGATCACCTCGCGATTCGACGAGGACGCGAGCGCGAGCGGCCACCGCGTCGCCAGCCGGCGGACGGCGTCGAGCGCGCCCGGCAGCCAGGGGGGCGAACCGGCGTAGCGCCCGAGCAGCCGTGCGACCACCTCGCGATTGATCTCCTCCGGGCTCTCGGCCAGCCCGACCACCTCGTGCATGTAGCGCGACCACTCGCGCGAGCTCATGCCCATCATGTCGCGCTGGGCGCCGGGGTGCCAGCGGCCGCCGCGCTCGCGGGCGAGCCCCTCGCGCACCTCGTCCCAGACCTGCTCGGAGTCGAGCAGCACGCCGTCGAGGTCGAAGACGACGGCCTCGATCACAGTGCCGAGTAGCGGCGGTCCTTGTGCACGAGCGAATCCGTCGCGCGCCCGTGCTCGAGGGCGACGATCTCGCCGACGAAGAAGGTGTGGTCGCCGGCGGTGAGTTCGTCGACCGTCCGCGCGACGATCCAGCCGACCGCGTCGGCGATCAGCCGCGGGTCGTCCGCGCGGACCGGGATGCCGTTCCAGAGCGCGATCGGCGGCACGCTGCGCGCGAAGTGCTGCGCGAGGTGGTCCTGGTCGCCGGCGAGGATCGACGCGCACCACTCGCCGGCGTCGCGCAGCACCTCGTACAGCGACGCCTCGCGGGCGATCGAGATGCCGACGAGCGGCGGCTCGAGCGAGAGCGAGATCAGCGTCGAGACCGTCAGGCCGGCGCGGCGGCCGTCGAGCTCGGCGACGACGACCGAGACGCCCGAGGGCCAGCGACGGAAGAGCGCGCGCTGATCGGCACCTTGCTCGTGCACGGCGCGAGGCTAGCTGTGGAGGCCGGAGCCGGACCCTCAGTTCGGCTTGCAGCGCGAGTCGCCGAGGGCGGCGATCGACTGGTTCGCGATCGCGTCCGCGGCCGCGTCGTACGGCCCGGGCGCGTTGCCCTCCCACATGACGTCGGGCGTCACGCCGGGACCCTCGACCGTCGCGCGATACATCGTCCCCTTGCCCGACGGGTGCGAACCGTGCGGGTTGACGCTGTAGCAGAAGGCGCCGCTGCCCGTGTGGGTCAGAAAGCTGTTCTCGCGTCTCCAGCCGCCGCCGTAGACGGAGTCGAGCGTGTCGACGTAGATGTTGCGGCCGAACGTGTCGAGCGGCTCGCCGGCGAGCGTCGACTTGTAGCCGAAGACCGGCTTGCCCTCGTAGGTGAACGTGCCGTAGAGGTGATCCCACTGGTGCCAGGCCCAGTCGGTCGAGATCGTGAGCACCGGCAGCGGGCCCGTCCAGTGCGAGAGGCGCAGCTCCCACGCCGCCTGGGCCGTCGTCGGGGTGACGCCGTAGTCCGGAAGCGCGCGCTGCCACGACTGGAGCGCCCAGTAGCTTCCGTCGGGGGCCTTGCAGGCGGCGACGAACCAGGCGAGCTTCGGGCCGTCGTAGGGCGCGCAGGTGCCGCCGAATGAATCCTTCCAGTAGTTCTTGGCGAAGCTCGACTTCGCCGCGAGCTCCTTCACCGTCGGCGAGCTGAGGTAGCCGGGCGTGAGCCTGATCTGCTTGTACTTCGCCTGCAGCTCGCGCACGCTCGGGTCGGAGAGGTAGTACTTGCCCCAGCCGCCCGTGTAGTCGACCTGGAACGCGACCTGCTTGCCCGACGGCGTCGGCGCGATCGCGTTCACGGCACCCCAGACGAGCACGTGCTTCTCGACCCCGCCTGCGCGGTAGCTGATCAGCGCCTCGCCCTTCGCGTTCACGAGCAGCTCGACGTCCGTGGCGTTGCGGTCGATCAGCTGCGACGCGCCCGCGACCGGGACGACCGCCGCCGCCGCGCCGAGGACCGCCAGGAGGAGCGCACGCCGCATGTGCAAGCGAGTGTCGGCCGAGGCCGAGCGGCGGCACACCCTCGGACGAGTGATCAGGCGTCGGCGCCGAGCTCGTCGGCGAGCAGGGCCAGCGCGTACAGCCGCCACGCCAGCTCCGGCTCGCCGGCGAGGAAGACAGCGGCGTCGCGCAGGCGCGGGAGCTCGCGCACGCGGAGGACGAGCGCGTCGAGCTCACGTCCGAGCGCCACGCGGCGCTCCTCCGTGTAGAGCTCGACCGCGAGCGCCTTCACGGCGCGGTCGTCGACACCCAGCCCGCGGCTCGGGTCGCCGCCCGCGGCGAGCAGGAGGAGCGAGCGGCGCCGGGCCTCGTTCAGCTCCGGCTCCCCAACCGTCACGGCTTGCCCGGCCAGGTAGGCGAGCACCGGCAGCGGGTCGCCGAGCTCGCCCGCCTCGAGCCGGCGGAGCAGGTCGTCGATCACCGCGACGGGGCGGCCGCGTAGGCGAGCCTGACCGGCGCCGAGCGCGCGGCGAAGCCGCGGACGGCGAACGTCGCCGTCAGCGCGAGCAGGACGCCGCCGCCGACGTCGGTCGGCGTGTGGTCGGCGTTGACCACGAGCACGAGCAGCGCGACCACGAGCCAGCCGAGCGCCGCCGGCGCGGCCCGCCGCCAGAGCGACGCCAGCACGACCGTGAGCAGGACCGCCCGCACCGTGTGCCCGCTCGGGAACGAGCTGTCGAAACCGTGCAGCGGCGCCGGGCCGAGGTGGAGCGGCGGCCGCCCGAGCGCGCTCTTCCCCAGCAGCTCGACCGCGTTCGCCGCCACCCAGACGACCGGCCACGCGAAGGCGGCGCTGCGCCGGCCGCGTCGGTAGAGGAGAAGGCAGCCGGCGAGCAGCAGCAGCGTCGAGCAGATCGGCGAGGCGGGATACGTCCAGAAGTTCGAGAACGCGTGCAGCGCGCTCCCGGGCTTCGGGTAGAGCTGGATCGACCCGAGCGCGGACGACGACGAGGCGCCGGGCTCGACCTCGGGCATCCAGTGGTCGACGGCGTACTGGTCGACTCCCGTCAGCTCCCCCGTGACGACCAGGGTGGCGAGGAGCGCGAAGGCGCTCGCTGCGGCGGCTGCCGCCGCCAGGCTCGCACGCTGCGCACTCACGTGTCGGACGGAGGCCGGCGGAGCTGCCCTTCGCGCGCCTGGCGCTCGTCGTTGCGGCGCGCGGCGCGGAAGAAGACCCAGACGATGATCAGGCAGACGACCACCGGCCCGATCGCCGAGACGAGCACGATCGTGTCGACCGCGGTACTGGTTACGATCACGACCGGCGACCGCGCCCGAGCGAGATCGTGAGCAGGCGCCGCGCGCGCTCGTGGTCGACCTGCAGCGTCGAGTGCTCGATCTCGAACCGCTGCTCCAGCATCAGCTCGAGCTCGCGGCGGATCACGTGGCAGTCGTCGCCGGAATGGACGAGCACGTGCGCGGAGAGCGCCGGAAACCCCGACCCGATCTCCCAGACGTGCAGGTCGTGCACGCTCGCGACGTGCGGGTGCGAGACGAGCGCGTTGCCGATCTCCTCGACGCTCATCCCGCCCGGCGCCGCTTCGAGCAGCACGCGACCAGAGTCGCGCAGGAGGCCGTACGCGGCGCGTAGCATGATCGCGGCGATCGCGAGCGCGGCGATGCCGTCTGCCCGTCCAAACCCCGTCGCGAGGACGACGGCGCCGGCGACCGCGGTCAGCGCGAAGGCGGCGAGGTCCGTGAGGATGTGCCGGAACGAGCCCTCCACGTTCAGGCTCGCGCGGTTCGCCTGCGCGAGCTGCCACGTCGCCGCGAGATTGACGACGACGCCGGCGAGCGCGACGACGAGCATCGCGAGCCCGCCCGGCCGCGGCGGCGAGACGAGTCGCACGACCGCGCCGTAGACGATCAGTCCCGAGAGCACGAGCAGCGTCAAGCCGTTCGCCTGCGCCGACAGGATCTCCGCCCGCTTCAGCCCGAAGGTGAGGTTGCCTCGGCCGGACGGCCGCGCCACCAGCCGGATGACGACGAGTGAGAGCACGAGCGCACCCGCGTCCGTCAGCATGTGCGCGGCGTCGGAGAGGAGCGCGAGCGAATGGGCGAGAACGCCGACGACGACCTCCGCGGCCATCAGGCCGACGATCAGGGCGAGCGCCGTCGCGAGCCGGCGCGCGTCCGCATCCGGCGCCGGGCCGTGCAGGTGGTCGTGCCCGCTCATCTCGCCCTTGAGGCTAGCGCTCGTTTCCGCCGACTCGCGGCCGGGTACTTCGAACGGGTGCGATCGGCGGCGCTTGCGTTCGTGCTCGCTGCGTTGGCCGCCTCGACCACGGCCGGCGCTTCCACCCCACCCGCCCCGCTCGACGTGCGCGCCTTCGCCGACACCGGGCTCCCGCTCACCGACGTGCTCTGGACGGGCAGGCAGTTCCTGTACGTCGAGAACACGACCAACACCGTCTGGGCCGCCGGCGCGAACGGCACGTCGCCGCAGAGGTTCGCCTCGATGCCGGCCATGACCGAGGAGACGCGCTGCCGGCTCTCCCCCGGCTCGCACGGCTGGCCGGCGCGCGTGATCTTCTGCCACGCGCCCGACAACACGATCTACCAGCTCAGCCACGACGGGACGAGCGTGACGCCGTTCGCGAAGCTCCCCGAGACCGCGACCTCCGACGGCGCGCTCGCCTTCGACACGGTCGGCCGCTTCGGCTACGCGCTCGTCGCGGCGACCGGCCGCTCCGGCAACGCGGCGCCCGCCGGCGGCACCGTCTACACGATCAGCCCGACGGCGCAGGTTCGGACGATCGGGAGCTATCCGGGCCCGGGCGGCGCCGACCAGCTCGCGATCGCTCCGGCGAGCTTCGGGAGCGAGGCCGGCGCCGCGGTGCTGACAGTCGACGCGGGCGGCACGACCGGCTACGTCGTCGCCGTCGACGCGCAGGGCCACGCACGCACGATCGCGCGCCTGCCGGACGGCCCGAACCCGATCGTCGCGATCTCGCCGAGCAGGCGCACGACCGGCCTCGTTCCCGCCGGCCTGTACGTCACCGACACCGCCTCGCACAAGGTGTTCTTCGTCGCGGCCGCGCAGCTCGCGCCGTACGTCGGCGCGCTCGTCGTCGGCACTGAGATCAAGGGTCAGCTCTGGGTGCTGCGGCCGCGCGGTTCCGGCTTCCAGACGCGCCTGCTCCCCACGACACTGCCCGCCGTCGCCTACAACTTCGAAGGCGCGACGTACCTGCGCTAGCCCCTATTTGAGGCAGGGGTGCTGCTTCGTGCTCTTCTCGCCGAGGTCGCAGATCGGCAGGTCGTTGAAGGCCTGCGGCTGGTCGAGGAACGGCGTCACGAACCCGTAGTGGATCCAGTAGCCCTTCGCGTGCGTCGGCGCGCGGCCGCTCGCGGTGAAGTCGACGACGAGGTTCCCCTGTCTGTGCCCGTGCGCGGCGAGGTTCCGGATGCAGCTGATCATGCCGCTGCTCGTCCCGCAGTCGCCGCCGCGGGTGCCGAGGACGCGCGTCAGCGTCATCCCGTCGGGCAAGATCCACGCGAAGTAGCGGAAGTTGCTGCGCGGCACCATGTTCGCGACCTGGATCCGGTACCTGCCGGTCGCGAGGACGTTCATCGTCACGCTGAACGTCTCGAGCTGCGTGCACCAGCCGCCGGCTTCGGGATGCTGCGCGGCGCAGGACGCGGTCGCGCCCGCCAGGTACTGCTGCGTCGCGCCCCAGGCCTGCGGGTACTTGGCCTCGGCCGCGACGGGAAGCGCGAGCGCCGCGGCACCGAGCACGAGGGCGATCACCGCACGCATGGAGGAAGAGTAGCGCCCGGCGGTCCGAGCGGACGATCGTCCGAAGCGGCCGCCGCCGTCCCGGTCCGACGTTCCGCGCGAGTCGGCGACGGGGCGCATCCGGACTGGCTCGCGAAGCTCTTCGACCTGCTCGGCGCGCGGGCCGCGCCCGGCGTCCGCGACGACGCGAGCGCCTGACGCGGGTAGCGGCGGGGGTGGGATTCGAACCCACGGGGCGCTCGCGCGCCCATCGGTTTTCAAGACCGACGCCTTCGACCGCTCGGCCACCCCGCCGGCTCCGTCCCACCGTACCCGGGCGTGGCCGGGGGCGGCGCTCGATACACACGTCACATGCGGCAGGAGTAGGGTTAGCGCCGGCCACCCTGGGTTCTCGCCCATCGACCCCAGAGAAAGGACGTGAGGCTCATGAAACACCGCGCACTCGTCGTCGTCGCGCTCGTGGCGGTCTCGGCCATGCTCGTCTCGGCAGGCGCTCCTGCCCGGCCGTCCAGCGCGGCTGCCGTCAAGCCGCCGCCGGTCCCGAACGCGAAGGCGATTAAGAAGAAGTACGGCGGGCAGACGATCACCTTCATCGGCGACAACGCCGTCGGCTCGAGCCATCAGCGAGACCTGTTGCTCGCAGCGCGGTTCACGAAGGACACCGGGATCACGGTCAAGGTCGTTCCGCACCCGACTGCGTCCGACCAGTCGTACGCGCAGCTCGCGCGGAACTTCTCGTCGCACTCGTCGTCGATCGACGTGATGATGCTCGACGTCGTGTGGCCGGGAGCGTTCGCGCCCTACCTCGTCGACCTCAAGCCGGCGCTCGGGAAGGCCGCCAAGCTGCAGGCGCCGGGAATCATCGCCAACGACACCGTCGACGGGCACCTCGTCGCGATGCCGTGGTTCGGCGACTACGGGATCCTCTACTACCGCACCGACCTGCTTCAGAAGTACGGCTACAGCGGCCCGCCGACGACGTGGCAGGAGCTCGGCGACATGGCCGCGAAGATCCAGGCCGGCGAGCAGCAGTCGAACCCGAACTTCTACGGGTTCGTCTGGCAGGGCAACGCGTACGAAGGCCTCACCTGTGACGCACTCGAGTGGGTCGCCTCGAACGGAGGCGGCGACTTCATCGACAACGGCAAGGTGACGATCAACAATCCGCAGGCGGCCTCGATCCTCGATCTGATCGGGGGCTGGGTGGGCAAGATCGCGCCGCGTGGAGTGACCTCCTACCAGGAGGAGGACGCCCGCAACGCGTTCGACAACGGCAACGCCGCCTTCATGCGCAACTGGCCGTACGCCTACGCGGCGAGCAAGGGCACGGCCGTCGACGGCAAGTTCGACGTCACCGTCCTCCCGCACGGCCCCGGCGACCCGTCGGTGGGCACCGTGGGCGGCTGGCAGGTCGGAGTTTCGAAGTACTCGAAGCACATCCCTGCGGCGATCGAATGGATTCGCTACATCACGAGCCCGGCCGTCGAGAAGTTCGACGCGATCTTCAACACGAACGTGCCGACGATCCCGTCGGTCGCGAGCGACCCGGCAGTCGTCGCGGCGAATCCGTACCTGAAGCCCGAGATCGCGAGCGTCAAGCGTGTCACCAGGCCCGCGAACTCCCTGGGCGCGCATTACGCCCAGGGCTCGCAGATCATCTACCAGGGCATCAACCAGATCGAGAACGGCCAGAAGGCGGACAGCGTCCTCCCGACGATCGCCGCGCAACTCGATCAGCTGCTCAAGAAGTAGCTCGTCTCGAGCGAGGAGGGCGGGCGCGCCCTGCCCTCCTCCTCCTGCACCGTGACCGCGACACCGATCACAACCGAGACCCTCACGCGCCGGCCGCGGCGGTCGACCCGGCTCAGGCGCAAGCAGACGCGGCTCGCGTGGGGCATGCTCGGCCCCGCGCTCGTCGTCGTCGCGCTCGTCGCGCTCTACCCGCTCGGCGAGACGGTCTACCAGAGCTTCACGGACAAGTCGTTCCTCGGGCTCGGCGGCACGCACTGGATCGGGCTCGAGAACTACACCAACCTGGTCCACGACTCGATCTTCCGCAAGTCGATCGTGACGACCGTCAAGTTCACGGCGATCACCGTCGGCTTCGAGTTCGTGCTCGGCCTCGTCATTGCGCTCGTCGTCAACTCGAACTTCCGCGGCCGCGGCGTCATGCGCGCCGTGATGCTCGTACCGTGGGCGATCCCGACCGTGATCTCGGCGCAGATGTGGAAGTGGATGTACGACGACGTCTTCGGCGTCTTCAACGACCTCGGACGCCGCTTGCACCTCCTCCACCACTCCGTCGCCTGGATCTCGCAGCCGAACACGTCGCTCGGCGCCGTCTGCGCCGTCGACATCTGGAAGACGACGCCGTTCGTCGCGCTGCTCCTGCTCGCGGGCCTGCAGGTGATCCCGAAGGACCTCTACGAGGCGGCTGACGTCGACGGCGCCAGCAAGCTGCAGCAGTTCTGGCGGATCACCATGCCGCTGCTGCGACCGGCGATCCTCGTCGCGCTGATCTTCCGCACGCTCGACGCGCTCCGCGTGTTCGACGTCTTCTACGTCTTCTTCGGCAATCGAGTCGACACGCAGACGATGGCGGTCTACGACCAGAACACGATCGTGACCGTCGGCAACGTCGGCTACGGCGCCGCGGTCAGCGTCGCGATCTTCCTGATCATCGCCATCTTCGTCGTCATCTACGTGACGTTCATCAAGGTGGAGGAGCAGTGACGGCGGTCGCCGAGACGGCGGCGCGGTCGCGCGTCCAGCCTCGCGCCCAGCGGCTCTCGCGGCGGTCGAGGCGGCTGATCAAGCGGGTCCCGTTCCTGCTCCTGCTCCTGATCATCATCGTCTACATCGGCTTTCCCTTCTACTGGGCGTTCCGCTCCGCGTTCACGCCCGACGCCGAGCTGTTCAAGACGCCGGTGCAGTACTTCCCCAGCCACCCGACGTGGGCGAACTTCCACGACGCGCTCACCGACAGCAACTTCCGGCGCGG
>Ga0070741_10012337_pt1 | contig 15475 bp, 16 predicted proteins | sample Coa_R1_4_FD_66440 | JGI IMG/M metagenome (GOLD analysis project Ga0070741, IMG submission 66440) | Surface soil microbial communities from Centralia Pennsylvania, which are recovering from an underground coalmine fire - Coalmine... | ecosystem: Environmental > Terrestrial > Soil > Unclassified ... | reverse complement strand
ATACTATTCTTGGTTGTATCGCCGGCAAAGCCCCTCCTGGCGCGCGTGGCGCGCGTCGAGGCCATTGAAATCGCAGGTCAAATAGGAGTGATCGGGGCGCCCTAGCCGGCCGCGCCGCGGTCGCCTATATGCGGTCGGCCGGCGTCAGTCGGCTTTGCGCCCTCCCCCAGCCTCCAGCCATTTTGCGGTCCATGCCACCGGTCATTTCCATCGCCAGGTTGTCGAAGACCTACGACAACGGCTTTCAGGCGCTCAAAACCATCGATCTGGACATCAACAACGGCGAGATCTTCGCCCTGCTCGGCCCCAACGGCGCCGGCAAGACCACGCTGATCGGCGTCGTCTGCGGCATCGTCAATCCGAGCGAAGGCCGCGTGACCGTCGGCGGCCACGACATCATCCGCGACTACCGCGCCGCGCGCGCGCTGATCGGCCTGGTGCCGCAGGAGATCATGATGGCGCCGTTCGAGACGGTGTGGGCCGGGGTGACGATGACACGCGGGCTGTTCAACAAGCCGAGCAACCCGGCCTACCTCGAAAAGCTGCTCAAGGACCTGTCGCTGTGGGACAAGCGCCACGCCAAGATCGTGGAACTGTCCGGCGGCATGAAGCGGCGCGTGCTGATTGCCAAGGCGCTTAGCCACGAGCCGCAGATCCTGTTCCTCGACGAGCCGACCGCGGGCGTCGACGTCGAATTGCGCAAGGACATGTGGCAGGTGGTGCGCGACCTGCGCGCCGCCGGCGTCACCATCATCCTGACCACGCACTACATCGAGGAGGCCGAGGAGATGGCCGACCGCGTCGGCGTCATCAACAAAGGCGAGATGATCCTGGTCGAGAAGAAGGCCGAGCTGATGCGCAAGCTCGGCCGGAAGCGCCTGGTGCTGCACGTCGCCGAAAAGCTTGCCGCCGTTCCGGCCGCGCTGTCGGCCTTCAACCTGACGCTCGGCGGCGACGGCTACGAGCTGACCTACGATTACGATACGCGCGCCGAACGCACCGGCGTTGCCACCCTGCTCGGCGAACTGAGCAAGGCCGGCGTGCGCATCCGCGACCTGCACACCGACCAGTCCTCGCTCGAGGAGATTTTCGTCGGCCTCGTCAACGACACCAAAAACGAAGCAAAGGGCGCGCCATGAACCTGCGCGCCGTCGCCGCGATCTACAAGACCGAGATGATGCGCACCGGCCGCACCCTGGCGCAGAGCATCGTGTCGCCGGTGATCTCGACCGCGCTCTATTTCGTCGTGTTCGGCGCCGCCATCGGCTCGCGCATCGCCCAGATCGACGGCATCGGCTACGGCTCGTTCATCGTGCCGGGGCTGATCATGCTGACGCTGCTCACGCAAAGCGTCATGAACGCCTCGTTCGGCATTTATTTCCCGCGCTTCATCGGCACCATCTATGAGCTGCTGTCCGCCCCGGTGTCGTTCTTCGAAATCACGCTCGGCTTCGTCGGCGCCGCGGCGACCAAATCGATCATCCTCGGCGTCATCATCCTCGCCACCTCCGTATTCTTCGTGCCGCTGCACATCGCCCACCCGTTCTGGATGATCACCTTCATGGTGCTGACCTCGGTGACCTTCAGCCTGCTCGGCTTCATCATCGGCATCTGGGCCGACGGCTTCGAGAAGCTGCAGATCGTGCCGCTCTTGATCATCACGCCGCTGACCTTTCTCGGCGGCACCTTCTATTCGACCAGCGTGCTGCCGCCGCTGTGGCAGACCGTGAGCCTGTTCAACCCGGTGGTCTATCTGGTCAGCGGCTTCCGCTGGAGCTTCTTCGAGATCGCCGACGTCCATATCGCCACCAGCGTGGCGATGACGCTGGTCTTCCTCGGCCTGTGCCTTGCCGTGATCTGGTGGATCTTCCGCACCGGCTACCGGCTCAAGAAATAACCCCCTCGTATGGTGTAAACTCTGGCGGCCTCACCCTAGGGAGATTGTCATGTCGGGCATTATGAAATTCATCACCGCTGTTGCCGTTACCGCGCTTGCCGCCGTTTTGGCCTTATCCCTGCCCGCCCAGGCGCAGGGCGTGCTCACGCAGAAGAACGTGTCGCTGTCGATGGCGCAGGCGATCGCCAATGCCGCGATCGAGAAGTGCCAGAGCATGGGCTACAAGGTGGCGGCCGCCGTCGTCGAGCGCGGCGGGCAGACCATCGTCATGCTGCGCGGCGACGGCGCCGGGCTGCACACGCCGGAGGGCGCCGAGCGCAAGGCCTATACCGCGCGCACCTTCAGCCAGCCGTCCGCCGATTTCGTCAAGCGCCTCTCCGACCGGCCCGACACCGTCGGCTCGCGGCAATATACCCGCGTGCTGGCGCTCGGCGGCGGCCTGCCGATCAAGGCCGGCAACGAGGTGATCGGCGCCGTCGGCGTCTCCGGCTCGCCCGGCAAGGACGACGAATGCAGCCAGGCCGGCCTCGACAAGGTGGCCGACCAGCTCAAGTAGCTAGCCGGCGTTTGCAGCGCTGACGTCGATGACGGCCTCGGTGAAGGCCTGCGGCGCTTCCTGCGGCAGGTTGTGGCCGATGCCGCCCTTGATGGTGCGGTGCTGGTATTTGCCGGAGAACTTCTTGGCATAGGCCGCCGGATCGGGGTGCGGCGCGCCGTTGGCGTCGCCCTCCATGGTGATGGTCGGCACGGTGATGACCGGCGCGGCCGCGAGTTTGCTTTCCATTTCCTCGTATTTCGCCTCGCCTTCGGCGAGGCCGAGACGCCAGCGGTAATTATGGATGACGATCGCGACGTGATCGGGATTGTCGAACGAGGCGGCACTGCGCTCGAAGGTGGCGTCGTCGAATTTCCACTTCGGCGAGGCGAGCTGCCAGATCAGCTTCGAGAACTCGCGCCGGTTCTTGTCGTAGCCGATCCGGCCGCGCTCGGTGGCGAAATAGAACTGGTACCACCATTGCAGCTCGGCCGCCGGCGGCAGCGGCATCTTGCCGGCCTCCTGGCTGCCGATCAGGTAGCCGCTCACCGACACCATGGCCTTGCAGCGCTCCGGCCACAGCGCCGCGACGATGTTGGCCGAGCGCGCGCCCCAGTCGAAGCCGGCGAGCGTCGCCTTCTCGATCTTGAGCGCGTCCATCAGCGCGACGATGTCGGCGGCAACCGCCGAAGGCTGGCCGTTGCGCACCGTGTCGCTTGAGAGGAATGTCGTCGAGCCGTAGCCGCGGACGTATGGCACGATGACGCGATAGCCGGCTGACGCCAGCGCCGGCGTCACATCGACGAAGGCATAAATGTCGTAGGGCCAGCCATGGAGGAGAATGACGGGCGGCCCGCTCGCCGGACCGGCCTCGGCATAGCCGATTTTGAGGACGCCGGCGTCCACCTGCTTCAGCGGGGCAAAGGACGTGTGCGCGCCCGGCTTGACCGAGGCTTGCGCGAGCTTGGTCTTGTTCGCCCGCGCCTCGGCCGCACCGGCCAATCCCAACTGGGCGGCGGCAAGCGTCACGGCGGCGGCGCCGAGCAGCCGGCGGCGGTCCTCGTCAATCCCATCGTTACCCTTGGTGGCGGTCATGAGAAGTCTCTCCCGTATTTTCCAATGAATGGGCCCAACGGAATGCGGCGCGCGGCGGACGCGCGCACCGCGCTTTTGGTCGTCACACCGAGCGAAGCGATTTGAAGGTTGCGCGAACGTCGGAGACGAGGAGCGCCGGCTGTTCCCAGGCCGCGAAATGAGTGCCCTTAGGATGGGCCTTATAATAGAGCAGATTGGCATAGGCACGCTTCGCCCAGCTCTCCGGTGCCTGATAGATCTCTTCGGCAAACGCGCTGATGCCGACCGGAAGCTTGACGCCTCTGGCGTCGAAGAAGCCGGCTGGCGGCAGATTATGCGTCGTGTCCCAGTAGAGCCGCGCCGACGAGATCGCGGTGTTGGTCAGCCAATACAGCGTGACATTGTCGAGCACGTCGTCGCGGCTGAGCCCCTCGGACTGACCGTCGAAGACGCGGGCAATCATCCGGTAGCTGCGAATGTCGTGGTCGAGAATCCAGCCGGCGAGACCGGCCGGTGAATCGACGATGCCGTACAGTGTCTGCGGCCGCAGCGCCATCTCATTGGCGTAGCCGAGCCCGTTCTTGTAGAAGTCAGCGAGCCCGTCCCACGCGTGCTTTTCCTCCGGCGACAGGCCTGCGGGCGGTGGGCCGCCCGCGGACAGCGCCTTCGACACCTCGGGCGGAACGGTGGCCGCCATGTTGGTGTGGATGCCGAGCAACCCGGGCGGCTGCTGCAAACCCATCACATCGACGATGATCGCGCCCCAATCGCCGCCTTGCGCGACGTATTTGCTGTAGCCGAGGCGTTGCATCAGCGTCGCCCAGGCCTTGCCGATGCTGACGGGATTCCACCCCGGCTTGGTCGGCTTGGCGGAAAAGCCGTAACCCGGCAGCGACGGGATCACGAGATGGAAGGCGTCGGCTGCGGTGCCGCCATGCGCCGTCGGATTGGTCAGCGGATCGATGATCTTGAGCTGCTCGATGACCGAGCCGGGCCAGCCGTGCGTCACGATCATCGGCAGCGCATTGTCGTGCTTCGAGCGGACGTGGATGAAATGAATGTCGAGGCCGTCGATCTCGGTGACGAAGTTCGGCAGGGCATTGAGCCTGGCCTCGCATTTGCGCCAGTCGTGTTCGGTCTGCCAGTAGTGCACGAGCTGCTGCATGGTCTTGAGCCGCACGCCCTGGCTGTCGTCGGCGACGGTTTCCTGCTCGGGCCATTTGGTCGCCTCGATGCGCCGGCGCAGATCGGCAAGGTCATTGTCCGACGCCTTGAAGTGAAACGGCCTGACGGCGCCGCTGTCGGCCGCCGCGGTGACGCTTGCGGGCAGCACGCTGGCGGCCCCGGCCACGGCGGAGGCGGCAAGCACGGTACGACGGGTCGGAGACAATGGAGAATATGGAGGAGTCGTGGACATGATAGCCCTCACTTTGACTGAAGAATTGGATATACGGGTGAATTCACAAATGCGCCGGCCGAGTGTCGACGGTCGCTGGCGGGTCTTAGATCGTTTCTTATTGGCAATGAGCGCAGAGCACACTACTGCCGAACGCGCAGCATCAGCTCATCACTTCGTTGTGACGAGACATAAGTCTGCCGCGCGGTAGCGGACGACCGTCTGCCGCCAGAACGTTGCGTCGACGGTCACGATGCCTAATTTTGTGACAACGCGTCGATGATCCGCGCCCAGGAGCGGATGCCCTTGTGGAAGCATGTGAGGTCGAACTTCTCGTTCGGCGAGTGCACGCGGTCGTCGTCGAGGGCAAAGCCGACAAGAAGCGAATCCATGCCGAGGACGTGCTTGAAATCCGCCACGATGGGAATGGAGCCGCCCGCTCCCACCGCCACCGCCTTGTGGCCCCATTCCTCGGCCAGCACCTTGCGCGCCTTGGTCAGCGCCGGGTTGTCGAATGACAGCTGCAGCGGCGGGGCGAGGCCGAAATTGGCGAATTCGACCTTGCAGTCGGCCGGCATGCGCGCGCGCACGAAGGTGCGGAAATTGTCGCAGATTTTCTGTGGGTCCTGCGCGCCCACCAGGCGGAACGACACTTTTGCCGTGGCCTGCCCCGGAATGACGGTCTTGGCGCCCTCGCCGGTATAGCCGCCGACAATACCGTTGATCTCGGCGGTCGGCCGCGTCGTGGTCTGCTCCAGCACCAAGCGGCCTTTCTCGCCCGACGGTATCCTGAGACCGACCTGGCCTAGAAATTCCTCCGCGGTGAGATTGAGCGCGGTCAGATCGGCCTTGATGTCGGCCGGCAGCTCCTTCACGCCGTCGTAGAAGCCGGGGATGGTGACGCGCCCGCTGTCGTCCCACATGGCGCCGAGGATTTGCGCGAGCAGCCGCAGCGGGTTTTGCGCCGCGCCGCCGAACAGGCCGGAATGCAGATCGCGGTCGGCGCAGGTCACCTTCACCTCCTCGTAGACCAGTCCGCGCAGCGAGGTGGTGACCGACGGCGTCTCGGCGTTCCACATCGCCGTGTCGCAGACCAGCGCGAGGTCGAGCTTGAACTCGGCGGCATTGTCGCGCACGAACTTGAACAGGTGCTGCGAGCCGCACTCCTCCTCGCCCTCGATCATGGTGGTGATGTTGAGCGGCAGCCTGCCGGTGACCGCCTTGAAGGCGCGGCAGGCCTCGATGAAGGTCATGGCCTGGCCTTTGTCGTCGCAGGCGCCGCGCGCCACGATGATCTTGCGCCCGCCGGGCAACGTCTCGATGCGCGGCTCGAACGGCGGCGTCTTCCATTGGCTCAGCGGGTCGACCGGCTGCACGTCGTAATGACCGTAGAACAGCACGCGCGGGCCTCTTGCGCCGTTGGCCTTGCCGACGACGACCGGATGGCCCTCGGTCGGCCGCACCTGGGTGTCGAAACCGATGGTCCTGAGGTCGGCGGCGACGTGCTCGGCCGCGGCCCGACACTGCGGCTTGTAGGCCGGATCGGTCGACACCGAGGCGATGCGCAGCAGCGCGAACAGACGCTCGAGGCTCTTATCGAGATCCTGGTCGATGCGGTCGAGGACCGCGTCGAGTGTGCTCATGGGCGTTGCTCCTTCGGCGACGCCGCCACGGTAGCAACGCGGCGACGGGGTGAAAAGCGCGCTGAAAACGAGGAGAGCGGGACATGCGCGGCCGATCGCGTCGATTTTTCATCGTTTGCCGGCTGGACGCCCGACGGATGGCGCGGCGCGCAACCCGCGATGCGGCGCACCGCGAGGACCTTGACAGGGGCGCGAGAAAGTGCGCGTGCGGAAAATATTTTTCGCGCGCGCGGCGCCACACCCTGCTTGTCAAGCGCGCGCACTTGCGCTCAATATCAACGCAATCCGCCGTCAGTGCGGGGCACGTGAGGGGCTCATGGACGAGTTGATCGCTCGTCTCGTCGCCAAGGTTGGCGTCGACCGGGATGCCGCGGAAAAGGCCGTGGGCGTCATCTTCGAATTCCTGCGCAAGGAAGGCCCGCCCGACAAGGTGAAGGCCCTCATCGACCGCCTGCCCGGCGCGGAACAACTCATGGAGGCCCAGGAAGGCATCGACGCCAGCGGCGGCGGCGGCTTCGCCATGGGGGGCCTGATGGGGGCGGGCACCAAGATGATGGCGGCGGGCCTGAGCATGGGCCAGGTGCAGGGCGTGACCCGCGAGGTGATCGCCTATGCCCGCGAGCAGGCCGGCGACGAGGCGATCGGCGAGATCGTCGGCGCGATACCGGGATTGAGTCAGTTCATCTGAACCGCTTGTGGCGGCAAGCGGCGCAGAAAGAAGTGTGTGCGAGGAGGCAATAGACGATGTCTTACCCGATCACCGATATCGAGGGGATCGACGGCGATGCCGCTGCGGTCTTCAAATCGGCGGGGATACGATCGACCGGAAAGCTGCTCGACTGCGCCAGCACGTTGCGCGGCCGCAAGGCGCTCGCGGCCGCGACCGGCTTCAGCGAGAAACAATTGCTGTGCTGGGCCAACGTCGCCGACCGCATGCGCGTCAAGGGCATCAACCGCAACTATTCGCAGCTGCTGCAGGCGGCCGGCGTCGACACGGTGAAGGAGCTCAAGTACCGCAATCCGGCCAACCTCGCCGAGGCGATGGCCGAAGCCAACAAGAAGCGCAAGCTGGTGCGCATGCTGCCTTCGCAGAAAGTCGTCGCGCGCTGGATCGACAACGCCAAAAAGCTGCCGTTGAAAATCACCTATTGACGCGATGGGACGGATCGTCGTCCTCGGCGTCTACATGGTGATGGTGGTCGGTGGCGTGCTCACGCTGATCCTTCAGGTGCTGTACTTCCCGCCGTTCAGTCTCGAACACGCCGCCATCAGCCTCGGGGTGGCGCTCGCCGGCGTCATCCTGCTGTGGGCCGATTTCCTGCGCTGACGCCTGCTTGACGGCTCCGCCCAAACCGCGCAAAGCCAAGCCTATGGCGCTTGCTCATCCGGCCGAACGCAGGGAAAAACCCAAGCAAAATCCGGGGCCTGGGACCCTGGCGGCGCTGCTCGCGCTGCGGCGGCCGCTGGTCATGGGCATCCTCAATATCACGCCGGATTCGTTTTCGGACGGCGGCCGGTTCCTCGACCAAGACCTGGCCCTCGGTCATGTCCGCGCCATGGCCGAGCAAGGCGCCGACATTCTCGACATCGGCGCCGAATCCACCCGTCCCTATGGCGGCATGCAGCCGGTCAGTGCCGCCGAGGAGAAGGCGCGGCTCGCACCGGTGCTGCCGGCGGCGGTCACGCTCGGCCTGCCGGTGTCGATCGACACCCAGAAGGCCACGACCGCGGCCTGGGCGCTCGACCAGGGCGCCGCGATGGTCAACGACGTCTGGGGCCTGCAGCGCGACCCGGACATGGCGCCGCTGGTCGCCAGGCGCGGCGTGCCGGTCATCGTCATGCATAACCGCGACAGCGCCGACGGCGCGATCGACATTATCGCCGACGCGATGGCATTCTTCGAGCGTTCGCTCGCCATCGCAGACCGCGCCGGCATCGCCCGCGACACGATCGTGCTCGACCCCGGCATCGGCTTCGGCAAGACGCCGGAACAGAGCATCGCCTGCATCGCACGGCTCGCCGAATTCAAGCGCTTCGGCCTGCCGCTGCTCGTCGGCGCCTCGCGCAAGCGCTTCATCGCCGCGGTGACGCCGTCGCAGCCGAGCGAACGCATCGGCGGCTCGATCGCCGCCCATCTCGCGGCGGTCAAAAATGGCGCGGCGATCGTGCGCGTCCACGACGTCGCCGAGACCGTGCAGGCGCTGCGCGTGACACACGCCATCGAGGCCGCACCAGGGACATAAGATGACCGACCGCATCTTCATCACCGGCCTGTCGCTGCACGCCTATCACGGCGTCATGCCCTATGAGGGCAAGGTCGGACAGACCTTCACCATCGACCTGGTGCTCGACATTCCGCTCTCTGCCGCCGCGCGCTCCGACAAGGTCGCCGACACCGTGTCCTACGACAAGGTGGTGGAGTGCGTGACCGCCGCCTTCGCCGCGCAGAAGTTCCGCCTGATCGAAGCCGCCGCCGGCAAGGTGGCCGACGCCGTGCTCGCCGCCTTCCCGCGCGTCGAGAGCGTGACGGTGACCATCCACAAGCCGCATGCGCCGATCGCCGCCACCTTCAGCGACGTCGGCGTCACTTTGGTGCGAAGCCGGCGATGACGGAGGCGCTGCTCGCGCTCGGCGGCAATGTCGGCGACAGCCGGGCGATCCTCGACCGCGCCGTCGCGCTCATGTGCGACGGCAAGGAGGTCAAGCTGATAGCGCGCTCCTCCGACTACCGTACGCCGCCCTGGGGTTTCAAATACCAGCCCCCCTTCGTCAATTTGTGCATCGCGGTTGAGACGACGCTCGAACCGCGCGACCTGCTCGAACGCGCCCAGGACGTCGAGCTTCGGCTCGGCCGCGACCGCGCCCACGAAAAGCGCAACGGGCCGCGCACCGCCGACATCGACATCCTCGCCTATGGCGACGTGACGCTGGAGACGCCGAATTTGACGCTGCCGCATCCGCGCCTGTTCGAGCGCGCTTTCGTGCTGGTGCCGCTCAACGAAATCGCGCCCGGCCGCGTCATCGCCGGCCGCAAGGTCAGCGAGGCGCTCGCCGGCCTCGACCTCGGCGGCATCGAGAAGCTGCCGCCGCGCTGATCCGACCTCGGGAAAAGGGATTTGGTGCAAGTTTTGCAACAGCTTTGGCAACGTGCCAATTTGCCGAAATGACCGACGAACCCCTTAAGCTTGCAGCCGAATTTCCGCCGTCCAGCGCGGCGGAGTGGCGCAAATTGGTCGAGGCCGCGCTCAAAGGCGCTGATTTCGACAAGCGCCTGGTTAGCCGGACCTATGACGGCCTGCGGATCGAGCCGCTTTATGCCCGCGCGGCGGCGGCAAGCCTGGTCGCGGGCCGCGCGGCGGTTCCATGGCAGGTCGTCCAGCGCGTCGATCATCCGGAGCCGAAAGCGGCCAATGCCGAGGCGCTGCACGACCTCGAAAACGGCGCCAGTGGGCTGGCGCTGCTGTTTGCCGGCGCGCCGGCGGCACGCGGCTTCGGCGTCGACATCAGAAACCTGGACGATCTCGATCGGGCGCTCGCCGACGTGATGCTCGACGTGATTCCGCTGCGGCTCGAAACCGCGCCCTTTGCCGGCCGGCCGGTAGCGACGATGATGATCGACTTGGCGGCGCGGCGGACGCTCGATCCGGCACAGCTGGCAATCGATTTCGGCCTCGATCCGATCGGCGACATGGCGCGCACGGGTGGCACGATCCTGCCGTGGCCGGAGCTGTCGCAGCGCGCCGGCGCGACCGCGAAAGAATTGCAGGCGAAGGGTTTTGCCAGGGCGCGCCTGCTTCGTGCCGACGGCCGCGGCGTGCATGACGCCGGCGGCACCGAGGCGCAGGAGCTGGCCTTCGCGATTGCGGCCGGCGTCGCTTATTTGCGGCTGCTCAACGCTGCGGGCTTTAACCTCGACGAGGCGCGGCGGCGCATCTCATTCCTGCTTGCCGCCGACGCCGACGAATTCCTCACCATCGCCAAGCTCCGCGCGCTGCGCAAACTTTGGGCGCGCATCGAGCAGGCGAGCGGGCTCGCGCCGCAGCCGGCCTTCGTCGCGGCGGAGACGGCGTGGCGCATGATGACGCAGCGCGACCCTTACGTGAACATGCTGCGCACGACCATTGCCACGGCCGCCGCGGGCGTCGGCGGCGCAGACAGCGTCTGCGCGCTGCCCTTCACGCTGGCGATCGGCCTGCCCGACCGCTTGGCGCGGCGGGTGGCGCGCAACATGCAGCTCATCCTGTTGGAGGAGTCGAACCTCTACCGCGTCGCCGATCCGGCTGCCGGCTCCGGCGGCATCGAGGCGCTGACCGTTGGGCTTTCGCAGGCGGCCTGGAAACTGTTCCAGGAGATCGAGGCCGCGGGCGGCGCCGCGGCGGCGCTCGAAAAAGGCCTCATTCAGAAAAAAGTTGGCGACACGCGCGCGGCCCGCCAGGTCAATATCGCAAAGCGTAAGGACGCGCTGACCGGCACCAGCGATTATCCCAATCTCGGCGAAGCTTCGGTCAAAGTGCTGGATGTTGCGCGCGTCGCCGCGCCGCCGCTCGCGCTTGCGGTAACGTTCGAGCCGCTGCCGAGCCTGCGCATGGCCGAGCCTTACGAGCGCTTGCGCGACGCCTCCGACCGTTTCCTGAAAAAGACCGGGGCGCGGCCGAAGGTGTTCCTCGCCAATCTCGGCACGCCGTCCGACTTCACCGCGCGCTCGACCTTCGCCAAGAATTTCTACGAGGCCGGCGGCATCGAAGCGCTGAGCAATGACGGCTTCAAGGACCGGGCGGCAATGCTCGCGGCGTTCAAGGCCTCCGGCGCCAAGCTCGCCTGCCTCTGCTCGTCCGACAAAGTCTATGAGGCGCAGGCGGCCGACGCGGCCAAGGCGCTCACCGCGGCGGGCGCCATCGTGCAGCTTGCCGGGCGCGGCGGCGACCACGAAGCGGCATGGCGGCAGGCCGGCGTCAAAACCTTCGTGTTCATAGGTTGCGATGCGCTTTCGACCTTGCGCGAGACGCATGGTATTCTGACCGACAGCGGTCATGCCCGGGCTTGACCCGGGCATCGCGCTTCGGGACGCAAAGCGGTGTCCTCCTAAGCGAGATTGCCGGGACGAGCCCGGCAATGACAAGGGACGTCGATGAGCCAGATTCCCAATTTCGCAACTGTCGATTTCGCCGACACCGCCGCGCCGGGCGCCCACAAAGGCGACCCCTGGCAGACGCCGGAAGGCATCGCGGTCAAGCCCGCCTACGGCGAAGCCGATCTCAAAGGCCTCGATTTCCTCGACACCTTCCCCGGCAAGCCGCCGTTCCTGCGCGGCCCCTACCCGGCGATGTACGCGGCGCAGCCCTGGACCATCCGGCAATATGCCGGCTTCTCCACGGCGGAAGACTCCAACGCCTTCTACCGGCGCAATCTCGCCGCCGGGCAGAAGGGCCTGTCCATCGCCTTCGATCTCGCCACCCACCGCGGCTACGACTCGGATCATCCGCGCGTCTCGGGCGACGTCGGCATGGCGGGCGTGGCGATCGATTCGATCTACGACATGCGCACGCTGTTCTCCGGCATCCCGCTCGACCAGATGAGCGTGTCGATGACCATGAACGGCGCGGTGCTGCCGGTGATGGCGCTCTACATCGTCGCCGCCGAGGAGCAGGGCGTGCCGCAGGAGAAGCTTTCCGGCACCATCCAGAACGACATCCTCAAAGAATTCATGGTGCGCAACACCTACATCTATCCGCCCGAGCCGAGCTTGCGCATCATCTCCGACATCTTCGCCTATACGGCGGAGCACATGCCGAAATTCAATTCGATTTCCGTCTCCGGCTATCACATGCAGGAGGCGGGCGCGACGCAGGACCTGGAACTCGCCTATACGCTCGCCGACGGCGTCGAATATGTGCGCGCCGGCCTCAAGGCGGGCTTAACCGTCGACCGCTTCGCGCCGCGCATCTCGTTCTTCTGGGCGATCGGCATGAACTACTTCATGGAGATCGCCAAGCTGCGCGCCGCGCGCATGCTGTGGGCGAAGCTGATGAAAGAGTTCAAGCCGGCCGACGAGCGCTCGCTGTCGCTGCGCACGCATTGCCAGACCTCGGGCTGGTCCCTTGCGGCACAGGACGTGTTCAACAACGTCGCCCGCACCATGATCGAGGCGATGGCGGCCACCCAAGGGCAGACGCAGTCGCTGCACACCAATGCGCTCGACGAGGCGCTCGCCTTGCCGACCGATTTTTCCGCCCGCATCGCCCGCAACACCCAGATCCTGCTGCAGCAGGAGGCCGGCGCCACCCGCATCGTCGATCCCTGGGGCGGCTCGTATTACGTCGAGCGCCTCACCTACGAGCTGGCGAACAAGGCCTGGGGCCATATCGAGGAAGTGGAATCGCTCGGCGGCATGGCCAAGGCCATCGAAGCCGGCATCCCCAAATTGCGCATCGAGGAAGCCGCCGCCAAGACCCAGGCGCGCATCGATTCGGGCCAGCAGTCGGTGATCGGCGTCAACAAATATCCGCCCGAGAACGACGAAGCCATCGACGTGCTCAAGATCGACAATTCGGCGGTGCGCGCGCGCCAGATCGAGAAGCTGAAGAAGCTCAAGGCCGAGCGCGATCCGGCGGCGCTCAAGGAGGCGCTCGACGCGCTGACCCGCGCCGCCGACCGCGGCAACGGCAATCTGCTCGCTTTGGCGATTGACGCCGCGCGCGCCAAGGCTACGGTCGGCGAGATTTCGGTGGCGATGGAAAAGGTGTTCGGCCGCCACGTCGCCTCGATCAAGGCGATCACCGGCGTCTACCGGCGGGAGGTCGGCAAGGGAGGCAAGATGACCGGCGCGGTCGAGCGGGTGCGCAAGACGGTCGAGGCCTTCGAGCAGGCGGAAGGCCGCCGGCCGCGCATTCTGGTCGCCAAGATCGGCCAGGACGGCCACGACCGCGGCCAGAAGGTGATCGCCTCGGCCTTCGCCGATTTGGGCTTCGACGTCGACATCGGGCCGCTGTTTGCGACGCCCTCGGAAGCCGCGCGCCAGGCGGTCGAGAACGACGTCCATATCCTCGGCGTCTCTTCATTGGCCGCCGCGCATCTGACGCTGGTGCCGGAACTGAAGGCCGAGCTCGCCAGGCAGGGCCGCGACGACATCATGATCGTGGTCGGCGGCGTGGTGCCGCCGCAGGACTACGACGCGCTCATGAAATCCGGCTGCGAGGCGATCTTCCCGCCCGGCACCGTGATCGCGGAAGCGGCCGGCAAGCTGCTCAAGACGCTCAACAAGCGGCTTGGCCATCAAGAGGCGGCGGAGTGAACGGAAGGCTGCTCCGCACCGGCCTCGCCGCGCTGTGGGCGCTGGCGCTTTGCGGCTGCATCGACTCCGCCGGCCCGATCCTGTCGAGCTCGCAGGACATTTTCGGCCCCAAGCTCAGGGTCCAGCTCTACACGCTGCGCGACGGCCGCGCCCGCGAGCCGACGCAGGCCGAGTTCCGGTGGAACGGCGCGCTCTACGAGAACGCCGGCGGCGGTATGGGCGACATCGCCGCCTTCTCGGTGCACCCGTTCGAGGGCGGCGACTACATCATCCAGGAGGTGCCGCGCAAGCGCCCGCGCATCAGCGAATACGCCGTGCTGCACAAGCTTGCCGACGGCGTCTACCTGGTGTGGGCGATCGACGAGATGGACGCCGACGAGCCGACCCGCGCCGCCTTCTGCGGCAAGGGCGAGCCGAAGGACCCGGCCGCCTGCCGCATCACCACGCGCGACCAGCTGTTCGCCTTCGCGCGCGCGACCGCGGCCCGCAACCGGGCCGATGGCGGGCTGGCGCTGCGGCTGCCGGACGGACCGGAGCGCAGGCCGACGCGCCGCCCGAGATGAGCGAACGCGCCGCCAAGCCGCCCGCCCTCGCCGCCGGCATCCGCGCCGGCGACCGCGCGGTGCTGGCGCGCGCCATCACCTTGATCGAGAGCAAGCGCGCCGATCATGCCGGCGAGGCCCATCGCCTGGTGCAGGAGCTGCTGCCGGCAACCGGCAAGGCGGTGCGCCTCGGCATCACCGGCGCGCCCGGCGTCGGCAAGTCGACCACCATCGACGCACTCGGCAGCTTCCTGACCGGCCGGGGCCGCAAGGTCGCCGTGCTCGCGGTCGATCCCTCCTCGACGCGCACCGGCGGCTCCATCCTCGGCGACAAGACGCGCATGCCGCGGCTGGCGAGCGACCCGCACGCCTTCGTGCGCCCCTCGCCCTCCTCCGGCACGCTCGGCGGCGTCGCGGCAAAGACGCGCGAGACCATGCTGGTGTGCGAAGCGGCGGGCTACGACGTCGTGATGGTGGAGACCGTCGGCATCGGCCAGTCGGAAACCGCCGTCGCCGACATGACCGACGTCTTCCTGGTGCTGATGCTGCCGGGCGCCGGCGACGAATTGCAGGGCCTGAAGAAAGGCATCGTCGAGCTCGCCGACATGATCGCGGTCAACAAGGCCGACGGCGATAATATCGAGCGCGCCAAGCTGGCGGCGGCCGAATATCGCGGCGCGCTCAACATCCTGACGCCGCGCTCGGCCACCTGGTCGCCGCCGGTCGTGACCTATTCGGCGCTGACCGGCAACGGCATCGCCGAATTGTGGGCCAAGGTGCTCGAGCACCAGGCCAAGGTGACGGCGTCCGGCGAACTCGCGGCGCGGCGGCGCCAGCAGCAGGTCAAATGGATGTGGAGCATGCTCGAGGAGCGGCTGACGGCGCGGCTGCGCAGCGACGCCGCGGTGCGCGCCAAGCTCAAGAGCGCCGAAGCACGGGTCGCCGCCGGCAAGCTCGCGCCGGCGCTGGCGGTGGAGGAGATCGCCAAGTTATTGGGCATGTAGTTTTTTTGCCGTCCCGGGCGGGCGAGCGTCAGCGAACGAGGCCCGGGAGCCATACTCCCGAGACCTTCGATAAGCTTGCGGCGTATGGGTCCC
>Ga0070741_10012336_pt1 | contig 15476 bp, 12 predicted proteins | sample Coa_R1_4_FD_66440 | JGI IMG/M metagenome (GOLD analysis project Ga0070741, IMG submission 66440) | Surface soil microbial communities from Centralia Pennsylvania, which are recovering from an underground coalmine fire - Coalmine... | ecosystem: Environmental > Terrestrial > Soil > Unclassified ... | reverse complement strand
CCATACTTGCTGGACTTACCAGTCTTCTCATACCTACTCTCCACCTCCCACAATTAGCCTTGCAAACCGTTGGAGAGAGCATCCTGGTTCTGGTAAGTGCAGCAACGTTCCTCCTCGCACGCATATGGATTGAGCGTCGTCCATTTGCTGATCTTGGACTTTCCAGGCATCATCTTGTGCGAGATCTGCTCCTTGGTTTCTTGTTGGGATTTCTCTTGCAAGGCGCTACCATTGGTATCCTCGCACTGGCCGGGTGGTATCACGTTACCTCTCTCACGTCAGGCTCAGTTGCAATTGTACTGATTCTGCAAGGATTGGGGATCTTCCTGCTTGTGGCACTCTTTGAGGAAGGAGTATTTCGGGGAATTATCTTTCGTCTCCTGGAGCGCTCGCTAGGATCATGGATCGCAATCATTCTTAGCGCACTCTTCTTCGGTTTGACGCATCTGCTTAATCCAGATGCTACGCTGTTCGGGGCGCTCGCTATTGCGCTTGAAGCTGGAATCTTGCTGGGAGCCGCGTATATGCTCACACGCAGCCTATGGCTAGCGGTAGGCTTTCATTGGGCCTGGAATTTCTTTGAGGGTCCGGTCTTTGGTACAGTTATATCTGGCTCTGGACCGAGTTCAGTAAAAACAATCATCACCTCAACTATGACTGGGCCACAAATCTGGACGGGAGGAACCTTCGGGCCAGAGGCAGGGTTGGTCGCACTGATGGCATGCCTTGTAGCGGGTGCAATTCTCCTGATCCTGGCCGTGCGGCGCGGGCAGGTGATCGCGCCATCGTGGTCACGGCTCACGCCACGCCGCTCCGATCACCAGGCCCAACCTGCTTCACAGTCTATTGAGGGATGAATAAAAGTTCTCTTCTGTTTTCATTTATAGTTCAAGGGATTGCCAAGCCTTCGGGAAATAGGAATAAGATGCAGCTTTCCGATGATCAAACACGCATGTCACTACATCGCATACTTGAGAGCTTATGGAAGACACACCCTCAGTCAATTGTGCTGAAAGGGGAAGGTGTGTATGGTCGGTGTTATGGAGTGACTTTTGGGTGTGCTCCCTATCGGGCAATCGTGAAGATCCACAAATATTCTGGCATGGGGGATCAGGAAAGGCGGCAATTGATTGAAATGCATAGCTATGTTCCTGTTCTGGTCCCTCAAGTCTATGGGTATTTGCCAGATACAGAACTCGGTGAGGCGCTTGTGATGGAATGGCTGCCAGGTCAAAGTTGTCCACGGCCAGAACGGTTTGCTTATGCACTACGAAGATTGCTTCAGCAGCAGGTTGTGGATTTGCTGTTGAGGTTGCATTCTATTGAACATCCGCAGGGATATGGCGCGTTTGATGGCCCGTTTTATGCACGATGGTGGGATTACTATGGGCAGCGCGTCCGAGGAATGTATGAGGCGATTATCAAGGACGAGGAAGCCCGGTTGTATCTGGGTTCTGAGGTGTTGGCTCTGATGGAGCGTACACTTGAATATGGAGAGGCTATTCTTGGTACCTGCGTAGGACGGCCGGTACTGCTTCATGGCGATTTTTGTTTTGGCAATCTCTTGTTTGACGGGCAACGCATTTCCGGCCTGATTGATCCACTGGATGCAGAATGGGGAGATAGAGAGCTTGATCTGGTCAATATTATCAACGGACATGTCCGGCATTTTGAGTTGTTGAACAGATATCGCGAGGCTGTGGATCTCGGGGCCTGCTTTCCTCTCCGCTACTGGTTCTATCAGGTCTGGAAGTGGCTTTTCTATTATGTGCGTGTGCGAACGAAGTGTCGAGAATGGATACTGCGCTGCGGACGTGAGTTGGAAAAAGCAATCGAAAGATGCAAACTGCTCAACCTGGGCCTGAGCCCAGGCTGAGCAGTTTGCTTTTGCGATGGAGCCGCTAGGGATGCGTCCACGAGGACCAGCTGGTGTCGTATTGCAGCCCGTTCTGTTGATAGGTGAATTGATATTGGAGCACCTGGCCGGAATTGATATTGCTGACCGTATACTCCCAACGCGAGGTACTGCTGTTGTAGCTCATGTAGACGTTCTGCTGGGAGATGTTAGGGGTGATGTAGTGCAGGATCACATAGCCTGCCGTCCAGCCACAGGGTTGGAACCAGGGTAAGGCGCTGGTTGAACTGGCGCTCACGACGCCAGAGGTGAAGTTGCTGGAGGTGCAACCTGATGTGGGCGTGGGTGTGGGCGTCGGCGAAGAACCGCCTGAGGTGTAGGCGCGGACATAATCAACGTTCAAGGAGAAGCCAGAGGCTGTGGAGGATGAAGGGGTTGTGCAGCCACAAACAGGGTTTGGGAAGGCACCGCCCATCGCGAGATCGAAGATGATGAAGAAGCCATGATCGACCGCGTTGGCCCAGGTAGTGGGATCGACCTGGCTGGCATTGACAGTAAAGAAGTTGGAGCCGTCCAGATACCAGCGGATTTGCTCGGGTGAGACACTACGATCAATCTCTACGCGGTAGGTGTGGTAGCTGGTCTGACAAGCCGGGCATGAATGCTGTCCGCTGCCGAGGCCGACGGTCTCCTTACAAGGGCCACCAGGACTGGTGCCACAGTGGAGCGTCCCGTACTCGGAACTGAGGCCGTTTACATCTTCCATGATATCGACCTCACCGATGCCGGGCCAGTTGTTGTAATTGCCACGGAAGGCCGCGCCAAGCATCCAGAAGGCAGGCCAGTAACCCAGAGCAGCAGAGCCGGAGACGTTGGGCTGCTGGATCGAGGCTTCGATGGCCAGTTCACCACCAGCAGGGGCTGCGAAGTCCGTGCGCTGCGTCTCGATGCGCCCGGAGGTCCAGGAACCGCCGCTGTTGATGGCCTTAATGACGAGGTGACCGGAACCATCCTGGTAGACGTTGGAGGTGCTATTCGTCATCGTTTCGACTTCACCCGTACCCCAATTCCCAGCTCCACCAGGGTAGCTCGTGCCGGTGTCGTAGAGCCAGTTGGATGTACTGACACCTGTACCTGATGATCCATTAAATTCATCACTCCAAATCTGGGTCCAGCTGGCGGCCCTGGCCTTTGGTGTCGCAGCAGACGGCGCAAGAGTTATCATGCCAGCAAGGACTAGTGATGTCATGATGAGCAGTGTTGCGGCTAGAAGGGATAGTTTTTTGCGTTGCAGAGGGGAATTGCTGGCTTGATCCCCATGTGAAAACAGCTTCATTGATGGCTCCTTTCCAACAATAGATAGGAAACAGCAGTAGAAAATCGACGGCATCGTCTGGAATGATCAAAACGGTTGAGAATGGCACGTTCTCATTTTCGATATGTGACTGAGCCGGCCCCCCTTTCTGAGGCATTTTCGCCTCCGAATAGTTGTGTTTTACACTCTCCCGGTAGAGCTAACAACAAGACGGTATGACAACCTGTTTTGGTGTCAGCGATATGATAGATATTTTAAATTTTCATCCCCTCCCAATCCCGCCTGCGGCGGGGCTCATAGGAGAATAATTTCTTTCAAAAATTGCTTCGGCAATTTTTGAAAGAAATTATTCTCCTATGACAGCTGCCATAGGCGAGTCGGCGTTCGGGGCGCGGCTTGAACTACGCACAACAAGATTTGTTGGTAGCTGGATACGAATAGGGCGACCGGCATTGACAGAAGCAAGATAATCATCCGATTCTTGCCACATGTGTTCTTTTTGCTGGCCTTTATGATGGTCTGGATCAACCATCGTTAAAAGAATTTCGATGGCTTTGCGCCCCATATCGGTGAATGGCTGTCGAATAGTGGTCAGGGGTGGCCTCATATGGGCCGAGAAAATATTATCGTCAAAACCGACAACAGCAATGTCTTCTGGCACACGTATCCCCTGTTGCTGGGCAACTTCCAGAACGCCGTATGCCATCTCGTCATTTCCGGCAAAGATGGCCTCAGGCCATGTATTCCTGTCGCGCGAGAATAACATCGTGGCACACTGACGCCCACCACCTATTTCAAAAGTGCCCCGGAGAAGCAGCGTTGGATCAGGGGTAATTCCAGCGTCTTGCAGAGCCTGACAATATCCCTGGTAGCGCTCAAGAGCACAATGGTAGCTCTGGGGTCCCATAATATGGGCGATACGTCTGTGCCCAAGATCAAGGAGATGACGAGTGGCCTTATAGGCACCTGCAATGTTATCGATACCAACCCAGGGAATGTTGGAGGGCTCTTCCTGGTCGTCGATCATAACCAATGGAAGCCCCTGCTGGAAACGGTCGATGAGATGGCGCGAAAGTTCACCAGGCAAAATAGCTAGCAGGCCAGATACCATTCTCATTGCGAGAATACGGTCAAGTACATCAGAGTGGTTGCGCTTAAAGCTGATACTGTAGAGGACGATTTCATAGTCTGTGTCCTCGATGTATTCAGCGACTCCACGCATAATTTCAGGGACAGCAGGCCAATTCAGAGGGGGAGCAAGCACACCGATCAGGGGTGTCCGACCACCAGCCAGGACGGTTGCGGTAACATTGGGGACGAAACCATGTTCTCGCACCACGCGCATCACACGCTCACTAAGATCTGAGCCAACGGAGGGATTGTGGTTCAGAACGCGCGAGACGGTAGCTTTTGAGACTCCCGCCAGGCGAGCGATATCCTGGATGGTCAGCTTTTCCTGCACTAGACACTCCTGTCCCTCTGCAATGAAAGAACAAAGCATGCATTGCGTCGGCGATAGCGGTCCATATTGTGGATATGTAACCAGTTTCTACAGAAAACTATAATCCAGAAACCGGTTTCTGTCAAGGTATGTAGTCGATCAGGATATAATTGCTCGTTTTGTTTGTATTGAGGAAGCAGGACACAGGAAGCGACCACAGAGGGATTACCGCGTCTCTGTAAGAACGGCACCGATACAAAGAGGGAGGCATTAATACGCTTTTTTGTGAATATATGCATACCTATTTTTAATGTGATACTACAAAGCAAGTACTTGAAACACAAGATAAGGAGATGATTCAGCTTTTTAGACTTTCACGAGATTTTTACACGAATTTATTGAAGAGATTATTTTTTTATGGTATAGTACTATATAACACGCTGAAAGATAGGAGGGAGGGGAAGAAATTATGGTCTCCCTGATAGGTGGAATCAAGGAAGAGGACAAGCCCGAAATACGTTATGCCCCACGACTACCACTACGTCTCATAAAACCTCTCCTGCAAGATAGCAGTCGCCAGAGAGGCGGCATACCTGATAGCATGCTCTTTTGTCCAGATAGGTAAACATAATATAAAAATATCCTGGCTAGATAATAGAGCTGTACAAATTTAATAAGAGGTTTTATGTATGCGTAAGCAAGTAGGTATTTTTGTTGCAGCGGTATTGTATTATAGTGGGCTGGTCGGGTTAGCACGCTGGTTGATGCAGCAAAGAGGCTCCCATCTGATTATCCTCAATTATCATCGCGCAAGTACAGGAGATCTGTATCGTCATTTGCTCTACTTGCGCCGGCATTATCGCGTGTTACATCTGGAAGAGGCGCTGGAAGAGCTATTTCAGCCAGATAGAGATAAACAGAAACGTCAAGATCGTCGAACACCACTCGTGGTAACTTTCGATGATGGGTATTACGATATGTATACCCATGCCTTTGTCCTGGCACGCAAGTTGCAGGTCCCCATCAGCATATTTCTCATTCCTGGATATATTGAAAACAAAAAGCGCTTCTGGTGGAAAGAAGGACGCTATCTCGCTCAACATACTCAGGTAGAACAAATCACAATCGCAGAGCGAACATACCAACTTAGAGATCCCGCAGAGCGGGTGTTGCTGGCTCAGAGCATTGATCACAGCTTACGTCATGCACGGTCAGTGATCGAGCGAGAGGAGTCACTCAGCAGATTTCGGCAGGTTCTGGGTGTACCTGACGAGAGAGCAGAGGAGCAAGAGAAAGATCGATCAATTGGATGGGAAGAGGCCCGCGAGATGCAGCAGAGCGGAAGGGTCTCCTTTGGAGCACACACAATGCATCATCCTGTCTTAGCGTATATGAGCGATGCTGATGAAGTGCGATATGAAATTGGCGAATGTCGTCAGAAACTCGAACAGAATTTGAGTCGTCCAGTCTATGTGTTTGCCTATCCAATTGGGAAAACAGAACATATTGACGAAACAGCAATTCAAGCAGTCAGAGATGCAGGCTATCGCTGGGCAGTTACAACTCTGCGCGGGATCAATACGCCTGACAGCGATCCCTATCAACTGAGACGCGTGGCAAGCGAAGTCAGTCGGCACTGGTTAGTCATGGCCGCAGAGACCTCGGGGATCTGGTACCTCTTTTCTCCTGTATGGAAAGCCATTCTTGATAAGGAAAAAGTCAGTAATCTCATTAAAGGTTTTTTATGATGCAAATGCCTATATTTCTTTGGGCAACTTATGAGAGAAAGCACAAAACGTGCTCGGCATCATGATGAATAGACATATCACTATTCATCTTATGGATAGAATTAAAATAGTCAAGAACCCAATCACCTTCTGGTGATGGGCTTGTGTGGACAGGCCCAACTTGATTAGTCTCTGTGCGCAAGCACTCCGTTTCGCTGGTCACGATACCTTTTTGGTACCTGCTCTAGCCAACCGCCCTATCGTTGGTGATTAAACAGATCTCATGGGAGGGATCAGTGTTGCCAACATGACAAGCCAGTGAAACATTGACGAAGAGCACCAAACATCTGAAAGGGTGGTAAACGTCTTGTTCGTTTACATTTTGAATTGTCACGGAAAACCACTGATGCCTTGCCAACCACGTAAAGCACGACTCTTACTCAAAGAAAAGAAGGCAAAGGTGGTCAAAATGGTTCCTTTCACGCTCCAACTGCTTTATGGTAGTAGTGGGTATACACAAACCGTCTCACTTGGTCTTGATGCTGGGACACAACACATCGGCGTGTCGGCTACGACAGAAAAGAGAGTCTTGTTTGAGGCCGAGGTCCAACCGCGAAGCGACATACAAGAGAGGCTTTCCACACGCAGGCAGTTCCGTCGCACACGACGACAGAGGAAGACACGTTACCGAAAAGCGAGGTTTCTCAACAGGAAAAAACCAAAGGGATGGATAGCCCCATCGCTTCAACACAAGGTAGGTGCCCACCTCAAAACGATCAAGATGGTCCAGAAGATTTTGCCAGTGAAGTCAATCACCATCGAGGTGGCACAATTTGACCTTCATAAGATCAAGCATCCTGAAGTTGAAGGAGTGGAGTACCAGCAAGGACCCCAACTGGGGTTCTGGAATGTACGAGAATACGTCTTGTTTCGCGATGGGCATATCTGCCGGTGGTGCTTTGGGAAATCGAAAGATCGCATTTTGAACGTCCATCATATCCAAAGTAGGAAGACCGGTGGTAACCGTCCCGAGAACCTGGTCACGTTGTGTGAGACCTGTCACGATCTGATACACAGAACTCACCAAGAGCACAAGATTGAGTGCAAGCCCAATAAGTTCAGAGACGCCACACAGATGGGCATCATACGATGGCATCTCTACGAACGGGCAAAGGAATTGTTTGCTCATGTACATCTAACCTATGGATACATCACTAAACAGACTCGTATCGAGAAAGGGTTAGAGAAGTCCCATATCATCGATGCTCGCTGTATCAGTGGCAATCCTCTGGCTTCTTCAGATGGAACATCGTATGTGATCAAGCACGTCAGGCGCAACAATCGCCAGTTACATCAAGCAACCATCAGGAAAGGCGGCAAGCGACAAAGGAAGACCGCTTCCAAGTACATACATGGGTTTCGTATGTTCGACAGTGTGAGATATCAGGGAAAAACGTGCTTTGTCTTTGGAAGACGTAGTACAGGCTACTTTGATCTGCGGTTGCTAGATGGGACGAAGATCCATGCCAGTGCGAATGCCAAAAAGTTGAGCCTTGTCCAGAAGGCTTCGGCCTGCTTAGTTGAAAAGAGAACGACAGCTCCTCCTATCTGTTAAAAGGAGTGGATAGTCGTGATCTAGCGACTATGCAATGGCGTGACATTTGATGAAAAACCCCACAGATCCTTGCCTCAACCTGCCGAGCAAAAGATCAATACAGCCAGGTTTTAACAAAGAGGTCTATGGATCTGTTGGGCATTTTTTTACAAATTAGGGATAGAGATGAAAAAGTTTGGAAGACATTCTTAGACCAGGGGTAGCAGATGAATAATATCAATTCACTTGAAGAACTCAGACATACAACCAAAGTGTACAGAGGGGAAACGAAATATGATGCGATAGTGCTGGATGCACAGTTACGCCAATCGCTGGTAACAATTCGCTCGCTGGGACGGCGCGGAAGACGAGTGGCAGCAGTAGAAATCTCTAGTATGACAGAAAATGCTCCATATGTGCCTGCATTCTCATCGCGTTGGTGCCAGCGAGCTTATATTGCACCTACCTATGAGCACAACGCCACCCCTTTCCGTCAGTACCTGAAGCAATTATTAGACCGAAATCCTACGCAGGTATTGATCAGCTCATCAGATGGTACGCTAGACGTGATGAGAGAACAGCGGAAGGAATTGGAACAGCGGGTGCGACTTGCGCTGGCGAGAGAAGAGGCATTAAGGGTGGTTGTCAACAAAGCACATACCCTGGAAATTGCAGAACAGTTGGGCATAGGCATACCCAGAAGCGTACAGCTAGGAGCGGCGAACGAGGTAGCAGAAGCAATCAAAATAATCGGATTACCGGCTGTAGTGAAGCCGGTAGAGTCATGGCTGTGGAGGAACGGGAACGGAGAGAAGCAACAGAAGGAAAACGGAATCCGCCTGATCTGTCAGCTTGCGACGACTCGCGATGAGGCGTGCAGAGCAGTGGAAGAATTGACGAGCACAGGTAGCGCTGTACTTTTTCAGCAGTTTCTTGAAGGGAGACGCGAAGCGATCAGCTTTCTCTATGCACGAGGTGAGATGTATGCAAAGTTTGCACAATGGGCCAAACGCACACAACCTCCCCTGGGTGGGATGTCCGTTTATCGACAGAGTATCGCACTGCCTTATGATAGCGGTGCTCAGGCGGAACGACTGGTGCGCGAGATCGACCTGGAAGGCTACTCAGAAGTCGAGTTTCGTCGCGATAGGGACGGGAAACCGTATCTGATGGAGATTAATCCGCGCCTGTCAGCCTCAGTTGAGATTGCCGTGCGAGCTGGTATCGATTTTCCCTATATGTTATACCAGTGGGCAAATGAGGAGAAGATTGATCGCGTGAAGGGATATAAGGTTGGAGGGTGGATGCGTTTCCTGAGTGGTGACCTTTTAACGACGGTCCAGTCGATCAAACAACAGGGGAGGCCTGGCGTAATACCACCAGCGCAGGCAATTGGAGAATTTTTAACAGCATTTGCTATTCCTGCCAGCTATGACTATTTTGATATGAACGACCTGGTTCCAGCATACAAGGCCACGCTTAATTTTGCACATAGTATGTTCCAGAAAATCACAGGAAAAACTTAGAAGCAAGAGCACTTAGTTGAGAGAAAGATTGACAGCAAAGCATCAGTACGACGATAATGGGAAAAGGAGGTGCGAGTTTTTCGTGAGTACAAAAAATACGAATACACTTTACCTGGTACGACATGGCGAGAACATTGCCAATATCACCAAGGAATTTTCGTATAAACTCGTCGATTATTCACTTACAAGCAAAGGTATTCAGCAAGCCCAGCAAACAGCAGAGTACTTCAAGGATAAGGATATTCATGCGATCTACTCTTCTCCACTGAAAAGAGCCGCCGAAACAGCGGAGATCATCGCGAAAGAGTTGGGCCTGGCGGTGACAATTATGGAACAGTTCCGTGAGGTGAATGTAGGGACATTGGAGGGACGACCACCAACTCAGGAGAACTGGGTATTACATAACCGCATCGTCGAGGACTGGTATAATGGGCGCTATGAGTCTGCGTTTCCCGAGGGTGAGAATTACCTGATGGTCTCGCAAAGAATGCGTGAAGGACTATGGGAGATCACGCACAACCAGACGGGTAAAAATATAATCATCGTGGGACATGGTGGCATATTCACAGCGGCAGTACGAGATATATGCCATAATATAGATACAAGTGATTTCACACAAAAAGAAAATCACAATTGTTCAATTACTGAAATTGTAGCATATACGAGCGATAAACAAATAGAGGGAGATTTGAAAGGATGGGCATTGTGCGGTCATCTTTCGGGAGATGCAGCACAGCTCATATCAGGCATATCACAATTTTAAGAGCAAAGCTAGCCTTCATAAGTCACCTAAACAAAATTTTTCTTTTCGACCAACTGTTACCACACTGAATCCCCGCCTGCGACGGGACACCAGGGAAAACAACTGCTTTCAATCCCTGCCTGTGGCAGGGATTGAAAGCAGTTGTTAAGTTAACCTCTATCCTATGCGACAGAATATAGCTTTTAAATAAGCGGTTTCGGGCATGGCCAGATTGATAGGGTGGTCAAGGCTATGGGTGTATGTTTCCAGCAGTTGCACGGGACGGCTGAGGTGCTGAGCGCTAAGCGAGATTACGCCTAAGAGGTCGTCCATGCCGATAACGCCGGAACATGAGCAGGTGAGCAGGATGCCTCCAGGGCGCAAGACTTGCATGCCGAGAGTGTTCAGACGACGGTAGGCTTTAAGGGCCTGGCTGCGCGCCTGATGAGCTTTGGCGAAGGCCGGAGGGTCGAGCACAACGACATCAAATTGTTCACCGCTGCGAGATGCTTCTTCCAGATAGTCGAATGTATCGGCTATAAGAAATCGATGCTGATCAGGATTGAGCCCGTTCAGAATGAAGTTCTCGCGGGCAGTTTCTATGGCGGGTGCTGAGATGTCGACGCTGGTGACACGAGTGGCGTTACCGGTAAGCGCCGCATAGACGGAGAAACCACCTGTGTAGCAGAAGCAGTTCAGGACGCGTTTGTCACGCACGTATTTACATAGAGATGCACGCTTATCGCGCTGGTCAAGGAAGAAACCGGTTTTCTGCCCCTGCCAGGGATCTATGAGGAATTGTATGCGGTTTTCGCGTACAATTCCTTGTTGAGGGACTCCTCCCGCAACAACGCCAGGCTCTTCAAGTTCCAGACCTTCGCGACGACGCGACTGGCTGTCGTTACGCATCAATACTCCTTGCGCTTCAGTTTCTTGCATAAGCGCCTCGATAATGAGGGGGCGCAATTTTTCTATACCTGCGGTGTGTATCTGGGCAACAAGGATATCAGCATAACGATCTACGATGAGACCCGGTAAAGCGTCTCCTTCGGCGTGGATGAGGCGATAGGCATTCGTCGAGGCAGGATCAAAGACCTGGCGCAGCTCTATAGCACGATGGATACGCCTGCGCAAAAATGCAAGGTCGATGACTTCCTGAGAATCACGGGTCAAGATGCGAATAGCGATATCGGTATCAGGATTGTAATAGCCACGCGCAACAAATTGGCCTGTAGCAGATTTGACATCGACCAGACCGCCCGTTTCTATCCAGTGCGGAGGCTGCTGAAGCGCACCAGAGAAGATCCATAGGTGTCCACCAAGCAGGCTTTCTTCGCGGCGAGGTTTGAGGCTTGCTGTGGGATAATGAACAGTTGACACAATGCCACTTCCTTTTCCTAGTTCTGCCTGCGGCGGGCACTCACGGAAAAACTAATTCTTATAAAAACTGCCTGCGGCAGTTTTTATAAGAATTAGTTATGAATAATGATAGAAAGATTTATTGTTATTTTTGTAAGCGAATAGCGGCGATAACTGGATCGGTATGGTGCTCAGACATACGGATTTCAGCTTTTCGCAGGTTAATGGCACTATTGATGAGCGAAATGTGAGTGAAGGCCTGGGGATAATTGCCCAGGGCGATGTTGTTACGCGTGTCGATCTCTTCGGAGAAGAGTCCCAGGCGTCCAGCATAGCTTAGCAGGCGTTCAAAGAGCGAACGGGCCTCATCTACGCGTCCCTGCATCGCCAGGTTGTCTACCAGCCAGAAGGTACACATGGAGAACGTGCCTTCTTCACCATTTAGCCCATCGTCAGTATCGTCGGTCAGGTAGCGATAGACAAAACCGTGTTCGTCGGTTAAGTGCTCCATGATACGATCAACCGTTGAACGCATGCGTGGGTCGTCTGGTGGAATAAACCCAACAAGCGGCAACAAGAGATTGGATGCATCCAGGGTTGTAGAGCCATAGAACTGTGTAAATGCACCAACGGGGGTATTGTAGCCATGCGAGAGAATATCGGCACGGATCTGATCGCGAACCATCATCCAGCGTGGCAGATCAGCCTCTAGATTAAGTTGCTGAGCTGCACGGATACCACGATCGAGCGCCACCCAGCACATGACCTTGGAATAGACAAAATGACGCAGACCACCACGCACTTCCCAGATACCATTGTCAGGCTCGTGCCAGTGAGCACAGACATGCTCTACAAGCGTGCGCATCATGCCCCAGAGCGGTCCCTCCAAAGTTTCACCATAACGCTCGAAGTTGCCCTGACGACGATAGAGATGGATGCAGTCGAGGATTTCACCAAACACGTCCATCTGCTTCTGAGTTGCCGCGCCATTACCGATACGTATTGGTTTAGAGTCACAATAGCCACTGAGATGAGACAGTTCTTGCTCAGTTAATTCACGTTCACCACGAATACCGTACATAATTTGCAGATCTTCACCATTGGCATAAGAAAGACGCTGCAACCAGCGCGTAAATGCTCTTGCTTCATTGGTAAAACCAAGCACATTGAAGGCATAGACCGTGAAGGATGCATCACGCAACCAGGTGAACCGATAATCCCAGTTACGTTCACCACCGATATACTCAGGCAACGAGGCGGTTGGTGCAGCGACGATCGCCCCGGTAGGAGCATAAGTGAGCATTTTCAGAGTCAAAGCGCTGCGTTGTACCCATTCTTCATAAGGTCCCCGATAGGCACAACCAGACAGCCATTTACGCCAGCAATGCAGAGTTTGAGCCAGTTCCGCATCGAAGTTACGACGGGGCAACTCGTCCTCTACCAGGCGACGAGCAGATTGAGCACTGCGCCCCAGACCCAAAGCGAAGGTTATGCATTCGCCTTCGCGCAACGTAAATTGCGCAAGGAGAGTTGGATGCTGCTCCTCGGGATCATTGACAATATCCAAAGAAAATGGCGAGAGGAGACGAGCTCCTACGATAGACACAGCCACATGCTGTTCACCAGAGATCAACGCACCCATGTCATCAGGGGCAAGGTAGATCTCACAGGGAGAGGCAGCATAGTTAGGGCTGACCTTGAGCCTGACCGTGACGGGCAATTCACCGTGAGTACACTCCACAATACGCACCAGACAATGGCAAGAGCCATCCTCACGAGCCCAGGTATTATTGTTCATACCCTGATAGGGCCAGGCGTTGAGCGTCTCAACGGGCATAAAATCGGTGAGCACGATCTCACCGGCAGTACTAGCAAAGCGGGTTTGCAGAACATTACTCCCACGCAGGTAACGCTGCGAACCCGGGATGGTTTCCTCCGTCGGTGCAATCTGGAAGAAGCCTCCTCGCTCTGCATCCAACAAACGACAGAAGATGGCCGGGCTATCGAAATCCGGTAGACATCCCCAGTCTACAGAACCATCTGGTGATACCAAGACAACAGAATGGCAATCACCAATAACGCCGTATGAATTAATCGGCTGATAAGTGCGATTGAGTTCGTTCATCCCAACCATTTTACACATCACTTCTCTCTAAAAAAATTTGATAATACCCTTAGAAAAACATTAGAGTTCCTTAGAACCCCCTGAGAGTTCACTTAAAGGAACCTTATAACAAGGAATAACGCAAGAGTACACGGAATAGTAACAGGATAGCAATGGCATTTCTCACCAGCAATTATTTCGTTCCCTGTACAGAGATAACACCGTCTCTTTGCCAGTTATTCATGCTGGACATAGGTAGCCCAGATGTGCTACCGTAGCATATTGAATGCAACGAAGAATACAAAAAACTCACGGATGAGTCCCAGGATACGTGTTGTAACACGTACTACTAAGAGAATTAAGAGTAGGGAAACTCCGTTCCAGATTGCAAAGGGGATAAGAACACATGCGCACACTCCAACAGATGCTACGTCATCCAGCTGGCAGGGTAGGGCTCACAATAGGATTGGCACTCGGACTGGTAGCTGCAATGGCAGGAGAGGCCAGCAAGGCTCTGCTCTTTGCAGGTTTATGTCGTTTTCTAGCGAAGAGGATAGGACGCACATAAGAGAACTAAATGAATATTTTCTTTTTTTGCTCGAAGAGCAAAAAAGAAAATATTCATTTAGTTCTCTTATGTGCGCTTATACCTTATTTATTCATTCAACCATTGGGCGAGGTCGGGGGCGAAGTAGGTAATAATGATGTCGGCCCCGGCTCGCTTGATGGCGGTGAGTACTTCTAGAGCGATACGGCGCTCGTCGATCCAGCCGTTCTGGGCGGCGGCTTTGATCATAGAGAACTCACCACTGACGTTGTAGGCAGCAATGGGAAGGTCGTAGCGGTCGCGCACCTGACGGATGATGTCTAGATAGGCCAGGGCAGGTTTGATCATAACAATGTCAGCACCCTCCGCAATATCCAGGTCTACCTCGCGCAATGCCTCACGAGCGTTGGACGGGTCCATCTGGTAAGAACGGCGGTCGCCAAATTGCGGGGTTGATTCGGCAGCTTCACGGAAAGGACCGTAGAAGCCCGAGGCGAATTTGGCAGAGTAGGCCATGATGGGCATCTGATTGAAATTGTGCTCATCGAGGGTACGACGGATAGCCCCAACGCGACCATCCATCATGTCGGAGGGAGCAACGATATCGGCACCAGCTTCGACGTGCGAAAGCGCCATACGCGAGAGCAAGACGAGCGATTCATCGTTCTGGACATTGCCGTTGTGAATGACACCACAATGGCCATGACTGGTGTACTCGCATAAACAGACATCGGTAACGACAAGTAGTTCGGGCACCTCGGATTTGAAACGGCGAATGGCCTGCTGGATGATGCCCTGTTCAGCATATGCCTGGGAACCCACTTCATCTTTGTCGGAGGGGATACCAAAGAGCAGGACCCCAGGAATACCGAGATTGGCAATACGCTCAGCCTCACGCCCCAGGTGCTCCAGAGGCCACTGCATGATGCCGGGCATGGAGGATATTTCACGAGGCTGGTCGATGCCTTCGGCAACGAAGAGCGGGTAAATGAGCTGATCGACGCGCAGATTTGTCTCGCGGACAAGGCCGCGTAGTTTATCGTTCTGGCGCAGACGACGCAGACGAACGGTAGGGAAGTTGCTCATGACTTTATGCCTCCTGGTTGCTTAACGAGAGAGCAATAGCGTCGATGGTCTCTTCAATCATCGCATCTTCCAGGGCAAGCGAGATAAAACAGGCTTCGAATTGCGATGGCGGCAGATAGATACCCCGCGCGAGCATATCCCAGAAGTACCGGGCGAAACGTGTTGTATCGGAGCGCTTTG
>Ga0070741_10012335_pt1 | contig 15477 bp, 17 predicted proteins | sample Coa_R1_4_FD_66440 | JGI IMG/M metagenome (GOLD analysis project Ga0070741, IMG submission 66440) | Surface soil microbial communities from Centralia Pennsylvania, which are recovering from an underground coalmine fire - Coalmine... | ecosystem: Environmental > Terrestrial > Soil > Unclassified ... | reverse complement strand
GAGTGCCGGTCCAAGGAGTTTCAATCGGAACAAAATCGGCGGCCTGACCGGAAAGTATCGTGAACTCGCGGTTGGTCTTGCGGACACCGTGGACGCCGGGCAGGAAGGCGATAAATGTTGGGAGCAGGGCTGTCTCTTCGCGATAGCCACGAGCGCCGTTGACCTGCCCGAACGCCTGTAGGACAGACTCGACGCGTTGTGCCAGGTCTTGTTCTGCTTTCTCCCGTTCGGCCGAACTGCGCGTCACCGTCGAAGTGGAGACAGCTACCGCCAGTTCGATCTCGACAATGCGCTGCGAGGACGTGATGGCCGACGCCAGAGTGTCAACTGTGTCCTTCTCAAGGGCTGCTGCCTGGAAATCGCGGCGGCGGCTGCCATCTTTGCGAAGTTGGAAAGCCAAGCTCTTCTTGAGCAACACCCGGAGTTTGCGAACCTTCGCAGCCTGATCGGGAACGCGTACGTTCAAAACGACCTCGGATGAGAAGTCGAGCGCCAACAGCGGTCGCAGCAGAGAGGCAAACGTAGCTTCGGGCAGTTCCGAAAGCGTGACGACCGCCTTCAGGACTCCGCCGAGATCGAGGAGCCGCACTCCCTCGAACCAATCCGTATTCAGCAGTTCTGTGGATTGCTTTTTGGCCTTCGGCAGTTGGCGATCCGCTGGGTTTAGCGCGCGATAGACCAACTCAACCAATTCAGGCTCAGTGAGCCGACGAAGCAGAGTTATGGCTTCAAGACCAAGGCGGTAGGTTTCGAGGATGTGATTGAATTCGGCGACTAGGCGGTTGTGCTCTTCTCGGTTCCGCTGGAGGAGTGCCGTTGTACGCGCTTCCTTCAGCGCCGCCCTCACTACGTTTGCGAACTTTCCGAAACCGTCTTGTACGAGCCCTTGCCACAATGCCGCTGCAAATCGCGACAGAGCAGAGCGCGTCTCCCAGGCGTGTTTCGGTTTCCAAGAGACGAACGCCAGAAGCCGGATCGAGCGCATCTGACCGGCATCAATGGCCGAACGCCAGAACGATAGGCGGTTCTCTTCTAGCCAGCCAGCAGGCGAATTTGCGCAATTGCCCAGGGCTTTTCGCATTTCAAGGGCTCGCGGAGTCTCGTAATCAATCAAATAGCGGAACTGCAGTTCGATTTCTGGATGCCGGATGCCCTTGATGAACGCATCAAACGCAGCGCTCACTGCTTCCAGACGCTCAGCATCGGCAAACTGAGTAGCAACGCCGGAACACTCCCATCCCGCACAGAAAGAGCCGTCCCTGCGAACGATCACGCCATCGCGGATCTCCGAGATTGGCACTCGCGCAGCAAGCGAGGACAGTTTCAACTCGCTTTCTGTTTTGCTCTCGGACTGAAGACCCCCTGCGGCGGCCTGCGGCAAGAAAACCGCCAGAGCAAGCACCGCAACCGCAAGAGCGCCGATAAGGGTAGCGACGAGGTAAAGTGTGAACGGCTGAATCATTGCTCACCCTCAATCAAGTAAGGCATCTCCAGCGAGCCACAATGCGCAGAGTGCGCCTTTGGGCGGAAGTAGTGCTGAATCCACGCGACCAGGTATCCACGCGGTTTGCCGTGTTTTGCCCAGCGAATTAGTCCCACCAGAAGGGCAGCAGATCCATAAGTCATCACGGTTGAGACCGGCACAAACCCAAGGAAGACGCGATGAATGTGATCTCCAACCAGTCGCATCACGATTGCCCAGGCGATCACGAATCCCCAGTCCTCCAATTCGAGGCCGAGGAACTCCGCTCGTACCGAGAGCGAGCGTGCAACGGGTTTGAGTCGAAGCGGCATGGTTCAGCCTGCGAAAGTGCGAAGGAGTTGCAGAACCGATGACAGCAGCAGTGCGCCGCCAGCGCCAGCCCACTGTTTTCCGCTGGGCCGCTCACGGGCTATGTTTGCCACTGCCCAAATGACAAGGAATCCAGCACCAAAAATACCCAGCCCCTGGGCATAACCGAGGGCACTCGATAGGAACGAAGTGACGCGGTCGCCGCCAATCTGAGCGAAGGCGGGCGAGGCGAGCAACAGCATACCGATACCTGATCCGACTGCCCGGGCGAAGCGATACAGTTGGATTCGGCGCTTTCGGCTAATGACCGGAAACATAGGCAGTCCCTCCTTAAGAACGGCAATTCGGGAGTCTGCCGGAGCGAAGGAGTTGGGAGCAGGATCAGCAGCAGGGAGGGTGGCGTCGCTGGGAATCCTGCTCCCGGTTGGTTAAGTCAGCACTCTATTCCCGAGCTTGCAACGTTGCCCCCGAGTCATGCCGCAACTGGCGGCACTTCGGGTTCAAGCTGCGGCCCAGGGCGGGATCGCTCCGGTGAGTTTCCCTTCTCACTATTCCTAATGCACACCGACTCGGAGAAATTCACCGCCTCATTGAGGATTTTTTTGTCTTTCTTGATTTTGGTTGCCGGGTTAGACCGATCAGGAGTTCTGGATAGCGCCCCACCGGCTCGCGCTGCGCGCTGCAACCGGTTGAGGATGGTCTGCAATTTTCGATGCAGACGGCGGCTGTTCAGCCGGTCTGTCCCGAGCGCCTCTGCCAGCTCCTTCGCCTGAAACCCCTCGTACTTGAGCTTCAGAAGGAGTTCGCACTCGGCTTCCGATAGCAGGCCATCATGTATCGCTTGCTGAAGAATTTTCTCCAACGTGATTGCTTGCTCGAAGGTCGCCGGTTCTTGTGGATCGGCAGTACCCTCCTGTAGCGCAAGGGACTGCCGTGTCTCGTTGATTGCCCACCGAAAGAGGCCTTGGCGAAACCTTCTCGCCAATGCGGCAGGCAAATGGCCGTTGAGGGTCTGCATCTCCGGTGATCTCGCAGTTTCCAGGAAGCACAAGGCCGCCTGTTGCGCGATGTCCTCGGCACACAGGCCAGGAAATTTTTGGCAAGCCTCCCGATAAACCTTGTGGATAGCGGGCATATACGCCAGGAGGAGCAATTGCTGCCCGATTTCTTCGAAAGTCCTGTCCGCGATGGATTCGACCAGCGCATGCAGGATTCCGTTCCAAGCTTTGTGATTCACGGCTTCCGTCCGCTCGTGCTCGTGCAACTGCACGATCACATCAGCGGGCGAATCGAAGTGGTTCAGAATTGAGTGGTTGCGGGCAAGTGCTTGGAAGTGGGTTCGGGCTGTTTGTGTGCTTAGCGTATTGAGCAGACTTCGCTCAACCTGACAGACAACACATCCGCAATTGTTCTCCTTTTGCATGGGGACTTGTCTCCTGAAGGGGGATCGCGGGCAGCCGGACCGACGCCGATGCAGGTCGCACGTCTGACCTTCTCCGCTCAAGGTCGGCCATTTCGAATTTTCCCCCTCACTATCTATGAGGCAAATTTTCGGCAAAAACTCACAAACTATTTTCAGTCCCAAATCGGGTCGGCCCGAAGATCATCACAAAACCGTCCTCGACGGACGTTGAGGACGTAGAGGTGGGATGAAGCCGACAGCTTTCCTTCCGTACCGGGTCATGGTTGAATGTGGACTCTAATGGGGTTGATCGGAGGGAAAAGGCGATGGTGATCTGCGACCGTTTGCGGGCGTTGCGCGAAGAAAAGAAGCTGTCACAAGGTGATATCGAGAAGCGCACCGGTCTGCTGCGCTGTTACATCTCGCGCGTCGAGAACGGCCACACGGTTCCCACAGTCGAGACGCTGGAGAAAATGGCGCGGGCGCTCGAAGTGCCACTGTACCGGCTGTTCTACGATGGGGAGGCTCCGCCGAAACTTGAGAATCTCCCAAAGCGCAAGACAGCCGATGACATCGCCTTCGGAAGCTCCGGCAGGAACGCGCGCTACCTCTCGAATTTGCGGAGAGTTTTGGCTCGTGCGGAAGAACGGGACAGGAAGCTCCTAATGTCCTTGGCACAGAAGCTCGCGGGCAAGCGGAACGGGCGGAATTCCACCGCAGCCTGACCGCGCCCGGTGCCCTCAGATGGCGCTTTGTTGGAGAACTCGCTCCCGCAACCAGGCGACGGCTCGGGTTGCATAAGCCCGCTCGTCATCACGTTGAGCGGTTTGCGATCCTTCGGCAAGTACCTGCTCAAGGTCTTTCCAAGTAAGCTGTCCAATGGCCTTCACATTAAGCAAGCCATCGGGCCGATGGACTTCGAGCTTCCTTCTTGGAATCGAGAGATCGTTATATTCGTGGAGGCGCTTCACTCCTTCAGGTGAGCGAGCTTCGGACGAAATTAACAGGCTAAAGAAGAACTGGCGGACACCGGCATAGTAACTGCCGACATCAATGTTCCGAAGTATCTGATCGCGCTCTGGTCTGGTGGTTGTTCCAGTCGATATGTCGCTTCGATATTTAGCTTCGATGAACCAGACCCAACTCGGGGCTTCGATGATAACGTCGATCTCTGAGGCACCCTCGTCGCCACCGGCCAGTAAGCCAAGTGGCGGTGGAACGCTTTCCCACAACTTGACAACTACGTTGAGGTCATCCGGCGGACACGGGAGTGACGGGAATGCAGATTGCCATAAGACGGGCAACCAAGCCTGGGGCGCTATTTGGCGGAGCGACCGAAAAACGTTCCAAGTGACAGCATCTTCGCTGTTGGCACTCCTCAAATGCTTCAATTTGCTAGCACGCATATCCGCAAAAACTGGATCATATCGGTCTATGATGAGATTGTCCCTGAAGTCTGCAGTGATGAACACGCCACTGGGCGAGAAATGGCCTTTCTCAGAATTCATGCGCTGCCTCGGAGCACGTTACGTCCTCTGGTGATCGACGAACTTCCATAACCTTCCGTCTTCATAGAGAAAACTAAAGAGCGGGTCCAGACACACCGCATTCCAGGTGTCTCGCAATGAAAAACTAGCCCAAGATCTCTTGTTACGAAACAAAGTGACCTGTCCCGATGCGGTGGTGTGTCCCCCGTAGTCCGTCCAAGAGAGATGCTTGAAGTCGCGCTCACGCTCTTCCACTGATTTCCCACCGGCGAGGGAACTCCACAGGCTGGCAGCCCCCTTCGCCACTAAGCCCATATCTCCTGCGCGATGCATGCCGGCCTTGTTGAAAGTCACGTCTCCGATGGTAAATCCTCGGCCATCATCCAGAGCTTCGAGGAAACGACTTACCAACGGGACTATAACGGCTGGCCAAAGGACCTTCAGCGAATCTTGATAGCGCTGCTCAATCTTCGAATTTGACACCAGGAAGCCGGCTGCACACTCAATTTGAAGCTGGTCGTTTCCGTCGCAAACCCAGATTCCGTACGACTGCGAAGTGCGAATTCCATTCACATAATGTTTATAAACGCCAAAGCGAATTCCGGTTACGGCGACTGTTTGTATGGAGCGGCCTTGGTAAGAAATCTCTCGCTCGGTTACAACGAAAGCCGAACCATTCACGTCTACACTGCCGTACTCCTTTGGCGGAGCAACAGGCCGAACCTCGGCCAGCGACCCGGAGCGGGTTTGAAGGGTACGGTCAGGTGCTTTGGCCATGTTATGGCCGCAGTTATAGCAGTTGGCGGAATTGTCGGGATTCTTAGTCCCACATCGAGTGCAGAACATGAGTCAATCTCGGAGGTCCGCAAATATGAATGTGTTGACGAGTGAAGGGCCAAGCGAGATTACGTCTCCGTGGGAGAGGGCGCGACTAACCCTGCGAGTCTCGTCATCGCTCTCGCTGTGTGGCGCTTCGAGCTTTTGTTCATTGAGAAATGTCCCGCAGGTGCTGCCGCAATCTATCAGCCAATAGTCGTGCTTCACAACACCTTCGCGTCTATAAATGGCGCAATGGATGCGTGACACTTCGCGTGGCATTAAATTCACGGCATCATTGACGAAAATGTCGACCGCGCGGTCTAGCGGCTTCTCAAGCACGGTGGCGAATCGTCCCAAGACGACCTCGTCAGACATTAACGAATACATACCTTGCGTATAGGGACCAGCTCCAACGAGATAAACGCCGTGATCAAGGTGCTCTAGGACTGCATGAAACCTCTGCACGCGCGAAGTCTCCCCTTCCTTCATGAAGAAGGCGACGTCGTGCAGCCTCGCCGCGACGCTGAGCTTTTCGAGCTTTGTAGCTAGTTGCTGTATGTCCATCTTTTCAGATTTAATGAACACCCCGTGATCGAACGGTTGTGCCACCGTAACCCCGCCGTTCATCGACCAACGGAAGAAGGGCCCGGAGTTGGTTGCATGCGGATTTAAGAGCTTCGACATCGCCATTGTTAATGGCGCGATCTGCATGTGAGAACCACAATTGTGCTTGAGCAGGATCACTCATCTCTGCTTGGCGATCCAAGAGGTAGTCGCGATAACCAATCCAATATTCCGGCGTTCGTGCAAGAATGCCGACACGAAACTGAAACAGATTTGCGATCTTCTTCTCAAGCGTCGCCGCATCACCATGCAACGCGGCTTCAAGCTCCTGCTTCAATAATTGATAGCGTGCTTGCTCCTCGCTAGTTCCATTCGCGTCCACCGCTTGGCGTGCCCACTCGATTTCGTCCTTGGCTTCCGCCAGCAGTTTTGGCAAGCGAACTTGAGCTTCGATCTTCCTCAGGGCGGCCTTGAGATCGAGCAGTTGCTTCTCGCAGGTGCGCGCGGCCTCGGCATCGTCGGCGGAAGCCAAGGAAGTCTCGATTAATCCAATGGCTTCTTCACGCTTTAGCTCTCTCATCGCCTCCACTAACGTGGGGCTGTTGGCCTGTGAAAGAACTTCCTGAACGGCCTGGAGTTTTTGCTTCTGGTTCTCGAATTCTTTTCGCATCTCTGATACGTCTGGCTGGGGTTTTACTAGGCCCTCCATGTTCAGAGGAAATTCCATATCCAAAATCGGGACGTAAATTGAGCCTCTAACCAAGCGCGATGTATCCAATTCAAGCTTTATCTCGAATTCACTACCGACCGGTACGTCCCTGCCAACCTGATCAGCTCGTATCTCGAAAAAGCCAATCTTCCGGTTCAGGTCTGCTTGTGAATGATCTCCCTCGACGAAGGGAATTCTGATTCGTCCTTCGGGATTACCACGTTTAAGTGCGACGACTGTTTGATGAACTTGTTTTCTCTTCGCAGGCAGGGGTGTCCCTTTTTCAAAGAATACATCGACCTCGTTGTTCGCCATGGCAACGCCTATGTTGTGCGGTAGCGGAGGATCAGTTATGACCAATCCGACCGTGTAGTGGATGGAATCGGGAGAAACTGGACACTTCCGTCCCGAAGGGTCAAACAGCTCAATCGTGAAAACGTTCTGCTGCTGTTTGTCCGCCCAAAGCGTAGCCATGAATGTTCCATTGTCCTGGAGTCGGATGTTGCCACTGTTCCAAGGGGGGCGAGAGTCGGAATTTGTGAATCGGATGGAAAAGCCCGCAAAGGTCTTGCGGTCTGGCGCAAGTACACGACCTCCCACGAGCGGCTCGGTCTCGGAGCCGATGGGCTTGTATTCCAACTGCAAGGTGAATTTCCCAGGCTCGGTGGCGGCGCCTACACGGCTTAGCCTTTGGCTTCCGGCGAAGAGGGCAGCTCCTTGAGCAACTACAGTCAGAGGATCAACACCAAATTCTAATGGGATGCCGAGACCTTCGCGCTTGTCCGCCAGCAACATCCGCAGATAAGGAGTATATGTGGGTCCGCCGACCAGCAAGACCTTTTCTATGTTGTGAGGAGAGAGTCTCTTCTCTGCAAGCACCCGCTTGCAAATGTTAATGGACTTCGCAAGGTACGGGCGGAAAAGGGATTCGACCTGAGCACGCGTTACGGAGCAATCCAACTGGACTGGATTACCATCATCGTCGACACAGATGAATTCATCAGGAACATCGAAACTCTCATCTTTCGAAAGCGCAATCTTTATCTTTTCCGCGTGATGCTTCAGTTTCGCGAAAGCACCGTACCATTTTGGATTCCCCCTTCGAAAGCTGGCTAGTCTGTGGGTTTTCAACAGTTGAGGCACAAACAGCTGATCAACGATAGCCCAATCGATGAGTTTCCCCCCCAGGTCGTTATCACCGCCGTGATTTACGATTTGAATTGTGCCTTCCCGTACGTGTATGACAGCCGCATCAAAAGTGCCTCCGCCCATGTCATAGACCAGCCAAAAGACATTTTCGTGCTCACTTTGGAAGCCATACGCAAGAGCAGCAGCGACCGGTTCCTGCAAAAGAGGACTCGTCTGGATTCCCGCGAGTGTGGCTGCACGTCGTGTCGCCTCGGATTCCGGCTGGTCAAATGCTGCTGGGACAGTAATTACGGCCGCTTCGATGTCTTCGCCGGTGGCCTTCTTAACGTCTCCTTTCAGACTTTTCAGCACTTCCGCCGATAGTTCCTCCGGTGAAAGAACGCGGTTAATCCGAGCGAGCTTTTTCGTTTGGGTCTTGCCCATCCACAACTTGAATTCGGCAGCCGAGTTGTCGGGATCGTTCACGAGGCGGTCTTTCGCTGCGAGCCCAACCTTGATAGCACCATTTTTGTCGATCCAGACTGCTGAAGGCGTGAATTGCCAGCCATCGTCATTGCGCATCACTCGGGGACCTTGTTTTTCAAGCACTGCAATGCTGCTATTTGTAGTGCCGAGGTCGATTCCAAAATCAATCGTTAGGCGTGTCATGATTGTTCTTCGCTCACTGAGTTGTCTGGAGTCCCAACGATAACCTGACCCATGAGAATTCGCTTTCCTGCAAAATACACCGTCGGCCTTACCGTTTCTATCACGGTCTCTCGCGAGATTCCTCTCGTGGGTTGAAAGGCTAGGACTTCCAGTGATTGCCCCGAATCAAATGGATTTCCCGTGTGATCCTGAATTTGGAGTCCAAGTTCCGAAAGCCGCTCCCAGAGGACCTCAACATGCCGCGCGAGGTGCCGGAGATCTTCTTTTGGTTCTCCTGTCGTCTGATCGAACATTTTCTGGCGCAATTTCCAAGCGGCGCACCCGAGGTCAACGAAGGAGGCTAATTCGATCTTGATGGGTGAGGAGGATTGCGGAGCGACTTGAGCGGATTCCTGTCGAAATCCCTGATTCTGACGTGAGAAGAAATCCCGCAAATCTTTCATCTCGATCTCCCCATTGAGTTATACCTATCGATCTTAGCGTTGGCGGAGGCAAGTAATTGCCTGTATTCCGCAAGCTTGCTGTTGTGGACACTCACCTGCACGTTGTACTCGTCCACGTTGCGGTTGTAGCGTTGTCGGACTCTTTCATACTCATCGACATCGACATCTACTCCGGCATTCTGCTCCCGCTCCATCCTGTCCAGGGCCGCTTTGTCGGAACGGAGTTGCGATTCCAGACTGTCGAGGACGAAGCGAGATTGACTTATCTGAGACTCCAGACTGCTAAGTGTGGCGCGATCGGCTTCAATTTCTGCTTTCAGGCTTTCCGCCCCAGAATTGTCGATGGAATACTGGGGCGATGGTGGTTCCGTGGATGTCCCAGTTGCAGGGAGGGGCTCAGATTGCTGCGGCGCGGGTTGAGGATACGATGTAGTCGGCGAAGATTGGAAAGTGCGCTCTGGAGGAGATGGCGACTCCTCGCATCCCTTAATTGCGGCGAACAAGATCACGATTCCCACGGCGAATGCTCCTACGACTTGTCGTTTGCTCCATCGCTTGCGCGCGACAGTGGGACGAGCCGATTGGGATGCTGTTGTTGAAGGCGGCGCTGTCTCCGTGGCTTGGGTCGCTGTGCTGGCCGATGCGCTGGACTGGGATCGTCTTCCAGCAGCAATGTTGCCCGCAATTATCTCCAGGTCTTCCTCTAGCTTCGAGCGGAGGGCCTTCCCCTCGGCGAGCGCGAGGCATTCCTCAAACAATAGCTGCGCCGTTGCCCAATCACTTGTTTCATTAACGTAAGCGACAAGGCATACGCGCCCCGCTTCGGCGACTCTATCATGTACTGCATCACATATGGGGTCGCCGACGCCAAGCAGATAGTTAAACGTTTGGAGAAACTTTGCTTTGTCTGTGAGAAATTTCCGAACGACAGCAACGGCCGTTCTGGGGTTTCCACGTGCCTCAGTTTCCGCGTTCTCGCACAGTCGCTCGATTTCGTCGCGCAACGGGCCGAGGCCACGAGTAAGCTCCTTCTTGGCGTACTCGCCCCCAAACGCAGAAGAATACATGAGGCGGCGCTGCTTCCCGGCTTCCTCAAACTCTCCTTTTTCCGCTGCCGCGATGGCAAGGTGGGCATTTATGGCAAGAACAGCGTTCGGCAAAGATGACCAAATCCGCTGTGCGGTCTCGATCTTCAGTCGAGGGTCGTTGATATCACGTATTCTTCGCGTGAGTGAATCCCAAAAATCGGAACGGTCTGAGAGTGCTTTCCAGTACCGATATGCGCTTGTCCAACTCTCTTGGTCTTGGAGCGTAGTGCTTGTAGCTGACTTCGACCGTTGAACGACGCCATCGAGAACCGTCAAGTGGTAAAAGACCGCCAAGTTGTGTATGGCGATTCCAGCTCCTTGCCCTCTATTATTGGCCCAAACGCTGACTGCCGATTGATACTTGCGTTCTTTGAGCGCCTGAATAGCGAGGTCATCTTTGCTCGCGCCACTGCAGGGCCAAAACCAGAAGAATTCATGCAAGAGCCGCTGCTCGGGATCCTTAAGCGTCTGTAGGGCCGACTTAACGGCAGGTACGCTGACTTGTTCAGGCAGGGGGAAAATCGCGTCTGATGGCTGAATCGCTCCCAACTTGATCATCATTTCGAGCTTTTCAGTGGCGCGTGAGACATCGCGAAGGGTACTGTCCACGTTGAGCCCGGTAATGCGGAATGCGTTTGACTGGTACAGATTGAGGGTGGAGAGATTGAGCAACGCGCCATACTCGTCTTGCGGTTGTGTGTAGACCGGGTGCTCCGAACGCGAGCCGGGTTGTAGGACTTCTTGGCCCGAAGCCGCCTGACTGGCGCTCGACTCTACTGCATCCGTTATGATGATGGCCTGACCGATTCTTCGATGAACATGCTCTACCAGTTGCTCTTTCGTGAAAGGCTTGGGCAATGCTTCGCAATCGCATCCTTGCTGGCGAAGGCCTCGCACCATTTCCCTAAAATCATTGTCTGAGGCAAGCGTCGTGAGAAAGAGGACTTTGCACTTAGTTTGTCTGGAGATGCGCGTGGCCACTTCTACTCCTGAGAGGCCAGGCATGATTGGGTCTATGACAAGAAGAGAGGGACCAAATGTCCCCGCGTTCTGGATTGCATCTGAAGAGGAGTGTTCCGTGCGCGTTTCGTATCCATCCTGTGTCAGGATGCCAGCGACGAGCGACGCGATGAGCGGTTCGTGATCTGCGATAAGGATTTTGGGGCTGGGCATGTCTGCGTGCCTACATAGAGATTCCCCTGCGCCACAACTTCACTCGACCTTGATACTCCGATCTCAAGGCGGGAAACTTGTTCAACGCTTCTTCCATGAGGTCAGCGGCATCATTCAGCCGCGCGGCATCCTGCGCAAGTTGGACAGCTTCGCGGGCCATACGCCGCGCAGTTTCCTCATTGGCAGGCGAATGCACCCCAAGAACTTCTTTGGAGGTTTGGAATGAGGGCGAACCCTGATTCTGTCTCGTCGGTGTTGAGGTCAAATGCGGAGTCCAACCTTCAAGCGCGGCGAGAAACTCTACAGCCGTATGAAAGCGTTGCTTCGGGTCAAAAGCGAGTGACTTTGCGACAATTTCGTCTAGGTTTGCGTCGCACAGAGCATTAAGTCGGCTAGGAACGATAGGGGCAGTTTTGAACATCTTTGACGTCACAGTCGAAGGGTCATCGGGGATGTCAAACGGGAGACGATCCGTAAGTAGAAGGTAGAGTGTGGTGCCCGTGGCCCATACATCTCCAGCGCATGAGTCAGCATTGAAATCGTCAAAGGCCTCGGGAGACTTGAAGCATCTTGTTCCTCTTGCGCTTGCCATCAAGGTCAGCGGATTCACAGTTTTTGCTAGACCAAAATCGGAAACACGTGCCCTCAGGCCGTCTTTGTCGTAGCCAATCAAGATGTTCTGCGGCTTGATGTCGCGGTGAATGACGGGCGGATCTTGCGAATGGGCAGCGACTAATCCTCTGCAGACTTGTTTGATGACCTCAACCACCGTCGGCACTGGGACGAACTTATTGCCGTACGACCTCCAAAACTGGTCTAAGCTCCCGCCGGCCACGTACTCCATAGTGAAAAACCCGTAGTTTTGGCCGCCTTCACAAAGAACGTTCGCGTCGAAGAGGCGCACTATGTTCGGGTGGTTAAGCCGGGACAGAAGGACGGCCTCGCCGAGCATTTTTTCCAGTTCTTGCAGGGTCAGGCCCGGAAGCTTAAACACCTTCATGGCTTGCCGACCAAGAAAGCGATGCTTCGCGCGGTACACTTCGGCAAAAGCGCCCTCGCCAAGGTAGCGCTCGATTTCGTATGTGTCGCGAAGAATCTGCCCCTCTTGAAGCAACGCCAAGTTGGTCGACCCCTTAACCAACGACCGTTAATCTCGCGGTCTTAGTCCTCGAAGTCCGTTAGCAAGAACCTGTTCGCAGGTGGGTTTTGTTTCTGGCCGCAATTGAAACAATATACCGAACCGCGCGGATTCTTCGTTCCGCATTTCGAGCAAAATCTAATCTTGTCTAGGAGACCTTTCTCTTCGGCGCTCAATTCAAGACCCTGGTCTTTCTTTTCCCGCATACGCAACAGAAAGCGTTTTTCCAGCTTCCGGTACGATACGGAGCGTACGAATTCACCGAAATAGGTAGCTAAATCAGCATGCAGCGGACTGAAATCGTTCGGGTGCGGTTCGGCCTCAAGCTCTCTCGACCTCGCTTCGAACGATTCTGTGATTCCTTTCTTCAACTTCGCCCGTTCTTCGGGCGGTAACTTTTCTATTTGCTGCGTGGCCTGCTCAAGCAGCTCCCGCAGCGTTCCAGTGGTCTTTTTCATCGTTTCGACCTTTTCGCAAGGTGAAAGATCGAGTTTTTCCGCGTATGTTACCGCAGGTTCCGTCTGTTTTTAGTATAACCAATTAGGCTTTCGACTAACCGCTTCATGATGAGAACTTGTTACCTATTACGGGACTCTTCGGTTTATAAGCCTCGATCACACTCTCACTTGGTGTCCTCCCGGGTGGTGTCGGAACCACGCAGACGCCATTAGTCGGGTGGCGCAGACGATTCATCTGCGCTGATAGCATTGCGGCTGGTTGCAGTCCCCGGATGTATTCGAGGCCGCCGTTGCCGAGCTTGGCGTCGCCGCGATACAAGCCGCCATAGTCTCTCCGGCAGACTATCGGGCTTTTCGTTTCAGGTCGGCCAAAATCTCCATGTAGCAGTTGAAACATGGCGAACAGCAGGTCAAGTGCTCGCTGACCGCGGCGTCGCGTGCCTCGACGGGGTGTTCGGCCATGCACTGCAGGTCGGAATCCGGCGGACAGCCAATCCGCTGAGGGTTGGGAAATGCTTCTGAGAGGTAGGACTTGGCAAAGCCAAAGAATTCGGCTTCGCTAAATTCGTCATGAAATTCAGGTCGGTCTTTTCCCGTCATCGGTCTCCCTCGCTGCCTTCAAAGTCTTGCCACACCAAGCGCAAGCAAGCGTAGCTTCGCTGTGTCCGTGGTCGCGTTCACTGACGATGCTCCAGATGCGCTCGAATCCAGCGATCCGCTGCGGTGAACGGCCAGACGCCGCCAAGAATCATGCGGAGAATCCATCGGCCCAATGGTGCAGGCGACAACCACAGGACTAAGCTAAAAACTAGGAGCAACATGGCAATGGCCGCAACAAATTCCTCCGCAGTGGACGGCGGCGGAAGGTCTGCCGGGTCGGGGACGGGATAGGGAAACTGGAACAAGGTCTGTTGCTATTTGTCTGTTTACGTTCTGTCTGTAGACGAATCGAGAGCATACCCCACAGACTGCGGGAATGCAACCAGTCCTATTGGCGTTGGGCAAGCGAATGAGGGAGTTGCGGGACAAACGGGGATTCAGCCAAGAGGCTTTCGCCGATCATTGCGGCCTGCACCGAACAGCAGTCAGTTTGATCGAGCGAGGCAAAAGAGTGCCGTCCCTCACGACCCTGCTGACCATTAGCAGCGGATTCGGCATTTCCGTGAGTGAACTGCTTCGGGGCGTGGACGCGGGATATAGGCACAGAGCTGGTGTGCGTCGATAGGATTTCAAATCGAAACTTGTGCTTCTTCGTCACGATCCTACACTCTTTGACCGATGGTGTCGGCAGAACAGACCTGTTATATGAGCCGAAAACTCACGACTCGTAGCTCAGATCAGCGCGGCTATCGCATCGTGGAGGCGGCTGAGTACATGGGCGTGACTCCCTGGTTTGTCGAGGTGAAGATTCGCTCAGGGGAGCTGCCTGCGTTGAAGTTGTGTCGCCACTATACAATCCTGAAGCAGGACATGGACGCTTTTTTGGATAGACACCGCGCGGCGCTCCTGCAGCGGAGCGGATAAAGCGGCAGTCCGCCGCACAACTGCAGTTGGAGAATTGTTGCGGAACAATCTTCTTGCTGTTCGGTTCGCGCACCGCAACGTCTATGCGAATGTGAATTCAACCGATATTCAATCGCTTGGAAGAACTTGAGGATTCCATCAACGACATAGAATCTAAGCTGGACGATTAGGCGCACGACTACTGTCCAGCTGCTTTTCCGCGTCTTAGGTTCGCTAAAATTTCCATGTAGCGGTTGAAGCACGGCGAGCAACAGGTCAAATGTTGGCTAGCTGCGGCGTCGCGAGCCTCAACGGGTTGTTCAGCCATCCGTTGTAGGTCCGAATCCGGTGGACAGCCAACACGTTGTGGGTTGGGAAACGCTTCTGAGAGGTAGGATTTGGCAAAGCCAAAAAACTCGGCTTCGTTAAACTCGTCATTAAATTCAGGTTTTTCTTTTGTCGTCATCGGCCTCCATTGCTGGCATCAACTGCTCATTTTGAGCGGTTTGGGCAGTAGGTGGCAATGGCTTTCTTGATCGCGCTAGCTTTGCCTTGACGGCTCGCACCGCATTTCGGAATCTCACCTCCGCCGCATGGCCGGAGAGTCCATGAACGGGTCCGATTTCGTCCCAAGTGAATCCTTCCAACCGTCGCCAGCACATGTCTCTCTCCACGAAATTGAATTCGGCCAAGCACTCGTCCACCAGGAGTTTCATTTCCAACTGACGCGCCGGGTCAGCCAATCTTTGCGCCAGCGTGTGCCCTGCGATGGCAGCGTCCAGTACCGCTAGTTCTTTGTTCTTCAGCCGGTTCACCTCCCGCACGAACGCGCGGAAGATATAGCCTGGCAGATTTCGTATCGGTGCGGGTTCACTGGGTGGGTCGCGGCGCGAAGTGAGTTGTGATACGTTCGCTGCAACCTCCTCAAGCGTATTTACAACAACGGCCGTGTCGCCGAGCAAATTCGTGCCGTATTCAAGTGCTCTCGGAAAGACAGTCTCAGCCGCCGCAAGCACGACTGAATCGATCTGTCTGCCAAGTCGATCAACAGAATTGAGCCGAAAAGAGCTTGGAGCTGCGCCGCTAGCCATTGTGGTTCGTCCC
>Ga0070741_10012334_pt1 | contig 15478 bp, 15 predicted proteins | sample Coa_R1_4_FD_66440 | JGI IMG/M metagenome (GOLD analysis project Ga0070741, IMG submission 66440) | Surface soil microbial communities from Centralia Pennsylvania, which are recovering from an underground coalmine fire - Coalmine... | ecosystem: Environmental > Terrestrial > Soil > Unclassified ... | reverse complement strand
GGGCCCGTCCTCCCCCTCTCCCCCTGGGAGAGGGTCGGGGTGAGGGGGCTCAGCGGTACTCCGGCGCGTTCTCCTGCTGCTCCAGGTAGAAGCCCGTCTCGTCCTGCATCGGCATGTAGATGAACGCGATCCACTTGCAGGGCTGGTCGGCATGGCGGTTGAAGTGCTGGTGCTCGACGCCCCCCGGCTTGATGGGCAGCAGGATCAGGTCGCCGGCCTCCCAGTCGATGCGCTCGCCGTCCACTTCCGTGTAGCCCTGGCCCTCCAGCACGAAGATCGCCAGCCCGCCCTGGTGGCGGTGCTTGCCCGAGTGCGTGTGGATGTCGTGCTGGAAGACGAGCCACTGGTAGAGCGCGCTGCCCGTGTCCGACGAGCGGGCGACGTAGAAGCGCAGGCGGCCCATGCGCGTCTGCTCCCACGGCTGCTCGCCGCCACGGACGACGATGCGCCCGCGGAACGCACGCTCGCGCAGCTCGAGCTGGGCCTTCACCAGCCGCTCGTAGCCGTCGGGCGCCAGCGGCTCGCGCTGCCGCGTGCGCGTGCGCTCGAACTCCGCCATATCGCTCCCCCACGCTCGATTGGGGCCGCCGCGTCCCCTCCGGCCCGGCGGCGGCCCCGCTATCAGGATACCGCGCTGCCCTCTCGCCTTCCCGTGGCGCTAGCGCGCGGCGCCGGCAACCTGGCGGGCGCGCTCGGTGATGCTGCGGTCCACCCACTGGCTCTCCGGCGGCAGCGCCGGCAGGTCCTCCAGCTCCTGCTGGAGCTTGATCACCGCGCCGATCGGCTCGGCCAGCAGCCCGCTCGAGTCCACCAGCTTCGGGTGCTGCACGATGTAGTAGTCGTACATCTGCTCGGCCACCGCCCGTGGGCTCTGGGTCTCCTCCATCCAGATGTTGAGCAGCGCCTCGCGGTTGGCCGGGTCGTGCGCCCAGGCCTTGCCGCGGATCAGCCCGGCGATGAAGTTGACCAGGTCCTCGCGGTTCTGCGGCGTGTCCAGCCAGTCGCGCCGCACCCACCAGGACACGAACGAGTACTGCGGCACGATGTCCGAGAAGCTCAGCAGGATGCGGTAGCCGTCGAGCTTGGCGATGAAGTTCACCGGATCGGCGATGACCGCGGCCTGCGTCCCGCCCGACTGGAGCGCCGCGTAGCGCTGCGGATTGCCGCCCGTCTGCGTCAGCTCGTAGTCGTCGTCGGTAAGGCCGCGGCCGCGCAGCATGACACGGGCGATCGTCCCCGTGCCCGCCTTCAGGCTGGAGGCGCCGACCTTCAGGCCGCGCAGGCCCTCGACGCTGGTGATCTCGGGGCGGGCGACGAGGTCGTAGGGCGCCTCCAGCGCGTAGTCGGCGACCAGCGTCAGGTTCGCGCCCTTGGAGAGGGCGGTGATGGCCGAGTCGGTAGGCGACTGCAGGATGTCCAGGCCGCCGCTCGAGAGCGCGCTGATCGCCTCGTTGGTCTGGAGCGACACGCGCTCGGGGTTCAGGCCCAGCTCGCGGAAGGCGCCCGAGCGCTGGCCCGCCCAGATGGTGTACCAGTAGCCCGCCAGGCCGATGAGGCCGACCTGCAAGGCGCGCGGCTCGCGCGCGGGCGCGGCGGCCGTCCCGCCTGCGGGCGCGGAGGCGGCGGACGAAGCGGCCGGGGCGCTGCCCGAGGGCGGCTTCGCCGGCGCCGCGGCCGGCGCGGCGCAGCCGGCGACGAGGGCGGCCACCAGGAAGAGGGTCCAGGGTTGCCAGGGGCGACGAACAGCCATGCGCGGCTCCTCCTTGCGCGGGCGCGCCATAACGCGCGCGGGCTGCCCGGCATCGTACCATGCGGGCCGTGCCGCGCGCGACGGCCTCCCCGCGCCCCACCGCCCGGCCCTCCGCCGGGGGCGTGGCGAGCGCCGCTCCCCACGAGTCTGGTACCCTGTGAAGGTCGTGCCGCGAGGGCGCCGGTGCGGTCCACGCCCGCCGCCCTGGGACGACGGACGATCCAACTGGGAGAACTACCGAATGGCTGTCACATCACCCTGGGCGCTCGCGCCAATAGAAGCCGTGCTGCACCTGATGGACGCGGCGCGCCCGGCGTCAGCCCCGGCGGTCCCGCCCTGTCCGCCGCGCATCCTCGCCGCCATCCGCCACGCCATTCACCGGTGGCACGCCCACAGCGAGCGGCTCGTGCTGCCGCCCGAGCTGCTCGCGCAGCTCGAAGCCCGGCGGGGCGCGCTCGTCTGCCCCCAGTGCGGCGCCGCGATCTAGCCTGACCGCCCGCCCGGGCCGTTGCCGCCTTATCAGGGCTGGCCACGCGTCCTGCCTTGTGGGAAGATAGCCTCGTATCGGCTCAACGGGCCGGACTACCTCAACGTAGCGGCCAGACGATCGGGGGCCACCGGCACGACAGGGAGGCGGCAGCGTGCGTGACTACAGCCAGCGAGTGCTCGACCTGGCGCGGGGCCTTGGCGCGGGCTACGCCGACGTGCGCCTGGAGACCAAGCGCGTGCAGGTCGTCAGCGTGAAGAACGGCGCCGTGGACGCGCTGGCCGACGAGGAGAGCAGCGGCTTCGGCGTGCGCGTGCTCGTGGACGGCGCCTGGGGCTTCGCCAGCAGCGCCCGCGTCGAGCCGGCCGAGCTGGAGCGCGTCACGCGCCTGGCCGTCGAGATCGCCCGCGCCAGCGGCCTCGCCCGCCGCCAGCCCATTACCCTTGGCCCGCCCGTCCGCTCGGTCGGCCGCTACGCCACACCCATCGCGCGCGACCCCTTCGCCGTCTCGCTAGCGGACAAGCTCGACCTGCTGTTCCGCGCCGACGCCGCCATGCGCGCCGTGCGGGGCATCGGCGTGGCCGAGGCCTCGCTGGAGTGCCAGCGCATCGAGAAGACGTTCGCCAGCACCGACGGCGCTTACGTCGAGCAGGAGCTAATCGAGACCGGCGGCGGCATCGAGGCGCTGGCCGTGGGCGAGCACGAGGTGCAGAAGCGCTCCTATCCCAACAGCTTCGGCCGCCACCAGGGCACCGCCGGCTACGAGTTCGTCGAGGCGATGGACCTCGCCGGCAACGCCACGCGCATCGCCGAGGAGGCCGTGCAGCTCCTCGGCGCCAGTCAGTGCCCGAGCGAGATCACGACGCTCATCCTCGACCCGACCCAGACCGCCCTCCAGGTCCACGAGTCGTGCGGCCATCCCATCGAACTGGATCGCGTGCTCGGCATGGAGGCGAGCTACGCCGGCACGAGCTTCCTCACGCCCGAGAAACGCGGCGCCTTCCGCTACGGCTCGCCGCACGTCACGATCGTCGCCGACGCGACCGTGCCGGGCGGCCTCGGCACCTTCGGCTACGACGACGAGGGCGTGCCCGCCCAGCGCACGGTGATCGTAGACCAGGGCCTCTTCCGCAACTACCTGACCTCGCGCGAGACGGCGGCCGTCTTCGGTGAGGCGAGCAACGGCACCATGCGCGCCGATGGCTGGAACCGCATCCCCCTCATCCGCATGACGAACATCAACCTGGAGCCGGGCCCCTGGCGCCTGGCCGACCTGATCGCCGACACCGACCGCGGCATCTACATGCAGACCAACAAGAGCTGGAGCATTGACGACAAGCGGCTGAACTTCCAGTTCGGCACGGAGATCGCCTGGGAGATCCGCGGTGGCAAGCTCGGCGCGCTTTTGAAGAACCCGACCTACACCGGCATCACGCCCGAGTTCTGGAACGGCTGCGACGCCGTGTGCGGCGAGTGGGCCGTGTGGGGCACGCCGAACTGTGGCAAGGGCCAGCCCTCCCAGGTCGCCCACGTCGGCCACGGCGCCGCCGCCGCCCGCTTCCGCAACGTCCGCGTCGGCGTGCTGTAGTATTTAGCGGTGAACGTCAGGCAGCCTGGCGCTCGCGATGCGGAGGCGGATCTCGGTCCGCTGATTTACCGGAGTGGAGGGACCAACCCCGGCAATTCGCGACCTGGCAGCGATGGCCAGCTCTCATTCAGAAGCTCGCTAACCAACCCGTGGCCGTTGCCGGCAGCCGCGCGCCCGGTGTTCCGGCCGGGAGACCACTGGTTTGCGATCGATGCTGCGCGCCTGCCAGTGGGATCGGCGGGGCACGTAAGCGTAAGAGGGCTGCCGGTCGAAGTGCTGGTTGATGCAGTGGTCGCGAGAGGACGATTCCCCAGGTGAGGTGTTCCAGTGGATATTCCGAGCCAGCACGCTGCACAACTACTGAGTGCATTGGCAGCCGTCAACGAACGCCTGGTTGCCTTAGCTAACACGCTCCGCTCGCGTCCTGCGGTCGCCCAAGTGCTTCGTGACGTTGACTTCCGTTCCTACGGGGCGGGACCGCCGCTAGTGGAGGCCTACGTAGAATCGACGTGTGCCAATGGCGATGCGATCTGCTATTGGCTGGAACTATCCTGGGCTGATGGCCACTGGCTTGTCGGCGCACGCATTACGATCAACCGTCCCCATGAAGACTACCAGGATACCCTGAGCGACTTCCCGGATCGGTGCGCGAGCACGATGGAGGGAGTGATCGCTGCGCTGGATGAAGCCGTCACCGATCTGGTCAGGGCCGCGGACCACATTCACCCGCTCCATCTCGGCGTGGCAGACGGATAGCTGGCCGGCGATGCCGCGGAGCCGATAGGCCAATAGATGGGTGAGAGGCCCGCCGTCCGCCGCCCTAGCCCCGGTGACCACTGTACGTCGCTAGTGAGCGCGAGCGCGCGCCTGGAAGAATCAGTCAGCACGGCCAACAGCCGAGCTGCGACGCGATTGCTCGTGAAGGACGTCATATGGACCCGGACGCCATCATCCAGTACATCCGCGACACCTTCCCCGACGTCGAGGTGTTCACCGCCACGGAGGGCCTCCCCGCGGGCGACACGTTCTTCATGTACGATCCTGATCAAAGGCTCGACCCGCAGCACCGCTTCCCCTTCGCCACGATCGTGACCAAGGACTACGGCGAGTTCGACCGCGCCTCGAGCCTGGACCGCGCGGGAGTCTTCCGCCTGAACGTCGGCGTCAGCCGGGAAACCTATCGCTCGTTGTTCGGTCCCCAGCCGTCCCCTCCCGCCTCGGGCGGCGTGGTGGGCACGGGCCACGACTTCGCCGCCCTCGACCAATTGCTGCCGCACCCCGTCTATGCGCCGCAGTCCTGGGTCTGCGTGCTCAACCCCAGCCCCCAGACGTTCGAGGCCGTGAAGCCGCTCCTCGCCGAAGCCTACGACCGCGCCGTCAGACGACACGCTCAGGGGCAGACAACGCGCGAGGCCGAGGCATGACGCAGGCCGCCCGGCCACGCTTCGCCGCGGCGCTGCTCGCGCTGCTGGAGAACCTACCGCTAAGAGAGCCAGGAGAATTGAACGATGGCGCGGCGGCCACCCCGGATTCTTGTGGCTGACTTTCGCGTAAGCGCGCGTGTCGAAGAGAAGATTGCCCAGCACGGCGTGACTCTCCGCCAACTGTTCCAGACACTGAGTAACCCATATACTGTCGTGCGCAACCGTGCCACGGGAGCAGCCGTGTATCTCTTCATCGGCCAGGATCATGGCGGTGCTTGTATCGTCGTTCCAATCGATTCGACAGACGAGCCGACCGTCTGGGCGCCCCGCACGGCCTGGTACTGCAAGGCGTCCGAGCGGGCGCTTCTTCCTCGGCTACACTAGGGGCGGGGGAAGATGGTCGCCACAGAGCACAGGGGAAGCGATCATGAACGAGCCCGACGACCGCGAGCTAGCGCGGCTGGAAGACCCGGCCACCTGGGACTGGGACAGCGCCGAGGTCCACCCCGGCACGCCGAATCCGGGCATTATCCTGGAAGTGCGCTTCCAGGGCGCGGACGCCGACGCGGTCCTCGGCGCGGCGGAAGCCGCGGGCATGGGCGCGATTGAGTTCGTTCGCCAGGCCGCAATCGCGGCCGCCAGCCGAAGCGCCAAGGGCCACTACGCTGGATAGGCATCACTCGGCAGGAGTCTTTGGGTGATACCGAGTCAGTGGAGTTTGGGAGCCGCCTGCTAGTCCGCCGTCAGGATAGGGAATGCATCATGCTCGGCCGCGATCACGTGCAGCGCCTGCTCGAAGACGCCCTCCGGCGCTCGCCGGCCGAGCAGACGGAGATCGTGCTCCTCGCCGGCGACGAGGCGCTCACCCGCTTCGCCAACTCCGGCATCCACCAGAACGTCGCCGAGACGAACGCCGAGGTGCGTGTGCGCGCCGTCGTCGGCAAGCGCGCGGGCGTGGCCGTCAGCAACCGCCTGGAGCCCGACGCGCTGGCGCGAACGCTGGAGACGGCGACGGCGATCGCCCGCTTGCAGCCCGAGAATCCCGACTTCCCGGGCCTCGCGCCCCCGCAGCCCGCCGAGCCGGCCCACGCCTTCAGCGAGACGACGGCCGCCTACAGCCCCGAGCAGCGCGCGCGGGCGGTGAAGGCCATCTGCGACCTGGCCGTCGAGCGCGGACTGGTCGCCTCGGGCGCCTTCAGCACGCGCGCTACCGAGCTGGCCGTCGCCAACTCGCTCGGCCTGTTCGCCTACGACGCCGGCACCCGCGCCCACCTCACGACCGTCGTCATGAGCGACGACAGCTCCGGCTACGCCGAGCGCGCGGCGGTGGACGCGCGAGCCATCGACGCCGAGGCGCTCGGGCGCGAGGCGGTGGACAAGGCGGTGCGCGGCCGCAACCCGGTGGCCGTCGAGCCGGGCGAGTACCGCGTCATCCTCCAGCCCTACGCCGTCGAGGAGATGCTGTCCTATCTCGCCTACGTGGGCCTGGGCGCGCTCGCCGTGCAGGAGGGCCGCAGCTTCCTCGGCGGCCGCTTCGGCGAGCAGCTCGTCGCTCCCAGCGTGGACCTGTGGGACGACGGCCGCGACCCGCGCGGGCTGCCGCTCGCCTTCGACTTCGAGGGCGTGCCGAAGCAGCGCGTGAGCTTCTTCGAGCGCGGCGTCGCCCGCGACGTGGTCTACGACCGCCAGACGGCCGCCCGCGCCGGCCGCGCCTCCACGGGCCACGCCCTGCCCGCGCCCAACACCGCCGGCCCGCTGCCGACCAACCTGTTTCTTGGCGCCGGCGACGCCTCCGACGCCGACCTGCTCGCGGGCGTCGAGCGCGGCATCTGGGTCACGCGCTTCTGGTACGTCAACGTCGTCCACCCCACGCGGACCGTCCTCACCGGCATGACGCGCGACGGCACGTTCCTTATCGAGCACGGCGAAATCACGCGGCCGATCCGCAATCTGCGCTTCACCACCAGCGTCCTCGACGCGCTTGCCAGCGTCGAGCGCATCGGCCGCGACCCGCTCCTCATCCAGAGCTGGCTGGGCGGCAGCCTCGTGCCCGCCCTGCGCGTCGGCCGCTTCACCTTCACCGGCGCCACCCAGTTCTAACCGCGCCACTCCCCTCCCGCCCCGGCCCAGGCCTGGCACGGTTCCTGCGCCGCTCGCTTGGATAAGTAGGCATTCGAGCGAGAGCCGCGCCGCCACAGGCCGGCGCGAAGGAGAGGCAACGTGGAGACCACCGTACTGGGCTATTTCCACGACCGCGCGGCGGCGGATGCGGCCTACCAGGACCTTCTCCAGCGCGGGGTGCCCCAGGACACGATCAGCGTGCTCGGGCGCGGCGCCGAACACGAGGCCGCGCGCTACTACGACGAGCGGCTACGCGACGGCGGCGTGCTGCTCGCCGTGCGCGCCGACCCGGCCGAGGCCGACGCGCTGCGAGCCATCCTCGCCAACCGGGGCGCCGACAGCCGCAACCTCGCGCCCGCCGCGCCCAACCCCGACTGGCCGGGCGGCGAGGCCGTGGACCTCACGCGCAACGACCGCCGCCAGTACCTGAGCGGCCCCGAGGACATGGCCCGCACGACCGCGGCGCGCGACAACGACGAGCTGCTGCCCGTGGACGAGAACGCCCGCCGTCCCTGAGCGCGGCAACCCGCGTGTACTCGCCGCCGGGGGGCGCCTGCGGGTTCCGTCGGCCGCTCTGCTATAATCGCAGGCCATGATGGACGAGTCCCTGCCGGTGCCGGCCGAGCAGGAGCCCCACCTCGCGGCGCTCGAACGCCGCCTCAAGGTCCGCTTCCGCGATCGCGGTCGCCTGTTCCATGCGCTGGTCCACCGGTCCGCCGTGAACGAGCGCCCCGACTGGCGCCTGACCTCGAACGAGCGCCTGGAGTTCCTCGGCGATGCCGTGCTCGGGGTCGTCGTCGCGGAGCGTCTGTTCGGCGCCTACCCTGATGCCAGCGAGGGCGTCCTGACCGTCACGCGCGCCTCGCTGGTGTGCGAGGCCAGCCTGGCCGGCTGGGCGCGGGCGGTCGGCCTCGGCCAGGCCCTCGTTCTCGGGCGCGGCGAGGAGATGGCCGGCGGCCGCGATCGGGATGCCTTGCTCGCGCGCACCTTCGAGGCCGTCGTCGGCGCCATGTATCTCGATCGCGGCCTGAAGCGCGTCGCGGCCTTTCTCGACCGCTTCATTGCGCCCACCCTCACGCGGGCCGAGGGCGAGCGGATGCCCCTCGACGCGAAGTCGCGCCTCCAGCAGCGCGGCCAATCCGAGCGCGACGCCGTGCCGCGCTACCGCGTCGTCGAGGTCACCGGTCCCCAGCACAGCCCCACCTTCACGGTCGAGGTCGAGCTGGCCGGCCAGGCCGTCGCCCGCGGCAGCGGCCGCAGCAAGCGCGCCGCCGAGCAGGCCGCCGCCGAGGCCGCGCTCGCGACCTGGGATGACGCGCCCACGCAGATCCCGCCAGCGGCCTCCCCCGCCCCGGACGACCATGCCCCAGCCCCCGGTTCGGCCAGCGAGCGCTAGTGGCGGACCGCTAATGGCGTGCGGCTGACGATGTACCTCAAGCAGCTCGAGCTGGTTGGGTTTAAGAGCTTCCCCCAGCGCACGCGGCTCGTCTTCGAGCCGGGCATCACGGCCATCGTCGGGCCGAACGGCTCCGGCAAGAGCAACGTGGCCGACGCCGTCCGCTGGGCGCTCGGCGAGCAGAGCATCCGCGCCCTGCGCGGCCGGCGCGGCGAGGACGTGATCTTCGCCGGCGGCGGCTCGCGCCACCCGCTCGGCATGGCCGAGGTGACCCTCCTCCTCGACAACGCCGACGAGCGCATCCCGCTGCCGGTCGCCGAGGTCGCGATCTCCCGGCGGCTGTACCGCTCGGGTGAGAGCGAGTACCTGGCGAACGGCCAGCGCGTGCGCCTCCGCGACGTGACGGAGTGGCTGCTCGGCGCCGGCCTCGGTCCCGACTCCTACTGCGTGGTCGGCCAGGGCACCATCGAGCAGCTCGTCCTCCAGCGCCCCGAGGATCGCCGCCTGCTGCTCGAAGACGCGGCCGACGTGCGGCGCCACGCCCTGCGCTTGGCCGAGACCGAGCAGAAGCTGGCCGCCACGGCCGCGAATCTGGAGCGCGCCCGCGACCTGGCCGCCGCGCTCGCCCCCGAGGTCGAGCGCCTGCGGCACGCCGCCCGCCGCGCCGAGCGCCGCGCGCGCATCTGCGCGGAGGCGGCCGGCCTGGCGGCGGCCTACTACGGCGCCGCGCTGGCCGAGGCCGAGGCCCAGGTGGCTGCCACCGCCGAGGCGCTGGCGGTCGCCACGGCGCGCGGCGCGGCGCTGGAGCGCGAGCTGAGCGACGTCGAGTCCGCGCGCGCGGCCGACGAGGCGGCGCGCCGCCCGCGCGAGGTGCGCCTCGCCGCCCTGCGCGACCAGATCGGCCGCCTGCGCGGCGAGCGCGAGCGCCTGCTGCGCGAGCAGGCGGTGGTCCGCGAGCGGCTGGCGGCCGCCCAGGCCCGCGCCGCCGAGCGCCGCGCCGCGGCCGACGCGCTGACCGCGCGCGTGGAGCAGGCGCGCGCCGACGCGACGGCGCTGGCCGCGGCCGCCGTCGAGGTCGAGGCGCGCCTGGCGCGGGCCACCGCCGCGGCCCAGGCCGCGCGCGAGGCGGCCCAGGCGGCGAGCGCCCCGGTGGCCGCGGCGCGGCGGGTGCGCGACGACGCCGCCCGCGCCCTGGAGCGCAACCGGGCAGAGTGTCAGCGGCTCGAGCAGGCGGTGGCGCGGGGCGCGGCGCGGCGCGAGGCCGGCGCCAGCGCGCTCGCCGCCCTTCGCGCGCGTCGCGAGCAGGCCGCGGCGGCTCTCGGGGCGGCCGAGACAGTGTTGGGCGAGCGCGCAACGACGGCCGCCGCTGCCACGGCCGACCACGCGGCGCGCGAGGCCGCTCTGCGCGAGGCCGCCCGCGAGCGCCAGGCCGCCGACGCCGCCGTCGCGGCCGCGCGCCAGGAGGCCGAGGCCGCCCGCGCGGCGACCGCGGCCGTGCGGGCGCGCCTGGCGGCGCTCGACCAGGTGCTCGCCGCGGCTCCGGAGCTAGTGGCCACCGCCGAGCTGGCGGCGACCGGCCCGCACCAACTCCTCGGCGCGCTGCTCCGCGTGGACGCCGAGCACCAGACCGCCATCGCCGCCGCGCTCGACGCCGCCGCGCGCCACGTCGTCGTCGCCGAGCCCGAGGGGGCCTTGGCCGGCCTGCGGCTCGTGGTCGAGCGCAACGCGCCGCGCGTGGTGTTCGCGACCGTCGAGGGCGGCGACGGGCAGCGCGAGCGCGAGGCGGCGCGCTTCCGCGAGCAGGTGCGCGCCGCGCTCGCCGACCTGCCCGGCTGGCGCGTCGCGCTCGACCTGGTGGGCGTGGACGCCGCGCACCACGGCCTGCTCGCCCGCTACCTCGGCACGACGGTCGTGGTGGAGACGCTGGCGCAGGCGCTCGCCGCGCACGAGCGCCTGCTGGCCTGGCCCGAGCGCGGCGCGGAGTTCCAGGTCGTCACTCGCGACGGCACTGTCGTGCGCTCGGCCGGCGAGTGGGCGGCTGGCCGCGACGGCCGCGACGCCCACCTGCTGGCCTATCAGCGTGAGGGCCGCGCGCTGCGGCGCGAGCTAGCGGCAGCCGAAGCCGCCGAGCGGGCGGCGGCGACGGCCCTCGCGGCGGCCGAGCAGACCGCTTCTGGCGCCGCAGCCACTGAGGCGACCGTCCGCGAAGCGCTCGCCGCGGCCGACGCGGCCGCCCGCGAGGCCGAGCACGCGCGTCGCCTGGCCGCCCACGAGGTCGAGACCGCCCGCCGCGAGGCCGGCCGGCTGGACGCCGAGCTGGCGCGCGAGGAGCGCGCCCAGCAAGCCCTTGCGGCCGAGGCGGCGCAGGCCGAGCAGGCCCTGGCGGCGGCGCGCACCGAGCACGCCCGCGGCCAGGCGGCGCTGCGCGCCGCGGACACGGCCCTGGCCGAGGCCGAGCGCGCGGCCCAGGATGCGATGGCCGCGCGCGGCGACGCGGAGGCCGCGCTGGCGGTCGTCACCGCCGACGCGCGGGCCGCCCGGGAGGTGGCGAGCCGCGCGGCGGCCGATCTCCAGCGGCTCCTCGCCGAGCGGGAGGCCCTGCTCGCCCAGGCCGCCGACGCGGAGCGCGCCGCCGCCGAGCTAGCCGCCCAGGCCGAGCGCGCCGACCGCCGCCTCGCTGCCGCGATTCAAGAGCTGGGCCCTCTCCAGACCGAGCAGCGCGCCCTGCAGGACGCCGCTGCGGCCGCCGCGGCCGAGCGGGCGCGGCTCGACGACGCGGCCCGCCGCCTGCAGCGCGAGCTGCGCGCCGCCGACGAGGCCCGCGCCGCCGCGACCGTCGCCGCCGAGCGCGCCGCCGACGCCCTCGCTGCCCTCCGCCGCGACCAGGCCGCCCTCCTCGCCGAGCTGGGCGCCGCCGAGAGCGCCGCCGTCCCCGTCCAGCTCGCCCTCGGCAATGGTGATGCGCCCTCACCCCCCGCCCTCTCCCAGGGGGAGAGGGGGCCAAACTCCCCTCTCCGCGAAACCAGTTCGCGAGCCCTCCGGGAACCTCAGCTCTCTCAGGGGGAGAAGGGGCCGGGCTCCCCTCTCCCCCTGGGAGAGGGGCCGGGGGTGAGGGCCGCCCCCCTCGACCTCGACGCCCTGCGCCGCCGGCTGGCCGCCGCCCAGCGCGAGCTGCGCGCCGTCGGCGCGGCCGACCCGTCCGCCCTGGCCGACTACCGCGCGGCCGTCGAGCGCCAGGAGTTCGTGGCCAGCCAGATCGCCGACCTGGAGGCCGCCAGCGCCGCGCTCCGCGCCGCGGGCGCCGAGCTCCAGGCGCGCATGCGCAAGCGCTTCGCGGAGGCGTTCGCCGCCGTCGACGCGGCGTTCGGCGAGTGCTTCCGCACGCTGTTCGGCGGCGGCACCGCGCGCCTGGAGCTGACGGCCGACGAGGACACCCTCACCGCCGGCGTGGACGTGATCGCCCAGCCGCCCGGCAAGCGCGCGCACAGCCTGCACACGCTCTCCGGCGGCGAGCGCGCGCTGACGGCGGTGGCGCTGCTCTTCGCTCTGCTGTGCGTCCACCCGAGCCCCTTCTGCGTGCTCGACGAGGTGGACGCCGCGCTTGATGAGGCGAACGTCCAGCGCTTTGCCCAGCTTCTCCGCGCCCAGGCGGCCCACACCCAGTTCCTCGTCATCACCCACAACCGCGGCACGATGGAGACGGCCAACGCCCTCTACGGCGTCACCATGGTGGACCACGCCATCTCGCAGGTCGTCTCGCTCCGCCTCGCGGACCTGCCCGCGGCCGCGCCCGGCGAAGTGGTAGACTAAGGCGTCCATCCCTCGCTAGAAAGGCGCTGGCTGACGTGCTGAAGCGGTTGTTCGGCCTGAATCGCGGGACCGAGAAGACCCGCGAGACGTTCTTCGAGAAGATTCGCGAGGCCTTCCGCGAGGCCCGCGTCATCGACGACGACCTGTGGGAAGAGGTCGAGATGATCCTCCTCCAGGCCGACGTCGGCGTGGCGACGACCGAGGAGCTGCTGCGCCGCCTGCGCGAGTCGGCCGAGCTGGGCGAGGCGAAGAATGGCGACGAGCTGTACGAGATCCTGCGCGAGGAGCTGGAGGCCCTGCTCGCCGAGGACGTGAGCGACAAGCCGCTGCTGCCCTCGCCCACGCTGAACGCGGTGCTGGTGATCGGCGTGAACGGCGTCGGCAAGACGACGAGCATCGCCAAGCTCGGCGCCTACTGGCGCGACCAGGGCCACCGCGTGATCCTGGCCGCCGCCGACACCTTCCGCGCCGCGGCCATCGACCAGCTCAAGATCTGGGGCGAGCGCGCCAACCTGCCCGTCGTCGCCCACCAGCCGAACGCCGACCCCGGCTCCGTCGTTTACGACGCGCTCGGCGCCGCGAAGGCGCGCGGCGCCGACGTGGTCATCATCGACACGGCCGGCCGCCTGCACACGAAGTTCAACCTCATGGAAGAGCTGAAGAAGATCCGCCGCGTCATCGACAAGCAGGGCGTGGATGCCGTGTCCGTGCTGCTGGTGCTCGACGCGACGACCGGCCAGAACGCCGTGCTGCAGGCGCGGCAGTTCGGCGACGCGATCGGCCTGGACGGCCTGATCATCACCAAGCTCGACGGCACGGCGAAGGGCGGCGTGGTGTTCGCCATCACCCGCGAGCTACACGTGCCGGTGCGCTTCGTCGGCACCGGCGAGAAGCTCGACGACCTGAGCGAGTTCGACCCGAGCGCGTTCGTCGACGCGCTCACCCAGGGCACCGCCGGCCAGGCCAGCGGCTAGGATGCCATTCATGCCGGGGGCGCCCTACCGAACCAAATCGTGGTAGGGCAGGGGCTCGTCCCCTGCCGCCCGGCTTAGCAATCGGCCGCACAGGAACGAACAACCATGTTTGAGAGCCTCTCCGAAAAACTCCAGGAAGTCTTCGGCCGCCTGGGCCGCAAGGGCAAGCTGACCGAGCAGGACGTCGACGCGGCCATGAAAGAGGTGCGCATGGCGCTCCTCGAGGCCGACGTCAGCTTCAAGGTCGTCAAGCAGTTCATGACGCGCGTGCGCGAGCGTGCCGTCGGCGTGGACGTGCTGGAGAGCCTGACGCCCGCCCAGCAGGTCGTGAAGATCGTCCACGAGGAGCTGCTGGAGCTGCTGGGCAACGAGCCCGGCAAGCTGGCCATTGCGCCCGCTCCGCCCACGGTCGTCATGCTCGTCGGCCTGCAGGGCTCTGGCAAGACGACCACCTCGGCCAAGCTCGCCGTGAACCTGCGCAAGCAGGGCCAGCGGCCGCTGCTCGTCGCCGCCGACCCCTACCGCCCGGCCGCGGTGGACCAGCTCCAGACGCTCGGCAAGCAGATCGACGTGCCCGTCTACGCCGACCCGCGCCTCAAGCCGCCCGACCTGGCGCGCGCGGCCGTGGGCCACGCCCGCTCGATGAACCAGAACGTGGTGATCCTCGACACCGCCGGCCGCCTGCACATCGCCGACGACCTGATGGCCGAGCTGCAACAGATCAAGAGCAAGGTGCAGCCACACGAGATCATCCTCGTGGCCGACGCCATGACCGGCCAGGACGCCGTGCGGGTGGCCGACGAGTTCAACGGCAAGGTCGGCCTGACGGGCCTGATCCTGACCAAGATGGACGGCGACGCCCGCGGCGGCGCGGCGCTCTCGATCCGCGAGGTCACCGGCGTGCCGATCAAGTTCATCGGCATGGGCGAGAAGCTGGACGCCCTGGAGCCCTACTACCCCGACCGGCTGGCAACGCGCATCCTCGGCATGGGCGACGTGCTCACCCTCATCGAGAAGGCGCAGCAGCACTTCGACCAGTCGCAGGCCGAGGTGCTGCAGAAGAAGATGCGCACCGGCACCTTCACTCTGAACGACTACCTCGGCCAGATCCAGTCGCTCCGCAACATGGGGCCGCTCGAACAAATTCTGGACATGATCCCCGGTATGTCGCGCATCATTAAGCAGGACAACATGCCGGCCCTCGCCGAGAAGGACCTCAAGCGCGTCGAGGCGATCATCCAGTCCATGACGCCCTACGAGCGCGACCATCCGGAGATCATCGGCGGCAGCCGCAAGCGGCGCATCGCCCGCGGCAGCGGCACCACGGCGGCCGACATCAACCAGTTGCTGAACCAGCACAAGCAGATGCAGCAAATGATGAAGCAGATGAGCAGCGGCCGCCTGCCGCGCAACCTGCAGGGGCTGTTCCGCTGAGCGGGCGGCCCACGCCGACCTCCCCAATCCTGGGGGGGAACGGCAAGCCAGCGGGAGCGCGGGGCGGGACCGCCGTGCTGGCCCCGGCCGACGCCGATGTGGCGGCGGTCGCGGTCGAGGGGCTGGTCAAGACCTACGGCGGCCGCCGTGCCGTGGACGGCGTCAGCTTCACCGTGGCGCGCGGCGAGACGTTCGCCCTGCTCGGCCCGAACGGCGCCGGCAAGACCACCACCCTGGAGATCCTGGAGGGCTACCGCGCGCCCGACGCCGGCCTCGTGCGCGTGCTCGGCCTCGATCCGCAGCGGCAGGGCGCCGCGCTGCGCCCCCGCATCGGCGTCATGCTGCAGGAGACCGGCCTGTACCGCTCGATCACGCCGCGCGAGGCGCTGCACCTGTTCGCCAGCTACTATGCCGCCCCTGCCGACCCCGACGCCCTGCTGGCGCTCGTCGGCCTGGAAGACGCGGCACGCACGCGCTACCGGCGGCTCTCGGGC
>Ga0070741_10012333_pt1 | contig 15479 bp, 11 predicted proteins | sample Coa_R1_4_FD_66440 | JGI IMG/M metagenome (GOLD analysis project Ga0070741, IMG submission 66440) | Surface soil microbial communities from Centralia Pennsylvania, which are recovering from an underground coalmine fire - Coalmine... | ecosystem: Environmental > Terrestrial > Soil > Unclassified ... | reverse complement strand
GTTGAAAAGTGTCCTGATGTTTCTGCACACCGTTGCGTCTCCTGCCGGGCTGTCGCCTCCGGCCTTGCTTTCCCTGCGTCGTCAGCCTGGAGTTTCTGGCTGCCTCCGCGAAGGTTATCGCGAAGCCTGTTTTGCGCTGTCACCCGGTCTACCGACTCCCGATCTGCGGTAAGGAGCGGAAAGCCGGAACAAAACTTCCTACGCTGCGATGCAGCGCACGTTCTAGGGAAGTCCGTCCGCTGGAAGGAGGCTTCCCATGCAACGCAGAGCGTTTACCTGAGCGACGGCCCTTTCACCACCGGCCCGGAAAGCGGCCCCCTCAGGTCGGTAGGAATTCGGCCCCCGCTTCGCCAATACTGAACTATGCCCTGGCAAAGCGTCTCGACACCCCCTGGTTGGCGGTGGGCGATCCTCTTATAATCCTGTAACATGAGGAGTAGAAATGACACCTTATCGCTTGATGGCGAGTTATTATCAGCAGTTCGATGCCGATTTTCGCCTGGATGTGCCAGGCGAGGGCTACGGCGGATGGAAGCAAGCGGAGATCGAGATTGCGCCGGAGCATACCGCAGTCGTGGTCATGCACGCCTGGGACGCCGGAACGCGCGAGCAGTTTCCAGGCTGGCATCGCTGCGTCGAATATCTGCCGCGCGCCGAGGCCATCTGCCGCACGGTGTTTCCCCCGCTGCTGGCGGCGGTGCGCGCCTCCCGCCTGCCGCTGTTTCATGTCGTCGGCGGCGGCACGTATCACAAAGACTATCCCGGCTATCAGCGCGCCGTCGCGCTGGCGGGGCCGGAACCGAAGCCGCTGGAGCAGGTCTGCGCCGACCCCGTTCTGGAGCGCCTGCGTGACTTCCGCGCGCAAAACGTCTTTGTCGGCACGCACAATGCAGAGGACGTTCGGCGCGGGTTCGAGGTCCTCGACTTTCCAGAGGAAGCCCGACCTGTCGGAGAGGAGGGCGTTGCAGAGAACGGCCACCAGTTGTTTGCGCTGTGCCGGGAGGCCGGAGTCAACCATCTGATCTATGCCGGCTTCGCGATCAACTGGTGCCTGCTGCTCTCTCCGGGCGGCATGGCGGACATGAGCCAGCGCGGGGTGATGTGTTCCGCGCTGCGCCAGGCAGTCACAGCGGTGGAGAACCGGGAGACGGCGCGGCAGGAGTTGTGCAAGGAGATCGCGCTCTGGCGTGTCGCGGTTGCCTTCGGCTTCGTGTTCGATGTGGATGAACTTATCGCGGCGATCCGCTGAGAGTGCTGTAGGAGCGACGGAATGCCTCTGCTTCCTGATCCGGTTGTCGCGGCGGAACCCCCCGACGCCTTCGCCGCTCTCTTGCAGGAGTTCGCGTCGCGCTCCTCGCGGTTTCCCGACGACTTCTGCCACTTTTTCGCGTCGCAGGGTTTTGCTGTCTTACAGCCGCCCACCATGAACCATCGGTTGCAGCGCGCGGACTGGACACTCTACGGGGAATGGCTGTGGGATGCGCTGGCAGGTCTGGACGCGCTGGCGGAATGCGAGGAGATAGACTCTGGCCGTATCGGCGTCGTCGGGTTAAGTACGGGCGGGCATCTTGCGCTGCTGGCGGCGGCGCTGGATGCACGTATCCAGAGCGCCGTTGTCGCCGGTATCTTCAGCACGCGCAACCATATCCGCACGCGGTTCCACATTCCGCCGCACTGCGACTGCGGCTCCTCCCAGTTCCTGTTTGCCCATCTGGAACCCGCCGACCTGGCGGCGCTGGTCGCGCCGCGCCGATTACAGGTGCAGCATGGGCGCGAAGACCATGTCATGTGTCCGGGAGCCGACCCGTCCCGGCTCGATCCGCGCTGGAATACCGGCGTCATGCCGTCCGAAGAGTTCGCTGTGGCCGTTCGTGAGGGGCAGCGCGACTATCAGCGAATGGCCGTGTCGGAGCGGTTCGCCGTCCATATTCATCCGGGCGGCCATGCAGTGGATAATGCGGCGGCGCACGAGTGGATCGCGTCGTTCGGCTCTCCGCTGCCCGCCGAGCCGGAGGGAATCTCCGCGAAGGCGCGTATCCTGCCTCATTCCCCAGGAGAGGCCGGATGAGACGGCTCCTGGAATCCGGCGCAATGCGCGCCTGCCTGGTCACGCTGATGGGTCTGCGGCTCTGCCTGAGTTCGATAGCGCCTGCAACGGCTGCCCCGGAGGATGTCGTCGTGATGATTCACGGCGCGGGCGGCGGCGGATGGGAATACGACCGCTGGCGTCCGGTCTTCGTGCGGGCCGGGTGGAGCGTGATCGCGCCGGACCTGCAGCCGGTCAAAGCCGGACTTGCCGCCACGACGTTTGCCGACTATGTGCGGCAGGTACGAGCCTGGGTTCCCCGTGAGCGCCGCCGCCTGGCGCTGGTCGGCGCGAGTCTCGGCGGCATCCTGGCGCTCAAAGCGGCGGAGAGCCTGCATCCCGATGCGGTCGTGCTGGTAAACAGCGTGCCGCCTGCCGGAGTGGGCGCGTCACGGGCAAGGAAACGCTACCCGGAGATCGTGCGCTGGGCGAACGGGCCGCTCCAGGAGACGCGCGACGCGATGCCGGACAGCGACGAGGCGACCATTCTGTGGGCGCATCCGCGCTGGCGGGATGAGTCGGGCGCGGTACTCAATGCGGTGGCGCAGGGCATTGCGGTTCGCAAGCCTGCCTGCCCGACTCTGGTCGTGCTGGGGGAGAGGGACACCGACATTCCGCCCGCGACCGGCCTGGCGCTGGCGCGCTGGGCCGGAGCGGACGTGCAGCTTTACGCGGCGACCAGCCACGTCGGGCCGCTGCTCGGTCGCCGCGCCGAGGAGATCGCCGCCGCAGTACGCCAATGGGTAGAGGCTTCTCTCGCGAGGCGAGAGAAGCCCTGAAATCTCGCCCCTCTCTTGCTGAGAGGCGAAGAGAGGAGGGAGCTTCAATCTGGCAGGGTGAGCGGATCGCCATGCACCGGCGGCAGCGGATTTGGCCGCACGAGCGCGCCGCCCTGTTCGTAGGACTCCATGACAGCCCAGGTGTACTCCAGCGCCGCCAGCGCATCGCGCCCGGACGCCCGCAGGTTCTCCCTCGGCACGCCGTTTGTGATGTCCTCCAGAAAGGCGTGTATCCGGCGCGGAAAGGTCTGCGTGAAGTCGGTGATGCCGGAACTCGTCACCTCCGGCCCGCCCGAACCGCCGCCGGACATCTTCGCCGGGTCGCCCGCTCCGGCAGGGTTGGGCGCGGGCCAGAACGTGATCTTCTCGATGCAGTTCTCGATGCAGAAGGTGCCGTGCGTTCCGGCCACTTCCAGGCTCCACCATCCGCCCAGGCCGTAGGTCGCATCGCCGCGCTGGCTGAGCAGATAGCCGACGCAGTCGTTGGCGAACCGGACGTGGATGCTGACGGTGGAGAGCATCACATCGCCGACGCGCCGCCGAAAACCGGGCCGGTTCACGAACGCCTGTACGTGCGTCACATCGCCGCAGAAGTAGCGCATGACGCTGAACGGATGGGACATGAACGCTTTCAGGTGGGCATAGGGGAAGCCTTTCCAGCGGGAACCGGTGGTGGGACTGTAGGTCGCTTCACCCGCCGAGAACCCCATCTTATGCAGACAGTAGATCAGTTCGCCGATCTGCCCTGAGTCCATATACTCCTTCGCCTTCTCCGCAGGCGGCGTAAAGTAGTGGTTCAGATTGCAGCCGAGGTAGACGTTCTTTTCCGTCGCCTTCGCGACCATCTGCCGGGCCTCGCCCACGTCGTTGGAGAGCGGCTTTTCGACCAAGACGTGCTTGCCCGCCTCCATCGCCTCCATCGCCGGTTCGTAGTGCCAGCTTCCGTTCTCGAAGCCGCCCGTGCAGATGTCCACGATGTCGAGTTCCTCGTTCCGCAGCATCTCCTTCAGACTGGTGTAGGCTTTGACGCCATGTTTTTCCGCCGCGCTATCGGCCCGCTCTTTCACCACATCGCACACCGCTACTAGTTGTCCGAGAGTCTCCTGCGCGTAGGCGTTCGCATGGGTCATGCCGATCCCGCGCAGTCCCACAAGTCCGACTTTCAGAGCCATCTCTTGATTCCTTTCGGGTGTCTATGTTTCCTTGCTGTTTTTTGAGTTTGCCCGGCGAATGAATTCGCGGCTGCAAAGGCACAAAGTCCGCCTTCGCGGACTGAATGCGGAGTCGGCGCAGGCCGACTTTGGGCTTTTCTAGCAGCGGTTTCAACCGCCAATGAAAAGGTCGGGGGCGTTAAGGCTTCGCTACGACATTGACCAGCCCCACATCAATGTACTGTCCGCCCGTCGTCTGGCGGCAATGTACCGCGAGGAGATTCCGGCCCGGCTTGAGCGCCGCTCGCGCCGCCATCCGCATCGGGATCGGCTCGTACTCGGTGAGATAGCCCGTCAGCCTGGTCGCCAGGACGCCGTTGAGATAGATCTCCGCGTCTTCGTCGTGGTGGACGAGAAGCTGCAGGCCGGGAAAATCTCCGGCGGGCAGCGTGAACTCGCGGCGAAGCCAGATGTCGGCGGTCTTCCACTCCGTGCGGACGACCGCGCCTGGCGTTCCCCGCGTGCCGAAGCCGCCCGGCCCCTCTTTCCAGCCGGAAGCGTCGAAATCGGGCTGGAACCAGTCCGGCGCGGGCGGCTCCGTTGTGTAGCGCCAGGCGACCGGAGCGTGCTGCGCGGAGGGGACGACCTCTGTGATGCGCGGAGGCGGCGGCAGCGCCGCCCAGTCGCCTCCTTGCGACTTATCCCGCTTCGCCCACTTCTTCCACAGCGCCGGATCGGAGAGCATCTTGATGAAGACGCCGCCGATCACAGGGCGCGCGTGCATCCCGGCGTCCTTTGCCTCCTTCGTCCAGTAGAAGTCGGAGAACGGCACGCGGTCGGGAGTGGCGTTCAGGAAGTCGTAGACAGGCGCGACGAGCGCCTCGAAATCGGCCCGGCTGTCGGCCAGCGTCGCCGTCCAGAGCGCCCAGTCCGTCTTGGCGAAGGTCTGGCGGTTGTCGAGCGGCAGGCCGTAGCGATTCAGCCGCGTCCGGTAGAAAGCCATCTCCTTCTGCGCCACCTGCGCGGGAAAGAGGTTCAGGCCCAGCAGCCTGTCCCAGACCAGATTGTACTTCTGGCTCCAGGTTCCCGGACGGTCGAAGGCCAGGCGGAAGTGGTCGCCATCGTCCGCCGCCTGCGTCCATTTCGCCGCCATCTCCCGCGCTACCTGCCGATAGCGGGCCGCGTTCGCCTTTTCGCCGCGCATCTCGCAGAGCAGGCCGTAGGCGGCCAGCGCCTCGATCGCCTTGATGGAGAGATTGGCGTTGTGCGCCAGATGCCCGGTGAAGTCGTCTGTGCAGAGCTGGTTTTCCGGGTCGAAGCCCTTCTTTTCGAGATATTCGGCCCACTGCGTCACCTGCGGCCAGTAGCGCGAGGCGAACTGCGCGCTGCCCTCCTGCTTCGCGATCGCCGCCAGCAGCAGGATCATGTTGCCGCTCTCCTCGACCGGCATCTGGTTCTCTTCCGTTCGCTCGCCCCCGCCATAGACCTGGCCGGTCGCGCGCGGGTAGGTTCCGAGATCGTGCGGGGCGAAGGGAAACTCCCAGCGCGGCGAGGCGGCATAGGTCAGCACCGGGGCCAGCGATGCCTTCGCCAGCGTCGGGCTGAACAGCAGGAAGAGCGGGGCCATCGGATAGATGACATCCACCGTGCCGATGCAGCCGTTGCTGGTGTTCTCTTTCGGAAAGAGGAGCGGCTGGCCGTTCGCGTCCGCCGCCAACTTGTTTCCGGCGAGGCACTGGCGGTAGGCCAGCGCCGCCAGGCGGGCGTACTTCTCCCCACCGACTTTCTTAAGATCGGCCATCAGGTCGGCATCGAAGGCAGCGCACCGCGCCTGAAGCTTGCGGTAGTCGCGCGCGGCGGCGCGCAGCAGCGCGTCCATCTCCCGGCCTCTGCGCCGCCAATAGGGGAGCAGGGGACTGCCGAAATAGTCTATGGCGTAGCGGTCGTCATAGGCCAGCATCAGGTAGCGGGAGACCGGCGCGGCTCCGATCTGTCCGAGCGGGAAGACGAACGCGGCGACCGGAAGCGCCGCGTGCGCGCCGTGCAGATCGTCCTTGTCCGGCAGTTCTCCTGTCGTCAGGAACGCCTGCGCGCAGGCGGCAGGGGGGCCGAGCGCAGCCTGCGCGTCCGCCTGCGGCGCGGCGGCATAGAGATAGCCCCAGTCTATCCGCAGGTTGTCGCCCTTCTTCTGAAGCACCGGCTGGTCTTCGGAACCGAGGCGCAGCGCGACCAGGCCGTTGATCTGCGTGCGCGTCCCCGTGACCGGCTGATCCGGCGTGTTGACGGCGATCTCCGCGCTGCCGGCGAAGTAGAGCGCCGCCGAGTGCGGCTTACCGTCTGTCGCGCGCACCTCCCAGGTCAGATAGGTGACGGGGCGTGCCAGCAAGTCGAGATCGTCCGGCAGGGCGGGCGTCGTGAAGGTCAGCGTCACGCGCGCTTCTGGCCCTGCGAACTCGTAGAGGGTGCGCGTCGGCAGCACGCGCAGCCCGGTCTGCGGCAGCGCGGGAACGTCGTGCGGCTCGCGGCCCATCAGCCGGTAGGCTTTGCCATCTATCCGAATCAGGCTGGTGAGGCTCTGTGGGACGTTCGTCCAGTGCCGGGTGGCGTCGTCGGTGAGGTGGTCGGCGCACGACCAGAGGCTGAAATAGGGATCATGCGTCACGAGCGGAACGGCGGGAGGGCGCAGGGCTGGTTCCGAATCTTCCGAATCGGCAGCCCGGGCAAGCGCGGCTTGCAGTAGGCAGCAGACGATCAGACAGGAAACGAGAAGCGACATGAGAGGCAGGTTCCTTCCAGATAGGGTTTTACTGCGACTGCGGGATAGAGAGGTCATATGGCTTCCTCGCGCAAAAAATGCTCGAAAAAGAGGCAGACCTGCGCATTGGCTTCCGGGGTCAGGGGATGAGCGGGGCGGTGGGCCATCCCGACGCGGTGCGACTGTCCGAGCAGCGCATTGATCTGCACCGTGTGGTTGAGCGCCTGCCAGCGCGCGGGCGGGTCTTCGGAACCGGCGGAGATAAAGAACGGTCGGGGGGCCAGCAGGGTGTGCAGTTCGTGCAGGTCGCGCCCGGTCTCGATCAGGGTCTTGTAGAGGCCGGTGCGCGGGTTCTCGGCGCTGGGAACGCCCGCCTTGCGCGGCTCCCGGCCCGCCTCGTAGCCCAGATACCAGGGTTCCCAGTAGTTGACATTGGGGCGGCTCTCGTCGAAGACGATGCCCGGATCGGAGATCGCCACGCACGCGAATGGCTCATAAAGGCAGGCGGCGAACATGGCCCATTTACCGCCATACGAGTGGCCGACGACGCCGATGCGCGCCGCGTCAATGGCCGGATGGTTTGCCAGCAGGCGGTGGCAGTTCGCGGCGACGTAGGCGAGATAGGCGAGCGGCTGAAGCTGGGCCTGTTCCCAACTCGGATAGTAGATCGGCGAACCCTCCTTGCCCGGCTGCTGCCCGACGCAGAGCGCAGCGATTCCCCGCTTCGCCAGTTGATACCCGAAATCGTGCTGCCTGCGCTTCTCCGGGTTCAGACCGGCGCCATCTTCCGGCTGATAGAAGACATCCACGACGGCAGGAAAGGGGCCGTCTCCTTCCGGGATCAGCAGGTAGGCGGGCGCAGTGCGGTCGGGCGCGACCTGCACCTGCACTTTATGGCGGGTAAAGTTCTCGACTCGTTCTGCGTCAAGATAGGTGATAGCCGGGTTATCGAGCAGGGGAGGCCAGGGGCCGAGCCTCTGCTGCCAGTCTTGCAGTATCTCCTGACGGCGTGCCTGCCAGTCGGCGGGCGTGGTCACGGCACGCCCATCCTGGAAGCGCAGAACGGAGCGATAGGTTCCGAAATCGTTCCGAAACGCTGCGGGCGGCTCGAAGAACGGCGCGATCTGGCTCCAGGCGGTCTGCGCCGTCTCCTGTCCCTGCCGAGTCGATTCTTCCCTCTTGCCCATCCCTCTGCCTCCTCGGTTGCGCGTTGTGTCGGTTCCTTCCTCTCATGGCCGGGAAGTTCCTGCCTGAGCGGGCAAAATTGCCCCCCTCCCTGTCCCTCCCCCCAAGAACAGGGGGAGGGGACAATGGTACAAGCGAGCGCATCTGACTCCCCCTCTCCCACACTGCGGGAGAGGGGATGGGGGTGAGGGCAGTTGACAGGCTGCCGCCGGTCTGCTACGATTCTTGAAACGACGCACGGCGAAAAGGAGGCGAGAGATCATGCGAACGGTGTTGTGGGGCAGTCGGGCGGCTGGTGGCCTGATGGCGTTCCTCCTCTGCATGACGGGCGGCGCAGGAACAGCGCAGCAGGCCGGACACTGGGCAAAGGTGGGAGACATGCTCACGGGCCGCTACGCGCCTGCCGTCACGACGTTGGCGGACGGCAGGGCGCTGGTCGCAGGCGGCTACTCGGAAACCAGCCCTGGCGTGGGAACCTGCACGACAAGCGCGCAGTTGTTTCGTGCCGATCCGCAAGGTGGCGGAGCCTGGGCCACGACGGGCGCGATGGCGGTTGCGCGCAACTTCGCCACCGCCACCCTCCTGGACGACGGCCAGGTACTCATCGCAGGCGGCTACAACACCGAAGTCGGCACGCTCGACAGCGTGGAACTCTACGATCCGGCGACCGGAACCTTCTCCCAGCCGCAGGGCGCGGCCATGAATATCCCGCGCGAACTGCACACCGCCATCAAGCTGCCCGCCTCCGCAGGCAAGTATGCCGGGAAGGTGCTGCTGATCGGAGGCTACTGCATCGGCAAGGGAACGCAGCGCACCGCCGAAGTCTACGACCCGGCGACCCACAAATTCACCCTGACCGCCCCCATGCAGGCGGCCTGGGGCCGTTTCGGACACGCAGCGGCGCTGCTGCCCAATGGCGACGTGCTGATCGTCGGGGGCAAGGAGCGGACGCGCAAAGGCTGGAATGCGCTTGCCAGCGTCGAGGTGTTCCATACGACCGGCCCGGCTGCCGGAACCTTCACCGCACTGGGAGAGATGATGTTCGCGCGAGATCGCCCGACCGTCGTCTGGCTGCCCGCTCCCTACAACAAGGCGCTGGTCATCGGGGGGCAGGGGATCAATCGCCTGACGGGAGCCAGCGTGGACGTGCTGCACTGTGAGTGGATAGACCCGTTTGCCGCCACGCCCGACCGCGTTTTCCGCCTGGGGCCTGCGCTATGGCACGGCCGTATGGCGCATTCGCTCGTCACCCTACCGAACGGCGACATCCTCGTGTTCGGGGGCTGGAGCGTGAAGCTGCAAGGCACGACGAACACGGCGGAACGGTTTGTCTTTGCCACCGGGCGTATCGTTTCCGCCGGAACGCTGGCCTGCGATGCGACCGATAGCTATAGCTGCCACGATGCAGGCGCGGCCCTGGTGAACGGGCAGGTTCTGGTGGTAGGCGGCAAGCAGGCTACGCCCACGATGGGAACGTATCCGCCCGCCGCGCGAATCTATATGCCATGAAGCCCTCATCCCCCCGACCCCCTTCTCCCACGCTGTGGGAGAAGGGGGAGTGTCAATGCACAGGCGTCTCCGTTCCTTTCAATTTGTAGCCGAGATGAAAAGGAGGAAGAAGAGGGCGCTATAGTCACCCCTCTCCCACAGCGTGGGAGAGGGGCAGGAGGCGAGGGTGTCTCTCCCCTCCTTACGAAGGAGGGGTTGGGGGAGGTCGCTTCCTCTGCTCCCGCCGCGCAGCGGGAACACAGGGAGAGGGGGCGAGGGCAAGGAGAAACAGACCCATGAGAGAGATTCGTGTCAGCAGCGTGCAGCCTTTGAGACAGCCCCATCTGTCTCCGTTTCAGGGAGAGCGAGACCGGGAACGCGCCCGCCAGTTGGTGGAGGAGAACGTCGCGATGACCTGCCGCCTGCTGTCCGAGGCGGGCAGCGCAGGCTGCGACATCGTCTGCTACCCGGAAGATATGCAGGGGATCGCGCACTACGGCTACTATCTGGACGACCCGGAACTGCTCACCGGGTTCCTCGAGACGGTTCCCGGCCCCACGACCGAGCGCATCGCCCAGGTCGCCCGGCGGCATAACATGAATGTCGTGTTCGGCATCTTCGAGCGAGACGGCGAACATATCTACAACACGGCGGTGCTGCTGGGCCGCAACGGGGAGTTGTTGGGCAAATATCATTAACGGCAAATTCCCAGGCCGAAGGTGGGAAAAAGTCCTCTCGCCGCCTCATCGGATACACCGAGTTTCGGACGAACCTGCCTGGAGGCCGGCACGCCAACAATGTCACGATGCGCGCGTGCGTGGTGCAGGAGGACGGCTCCGGGCGGCGCGTGCTGGCCGAAAGCCTGACGCAGGAGCCGAACGCCTGGTCGCAGTTTGCAGGCTGGTCGCCGGACGGGCGCATCGCTATCGTCGGGAGAGGGTGGGAGAGTCCCGAAAACGCGGCCTGGGAGGAGGAACATCAGACGTTCCGGTTCGGAGACGGCTGGCTCTACGACATGTTCCTGCTCGACATGGCGACCGGGAAGCTGACCAACGTCACCGCCGTCGAGCGCGTCAGCAACTACAACACCGGCCTGTTCTACTGGCCGAACGATCCGCACAAACTGGGGTTTCAGGCGCTGATTCAGGGCGACTCGCACCCATTCCGCATGGACAGGGATGGACGCAATAAGAAGGATTTGACGGAGGGTTCCAAAGAGTTCGCCTATGGTTTCGGGGCGTCGCCGGACGGCAAGCGGATCGCCTACCATAAGAGCTATCAGGTCTGGATCGCCGACGCGGACGGCGCGAACGCCAAACAGATCGAGACCGGGCATCCGTTCAACTTCGTGCCGCAGTGGTCGCCGGACGGGCAGTGGCTCCTCTTCCTCTCCGGCGAACACTACGACTGCCATCCCTACATCGTGCGGCGCGACGGCTCCGGGCTGCGCAAAGTCGGGGATCGGCAGGGGTATCGCGGGGTCGTCGCCTTTCTGGATGTCCCCGATTTTCACGGCGGCAGCAGCGATGTGCCGGTCTGGGCGCGCGACGGGAATCGAATCTACTACACGGCACAGTTCGGGAAGAGCGTCGAGTTGATGCGAACGGACGTGGAGGGCCAGTCCGAGCGGTTGAGCCACAGCCCGCCCGGCACGCTCCACTATCATCCGACGCCCGCGCCGGATGGCCGCCAGCTTCTCTTCGGCTCCAATCGCACCGGCACGCGCCAGCTCTACGTGATGCCCGCAAGTGACGGCGACGCGCGGCCCATCACGCAGGTCAAGCCAGGGTGGGGCGCGATGTGGCCCCACTGGCAGCCGCGCAGTGTGGGGGCTTAGCAGGAGAGTGCGCTTTGCCCGGTGAATGGATTCGCGGTTGAAATGTGGCCCCTACAATGAGGAATCCAAGAATGCGAATGCGAGTTCTCTGTACTCTGGCGGGAATTCTCCCTTGCCTACTGCTCGGCGCGCTGCTCTATGGGGCGGCGCAAGGCGTGGACACGGCTTCTGGCAAAAAGATGGATTTCTTCCGGGAGATACAGCCGGTCCTCAAAGCTTCCTGTTACCAGTGTCATGGCCCGGCGCGGCAGGAGGGCGGGCTGCGGCTCGATACGCGCGCTTTCGCCTTGAAGGGCGGGGCGAGCGGCCCGGCGCTGGTTCCCGGCAAGGGCAGGCAGAGCCTTCTCGTGCAGCGGCTCTTCGGACATGACGGCAAGCCGCGTATGCCGCTCGGTTTCGCGCCGTTCAGCAGGGAGCGCATCGCCCGCATCGCCGCGTGGATAGACCAGGGGGCCGACTGGCCGACCCGTCCCGCCGGAAAACACTGGGCCTATCTCAAGCCAGTACGCCGCACGCCGCCGCACGTCAAACTGAAGTCCTGGGTGCGCAACCCGATTGATAACTTTGTCCTCGCAAGGCTGGAGAAGGAGAAGCTGCGCCCGTCGCCGGAAGCGCCGAAGGAGGTTCTTATCCGGCGCGTCTCGCTCGACCTGATCGGCCTGCCACCGACCCCACAAGAGGTGGAGGCGTTCCTGGCCGATACGAGTCCGAACGCCTACGAGAAGGTGGTGGATCGGCTGCTGGCCTCCCCGCACTACGGCGAACGCTGGGCGCGGCCCTGGCTCGACCTGGCCCGCTACGCCGACTCCAACGGTTACGAGAAGGACAGCAGCCGCTCCATCTGGCCCTATCGTGACTGGGTCATTAACGCCTTTAACCGGGACATGCCGTTCACGGAGTTCACCATCGAGCAGATCGCCGGAGACATGCTCCCCAACGCGACGAGGGAGCAGAAGATTGCGACCGGCTTCCACCGCAACACGATGCTGAACGAGGAGGGTGGGGTAGACAGAGAAGAGCAGCGATGGCTGACCATCGTGGATCGCGTCGGCACGACCGGCTCCGTCTGGCTCGGAACCACGCTGGCCTGCGCGCAGTGCCACGACCACAAATACGACCCCTTCACCCGCACAGACTACTATCGCTTCTTCGCCTTCTTCGACCACGCCAATGAGCCGACACTGGAGGTCCCGACGCCGGAACAGGAGGCGAAGCGCAAGCCCCTGCTGGCGCAGATCGCCGACCTGGAAGCGCAGCTAAAAGCGCAGAAGCCGGATGCAGACAAAGCGGCGGTCAAGGCGTTGAACGATAAGTTGGAGGCGCTGAAGAAGCAGGTCGCCGACCTGCATGTCCCGACGACGCTGGTGATGGAGGAAAAAGCCGACGGCCGGCCCCCCTCGACCTACATGCGCATCAAGGGCGCGTTTCTCAGCAAGGGCGACCTGGTCACCGGAGCGACACCCGCCATCCTCCCGCCGCTTCCGCCCGGTGAGCCAGCCAATCGCCTGACGCTGGCCCAATGGCTGGTGGACGAGAACAATCCGCTGACGGCCCGTGTCACGGTCAATCGCTTCTGGGAGGCGCTGTTCGGAATGGGCCTGGTCGAGACGACGGAGGATTTCGGCACGCAGGGAACGCCGCCCACGCATCCCGAACTGCTGGACTGGCTGGCGACGGAGTTTATGCGGCGCGGCTGGAGCATGAAGGCGATCCTGCGCCTGATAGTCACGTCGGCCACCTATCGGCAGTCCTCGCGCGCGACGCCTGCCCTGCGGGAACGCGATCCGAAGAATAAGCTGTTGGCGCGCGGGCCGCGCTTCCGGCTGGAGGCCGAGATGATCCGCGACGTGGCCCTGGCTGCCAGCGGCCTGCTCAGCCCCAAGATCGGCGGGCCGAGCGTCTTTCCTTATCAGCCGGATGGCATCTGGTCTATCCCCTATAGCGGGGAGCAGTGGCAGATCAGCGCGGGCGAAGACCGCTACCGGCGCGGCCTCTACACGTTCTGGCGGCGCTCGTCGCCCTATCCGGCCTTCGTCACCTTCGACGCGACCAGCCGCGAGTTCTGCACCGTCCGGCGCGTCCGCACGAATACGCCGCTGCAAGCCCTGACGACGCTCAACGATCCGGCCTTTTTTGACGCGGCCCGCGCGCTGGCGCGGCGAATGCAGCGCGAAGGCGGAACGGATGCCCGCGCGCAGTTGGCCTATGGGTTCCGGCTCTGCCTGGCCCGCCGCCCGAAGCCTGCCGAACTCGCCCGACTGGAATCGCTGTACGCCAGAGAGTTGGCCCACTACCGGCAGGATGCGAAAGCGGCCCTGACCGTTCTCGGAGAGAAAGAGGCTCCTCCGACCGCCCCGGAGGCTGCCGCCCTGACCGTCGTTTCCAATGTCCTCTTGAACCTGGATGAGACGCTGACGAAGGAGTGATCTGATGGAGAAACGCCCGCCCGACCGGAATGAGTCGCTGAAGGCGATCACCCGCCGCCATTTTTTCCAGCAGAGCGGCTACGGCATCGGTCTGCTGGCGCTGTCGGCGCTGCTTAACGAGAGCTTGTTCGCCGAACCGGCGCAGGCCGCCGAAGCCCGCGCCGCCGATCCGCTGGCCGTTCGGCCTCCGCACTTCCCGGCCAAGGCTAAGAATATCATCTTCCTGTTCATGGCAGGCGCGCCCTCGCAGCTTGACCTGCTGGACTACAAGCCGAAGCTGAACCAGTACAACGGTCAGAAGATTCCGGAGGAGATCATCAAGGGCGAACGGTTCGCCTTCATCAAGGGCGTGCCAAAGCTGCTTGGCTCGCCGCACAAATTCGTGCCGTGCGGCAAGTCCGGCATCCAGGTTTCCAGCATCCTGCCGCATCTGGGGAAGGTGATTGATGACGTCTGCGTGGTGCGCTCGCTCTACACCGACCAGTTCAACCATGCGCCCGCCCAGATCTTTATGAACACCGGCACGCAGTTGTTCGGGCGTCCGAGCATGGGTTCCTGGCTGACCTACGGCCTCGGCAGCGAGAACCGCGATCTGCCCGGCTTCGTCGTGCTGATTTCGGGAGACAAAAACCCGGACGGCGGCAAGTCCTGCTGGAGCAGCGGCTTCCTGCCGACCACCTATCAGGGCGTAGAGTTCCGTTCGCAGGGCGATCCCGTCCTGTTCGTCTCGAACCCGGCGGGAATGAACGCCGAAGTGCGCCGTCAGTCGCTGGACGCGCTCCGGGACCTGAACCGCGCGCACCTGGCGGATACGGGCGACCCGGAGATCGAGACGCGCATCGCCGCCTACGAACTGGCCTACCGGATGCAGACGAGCGTGCCGGAACTGATGGACATTCAGAAGGAGCCGAAGGCCATTCATGATCTCTACGGCACGGAGCCGGGCAAAGCCTCCTTCGCCAACAACTGCCTGCTGGCCCGCCGCCTGGTCGAGCGCGGCGTCCGCTTCGTGCAGTTGTATCACCGGGGCTGGGATCATCACGGCACGGCGGAGGGCAACGATCTGATCAAGGGACTGCCGCAGCTCTGCCGGGAGACGGATCAGGCGGCGGCGGCGCTGTTGACGGACTTGAAGCAACGGGGAATGCTCGACGAGACGCTCGTCATCTGGGGCGGAGAGTTCGGGCGCACGCCGATGAACGAGGAGCGCGACGGCTCGAAGTTCCTGGGGCGCGACCATCATCCCCATGCCTTCAGCGTCTGGCTGGCGGGCGGCGGCATCAAGGGCGGGCAGGCGGTCGGCAGCACGGACGAACTCGGCTACCGCGTCGCGGAAGACCCCGTACATGTCCACGACCTGCACGCCACCATTCTGCACCTGATGGGCCTGGATCACACCCGCCTGACCTACAAGTTCCAGGGCCGCGATTTCCGCCTGACCGACGTTTCCGGCCAGGTCATCTCCAAAATGCTGGCCTGAGTCCACAGTGCAGGTGCCTTACGGAGATAGAAAAGCAGACCTACTCATTGAGCCGCGCTTGGAACGCTACACTTCTCCGCGTCGTGTCGAGATAGCAGAGTTTAGAAACCTGAGCGCGGGGCAGTATGTCCCGTCCGGCGAGGCGCTGGTAGTCTTCTCTATCTCAGACGGTTGCGCGACGATATTCGGCGACATCTCCGGGAAAATGACCAGACCGGTGAATGGGAGCCGCTCACCGAAACGGGACGCTTTCACATCGAGTTGCTGGACTTGAACCGCCCGCAACTCGTGG
>Ga0070741_10012332_pt1 | contig 15480 bp, 12 predicted proteins | sample Coa_R1_4_FD_66440 | JGI IMG/M metagenome (GOLD analysis project Ga0070741, IMG submission 66440) | Surface soil microbial communities from Centralia Pennsylvania, which are recovering from an underground coalmine fire - Coalmine... | ecosystem: Environmental > Terrestrial > Soil > Unclassified ... | reverse complement strand
GTGTACATCGCCGCCAGCGGAAGGTCGCCGGAGACCCCGGCGGCGCCCCAGACCTGGATGGCGCGGTCGACGACGCGCTCGTAGGCGGCCGGCACGAAAATCTTGATCGCCGAGATGTCGGTGCGGGCGTCGCCGCCCGCGTCCATCCGCTCCGCGCATCGAATCGTCATCAGGCGCGCGGCCTGGATGTCGATATAGGAGTCGGCGATGAAGCCCTGGATGAACTGCTTGGTTTCGAGCTTGCCCCCGTGCACCTCGCGCATCGTCGCCCGCTCGACCATCAGGTCGAACGCGCGCCACATCTGCCCGATAGAGTTCATGCAGTGATAGACGCGGCCGGCGCCGAGGCGATCCTGGGCGGCCTGATGGCCGGAGCCCTGCGCGCCGAGCTGATTGCTCAGCGGCACGCGGACATCGTCGTAGATTATCTCGCAGTGGTCGCTCGGCCGGCCCCATACCTCGACTCCGCGGACGATTTTGACGCCCGGGGTGTCGGTCGGCACGATAATCTGGGTCATCCGGCCGTTATCCTCGCCCTTCCCTTCCGTGCGGCACATCACGATGAGGAAATCGGCGCGGAAGCCGTTTGACGTGAACCATTTGTGGCCGTTGATCACCCACTGGTCGCCCTCGCGGCGGGCGGTGGTCTTGATCGCGCGCGGGTCGGAGCCGGCGGAATCCGGCTCGGTCATCGAGAACCCCGACTCCATCTTTCCCTCGGTGAGCGGGATGAGCCACTTGCGCTTCTGCTCCTCGGTGCCGTACTTGAGGAGGATCTGCTGGTTTCCGGAGTTGGGGGCGACAACGCCGAACAGCGCCGCTGCGCCCATGCTGTAGGCGAGCACCTCGTTCATGTAGGCGTGTTCGAGGAAGTTGAGTCCGGCGCCGCCGTATTCGGGGGGAAGATGGGGCGCCCAGAGGCCGGCCTGCTTGACTTTCTGCCGGATGGATTCCCTGAGTTCGCGCGCGGCGCGGCGCTCCTCGTCGGTCGCACCGTCGCGCCATCCCGCCCACAGCTTGCGCTCGTTGGGCAGAATGTCGCGATTGATGATCTGCGCCGTGAGCATCCGGATCTCATTGATCCGCGGGTCGAGGGTCGGGACCGGTTTCACGTTCATCTGCATGATAGGGCTCCTCTTGGGGCCCGGGCGCCGCGCGATGCCGCCGTGCCAGTTGTGTGCGGCTCATGCCCGGACCGAAGGCGGCGCCTCGAAAGCCCAGCCAGCTAGAATATACGAAACGCGGTCTTTCGGACCACAGCCGGAATTCCCCCGCAAAGTACGGCCGGGCGATTATTCCTCGTATTCCTGTTGCGGCTGGGGGACAGGGCGCGGCTTCGGCATCCGGATTCTTCCCGCCTTGTAGTCCGCGATGAATTCCTTTGCCTGGTCGATCGGGATGGCGAAGCCGATGCCCTGGCCTCCCGCGTAGATCGCCGTGTTTATCCCGATAACGTCGCCCGCGATATTGAGCAGCGGACCACCGGAGTTGCCCGGATTGATCGCCGCATCGGTCTGGATCAAATCGCGGTAGCCCTCTTCGCGCAGCGCGCGATGAACCGCGCTGACGACGCCCGAGGTCACGGTATGGGAGAGTCCGAAGGGATTTCCGATCGCGATTACGGTCTCGCCGATCATCAGGTCCGACGAGGTGCCGAGCGGCGCGACGGGCAGAGGCCGCTCGCTGTCCACCTTGACGAGGGCCAAATCCGCCGTGGGTGAGACGGCGACGAGGCGCCCCAGGAAGGTGCGCTCATCGGCAAGCTGCACCTTGATCGTCGCCAGCCTCTGCATCACATGGCGATTGGTCAGGATGAGCCCGTCGGGCGAGACGATGAAGCCGGAGCCAAGCGAGGTCTGCTTCTGTCTCATCGGGCCGAACTCGCGCGGGTCGATGAACTGTCCGAAGAACTGCCGGAACATCGGATCGCCGAACGGGAACGGCTCGATCTCGATGGTTCGTTCGGTGGCAATATTTGCCACCGAGGGGGCGATTCGCTGCACGGCGACGACTATCGCCGAGCGGCGCAGGGCGGAATCGTCCGCGGCCGATGCGGCGGATACCGCGCATATCGCGGCGGCGACGACAATCCATAACAGAGAGCGGCGGGGTTTCATCAGGTGCGGCTCCGATTTCAAAGCTGCCGCGAACGCGGCGCTCCGTTCCGGGGCGGCATCGCGCGTCATTTATCCGCAGCCGCCGGTGTAATAAAAGGGAGAAGGCTTGCGCGGCTTGCCGCGCGGACACACGAGTCTCCGGACACAGGAAGCAACGATGGCAGAATCGAACAAATCGCTTCGCTCCAACAGCAGCGTGCTCCTCGACGGCCCTTCGCGGGCGCCGGCGCGCGCGATGATGAAGGCGGTGGGATACACGGATGAGGACCTGTCGCGCCCGCTCATCGGGGTCGCCCACACCTGGATCGAAATCATGCCCTGTACGTACCATCTGCGCGACCTCGCCGAGCACGTCAAGCGGGGCATCCGCGATGCCGGCGCGACGCCGGTGGAGTTCAACACGGTCGCGGTATGCGACGGGATATCGATGGGCACGCACGGGATGCGCGCATCGCTCATCAGCCGCGAAGTGATCGCGGATTCGATCGAGCTGACGAGCCTCGGGCATCTGTTCGACGGAATCGTCGCTCTTTCCGGATGCGACAAGACGATTCCGGCCACGGTGATGGCGCTGCTCAGGCTGAATCTTCCGGGCCTGATGATCTACGGAGGATCGATTCAGCCGGGCCGCTACGGCGATCAGAACGTGACTATCCAGGACGTGTTCGAGGCGGTGGGCGCCCATTCCGCCGGCAAGATGACGGAGGCGGAGCTGCGCAAGCTCGAAAGCGTGGCGTGCCCGGGAGTGGGCGCGTGCGGCGGCCAGTTCACGGCGAACACGATGTCGACCGCATCGGAAATGCTCGGGATATCGCCGGCCGGAATCAATTCGATTCCGGCAACCGATCCCGAAAAGCCCAGGGCAGCGTACCGTGCGGGGCAGCTCGTGATGGATTTGCTCAGGATGAACCTGCGCCCGCGCGACATCGTCACCCGCAAAGCGATCGAGAACGCGATCGCGGCGGTGGCGATGACGGGAGGATCGACGAACGCGGTGCTTCATCTGCTCGCGATCGCGCACGAGGCGGGAATCGAGCTTTCGATCGACGATTTCGACCGGATCAGCTCGCGGACTCCCCTGCTCGCCGACCTCAAGCCGGGCGGACGCTTCATGGCGGCCGACATGCACGCGGCGGGCGGAATTCCGTTGATCATGAAGCGGCTCAAGGATGCGGGCCTGCTGCACACGAACGAGCGCACCGTCACCGGCCGAACCATCGGCGAGGAGGCGGAGACCGCAAAGGAAACCCCGAACCAGGAAGTGGTGCATCCGCTGAGCAATCCGATCAAGCCGACGGGCGGCCTCGTCATTCTGCGCGGCAACCTTGCGCCGGAAGGATGCGTGGTCAAGGTGGCCGGGTACGAGCGGATGATGCATCGCGGGCCCGCCCGCGTGTTCGATTGCGAGGACGATGCGTTCAAGGCCGTGTCGCGCCGCGAGATCAAACCCGGCGACGTGGTCGTGATTCGTTACGAGGGACCCAAGGGCGCGCCGGGGATGCCCGAGATGCTGGGTGTGACGGCGGCGCTGGTGGGCGAAGGACTCGGCGACCAGGTCGCACTTCTCACCGACGGGCGGTTTTCGGGAGCGACGCACGGGCTGATGGCGGGTCATGTGGCCCCGGAAGCGGCGGTCGGCGGTCCGATCGCGGCGCTGCGCGACGGCGACATGATCACATTCGACATCGCGAAGCGGCGGCTTGAAGTCGAGCTCAGCGATGCCGAGATCGCGAATCGGCTCAAGTCGTGGGTTAAACCCGAGCCGCACTATGCGTCGGGGGTGATGGCGAAATACGCGCAACTGGTGTCCTCCGCATCGCGCGGCGCGGTCACCAACTGAGCGCTCCCGGCCGCATCGGCGGGCCGCCGCGCGGCAAGCGGCGGTTTGCGGGCGATGGCCGCGCGCGGGATAATTGTGTCATCGAGCCTCCTTAGATGAGTTCCACGTCAGCCGCAGATTCACTCGCGCGAAGTCCGCAGGCGCATCCGCCCGCGATCGAAGCGCGGGCGCTCAGCTTTCGCTACGGAGATCGAACCGCGCTTGACGAGGTGAGCTTCTCGATCGCGCGCGGGGAAATCTTCGGCTTTCTGGGACCGAACGGCGGCGGCAAGACCACCCTGTTTCGCGTTTTGTCCACGCTCGCTCCGGCGCACTCGGGGAGCGCCTCGATGCTTGGTTACGACCTCGGGGCGGACACCGCCGAGGTGCGCCGGCGGCTCGGCGTCGTCTTTCAGCATCCGAGTCTCGACGGCAAGCTGACCGCGGCCGAAAACCTCTACCATCATGGCCGCCTGTACGGGATGCGCGGGCGGGAGCTGCGCGAGAGCGCGGCGCGATCGATGGAGCGGCTTGGGCTTTCGGACCGCACGGGCGATCTGGTCGAAACGCTGTCGGGCGGATTGCGCCGGCGGGTGGAACTTGCCAAGGCGCTGCTTCATCGCCCCGAGCTGCTGCTGCTCGACGAACCGAGCACGGGACTCGATCCCTCCGCGCGCCGCGACTTCTCGAACTATCTCGCGCATCTTCGCGATCACGACGGCGTCACGGTGGTGCTGACGACGCATTACCTCGAAGAGGCCGAGCGATGCGATCGGATTGCGATCCTCGACCAGGGGAGGATCGTCGCGATGGCGCCGCCGAAGGATTTGAAGGCCGCCGTGGGCGGCGACGTATTGGTCATCCAGTCGCCCGCGCCGGAGTCTCTTCAGATCAAGATTCTCAACCGGCTCAGGCTCAAGGCCCGGATCGTGGACGGAGCGCTCAGGATCGAGCGGCCGCGCGCGCACGAGATCGTGCGCGAGATCATCGATGCGTTCGGCGAGGAGATCGAAACCATCTCGATCGGCAAGCCCACGCTGGAGGACGTTTTTGTTCATCTGACGGGGCGGCGGTTCGTGACGCAGCCCGACGCGGGCGGCGGAGAGGGATAGGCGTGATGACGGCGATAGCCCTGCAGGCGGGAACGCTATGGTGGCGCGAGATTGCGCGCTTCGTTCGGCAGCGAAGCCGGGTGACGGGCGCGATCCTGCAGCCGCTCGTGTTCTGGCTCCTGCTCGGCGCCGGGCTTAGGGCATCGTTTCGCCCGGCGGGGATGCCCGAGGGGATGACGTACGCGCAGTACTTCTATCCCGGCGTGATCGTGCTGGTGCTTTTGTTCACGGCGATTTTCGCGACGATCTCGACGGTGGAGGATCGGCGCGAGGGGTTCCTGCAAGGCGTGCTGGTGGCGCCGATCTCGCGGACCACCGTGGTTCTGGGGCAGGCGATGGGCGCGACGACGCTGGCGCTGATGCAGGGAATAATCTTCCTGATGCTCGCGCCGCTTGCCGGGATTCATCTCAGCATCCCGGCGGTTGCGGTGACGATCGCGATGATGGCGGTAATCGCGTTCGCGCTTACCAGCATCGGGCTGGTGATCGCATGGCGAATCGAATCCACGCAGGGCTTCCATGCGATCATGAACCTGATCCTCATCCCGATCTGGCTTCTGTCGGGAGCATTCTTTCCGGCCGAAGGCGCTCCGCTGTGGCTCAGGTGGACGATGCGACTTAATCCGCTGACGTACGGGATGACGGCGCTCAGGCGGGGGCTTTACCTTGCGGAGCCGCGTTCGTTCTGCGCCTACACCAATTTCAGGCCGTCGGCGGCGATCGCGATTGCGTTTGCGGCGGCGGCGTTTCTGCTTGCGGCGCGGGCGGCGCGCCGCGCCTCGGTCTAGCCGATCTCAGACTGGCGTGCTCAATCGAAATGGGGGACGATTCGGCCCTCGAAGTGGAATTCGCGCGCGATCTCGATCCATCGCCGGTCGCGGCCGTGCAGGGGCTCGGGCAGCGAGTCGAGCGGGAAGAATCCCATCTCGAGAACTTCGAGCGGATGAGGCCTCGGGGCGCCGCCTTCGATTCGACAATAGAAAAGAATCGAGTAGATGTGGCGCCATCCGTCGCCCGACTTGCGGCTGTCGATCAGGGCCATGAGCTTCTGCGGCACGATTTCGAGGCCGGTTTCCTCGAGGGCCTCCTTGATGACGTTTTCGGCGGGGGAGACCCCGACCTCGCAGAACCCCGTCGGATACCACCATCGTCCGTTCGCCCTGCGGATCATCAGCAGTTCGCCGAGATCATTGAAGGCGATTATACCGACGCCGACCGCCGGGGTGACGTAGCCTTCGTAACCTGTAACAACCCTTTCGCGCCATTGGCGGCGAACGAGTTCGGCCTCTTCCTCACCGGCATCGAGGACCGCGGAATGCATCCGCGCGGCTTCGCGAAGGAGTTCCTCGTAGCGTTCGGCATCGTAGCCCTGGGGCTGAAAGGCGAGGCCGGTGCGGGCGAGCGCGTTCACGCGCTCGATGAAACGCGCCAATTCGAGCAGCAGCCGATCCGAAGCCATGCGGGCGGGAATGGGAACTACTTCCCGCGGCGCTCAGCGGTGCGATAGTCCTGGAACTTGGAGTCGCGTTCGTCGAGCGCGCGGGTGACGCTCTCGCGCATCTTCTTCATGTACTCGCGCGAGGACGCCTGATGGAAGCACAGGGCCTGGATTTCGGTTGCGGAGCGGATGGCGGCGCGCGCGCCCATCACCTCCATCGCGCGATGCACCACGCGCTTGTTGAGCGCCTGCAGGTCGCGGGGAATCTTCGCGACCCGGCGGGCGATGCTCACGACGGCATCCTCGAGCTGATCGGCGGGGAAGGCGCGGTTGGCGAAGCCCATCCTGACGGCCTCGATGCCGGAGATTGAATCTCCCGTCAGCATCATCTCCATCGCGTTGCGCAACCCCATCAGCCACGGATGGTATGCGCAATCCGGCGTGGACATCGCGCGCACGGGCGGATAACCGATCTGCGCATCCTCGGCGACATAGACCAGATCGCAGGCGGTGGCGAGTTCGCTTCCGCCCGCAAGACAGTAGCCATGAACCTGGGCGATGATCGGCGTCGCCATGTCCCACATCTCGAACCATCCATCGACCAGATGCCGGGGCCATACGCCCTCGCCCGGCGAGACGTGGCGCGGCAACGGCTCGTCGGGAGATTGCGCGAGGTCATAGCCTGCGCTGAAGCATTTGCCGTTGCCCTTGATGATGATGGCGCCGATCGCGGGATCGACGTCGGCCTTGCGCAGCGCATCGAAAAGTTCGCCGCGAAGGGCGTTGGAGAGAGCGTTTCGCTTGTCGGGCCGGTTGAGCGCGATACGGCGGATGCCGGGTTCGGGATTTTCGATTTGGATGAACCGGTAGTCGCTCATGACGATTCCTCCATCGGAAGCGCGGCCAGGCCGCGGTCCGGTTCGTTCTATCTTGCGGAACCGCAAATCGCCCATGCCGCTTCGGCAAGGGCGGGCACCCGCTCCTTCATCGCGATGAACAGCGGATCGTCGGTTTGTCCGCGCACGAAGCGGGAATAGCTGCCTTCCATGATGATCGCGAGTTTGAAGAGAGCAAATGCCTCGTAGAAGGCGAAGTCGGTCATCCGGCGTCCGGTCTTCGCCTCGTAGCGATCGAGCATCTCGCGACGCGTGAGAAATCCGGGCTCGGTGGTCACCGCCGTGGTGACGCCCTTGCGGCCGGCGCTGTCGGAGGCCTCAAGCCAGTACGACAGAAGCCATCCGAGGTCGGCCAGAGGATCGCCGATCGTGGACATCTCCCAGTCAAAGACCGCGATGACTTTGGCGCCGGGCGCGTTCGGATCGAACATCACGTTGTCGAGCTTGAAGTCGCCGTGGACGATGGTAGCGGGGGGCGACTCGGGAATCCGCTTTTCGAGCCATTCGCGCACCTGCGCCATCACCGGCAGGGGGCGGATGGACGAGGTAATCTGAGTTGCGCGATCGAGCTGATCGGTCCATCGCCTGAGCTGGCGCGGGAGGTAGCCGTCGGGGCGGCCGAAGCCTTCGAGTCCGACGGCGCGCCAATCGACCGCTTGTAGCGCGACCAGCAGATCGATCATCGCCTCGCTGACCGCGCGGCGGCGTTGGGGCGTGTTCGCAAACGTCTTTGAGGTGTCGGCGCGGATTACTTCTCCGCGCATATACTCCATCAGGTAGAAAGGCGCGCCGATATACGACGGATCGTCGCAGGCGGCATAAACCCGCGGCACGGGAACGGGAGTGTTCTGCAGCGCGTTGAGCACGCGATATTCCCGCATCACGTCGTGAGCCGTGGGCAGGAGCGGGCCGCGCGGGGGGCGGCGCAGGACCCATTCGCGTCCATCGAAATGAATCAGATGGACTTCGTTGGAATGGCCGAAGGAGATGTTTTCGGAACGCAATCCGGACGGGTCGCCGAGCTTGCGGTCGGCGACGAACCGCCGCAGCCCCGCGAGATCGACGGTGGCGTTGGGGCCGGTTTTTTCGTGGGCTTCGTTGCTCATGACCGCTAATCTCTTTCCCACTTCGGCGGTCCGGTCAAGACCGATCGTTCAGGAGGCCGAGGGTCGGCCGATTGCGTCGGAGGGAGGCGCCTTGCGCCGCCAAACCGCCGACCGCTAAGAGTAGTCCCCTGATGAATGCAGCGCTTGAGGCCGCCGAAACCCGCAGAAGCCGCGCGCGGGCGTTCCTTAGCCTCGCCCGGCCGGAACAATGGGTCAAGAACGGGCTGGTGATGGCGGCGCTGGTGTTCAGCAGGCGGATGTTCGTGGCGAGGGATGCGGCGCTGGCGATCATCGCCTTCATCGCGTTCTGCGCGCTGTCGAGCTTCGCATATACGCTCAACGACATTTCGGATCGCGAGGCGGACCGCCTCAATCCCGAGAAGCGCAACCGCCCGCTGGCGAGGGGCGACCTCGGGGTCTCGGAGGCGGCGACGTTCGGGGCTGCGCTGGCGGCGGGATGGCTCGTCTTGAGCATCGCGCTCGGCGGCGGATTCGTCGCGATCGGGGTGATGTATATCGCGCTGCAGTTCGGCTATTCGCTGTGGGCGAAACATCACGTCGTCATCGACGTGATCGCGGTGGCGCTCGGGTTCGTGCTGCGCGCGTTCGCGGGGGGAGTGGCGATCGACGCGGAAGTGTCGCCGTGGCTCGCGTTCATCACCTTCGTGCTCGCGCTGCTGCTGGTGCTGGGACGTCGGCGGCACGAGCTGATTGCGATGGGCGACGGAGCGGCGGCGCATCGCACCGCCCTCGCCCAATACAGCATCCGCCTGATCGACCAGATGATCGCGATCGTCGCGGGCGCGACGCTGGTCAGCTACATGATCTACACGGCATCGGCGGAGGTGGAGGCAAAGCTCGGCACGCGGCATCTTTACCTGACGGTGCCGTTTGTCGCCTTCGGGATCCTGCGCTACCTGTACCTGATCGATGAGCGGGACGAAGGCGGGGATCCGGCGCGGCTGCTGCTTCGCGACAAGCCGCTGCTGCTCGCCGTGATCCTGTGGATCGCGGCGGATGTCCTGCTCCTCTATTTCTGACAAAACCTGTCTAGTGCGGAGGCAGGACGCCGAGCGGGTTGCCTGCCAGTCCGTTGGTCTGGAATGGATTGCGTCCGAACGGACTCTGACCGATCGATCCGAGACCGCCGAGCGTGAGCTGGAACTGAAACTGCACTTCGTTGGGGTTGAAGGAATCGATCAGGCCAAAGTCGGCCGCCCAGCAATCGCAGGGCGATTTAAGGCGGGCGCCGTATTGGGCGTTCTGGAGCTGGTTGGTCGAAAAGTTGTAGCTCGGCGCTATATAAACTCCGAGCACGTCGAAGATATCGCTGTAGGCACGGACCTGGGCGAACTGGCTCGCGTTCGCGGTCGTGGTCGGCAGGACGGCGACGGTCGGGTTGACGTAGTTGTACGACGCCTGGACGAACGACCCCTGCAGCGCCTTGCCCATGTAGATGTTCGACACTCGCGACCATGGCGGCTGAAAGGTGAAGTACACGTTGGCGAAGGTGACGCCGGCATGGTTGCGGGGATTGTAGTCCACCTGCGAGCCGAGCGATGCGATCGTGGTCGGGAACACCGTCAGGTTCGCCTGAAAATCCGAAAGATGATTGCCGAACGGTCCGAGGTCGTGCGAAAGGTCATACGCCTGCATCAGGGTGACGCGCGCCAGTTCGCGAACCTCCTGGCCGTGGCTGTAGGACGAAGCACCCCCCGGGCCGAAGGCCTCCGACGGCGAGGACTGCTCGGCTGAGGCTCCCACGGAAGGCGGACCGGCGGCGGTTTCGGGAGCGATTTCGGGTTCCGGTTGGGAGGCTTGCGGTGCGAGCTTCGCGAACAGCCGCGTCGTGACGCCGTAGGTGAAGAGGCTTCGCGAGTTCAGGCGATCGTACTGGTCGAACAGGGGCAGGTCTCCCTGGTAGATGCGGGGGACGTAGGCGTAGCTCGCGAACGGCTCGATGGTGTTCTTGAGCTTTTCGATCACGGTTCCGTTGACGTCCCATACGCGCTCGAGTTCGGTCGCGACCCCCGTCGTCAGGTACGGCACGCCGATTCCCTGGAAGCCGCCCTCGGCGAGCGGTCCAAGCGTCAGGCAGTTGTTGTAATTGGCAACGCCCGCCGATCCGTCCGGCTTGGGCGCAAGCGCGGTGCAGGGCTGGCCGACGGGAGTAACCGCGATCGTTCTTCCGGAGGTGTCGTAGATATTGCCCTGGACGCCGACCGAGCCGAATCCGTAGAGATAGTCGCCGAGGCGCCATGGAATCGTGAACTTTGGGGTCACCGCGAAGCGGAGCCCATCCTGGCCAGAGGCGCGGTAGAAGTTGACCGCCTGGGCATCGTAGTCGAGAAAGGCGAAGCCGTTGGCGATATCGCGGCGGCCGCTCAGCAACAGTTTCGGAAGCTCCTGCAGGGCGAACTGATTGGCCTGGATGAGGTCCTGATGCCAGGTGCCCTGGAGTTGCGCGTACCCGTGGTCGAATTCGTCGAGCAGTCCCCAATGGGAGATCGCATCGCGCAGAGAGCCCCAGTTACTGCCGAAGCCGCTCGAGAGGGTCCACACGTCCATCTCGCGCAGGTAGTAATCGTCGCTGACCGAGACGGCGTCGCCGTAGGCGATCAGATGGTCGGTGAGGTGCTGCCGGGTCATCCCGATGATTCCGTAGCGGTTGAGCGGGATGAATGGGTCGTTGGTCTGATTGTCGATGATATCGCCCTGGCGGTTTGAGGTGGTCCGAAGCGACTCGTCGTAAAAGGCGCCATCCACCCACAGGTAGTCGTCGGGGCCGTTGGTCAGGCGGTATTCGGCAAGTCCGCCGACGCGCTGGCGGGTTTCGATATCGAAGGCGGCGGTCGCATCCTGGCTCTTGTCGATCGCGAAGTAGTAGGGCTGGAGCCATTGGAAGCCGCGCAATCCGGACTGGCCGATGCGTCCTGAGAGCAGGCCGCTGTGGCGGCTGTTGTCGGCCGGAAAGGTCACGGAGGGCACCTTGAAAGGCTGGTAGCCGAGGACGTTGAAGGATGCCCCCTTGGCGGTGGCGGTTTTGCCGATATTGACGTTCATCTGGTCCGCGCTGATGGACCAGTCGGGCGCGCCCTTTTTCGAGCATCCGCAGCTCGTGAAGAATCCGCTGACGATTTCGTACTTCTGGCCTTCGAGCTTGCGGATTTTCCTTCCTTCGAGGCGGTAGCTGGTGTTCTTGGCCCTTATTTCGGCGTTGTCGAGTTCGAGGGTTTCGTTGACGACATCGAGCTTGGCCTCGGTCGCCCACATCTCGACATCGGGATCGATCAGGTGCACGTGGCCGGTGGCGATTGCGGTGCGTTGCTTGCGGAAGAGCTTGATCTGATCGGCCTTGAGGGTGCTTCCGCCCTGCGTCATCACCGCATCGCCGATGACCGTGAAGGTGTCTTCCTTGGCATCGTAGATGGTTTCGTGGCCGGTGACGTTGATTGGTTCGCTGACTTCGCCGCGGGCGGTGGTGACACCGCGGGGTATCGGCGCGGCGAGCCCGGCGCGCGCGGCGGTGAGAAAGACCGCGGCGACCGCCGCGGCAAGGAACGATTTATGCCGGCGCTTCAGGAAACAGCCCTCTCCTCCCCTCGCGGGCAAGAAAATACGGATAGATTTCGCCGATAAGATACACAGAACCGGTGGCGAGTACCACTTCGGACTTTCCGGCCCTCGTGACTGCGAGGTCGATGGCGGCAAGCGGGTTGCGCTCGACGTGGACGGGAGCATGAGGCGCGAACGAACCGACGAGATTTTCGGGATCGAGCGGGTTCTTCGGCCTGGCCATCGTCAGCACGACATCCGACACGCGCGGCGCAAGCATCCGCGCCATCCGCTCCCACTGCTTGCTCGCAAGGCATCCGAAAACGAGGTGCGGCTTTATTGCGGGATCGATTTCGACGCTGACGGTCTCGAGGAGCGCCGAGATTGCGAGCTCGTTGTGGGCGCAATCCAGGATGACGGTGGGATCGCGGGAGACGATGTCGAAGCGGCCGGGCCATCGCACAGCGCGGAGCCCCGCGCGGATCGCATCCTCGCCGATCGCGATGCCCTGGGCGCGGAGTTGTTCGACGGCGGCGAGCGCGACGGCGGCATTCTCGTGCTGGAACGGCCCGGCCAGACCCAGTTCAACGTCCGCGAGCGAAAGCCCCATACCGCGGTAGTCGATGCGATGGGCGGGGGCGTGGGAGCGGAAGGTGTAGTCGCGATCGACAAGGCGGGCGGCGCTTCGGCGCTGCGCAGCTATCGACATCAGGGTGGCCCGCGCCTCCGTATCGCGAGCCCCGATTACCACGGGCACCTCGGGCTTGATTATTCCGCCCTTCTCGGCCGCGATCGCGGAGATGGTGTAGCCGAGGTACTCCATGTGATCGAAGCCGATGGGCGTGATGACGCTCAGGATGGGAGTGACGACGTTGGTGGAATCGAGTCTGCCGCCGAGCCCGGTCTCCACGATTGCGATATCGACGCGTTCCTCGGCGAAGTACAGGAACATCATCGCGACCGTGAACTCGAAGAACGTAAGCGCAAGTCCGGCGCGATCGTAGATGGCGCGCAGCCGCTCGATATAGTCGAGCATCCTGCGCGCGGGCATTTCCGCGCCGTCGATTCGCGTGCGTTCGGAGAGGTTGACGAGATGGGGCTTGGTGTAGAGGCCGACGCGGAGCCCGGCCGCGCGCAGCATCGCATCCAGCATCGCGGCGACCGAGCCCTTGCCCTTGGTACCGGCGATATGAACCGCGCGCAGGCGGCGATGGGGGTTGCCGATGAGGGCGAGCGCGTTCTCCATTCGCTCGAGCTTGTAGATTTCGCCCCGGGCTTCGAGCGAATAGAGCCAATCAAGGGTCTTGGTGAGACGCTCTTCCATCCAAGGCGCGAGTCTATCTTTGGATCGAAGCCGGAGAAAGCGGGAGGGCGCGCGGGACTATTTGCCGATGCGGCGGGCAGGTCCGCGCCGTGAAAGCATCGACAGCAGGCGCGCCAGGGTAAAGCGCATCTGATGGCGCGGCACGATCGCATCGAGCATCCCGTGGGCGAGCAGGAATTCCGCCCGCTGAAAGTCCTCGGGCAGCTCCTGGTTGACGGTCTGCTTGCTGACCCGGCGGCCGGCGAAGCCGATGAGCGCGCCGGGCTCGGCCAGATTCAGATCACCGAGCATCGCGAAGGACGCGGCGACGCCTCCGGTGGTCGGATCGCACATCACCGAGATATACGGCAGGCGGGCGTCTCTTAAGCGGGCGATGGCGGCGGAGACCTTGGCCATCTGCATCAGCGAAAGCGCTCCTTCCTGCATCCTGGCCCCGCCCGAGGCGACGAAAATGACGACGGGGAGGCCCTTGCGGGTGGAGAAGTCGAACAGCCGAGCGATCTTTTCGCCGACCACGACGCCCATGCTTCCGCCCATGAACTCGAAGTCCATTATTCCGAGGGAGAACGGACGGTCCTCGATCGCCGCAGTGCCGACGACGACGGCATCATTGCGTCCGCTTGCGGCGCGCGCCTGTTCCATCCGCTTCGGATACGGGCGCGAATCGACGAACTTCAAGGGATCGCCGACGGCGAGGTCGGCGAACATCTCGCGCCACGAGCCGCGGTCGACGGTGATCGCAAGGCGCTGGCTCACGGTGAGGCGGTAGTGATGGCCGCATTTGGGGCAGACGTTGAGGTTGCGCTCGACTTCCTTGCGGAAGGCGATCTCCCTGCAGGTCGGGCATTTGGTCCAGATGTCGTCGGAAGGCGCGGGCGCGGATTGCTGGGGTACACGCGAGGGATCGGTGGTTGGATTCGTGGTTTGAGCCATCGCGACACTCTCCCCGATTCAGTTGGCGGCCGATTGCGCGTTGGCGCCGCCGCGCGCCGCCCGCATCGCCTGCTTCATCGACCCTACCAGTTCGCCGACGGCGGCGACCGCATCGCCGGTCGCGAGATGCGCTTCGATTGTCATCGAGATGGCGCTGCCGACTGCGATGGCATCGGCGAATTCCGCGACCCGGGCGGCCTGGGCGGGCGTGGAGATCCCGAATCCCACGCCGATCGGAAGATCGGTCACGGTGCGCAGTTCGCGAACCTTTTCCTCGACGTCGGCGCCGACGGACGCGCGCACTCCGGTCACGCCGGTGACGGATACATAATAGAGGAACCCCCTGCCGGAGCGGGCGATGCGGCGGCTGCGTTCGAGGGGCGTGGTCGGGGCGAGAAGGTGGATGAGGTCGATTCCGTGGGCGCGCGCGGGTTTGCGCAGTTCCGCGCATTCCTCGGGAGGCAGATCGACCGCCAGGATCGCGTCGATTCCGGCGACCGCGCCATCGCGACAGAGCCGCTCGCATCCGTAGTGCAGATAAGGATTGAAGTATCCGTACAGGATGATCGGGATCGAGGTTTCCTTGCGCAGGTCGGACACCATCGACAGGATCGCGGCGAGCGAGGCGCCGGAGGCAAGGCCGCGGGCGATGGCGCGTTGATTGGCGGGCCCGTCGGCCATCGGATCGGAAAACGGCACGCCGAGTTCGATGAGATCGGCGCCGCGCGCTTCGCATTCGAGGACGATGCGGCGTGTGGAATCGAGGTCGGGGTCGCCGGCAACGACGAACGGAATCAGGGCAGCTTCGTTGCGGGCGCGCAGTTCGGCAAACTTCTTCTTGATCCGCGACATCGTCAGGCTCCCTCCCGCAGCGATACGCCGAGCGCGCGGGCGACGGTGTTCATATCCTTGTCGCCGCGGCCGGAAAGATTGATCACGACAACCTGTTCCTTTGGCAGAGAGGGGGCGAGCCTGGCCGCGCATGCGATCGCGTGCGAGCTTTCGAGCGCGGGGATTATGCCCTCGGTTTGGCACAGGAGCTGGAAGGCCTCGAGCGCTTCCGCATCCGTGACCGCGGTGTATTCAGCGCGACCGGTTTCCTTCAGATAGGCAAGCTCGGGGCCGACGCCGGGGTAGTCGAGTCCGGCGGCAATCGAATGAGTTTCGCGGATCTGGCCCA
>Ga0070741_10012331_pt1 | contig 15484 bp, 17 predicted proteins | sample Coa_R1_4_FD_66440 | JGI IMG/M metagenome (GOLD analysis project Ga0070741, IMG submission 66440) | Surface soil microbial communities from Centralia Pennsylvania, which are recovering from an underground coalmine fire - Coalmine... | ecosystem: Environmental > Terrestrial > Soil > Unclassified ... | reverse complement strand
TAGTGCTCGGGTAGTCGGCCCCGGACTCACGGGCAGCGCCGGCAGAGGAGCCGCCACCCACCAGCAGCCAAGGAGGTGAACGGGCCCGCTCAGATCCGGTGCCGGCACCCGAGCACCCACCACCCGAAAGGAGGCAATGCACAAACGACTGCTCACCATGCTCGCGTTCGCGGCGACGGTCGCGCTGGTCAGCGCGCCGGCCGCGCTTGCAGCACCCAGCGATCTCAACCAGGTGATCGACAACCTGCGCGTCTGGATCACCGGGCTGCTGGCGGCGCTGGCGACGTTGCTGCTGATGGTCGGCGGCGTCCGCTACCTGCTCGCCGCCGGCGACCCCGGCTCACACGAGCGTGCGAAGGGGTCGATCAAGGCGGCGCTGCTTGGCTACGCGCTCGCGCTGCTGGCGCCGGTGCTGGTCTCGATCGTGCAGCGGATCGTCGGCTGATGCGCCGCCGCAGCCTGATCGCGGCCGCGCTCGCCGCACTGGCACTCGGCGGCGCGAGTGCAGCGCTCGCCGACCCGCCCACACCGGCGACCACGACGACATCGTCGCCGACGACGACGGCGGTGCAGCCGCCGAGTGTTCCGAGTACGACGCCGGGACCGGGGATCCAGGTCGGCCCGCCGCTCCCGGCCGACCAGGGCGGCTCGCATCCGGGCGGGCAGGTGAACGTGGGCACCGAGAGCAAGCCGGCCTGGTGGGACATCCCCGGCCGCGTGCGCTACGGGATCGACTCCTGGTTCCGCGGCTTGGTCACCGACGCCTTGAACCCGATGCTCGACCTGATCGGCAAGACCGTGCTCGCGACCCCTCAGGTCGCCGGGCAGAGCGAGGTCGGACAGATCTGGCTGATCTCACTCGGGATCGCCGACGGCCTGCTCGTCCTCTTCCTGCTCGCGGCCGGCGCGCTGCTGATGACCAACGAGACCCTGCACAGCCGCTACGCGTTGAAGGACGCGCTGCCGCGGATCGCGTTCGGCGCGATCGCCGCCAACGCGTCACTGTCGCTCTCCAGCCAGCTGATCGCCTTCGCAAATGCACTCTCCTCCGGCTTCCTGGCCGGCGGCGTCGATCCCACGCAAGCAAGCGTCCAATTGAAGGACTTCATCCTCGGTGCCGTCGCAGGCTCCGGCATCTTCGTGATCCTGCTCGGCCTCGTCGCGGCCGCGCTCGCGGTGGTGCTGCTGATCCTGTTCATCGTCCGCGCCACCGTCGTGCTGATCCTGATCGCGGGCGCGCCGGTGATGCTGATCACGCACGCGCTGCCGCAGACCGACGGGCTCGCCCGCTTGTGGTGGCGCGGCATGACCGCCGCCCTCGGCGTCCAAGTCGCGCAAGCGCTCGTGCTCGCCACCGCCGTCCGCGTGTTCTTCAACAGCGGCGGCCGCGCGGCGCTCGGCCTGTCAGTGACCGGCAACCTGATCGATCTGCTCGTCTGCCTCTGCCTGTTCTGGATCCTGATCCGGATCCCGTTCTGGGCGAAGGACCTCGCCTTCTCCGGCCGGCGCACGATGGTCGGACAGGCGGCGCGCACCTATGTGCTCGCCCGTGTCGGCAGAAAGGCGCTCTTCACATGAACGCCGATCGCGTGAAGCTGCCCGCCGACGTCGAACTGGAGGACAAGCTCGCGTTCGGACTGACCGCCCGCCAGCTGCTGCTGCTCGGCGCGACCGCGCTGATCACCTACACGCTGTACACGCTCGCCGCCTCCGCGCTGCCGCTCGCGGTCGCTGCCGTCGTCTGTGTTCCGGTGGCTGTTCCGGGTGCGGTCCTGGCCCTCGGCCGCAAAGACGGACTGCCCGCCGACACGCTCGCCCGCCACGCCCTCCGCCACCTGCTGCGACCGCGACGTCGGCTGCTCGCCCCGGAAGGAATCCCGACCCCACTGCCGGGCGAGCCGCGCCGCGTGGGCGCGGCGCCGCTGGAGCTCCCTGTCCGAAGCGTCTACCGCTCCGGGCTGGTCGAGCTCACCGACAGGACTTGCTGTGTTGTGTTGCGGGCGGCGAGCGGCAGCTTCGGCTTGAAGAGCGACGAGGAACAGGCGGCGCTCGTCGAGGCGTTCGGCCGCTTCCTCAACAGCATCAGCGAGCCGGTCGTCATCTATGTGCGCAGCGAACCGCTCGACCTGACCGACCGCGCGGCCAAGCTGGACGGAAACGCGGCGTCGATCAAGGGCAGATCACTCGCCGACGCGGCCCGCGCCCACGCCAACTTTCTGCGCGAACTACCCGCAGGTGGCGAGTTGCGCCGTCGCGAGCTTCTCCTTCTTATATGTACACACGCGCGCGAGATCGCCATCGCGCGCACGACGCTCGAGCGGCGCGCCACCGAGACGACCGAACTGCTGCGCGCCGCCGGCGTCGAGCTGACGTCACTCGATGGCGAGCAGACGGCGGCGCTGCTCGCGCGCGCACTCGACCCGGACGGCCCGCCCGCCGGCTCAACCCTCGCCGGAGTCGTCCACGGATGCTGAACCGGCGCCAGCGAACAACGACCTCTGCGGACTCGGGCTCGTTGCTCGGCCCGGCGGCGCTCGAGCTGGCACACGACCGCGTCCGGATCGGCGAGCGCTGGAGTGCGAGCTTCGCCGTCACCGGTTACCCGCGCGAGGTCAGCCGCGGCTGGCTCGCACCACTGCTCCATGCCGCCCGCGACGCCGACGTCGCGCTCCATGTCGAGGCGGTGCCGCCGCCGATCGCCGCCGACCGGCTGCGCAAGCAGCGCGCCCGTCTCGAATCGACGCGCCGGCTCGAGGCAGAGCGCGGCCGTCTGCCCGACCCGACGGTCGCCGCCGCTGCCGACGACGCCGAAGAACTCGCAAGCCGGCTGGCGCGCGGCGAGAGCAAGCTCTTCCGCAGCGGCCTCTACCTCTCCGTCACCTCCTCAAGTCGCGCGGAACTCGACGAGCGGACCGAACGGCTGCGCGCGATCTGCAACTCGCTGCTGCTGCACGTCGTGCCGGCGAGCTTCCGCCCGCTCGAGGGGTGGCTCTCGACGCTGCCGCTCGGCCTCGACCGGCTCAGGTTGCGGCGCGCCTTCGACACCGAAGCACTCGCAGCCTCGTTCCCGTTCGCGGCCGCCGACCCGCACGCCGACCCGGACGGCATCCTCTACGGCCTCGCCGCCTCCGGTGCGCCGGTGCTGCTCGACCGGTTCGCACGGGAGAACTACAACAGCGTCCTGCTCGCCCGCTCCGGCGCCGGCAAGAGCTACCTCGCCAAGCTCGAAGCGCTGCGACTCCTGTTCGAGGGCGTGCAGGTGTTCGTCATCGATCCCGAGGACGAGTACCGGCGCCTCTGCCACGCCGTCGGCGGCGCCTACCTGCCGCTCGCAGGCGACAACCCGGTCACCCTCAACCCGCTCGACCTGCCAGCGAACGGCGGCCGCAACGCGCTCGCCGAACGGACACTGTTCGTCGCCGAACTCGTGGAGCTCCTGCTCGGCCGCCTCGCAGGCGAAGAGCTGCCTGTGCTCGAGCGCGCCGTCCGCGCCTGCTACGCCGCGGCCGGCATCAGCGACGAGCCAGCGACACACATTCGGCCAGCACCGCTGCTCGGAGATCTCGTGCGCGCGCTTGCAGCCGACGGCGATATCGGGCGCAGTGTTGCGTCGCGGCTGGAGCCGTACGCCGCCGGTGCGCACTCGTCTCTGTTTGCGCGGCCGAGTTCGGCGCAGCCGGACGGGCAGCTCGTCTGCTTCTCGCTGCGCGGCCTGCCGGATCGGTTGAAAGCGCCGGCACTGCTGCTGTGCCTGGACGGGATCTGGCGCTCACTCGAAGGACCGCTGCGAAAACGCTGCGTGCTCGTCGACGAGGCCTGGCTGCTGATGCGCGAACCGGCCGGCGCCAAGTTCCTGCACCGGCTTGCGAAGTCGGCGCGCAAGCGCTGGTGCGGCCTCACCACCGTCACGCAGGACGCCGGCGACCTGCTCGCGTCGGAGCTTGGGCAGTCGGTGATCGCGAACGCGGCCACGCAGGTGCTGTTGCGGCAGGCGCCGCAGGCGATCGATCGCATCGGCGATGCCTTCCACCTGAGCGCGGGCGAGCGCCGCTACCTGCTCTCCTGCCCGACCGGTTCCGGGTTGCTGCTGCTCGCCAGCGAGCGCGGGGAGGAACGGGTGCCGCTTAAGGTGGTCGCAAGCGCTGCCGAGCATCGGTTCGTCACCAGCGATCCCGCCGAGCTGATCGAACTCGATGAGGTCGAGCAGCGTCGACCGCGGCGGCGGCGCCGTCGGCGGACGCCGAGCAGGGAGAGCGGGCCCTGATTCGCTGGGCGCTCGCCGGCGCCGCCGTGCTGCTGGTCCTGCCGGCGCTCACGATCGCCGCCGCGAGCGGCGGCATCAACCTCTCCGCCCCGACGCCGGCGGCGGTCGCGGACATCCCGCCCGACTACTTGCTCCTCTACCAGGAAGCCGGTCTCGCCTTCGATGTCCCCTGGGAGGTGCTGGCCGGGATCGGCAAGGTCGAGTGCGACCATGGCCGCGACCGCGACCCAGCCTGCTGGCAAGAAGGCCACACCAATGCCGCCGGTGCGGGTGGGCCGATGCAGTTCCTCGCCTACACCTGGCAGGAGTACGGCATCGCCGCGGGCGGCAGCGGCGCCCCCGATCGCTGGAACGCGGCGGACGCGATCGTTTCCGCCGCCGACTTCCTCAAGCAGAACGGCGCCCCCGACAAGATCGAGCAGGCGGTCTTCGCGTACAACCACTCGCAGGCGTACGTGCAGCAGGTGCTCGCTTGGGCCGGCCTCTACGCAAGCACCTACAGCGCGAACGCGACCGCGCCGGCCAGCGGGATCGGTGCGAGCGCTGGCTCGTCGGCAGCGCAGGCGGCGGTCGCCTACGCGCTTGCCCAGCTCGGCACCCCCTACCTGTGGGGCGGCGAGGGCGCCGGCGGCTTCGACTGCTCCGGGCTCGTGCAGGCCGCCTTCGGCGCCGCCGGCGTCGCGCTGCCGCGGGTCGCGCAAGCCCAATACGACGCCACCGCGAGCAACACGGTTCCGCTCGATCATTTGCAGCCGGGCGACCTTGTCTTCTTCGGCGCCTCGACCGGCGCGATCACGCACGTCGGCATCGTCGTCAGCCCCGGCGAGATGGTCGACGCGCCGCACACCGGCGCCGACGTGCGGATCGAGCCGTACGACTGGCCCGACCTCGTCGCCGCCACCCGACCCGTCGGAGCGCAGGGTTGAGGCACACACATAGCTCACTGTTGGTCCGCTTCCTGCGCAACCCTCCGCACGAACTCGCGCGCGGCCTCGCCCTGTTCACGCACACGCTCTCCCACCTGCTGCCGGTCGCGCTCGCCGTCGTCGCGTTCGCGATCGCCACGCTCGTTGTACGCGCCGTGCTTTCGCGCCTACGGGATGCGCGGCGTGCACAAGGTGCGCGGCTGCTCGAGCTCGCGGTCCCGCCCGAGCTCGACCCGGACGGCGCACTTCTGCTCTGGTCGTCGCTGCACGATCTCTTGCGGCCGCGGATGGCGCGACTGTTCGCCGGGCAGCCGCAGCTCGCTTGGGAGATCGCCGCCGACGAGCGCGGCAGCCGCTTCCGCATCTGGATCCCCGCCACCGTCCCACCCGGACTGGTCGAGCGCACACTCGCCTCCGCCTGGCCCGGTATCACCACCACCAGCGCAGCGCCTGGTGAAGCCGACGAGAACGCAGACAAGGCGGCGGCGTAGTGGCCGAGCACAACATCGACGCGCCGGTGCGGCTGGCGAGCGAGCTGGTGCTGTCGGGGCCGGAGTGGTTTCCGCTCGGCCCCGACAAAGTGCCGGACCCGTTGCGGTTAGTGCTCGGTCAGCTCGCCGATCTCGGCAAAGCCGAGGAGGCGTTGGTGCAGGTTGTGGTGCGGCCGGCGACCGCGCGCGAGCAGCGGCGGCTGCGGGCAGCGGCGCGTCGGATTCGTGCCGGCGTTCCCACCTCGCGCTCGCTGCGTCTGCTCGAGCTCGTCATGCCCGACCATGCGCCGAAGCGGCAGGTTCTCGACCCGACCGTGAGTCCGGACGTGCGCGCGGTGCTGGAGAAGTCGTCCTATCCGCTCTACCGTTGCCTCGTCCGGCTCAGCGTCACCGCACCCGACCGCAAGGTTGCGCGCGGGCGGATGCACGCGCTCGCCGGCGCGTTCGCCGCCTACGAGGGCCGAGTCGGCTTGCGCCGCTCCCGCATCCTCGGCGCGGAGCGCAAGGTCGCGCTGCGCGCACTCGGGCGCCGCGGCTACCTGCTCTCGGTCCCCGAGCTCGCGGCGCTCGCGCACCTGCCGGCGGAGGCGGCAGTGCCGGGGCTACTGCGCGCTGGCGCGCGCACGATCGCACCGCCGCCCGGCCTGCCCACGAACGGGAAGCCGCTCGGCGTTACTGCCAACGGTGCACCGGTCGTGCTCGCGGTCGCCGATGCGCGCTATCACTTGCATCTGCTCGGTCCGACCGGGGTCGGCAAGTCGACGCTGATCGCGCGCATGGTGCTCGACGATCTCGCCGCCGGCCGTGGCGCGGTCGTGATCGATCCGAAGGGCGACCTGGTCGAGGAGATCCTCGCCCGTATCCCCGAAGGCGCGGAGGCGCGGGTTGATCTGCTCGATCCGCTCGACCCGTCCCCGCCCGGCCTGAACGTGCTCGAGGGCGACGACCCCGACTTGGTCGTCGATCAGCTGGTCGGGATCTTCCGCCGCGTCTACGAGCGCTTCTGGGGGCCACGCACCGATGACATCCTCCGCGCCGCCCTGCTCACGCTGCTCGAGACCGGCGGCGGCACCCTCGCTGACGTCCCCCGCCTCTTGACCGACGAGCACTGGCGAGCGCAGCTGCTCGACGAGCTCGAGGATCCGGTCGGGCTGGAGCCTTTCTGGGAGTGGTACGACGGCATGGGCGAGGCGATCCGCGCCCAGACGACGGGACCGGTGCTGAACAAGCTACGCGCCTTCCTGCTCCGCCGCCCGGTGCGCGCGCTCGTAGGCCAGCAGCGTTCGACGATCGATGTCGGGCGCTGCCTCGACCAGGGACGGCTACTGCTGGTGCGGGTGCCTAAGGGGACGCTGGGGGAGGACACCTCGCGGCTGCTTGGGTCGTTCGTCGTCGCGCGCGTCTGGCAGGCCGTGCTCGCGCGCGCCGCCCAACCCGAACGGTTGCGTGCGGACTGCGCTCTGTACGTGGACGAGGTGCACAACTACCTCAACCTGCCGACCCCGCTCGAGGAGATGCTGGCCGAGGCGCGCGGCTACCGTCTTTCGCTCTGTCTCGCCCACCAGCACCTCGGCCAGTTGCCGAAGGAGATGCGCGAGGCGATCGCCGCCAACGCGCGCACCAAGCTCTACTTCCAGCTCTCAACCCAGGACGCGCAAGCGCTCGGCAGAGAGGTCGAGCCCGAGCTCGCGGCGCACGACCTCGCCCACCTGCCACGGTTCACGGCTGCGGTGCGGCTCTGCCATGCCGGCGAGACCGGCCCCGCCTTCACGCTCACGACCGATCCGCTCGCGGATCCCGATCCGCAGCGAGCAGAGCAGGTGCGCACCGCGTCACGCGGCCGCAACGGCACCGAGCGCTCCAAGGTCGAGGCCGAGCTTGTCGCCCGGCAGACCCGGCCGCGGCAGCGGAGGGGCATGTGAGCGGGCGGCCGTTCTGTCGGCCGGCCTGTCGGCCGTTCTGTCGGCCGCCCTGTCGGCCGGTCCGGACCGGCCGACCCGATATGGCGGGAAAGCCCTGCGTGTGCCCCCACGGTCGGCGGCGGTTGAGCTCGCGACAAGGTGGCAGAAGGTCGTGACGGTGCCGGAACCCCGGCGGGCGCGCGTCGGCGCAGCGGCTATCGCCGCGCTCGCCTCGCGGCTGACCGAGCGCGACCGGCTGGCCGCGCTCGCCTGCTACGAGCACCGCGTCCTCACCACCGAGCAGCTGCGCCGACTCTACTTCGGCTCGAGCCGCCGCTGTCGCGACCGGCTCGAGCGGCTCTACCGGCTACGCGTGCTCGACCGCTTCCGGCCGCAGCTGCAGCCCGGGAAGGGCAGCGCCCAGCACCGCTGGATCCTCGACGAGGCCGGCGCCCACGTCGTCGCCGCCTGCTACGGACGCGAACGCAGCGAGCTGCGCTGGCGCCACCAGACCGCGGTCGCGATCGAGCACTCCGACAAGCTCGACCATCAGCTCGAGGTGAACGAGTTCTTCACCCTGCTCAGCGAAGAAGCACGCCACGCAGGCGGCCACCTCGCCGAGTGGTGGGGCGAGCGGCGCTGCCTGGCCGCCCTCACCGGCCAGGCAGCCCCCGACGGCTACGGCAAGCTGCTGCTGCCCGACCGGCGGCCGGCCAGCTTCCTACTCGAGCTCGACCGCTCCACCGAGGACCACGGCCGGCTGCGCCAGAAGGCGCGCCGCTACCAGAAGGCGCTGCCCCGCTCGATCCTCGCCGACGAGCAGCCGCTGCTGCTCATCGCCGTCCCTACCCTGGCGCGGCGCGACAACGCCGCCGCGCAGCTCACCGCCAGCAGCCTGCCGCTTCGCGTCTGCGTCTGGACACCCGAGCGCTCGCCGCTCGACACCCTGCGCGACGCCACCGACGACTTCTACACCGACAAGCAATCGTTCGATCTGGCTCCTCTGCCGGCCCCAGATGACTGACCAACACACCAACCACGACGACTGCCAGACCGCTCGCGGTCTGGCCCTGCGCCCAGGACGCGGCCGACCGCGCCTGGGGCTACCGGCGCGTGCCGTTCGAGATCGCCCGGCGCGCGATCGAGACCTACAGCGAACCAGGCGACCTCGTCGTCGACCCGCTCTGCGCCGACCAGAACCTGCCGGTCGTGCTGGAGGCGATGCGGCAGGAGCGGAACGCCGCCGCCGTCATCGGCCACGACGTCGAGGACTTCCTCGAGCTCGACCAGCGCGTCTGGGCTGCACACGCCCAGGGCGCGGCCGGCGAGGCGGTGCTGCTGCGCGGCGATCCGCCCGAACTGCCGCGGCTACTTGCCGAGCAGGCCGACCGGTTCCTGCGCCGCCACCGTCACCTGCACCCCAACGTCGACGTCCATCCTGGCGGCAGCGCCGACCTGATCCTCGTCTTCCTGCCGGCCGTTCTGCTGCTTGGCCGGCGGCAAGAGAACACCCGGCGCTGGCACACCCGCTTCGATGCCCTCGACGTCCTGACCTCAGCGGCGATCGTGCTGCGGCCCGGCGGCTACCTCGTCGCCATCACCAACGGCGACGAACTCGATGGCAGCTCCCGCGACCTCGGCAGCGAGACCGTCTCGCTCTGCGAGGAACTCGGGCTCCGCTACTGGCAGCACATCGTCGGGCTGCTCGTCCCGATCGACGGCGGTCAGCTGAAAGCGCCCCGCCGCAGCCGCAGCCGCCGCAGCGTCGAGCCGACGCTGCCGCAGATCGTGCACCAGAACGTGCACGTCTTCCGCAAGCCGGGAGCAGCCGAAGGGCGAGCGGACAGCCAGACCATCGACACGAGGTGGGCGGCATGACCGCCCACCTCACCACTGAAGCGGACAAGCTTGCCCGCGAGGCGGGCCGCTACCTCGACGTCGTCGACATGTTCGCGGCGCTCGCGTCCGACCCGCACGCAGGTGCGCGCGCCCGCGCCGCACGCAAACGTCACCTCGAAGCGCGCTCGCTGCAGACCGCGCGGAAGGGGGCACGTCGGTGGACACGGTAGAAGCCCTGTCGGTCTGGCCGATCGCCCAGCAACTCGCACGCGAGCAACGACGCCACCGCTACCCACCCGAATCGAACGCGCACCCGGGCAAGATGCTGCCCGCACTCGCCCGCGAAGCAATCAGCCGCTACACGCGGCCGGGCGAGCTGGTGCTCGACCCGATGTGCGGCATCGGCACCACCCTGGTCGAGGCCGCCCACCTCGACCGGCAAGCAATCGGCCTCGAACTCGAGCCGCGCTGGGCACAGCTCGCCGCCGCCAACATCCGCCACGCCGAAGCACAAGGCGCAAGCGGGAGTGCGATCGCGCTACAAGGCGACGCGCGCCGGCTCGGCCGCAGCTTGCTCCACCAGTACCGCGACCGCTGCACGCTGATCCTCACCTCGCCGCCATACGGCCCCTCGACACACGGCCATGTGCGCAAGCACGAAGACCGAGTCGAGAAGCTCAACGACCGCTACTCCAGCAACCCGGACAACCTCGCCCACCTGCCCACACGCAGCGGACCGCGCACGCGACGGCCCGCGTTCGACACCGTGCTCGGCGAGATCCTCACCGGCTGCGCACGCATGCTCGAGCCCGAACGCGGGCGGCTCGTGCTCACCGTGCGCCCCTACCGCGAGCACGGTGCGCTCGTCGATCTGCCCGGCCGGCTGATCCGCCTCGCCGCACGAAGCGGTCTCACGTTCTGCTCGCGCGAGGTCGCGCTCCTCTGCGGCCTCCGCGACAGCGAGCTCGCGCTGCGGGCGAGCTTCTTCCAGCTCTACCACCAGCGCGCCGGAACGATCGAACGCATGCTCCTGATCGGCCACGAAGACGTGCTCGTCTTCCGACGCAACAAGCAGCGGAAGACGAACGCGTGAGCGGGCAGCTGACGATCGCGTGCACGCTGCAGGTCCCCGAGGAGCTCGTGCGCGCGCTCGCCGAGCAGGTCGCCGCCCACCTCGCGGCGACCATGCCGTCGCCGCGGCCGGTCTCTCCCTGGCTCGACCTCGAAGGCGCGTGCGAGTACCTGTGCTTCACGCGCGACCAGCTGTACAAGCTGACCGCCGCCAAGGCGATCCCGTTCCGCAAGAAGCGCGGCGGACAGGGCCTCCTCTTCCACCGGGACGAGCTCGACCGCTGGCTGCAGGCAGCCTATGAGCCGACTGGCTGTGCCGACGAGGTGGAGCTATGGTCGTCCACCGAACAGTGACCCGTAAATGCCCCGGCGGCGCGCTAACGCCCCGGGGCCGGCAACGGAGGTAAACGCTCCGATGCAATCCAAGGCTAACCCGCGGCCGCCGCGGCGGCGACCGGTCGCCCGCCACCCCGGCATCTACTACCGCCCCCGCCGTGGCGGCCGCGTCGGCCCGCCCTACGAGATCAGCTACCTCGACTCGACCGGCAAGCGCCGCTGGGCGGTCGTGCACGGCACCCTCGACGAAGCCGAAGCGAAACGCTCCGAGCTTCGCCTGCGGCGGCGCCGCGGCGAGCGCCTGCGGCCAACCCGGCAGACCTTCGCCGACTACGCGAACGCGTGGCTTGAGCGGCAGACCTGCCGCGAGCGCACGCGCGAGAAGTACAGCTGGGCGCTACGCCACCACCTGTTCCCGTACTTCGGACGCAAGCGGCTCGACCAGATCACCGTCGACGACGTCGCCGCCTTCATCGCCGCCATGCAACGCAAAGGCGCGCGCGGCACCACCATCCTCAGCGCGCTGCAGCCGCTCTCCATGATCCTGGGGCACGCGGCCCGCCGCGGTCAGATCGCGGTCAACCCGTGCAGCCAGCTCGAACGCGGCGAACGACCGAAGCTCGATGACCAGCGGCCGAAGCGGATCCTCTCACTCGACGAGATGGAGCGCCTGATCGCCAGCGCCGACGGCGAGCAGTACCGCTGCCTGCTCGAACTGCTCGTCACGAGCGGCGTTCGGATCGGGGAGGCGCTCGGGCTCGCCGTCTGCGACCTCGACCAACGGCACTCGCTGATCCGGGTCGAGTACCAGCTCGATCGCGACGGCAACCGCACCCAACTAAAGACGCCGGAGTCGCGACGAGCGATCGACATCCCACCCGAGCTGATGCGACGACTGGTCGCGCTTGTCGCCGAGCGCGGCGCCCTTGGGGATCCATCCGCTCTCGTGTTCGCGAGTCGCAACGGCACCGGTCTCGTGCGCAAGGTGGCGCGCGAGGCGCTCAAGCGCGCAGCGACAGCGGCGCGGCTGGCGCCGCCGCAGCCGACCCTGCACGACCTGCGCCACAGCCACGCCAGCATGCTGATCGCCCTCGATGTTCCCGTCGTCGACGTGCAGCGGCGGCTCGGCCACCGCAAGCCCGACACCACCCTGCGCGTGTACGCACACCAGTGGAAGGAACGCGACGCCCGCCGCAGCCAGATCGGCGAGCAACTCGGCCAGCTCTTCCGCCGCCACCGCGAACTGCAGCAGCCAGCCGTGACGCGGCTCGCGCTGCCGCCGGCACCGAGCGATGCCTGACCAGTACGGCTTCAACCATCTCGGCGATGTGGTGCGCTGCATCGACTGCCCTCGCGGCGGCCCCCTGTGGCAATGGCCTGAGCACAAGCGCGCCCGCCACGGCCGCAAGCACGGCCACGCACCCAAAGCAGTCAGCACCGATCTTCGGCGGCAGCGGTCACTCCTCACCGCGCTGCCGACCAGAAGCAACGAGGAGAAGGAGGCCACCATGGCAACCGCAAAGAAGGGCGAGTCGGCCAAGCAGGTCGCGATCGACGTCCTGCGCACCGCCGGTCAGCCGCTGCAGGCGAGCGAGATCGCCAAGCGCGTACTCGCCTCCGGCCGCTGCGCCGGATTGAAAGGCAAGACGCCCGAGGCGACGATCAGCGCCATGCTCGCCGTCGGCTCCAAGCCCGGCGGCCCGTTCAGCCGCGTCGACAAAGGCACCTACACCCTCGCCGACAACACTGGCACGCGCAAGCCCGCCACGGCGAAGTCGAAGCCGACCGCGAAGCGATCACCGGCGAAGCGCACGACCGCGAAGCGCGCGCGCTAACAGCGTCGCGTCATCTCAAGCGGGAGCCGCAGCCGCGGCTCTCGCTCGTTCAGCTCGTCATGCGCTCCGACTCAGTGCTCGAGTCGTCGAACTCGCGCGTCGCACACGACGGACAGAAGAACGCAAGTGATGGCTGCTCATGCTCATCAGGAAGATCGTCGCGGTAGCCGCGCCACCCTGGAGCCTCGCCGTCGTCGCTGCGGCCACATTCAGCACAGAGGAGCATCGAGTCATTCTCGCTCGGCTCGACCGCGAAAGCAGCTGACCGTTGTGGACGCGCCTCGAACGGCCACCCGCCGCTGAAGCCAGGTGTCGAGGTCGCGTGTCAACTGGACGACGAGACGCAGCTCCCGCTCACCAAGAACCGGTGCAACGTCGCGGACGATTCCGGCGCGAGCGCCGATCGTGATCCGCTCGCCGACGTCGAGCGGTTGCTCGCGGCTGAAGTGGCCGGTGGCGATCACTTCGTCGCCGCGTCGGAGCTCGTACCGGTAGTCAGGCATCGCCGCGTCGCCCCTCCTCGGCCGCCACGTTACGCATCCGAACGGATCTCCTTCGTCGTTAGCCCGGCGCGCTCAACGGTGGCCAGCAGGCGGCGGCGGACGACCAGCCGGTCGGCGCCGCGGAGCCGGCAGAGCAATGTCATTACGCCCTCGGCCTCCCGAAGCGGCAGTCCGGCTTCGAGCACGAAGCGTGCGTGCCAGCGGGCGGCGGCGGCCTGGAAGCGCTCGTCTTCTCGGTCGGCCAGCTCGAACAGGAGCAGCAACGCGTCCGCGTACATCACGAACGCATGTTCGCACGACCCCTCGCGGTGCTTCCTGCCGCGCGTAGTCTTCGACGCGCCTTACCGGCTTTAGCCGGCTTTACTCACTTTGGCTAAAACGCCGCCTTTGCCGGCTTTAGCACGCTTTAGTCGATTCTGATAAATCCGGTAAAGTAAGTCGTATCGACCCGCGCACCAACCCCTACACCCCGAACGCGGGCGCACCGCCGCCGGCCCTCGTCGGCCGCGACGCCGAGCTGGAGGGGTTCGAGATCCTGCTCGAGCGGCTCCGCCGCGGCTACCCGGAGCAGTCGATGCTGATCACCGGTCTGCGCGGCGTCGGCAAGACCGTGCTATTGGGAGCGTTCGAGAGTCGCGCCCGTGCGAGCGGCTGGGTCACCGTCACCGCCGAGATCACCAAGAACGAGGAGTTCGGCGCGCGCATGGGCAGCATGGTCAGACGCGCGCTGTTCCAGGTCGGCCCGAAGAGCAGCTGGACCGACAAGCTCCGCCACGCCGCCGCCGCGCTCAAGTCGTTCTCGATCAGCGTCGCCCCGGACGGCTCGGTCACCGCCGGGATCGACATCGAACCGGTCGAGGGCACCGCCGACAGCGGCAACCTGTCTGACGACCTCACCGACCTGCTCGTCGCCCTCGGCGAAGCCGCCCAGGAGCGCGAGACCGGGATCGCCTTCCTCGTCGACGAGGTCCAGTTCCTGCGTGCGGCCGAGTTCGAGGCGCTGATCGCCGGCCTGCACCGCACCGTGCAACGGCAGCTGCCGATCACGCTCGTCGGTGCCGGCCTCCCCCAGCTTCCCCGCCTCGCCGGCGAAGCAAAGTCGTACGCGGAGCGGCTGTTCAAGTTCCCGCGTATCGGCGAGCTCACGGCGCCGCAGGCGGAGGCTGCCCTCGCGGAGCCCGCCGCCGAACAAGACGTCACCTACGAGCCGGGCGCGATCGACGTGATCGTCGACTACACCGAGGGCTACCCCTACTTCCTCCAGGAATACGGAAAGATCGTCTGGGACCTCGCCCCCGAAGACGAACCGATCAGCGAGCCCGTCGCTCGCGAAGCGCAACGGGCGGTCGAAGCGAAACTCGACGAGTCGTTCTTCCGCGTTCGCGCCGAACGCGTCACCGAACTCGAGCTCCAGTATCTGCGCGCGATGGCCGAACTCGGCTCGGGCGAACAGGCGGCCGGTGATGTTGCCGCCGTCCTCGGCCGCACCAGCGACCAACTCGGCCCCACCCGAGCCCGCCTCATCGACAAAGGCCTCATCTACACCACCAGCCACGGCCATGGCGACTTCACCGTCCCCCAATTCGACCGCTACATGCGCCGCAACCACGACCTCGCACCACCAGCGCGACGGCGGTAACACCCACCACGGCACGAGCGGGCCGGCGTTTGTCCGCCGTCGTAGCGTGATGGCACCATGGCCGACTCGATGCTGTACGTCTACCTCGACCAAAAGGACTGGATCGCGCTCCTCAAGGCGGACGTTGGGAAGCCTGAGCGGCCGGCGCACGCTGACGCCCTGACGCTGCTGCGCGCCGCTGTCGAGGCCCGAATAGTCGGTCTCCCGCTGTCGCACGTTCACTACCAGGAGACCTCGCACAGAAAGCCGTTCGCCAAGCGAGTCGAACTCGCAAAGCTCATGGCCGAGCTATCGAGGTTCCACTCGATCGCACCGTTCTACAAGCTCTCGAAGCAGGAAATGCGGTACCTCATAGCCACCCGCTTCGAGGCGCGAATCGCCACGCCGGATCCACCGGCCGCCTTTGGACGGGGCGGTGACCACGCCTTCGGCTACCCGACAATCGACGAGGGGCTCGAAGCTCTGAAGGTCAAGTTCAGGCCATTCGCCAGCGGCGTCGACGAGGCAGTCGACAGCATGCGCGATGTCCTCGAGCTTGGACTTCTGACCGGCCACCCCGATCACGACGTTGGCCCCGCGCCCGCCGACCGACTGCGGAAACTCGAAGCCGACGAGGCTGAGCGCCGCGAAGAGCGACGGCAGGTGCGACTACAAGGCGGCGGCACCAAAGGTGACCTCT
>Ga0070741_10012330_pt1 | contig 15484 bp, 12 predicted proteins | sample Coa_R1_4_FD_66440 | JGI IMG/M metagenome (GOLD analysis project Ga0070741, IMG submission 66440) | Surface soil microbial communities from Centralia Pennsylvania, which are recovering from an underground coalmine fire - Coalmine... | ecosystem: Environmental > Terrestrial > Soil > Unclassified ... | reverse complement strand
GTCCGTCGGCTGTAGGCCGGCGAGCTGAATCGCCCGCTTCATGGCATATCCGGCCTGCTCGCCGTTCGGGTCTGGCGCCACGATGTGGTAGCCGTCCGACGTGATCGACGCACCCATCACCCGCCCCAGGATTTTCGCTCCACGAGCCTTGGCGTGCTCCTCGGTCTCTATGACCATCAGCGCGCCGGCCTCGCCGAACACGAAGCCGTTGCGGTCCTTGTCGAACGGGCGGCACGCGCCCGCCGGATCGTCGTTCGTCGTCGACAACACGATGCGCATCGATGCGAACCCGGCGATCGGCACCGCCTCGATCTTGGACTCGACGCCGCCGCAGATCGCGATGTCGGCCTCGCCCAGCACGATGTTGCGCCACGCATGCGCGATGCCCTCGGCCCCGGACGCGCAGGCCGACACCGGGGTGAGGACGCCGGCCCTGGCATTGCGCTCCAGCCCCACGGTCGCCGCCGCGGCGTTGGGCATGTACTTCTGTACCGCCAACGGCGACACCGCCTTCATGCCCCGCGCACGCATGGCGTCGTAGGCGAAGACCAACTCCTCGGCCGACCCCATGCCGGTGCCGATCGACACCATCAACCGACGCGGATCAACCTCTGGCGACCCAGCGTTCTGCCACACCCGCCGACTCAGCACCGTCGACATCTTCTGCAGGTACGACAGCCGACGCAGTTCGACTTTCGTCAACTCGTGGTCGAAATCCTCCAGAAGGTGCCCGCCGATTCGCACCGGCAGGTCGTACTGCTCGACGAACGGATCCTCGAGCTTGCGGATGCCGCTTTGGCCGTCGAGCAGTTTCTTCCAGGTGCTGTCGGCGTCGGTTGCCAAAGCGGTCGTCATCGCAACAGCGGTGACGACCACGTTGGGGAATCCGTTCCCCGTAGACAGCCGTGTCATCTTTACTCCGACAATTCCTTTCGAGGAAAGGTTCTCAGTATTTACCGAATGCGATCGCTACGTTGTGGCCGCCGAATCCGAACGAGTTGTTGATCGCGTACTGGTAATCGCCGTAACGGGGTTCGCCCGCAACGACATCCAGGTTGATCTCGGGATCGGGGGTCTCGTAGTTCAGCGTCGGCGGAATGACTCCGTCGCGCAGCGAGAGCACCGTCAGCACCGACTCGAGAGCACCGACCGCTCCGATGGAGTGGCCGAGCGCGGACTTCGGCGCGTACACGGCAGCGTGCTCACACCCTGCAACGCGAATTGCGTTGGCCTCCGCGGTATCACCGATCGGAGTGGCCGTCGCGTGCGCGTTGATGTGGGAAATGTCCTTGGGGGACAGGCCGGCCTGCTCCATTGCGCGAATCATGGCCTTCCCGGCGCGTTCGCCGTCTGGCGCAGGCGCCACCATGTGGTACGCGTCCGACGTGATGCCGGCACCCAGAAGCCGCGCCAACGGTTTTGCGCCGCGCGCCTTCGCATGCTCCTCGGTTTCGATGACCATCAGCGCGCCGGCCTCGCCGAACACGAACCCGTCGCGGTTCTTGTCGAACGGCCGAGATGCGCCTTCCGGATCGTCGTTGCGGGTCGACATCGCTCGCATCATCGAGAACGCCGCGATCGGCAGCGCCTCGATCATGCCCTCGACGCCGCCGCAGACGGCGATGTCAGCGTCGCCCATGACAATCTGGCGCCACGCGTGGGCGATGCCTTCCGAGCCGGACGAACATGCCGAAACCGGGGTGATGACGCCCGCCCGTGCGCCGAGCTGTAGCCCGACCACGGCGGCCGCGCCGTTCGGCATGATCATCTGAACGGCCAGCGGCGACACCTTGCGGGGGCCGCCCTCGTTCATCGCGTCATAGGTTTCGACGATCTTCTCGCCGCCGCCGAGACCCGTGCCGATCACGACGGCGAACCGGTCCGGATCGACCTCGGGCGTGCCCGCGGCCTCCCAGATCCGGCCGCCGAGAAGCTTGGCCATCCGCTGCACGTACGACATGCGCCGCAGGTCAAGCCGGCCCATGTGGTCGTCGACCGCCTCTTTGAGATGCCCACCGATCTTGGCGGGCAGATCCCATTTCTCGACAAACTCGTCCTCGAGGACGCGGATGCCGCTCTCACCGGCCAACAAACCCTTCCACGTGCCGTCGATGTCCGGCGCGATCGATGTCGTCGCCTCGACGGCGGTGACCACAACGCTGGGGAAACCGCCATTAGCAGTGGAGGGTTTGGTCATGCGCGGTCGGCTTCGATCTTCGCGCGGATAGCCTCGGCGGCCTCCGGGTTCTCTTCCTCGAGCTTCTGGATGTAGGCGACGACGTCACCGACGGTGCGCAGCCCGGCGAGGTCCTCGTCCGGAATCTTCACGCCGTACTTGTCCTCGGTCTGCACGGCGATCTCGACCATCGACAGCGAGTCGATGTCCAGGTCGTCGACGAACGACTTCTCGGGGGTGACCTCCGACGGCTCGATACCGGTCACCTCTTCGATGATCTCGGCGATACCGGCGATGATTTCTTCCTGCGAGGTGGTCACTTGGGCTCCTTCTATTTGTTGGGTGGTGCTACTTAAGTACTGCTCTTCGGTGTTAAAGCTCGGTAAGTCCATCCAGGTCTGCGGGGGTCTTCACGGCGTGGGTGCCGATTCCCCGAAGTTCGCGTTTCGCGATTCCCGTGAGCGTTCCCGCGGGCGGGAACTCCACGATCGCTGTGGCATCGGCCTTTTCGAAGCGCTGACGCAGGCCTTGCGTGCACAGGTCCCAGCGCACCGGCCGGGTCAACTGCGCCACCAGCTTCGTCATTGCGTCTGCAGCCGAGGCTACCGGCTGGCCGTCGGCGTTGGACAGTACGACCGCGGTCGGCTCGGACGTCGAGACGTTCGCGGCCGCGGCAGCGTAGGCCTCCTGGGCCGACGCCATGAAGTGGGTGTGGAAGGCGCCGGCGGTGGCCAGCTGGCGAACCCGCGCCTTGGCAGGCGGGTTCTCGGCCAGCTTCGCGAGCGCTTCGACGCGGCCCGCGGCGACAATCTGACCCGCGGCGTTGCGGTTGGCCGGCACGAGCTCGAGATCCTCGAGGAAGGCCAGCACCTCGGCCTCGTCGCCGCCGAGTACCGCCGACATTCCGGTGGGCTCCAGCGCGCACGCCTTCGCCATCTCCTTACCGCGGATGGCGGCCAGCGCGACGGCGTCGTCGGCGGAGAAGATCCCGGCGATCGCATACGCGGCGATCTCGCCGACCGAGTGGCCCGCGGTGGCGGTGTCGGCGTCGGCGAGCAGGCCGCGGCGGGTGTACTCCTGGTGAGCAAGCAGGGTCGCGGCGACCACAAGCGGCTGGGTCACGGCGGTATCGGTGATTTCTTCCGCGGACGCGGTGGTGCCGAGGCGGACCAGATCCAGGCCGCTGACGTCGGACCATGTTGCGAGCTGATCCGACGCTCCGGCCAGCTCCAGCCATGGGCTGAGCATTCCGGGCGTCTGCGATCCCTGTCCAGGAGCGAGCAGCGCAACGAGAGATTTGACGGGCACGAATTAAGAAAACACTGTGAGAACGATTTTATGGGGTGTATGAGATTATGAACCTCGTCTTATGTTTTTGTAGGGACCCCACAAATCAGCATGTGATGCGACTCCATCGCAACAAAATTGCAATGCTCAGCCCGCGCGATGCACGCCGCGCTGCGGTGTGAGCTGCGCGACAGACGGATAAGTCGAGGTCGGATTCGTCGCCTGAGAAGACAGTCGGCCGACGGTCGCGGCGACCCGCAGCACATACGCGTCGCGCGGTGTCGTGGGATCGCGACCGGTGAAGTCGGTGATCCGCTTTAGTCGGTACCGGACAGTATTTGGATGAACGAACAATTTGCGCGCGCAGGCCTCGATCGCGCCACCCGAGTCCAGATACGCATCCAGGGTTTCCGTCAGCGCCGGTCCGGCGTCAGCTAACGGTCGCATTACCTCCGCGTCGAGCACCGCGATGGCGGACGCGTCGCCCAGCAACGCCCGCTCCGGAAGAAGTTCGCGCGCCTGGACCGGCCGTGGCGCGCTGCTCCAGCCGGCGACCGCGTTCATCCCGGCGATCGCCTCGGTGGCGCTGGTGTGCGCGGCGGTGAAGGTGGGCGCCGTGGGGCCGATCACCACCGGACCGTCGGCGAAGACCTCGATCAGGTCGCCCAGGAACTTGTCGGTTGGGGCCAACGCGCCGGCCACGATCGCAATCAGCCATGTGCCGTGCACGTCTGACAGCGCCGAGCGGCCGTGCCCGCCGGCGATCTCCCGAACGTCGTCGCTGGCGAGGTCGACCCGCTCCGGCCGGGGTAGCCCGACGACCACGGTGGCGGGGGCAGTGGTGTCCCAGTTCAGTGCGGCCGCCCGGGACTGCAGCTCGGGACCCGTGTCGCCGCGTACCACGGCGTCGACGAGGTTGGCCTCCATGCGGCTGTCCCAGGCGCCGCGGGCTTCGGCGGCATCCGCATAGGCCGACGCGGCCGTGAACGCGAGATCGCGGCTGTAGCGCAGGATTCCGGTCGTCAGCGCCGTCGCCTGCTCCTCGTCGCGAGCCAGCATCGGCACGGCTTCTTCGAAGAACTCCATTGTCACGCGGACCATGTCGACGGTCTGTCGCAGCGCGATGCGGCGCGTCAGCTCCTGAGGCACAACCGCGAAGGCCTCCATGGTGTAGCTCACGTTGCTGTGCGGGTTGCTCATCCATTCGACGAAGTTCACGACCGCGGTCTGCACGACCAGATGCACGCTCGCGCGCTGGGATGCTTCTAGCTCGGCGAAGAACGGCAGCCTGTCCTGCATCGCGGCCACCGCCTGCGTGGCGAACCGGCCGGAGTACTGCTTGAGCTTGCGCAGAAGCGACTCGGGGACGCCTTCGAGAAGTTCGAGGGTCGAGCGCGGAGCCGCGGAGCCGGCGACATTCGGGCGCGGAGCCGCGGAGCCGGCGACATTCGGGCGCGGAGCCGCGGAGCCGGCGACATTCGGGCGCGGAGCCGCGGAGCCGGCGACATTCGAGCGCGGCGGGTTGTGGGCCACCCCTAAAAGCTACGCTAGTTTTCTAGCGATTTCTTCCAACTCACGCGACACCGGGATCGGAGGTTTGCGCCGGTGCCGCCAGCACGTCGTCGATCTTGTAGCGCTTCGCGGCCTCGACCGCCACCGATTTGTCGATCTCGCCGTCGCGTGCCAGACCTTCCAGCACCGCGACCGTGACCGACTCCGCGTCGGTGTTGAAATAGCGGCGCGCTGCCGGTCGCGTGTCGGAGAACCCGAACCCGTCAGTGCCCAGCGTGATGTAGGTGCCGGGCACCCACGGCCGAATCTGCTCGGGCACGGCGCGCATCCAATCCGACACGGCGACAACGGGACCGCGCGCGTCCGCGAGTGCTTGCGTCACGAACGGCACCCGCTGCGAGTGACCCGGGTGACGAAGCGTCTCCTTCTCTATCTGCACGCCATCCCGATTCAGCTCACCCCAGCTAGTCGCCGACCACACGTCGGCGGCGACGTCCCAGTCGGCGGCGAGAAGGTCGGCCGCGCGCAGCGCTTCGGGCATGGCGACGCCGGACGCGAGGATCTGCGCCGAGTACTTTCGCGGCTCGGCCGCGGGACGGTAGCGGTAGAGCCCGCGTAACAGGCCTTCGACGTCGACGTCGACGTCCTCGGGCTCGGCGGGTTGCACGTACGGCTCGTTGTAGATCGTGATGTAGAAGTAGACGTTCTCAGGGTCTTCGCCGAACATCCGGGCCAGCCCGCTTTCGACGATGTAGGCGATCTCGTAGGCGAACGCCGGATCGTAAGCCACCACAGCAGGATTCGTGGCGGCGAGCAGAAGCGAATGCCCGTCGGCGTGCTGCAATCCCTCGCCGGTCAATGTGGTGCGGCCCGCGGTGGCGCCGAGCACGAATCCGCGAGCCATCTGGTCGGCGGCTGCCCAGAATCCGTCGCCCGTGCGCTGGAAGCCGAACATCGAATAGAAGATGTAGACGGGAATCATCGGCTCGTTGTGCGTCGAGTACGACGTGCCCACCGCGGTGAAGCTGGCCGTCGAACCCGCTTCGTTGATGCCCTCGTGCAGAATCTGGCCGACGTCACTTTCCTTGTACGCCAACATCATATCGGCGTCCACCGACGTGTACAGCTGCCCGTACCGGTTGTAGATCTTCAGCGACGGGAACCAGGAATCCATGCCGAACGTCCGCGCCTCGTCGGGAATGATGGGGACGATCCGGGGACCAATTTCCTTGTCACGCAAGATTTCTTTGAAGACGCGGACGGTCGCCATCGTGGTCGCGACCTCTTGGTTACCCGAGCCTTTCTTGATCGACTTGTACGTGTCGCGCGGCGGCAACGCCAGCACCTTGGATTTGGTGCGGCGTTCGGGCACGAATCCTCCGAGGGCGCGCCGCCGGTCGAGCATGTAACGGATTTCCGGCGCGTCGGGACCCGGGTGGTAATACGGCGGCAGGTAGGGGTTCTCCTCGAGCTGCTCGTCGGAAACCGGGATCCGTTGCGCGTCACGGAAGTACTTGAGATCTTCCAGCGCAAGCTTTTTCATCTGATGCGTGGCGTTGCGGCCCTGGAAGTGCTTGCCCAGCGAATAGCCCTTGATGGTCTTGGCGAGGATCACCGTGGGCTGGCCCTTGTGTTCCATCGCCGCGCGGTAGGCCGCGTACACCTTGCGGTAGTCGTGCCCGCCGCGCTTGAGGCTCCAGATCTGGTCGTCGGACATGTCTTTCACCAATTCCTTGGTGCGCGGGTCGCGACCGAAGAAGTGCTCGCGCACGTAGGCCCCGTCGTTGGCCTTGTACGTCTGGTAGTCGCCGTCGGGGGTGGTGTTCATCAAGTTCACCAGCGCGCCGTCGCGGTCGGCGTGCAGCAGCGCGTCCCATTCGCGGGCCCACACCACCTTGATGACGTTCCAGCCCGCGCCGCGGAAGAACGACTCGAGTTCCTGGATGATCTTGCCGTTGCCGCGTACCGGTCCGTCGAGGCGCTGCAGGTTGCAGTTGATGACGAACGTGAGGTTGTCCAGCCCCTCCAACGCTGCGACATGCGCTGCGCCGCGGCTCTCCGGCTCGTCCATCTCGCCGTCACCGAGAAACGCCCAAACATGTTGGTCGGAAGTGTCTTTGAGGCCGCGGTCGTGCAGATAGTGGTTGAAGCGGGCCTGGAAGATCGCGTTGAGCGGCCCGAGACCCATTGACACCGTGGGGAATTCCCAGAAGTCGGGCATCAGCCGCGGATGCGGGTACGACGGCAGCCCGCCGCCGGGATGGCTGTGCTCTTGGCGGAAGCCGTCGAGTTGGTCGGCGGTCAGCCGACTTTCCAGGAACGCGCGGGCGTAGATGCCGGGTGAGGCGTGGCCCTGGATGAACACCTGGTCGCCACCTCCGGGATGGCTCTTGCCGCGGAAGAAGTGGTTGAACCCGACTTCGTACAGCGCGGCCGACGATGCGTAGGTGGAGATGTGGCCGCCGACGCCGACGCCGGGGCGCTGCGCGCGGTGCACCATGATCGCGGCATTCCAGCGGATCCAGCGGCGGTAGCGGCGTTCGACCTCTTCGTCGCCGGGGAACCAGGGCTCGAGTTCGGTGGGGATGGTGTTGACGTAGTCGGTGGAGGTCAGCGCCGGAATCGCGACGCGCTTCTCGCGGGCGCGTTCGAGAAGCCGCAGCATCACGTAGCGGGCGCGTGCCTGGCCCGACCGGGCGAGCACGTCGTCGAAAGATTCCAGCCACTCGGAGGTTTCCTCCGGGTCGATGTCCGGCAGATACGAGGCGACACCTTCGCGGATCACCCGCACGCGGTCCGATTCATTTGGACTCATTGCGTTTTGGGCCAGATCGCGGCGCGCGAACTCGGTGGTCAACTTCCGCTCCTCATTAGGCGAAACACGATGCACTCCTATCGTGCCCCACGTGCGGCGATGGGCGGTAACGTCATCGCCTGTGCTGGCGGTCGGCGCGGTGCGGCAATGGTTGATCGCCGCCCCGCGGGGGTGGCGGATCGCCGCGCGGGCGGCGGGGTTGACCGCATCCGCGCTGATCGTCGTCGTGGGATGCACGACGGTGACCCGCGGCTCGCCGATCGCGGACACCGGCGACGCCCGGCACTATCGGAGCTCGGCAGCAGCGTCGTCGTCGCAATCCGCCGCCTCGTCGAGTGCGTTGGAATCGACGCTGCGGGAGTCGATGACCGCGGAGGCGGTGGCTAACGCATGCGAACTGCTCAGCTCGACGAGTGTGGACGCGGTGACCGCGATCAACGCGTACGTGAGCGCCGTGAGCGCGCAGAACGATGCCAATGCGGCGGCCAAAGCGCAGACGGCCGTCGACGCGCTGAACCACGGTGCCGATGTGGTGGACGGCAGCCTGCACACAGCCCTGCTGCCGCAGATGACCGAGGCGTTTCAGGCCTGGGTGGATGCCGCGCATGGGGTGTCGAAGGCGATCGCGGAGCGCTACGGCCAGCCGGAATTCAATGCTGAGGTCGACAAGTTCAACCAGGCCAACGACAACGCGCTGAACACGTGCGGGGGATCGCACTGATGAACCCGCCCGTCGATGCTTCGGCAGAACGCCGTAGCGTGCGACGATAAGGCAGATAGAGCGGCTTCACAGACGAGGAGGTGCCGACGGTGGTCGCGGCGGGTGACGCCCCGAACTACGCCCGCAGACTGGGCATCCAGAAGGATCAGGTCGTTCAGGAGTTGGGGTGGGACGAGGACACCGACGACGACATCCGCGCCGACATCGAGGAGGCTTGCGGTTCAGACCTGCTCGACGAGGACGCGGACGAGGTCATCGACGTCGTGCTGCTGTGGTGGCGTGACGGCGACGGTGATCTGGTCGACAGGCTGATGGATGCGATCACCCCGTTGGCCGACGACGGTGTCATCTGGGTGCTGACGCCCAAGACCGGCAAACCGGGTCACGTGCTGCCGGCCGAGATCTCCGAGTCGGCGCCGACGGCCGGGCTGATGCAGACGTCGTCGGCCAATCTGGGCGACTGGAGTGCGAGCCGGTTGGTGCAGCCGAAATCCCGTGCAGGTAGGCGCTAGTGCTCGAAGTCGGTTCTGCAGCACCGGATTTCACGCTGCGCGACCAGAATCAGCAGCCCGTTTCGCTCAGCGACTTCCGCGACCGCAAGAGTGTGCTGCTGGTGTTCTTTCCGCTGGCGTTCACGGGAGTGTGCCAGGGCGAGCTCGACGAGATTCGCGATCATCTGCCCGAGTACGAGAACGACGACATCCAAACGTTGGCGATCTCGGTTGGTCCGCCGCCGACGCACAAGATCTGGGCGACCGAAAGTGGTTTCACGTTCCCGGTGCTGTCGGACTTCTGGCCGCACGGCGCGGTCGCGCAGGCGTACGGAGTGTTCAACGAAGACGCCGGCTTCCCGAATCGGGGGACGTTCGTCATCGACAAGTCGGGGGTCATCCGGTTCGCGGAGATGAAACAGCCGGGCGAGGCTCGGGACCAGACGGTCTGGAAATCGGCCCTCGCCGCCCTCGCCTAGTTTTCGCGAGCGTGCGTGTTTGCACACGACACGCCGGCCAAATCTGTACAAGAGTGCACGCTCGTGCCCGGCCGAGCGTGCGCGAATTTCCATGCCCGACGAGTCAGCCGGTAGCCTTCCCCGACACGGGCGCGTAGCTCAGTGGTAGAGCTCTGGTTTTACACACCAGCGGTCGGCGGTTCGATACCGTCCGCGCCCACCAATAGCGGTTCGCCCGGTGGAGCTGGCTCCGGGTTCCGCACGCTCTTGGCGAAGAAAACGATGCCGAGCAGCTCGAGGCCGCCCAGGACGAGCACCGGCCACAATGCGCCTGCGAGTACGGCGAGAAGTCCGCGTGCGATGGGTTGTGACGGACGAAGCTCGTGGAGCGCCTCGGCGAACGCCAACGCACAGATCGACACAATTGCCCACCCGTACAGATACGCGTCCAACCACATTTCGATCATCGCCCCCTTGTGGTGGTAGCCCGCCCAAAGCCCAAGGTCCGCCGCGACGCTGAGTGTTGCTAGTCGAATCGCTAAGAAAATCCCAAAAAGCGATCAGATCGTGCCAGGGCCTTAATCACTGATATTCGGTGCTGCCCTCGACGGGATGCGTCGTGCTGATCAATTTGGCGAAGCAGTGGTCTGAGTCCCGGTGTTGGTCGCGGCACCATCCCAATGCAACGTGGTAGTCGGGTGAATACTGGCCGGCCACCGTGACCCAATAACCATGCTGGGTGTCAAACGTCGACCAGTCAGGCGACCAGAGCAGCAGAACGCCGGGGTCGTTACCCCACTTCTGCCGAAGCCCGAGATGCTCGTTCAGGATCGCGACGTAATCCCAGACAATGCCTTCCGCGTGCAGGCCGTCGTATTTGGAACTCACTTGGGGAACCCACTCGTCGGTAAGGTATTTCGCCGCCAATTCGCGATCACTAGCCGCAATTGACTGCAGCCGGCTCAGTGCAGCCTGCTCGGGATCCGGGGTCGGAGGCGTCGACGAACGCGTTGTCGTCGTGGGAGCCGAGCCCGTCGTCGACGAGCCTTCTAACGTGCCCAATGAAATATCAACGCCCGCACGAGCTTCCGCTTCGATGTACGTCGTCGGGCTTTGGCGTCCGACTTGCACTCGGTAGAAGCTCGCTCCCGCCGGCACGTCGTCGACCCTGAAGCGCAAATTGCATACGCCCGGCTGCCCGTAGCTGCTGTTGACGGCGCCCTTCGCCAAAATCTTGCCCGTCTCGTCGGCCACCGTCACCGGCGCACCGGGAGCAAGATCGTCGAAACCTCGCCCGCCGGCGCAGCTGTATCCGGTCGGCAACCCGGACATCGTGATGCCGTCGCCCTTCAAATGCACTGTCCCGCTGAGGGCGAACGCTGTAGCCTGCGCCGGCCTGTGAAGGATCCTGACAGCGAAGTACGCGCCGATGCACACCGCGAGCAATGCGGCCACCGCGACGAGGATCCATCTCCATGGCCGGCCCTTCGTCGCCGAGACGGCAGTGGCCGGCGGAGGCGGCGCTGTCGAAGTCGGTGGCGCGAAGTGCGAATTCTTAAGTGCCCGGGCGAATTCGACGCATGACGCGAATCGGTGGCTCGGGTCCTTGGCCAACGCTCTGGCAAGCACCCCGTCAAGCGCTGCCAGTTCCGGATGACGGGCAGCCAAGCTCGGCGGCGCGGCGTTGAGGTGCTGACTGATGACGACCGCCGGATTGGAGTGCGGGAACAGCGGTGAGCCGTTGAGCAAGTGGAATGCGGTTGCGGCCAAGGCATATTGGTCGGCCCGTCCGTCCAGCGGCAGACCCATCAACTGTTCTGGGGCCGCATAGGCCATCGTCCCAACGGTCATGTTGGTGACGGTCAGCGCGCTGCTGTCGCCAAGCTCCCGCGCTACGCCGAAGTCACTCAACAGGATTCGGTGTTCACCGTTGTGGGGGCGGGCCACCAGGATGTTGGCAGGTTTCACATCTCGATGCAGCAATCCTCTCGCGTGCGCGTAGTCCAGCGCACTGGCAACCGCTGTGACGATCTCCAATACCATCGGCAGCGGCATACCGGCCGGGTATTGCTCGCGCAACATGCGCGACGCATCGGTGCCGTCGACGTAATCCATCGAGATCCACAGCCGGTGGTCGTATTCGCCCCGGTCGTGGATGCCGACGATATGCGGGTGCCACAGCTTCGAAGCCAGGTCACCTTCGCGGTGGAACCGTTCTCGATAGTCCGGGTCGGCAGAGATGTCGGGCCGCAGCACTTTGAGAGCGTCTTGGCGGGGCAGTCGCGGATGTCGGACCAGGTAGACCTCGCCCATCCCTCCGGAGCCGAGCAGGTGCAGGATCGTATAGCCCGCGAACGTCGAGTCGCTGGCTAACGGCATGACCAGATTTTACCCAGCTCAGTGCCAGGTTTGGCCGTTCTCGGCTACATGCTCGACAGCACCGGGCTGGCGGCCAATCATCTGCCGGACTTCGGGCGTTCATCAGCAAAACGTGACGCGCCGTGACTTGCATCACTACGATCACTCTCGCATTCGGTTCGGATTGGGGGAGGAGCCAGCAAAATGACCAGTGAACGAGGTACCGAGGCCGCCGGGGTGGAGGGCCGCCTCGACTGGTTGCGGCGCTCGGTGTCGACGGAGCCTGCGGGGGCGGCGGAGGCCGCCTGGTCGTGGATTGTGGACCTGTCGGAGAAGTCCAAAGCCGACGCCGATGCTGCCGACTCCGAACTCAACGAATTGTTCCGGTTGGGGACACCGCCGACCGATCTGGACGGGCCCACCGAGGGCATGCTCGTGATGACGACGACGAACCCGGCGCTCGACATGGCAGTGCGTGCCGTGACCGCGCTGTGGATGCCGTGGCAGGGCAAGCGATTTGACTCCGGCGCGGCCACCGGCGACAACCGGCTGACCCGAAGCACCGGGCTGGTGTCCAAACTGCTCTGGCCGCTGTATTCGATGCGTGACGCCGAATCGGGCAAGCTCGCCTTTGATTTCAAGACGTACGTCGAGGCCGGCAAGGACGACCCGGACCGGCAAGTCATGGTGATCGACTACGCGGACGTCGAGAAGAACCCGCGTCTGATCATCCGCAGCATCCGCGACGAGCTCGTCGAACTCGTCCGCGGCGTCTACCTCGGGAAGATTCTGTTCAACTCCGGGGGCGACGACTACAGCAAGATCGGCTACTTCGCCCTGCGCACGCCGCGCTGAGCGGAAACTTCTACGAGAAACGGTGATTTAGGTGAGTCGTCAGTGGTATGAGCACCCGTCGTTGATCCTCCAGCTCAAGGAACTAGCCAAGGCCCGCGACGATCTGCGCGAGAAGAACCTGTTCGAGGGCGACGGCATCCGTCCCAAGGACGATCTCGGCGAGCCGACGGAAGAAGTCAAGCGGGCGCGGACCTCCGACGGGACATTCAACGATCTGTCCGATCCGTGGATGGGTTCGAAAGGCTCCGGGTTCGGACGTAATGTTCCTCTCTCCCAGACGATTCCGGATACTAAGCGACTGCTCGACCCCGACCCGCGGATGATCAGCCGCCGGCTGATGGCGCGCGACGAGTTCAAGCCGGCCGGCATCATCAACGCGCTCGCCGCCGCCTGGTTGCAGTTCGAGAACCACAACTGGTTCTTCCACGGCGACGGCGTGCCCGACAAGACCATCGACATTCCGCTGCGCGACGGCGACGACTTCCCCGAAGACCCGATGCGGATCCGCTGCACGATCCCGCTGCGCGGCGACATCGTCGAGGGATGCCCAGCCCCGGTGTTCGGCAACGTCGAAACCCATTGGTGGGACGGCTCGCAGATCTACGGCAGCGGCAAGGATCGTCAGGCCGAGGTTCGCACCTTCGTCGACGGCAAGATCAAAGTCGGCGACGACGGCCGGCTACCGAAGAGTGACATTCCCGGCATTGATCTCACCGGCATGCGCGAGAACTGGTGGGTCGGCGTGGGGCTGCTGCACACCCTGTTCGCCCGCGAGCACAACGCGGTCTGCGACGCACTGAAGAAGGCGTACCCGAGCCTCAACGACCAACGCCTGTTCGAACTCGGCGTGCTCGTCGTGTCCGCGCTGATCGCCAAGATCCACACGGTCGAGTGGACGACGTGCGTGCTGCGCCACCCGGCGTTACAGATCGGCATGAACGCCAACTGGTTTGGCGCTCTGGGCGAGACCTTCAAAGACAAGATAGGCCGGGTCGGTGATAGCGAGGTGCTGTCGGGTATCCTCGGGTCATCCACCGATCACCACTCCGCGCCCTTCTCGTTGACCGAAGAGTTCGTCTCGGTCTACCGGATGCATCCGCTGATCCCCGACGACTGGAACTTGTTCTCACTCGAATCCGGTGAGCACCTCGAACACAAGTATTTCACTGAGCTGCAGGGCAGTTACACGCGCGACTTCATGGACCGCATGCAGATGGGCGACATGTGGTACTCGTTCGGTCTGGCCAGCGCCGGTGCCGTGTGCCTGCACAACTATCCGAACGCGTTGCGGCAACTCACCCGCGTCGACGGGCAGGTCACCGATCTGGCGACGCTCGACATTGTCCGCGACCGTGAGCGCGGTGTGCCTCGGTACAACGACTTCCGCGAGGCGCTTCGGATGCCGCGACGCAAGAGCATCGACGAGATCACGCCGAACAAGCAGTGGGCCAAGGAAATCAACGAGGTATACAACGGCGACGTCGATTCCGTTGACCTACAGATCGGCATGCAGGCGGAGCAGCCGCCGAAGGGATTCGGCTTCTCCGACACCGCATTCCGCATCTTCATCCTGATGGCGTCGCGCCGCCTGAAGAGCGACCGATTCTTCACCAACGATTTCCGGCCCGAGGTGTACACCCAGGTCGGCTATGACTGGGTGAACAACACCACGATGAAAGATGTTCTGCTGCGCCACTATCCGCAGCTCGAGCCGGTGATTGGCGACGCAGAGCGTGTTTTCGCCCCATGGCCGCGGCTGGGCGCGCCGGTGCCGGGCAAGAAGAACCCGATCGTGCAGCTCGCCGATTCGGTCCGCGCCTACATGCCCTGGGGCTGAGAGGTGGCTGATTTTCCGCACGCGTCCGTCCTGGAAGGCATTCGATTCACCGCCCAGATCGGCGCGCCCAACATCATTTTGGGGTTGTTCAACAAGCGGGAGCTGCCTGCCCGCGTGGCCTCCACGGTGGGCGCCGACTATCTCGGCTACCGGTTGGTGGACGGGATGGTGAAGAGCTACGGACCGGGGCCGTTCTATGTGCGGGTTGCGCGTGACGAAGCCCTTCTGCTGACGCATCCGGACGATCTGAAGTTCGTGCTCGACGGTTCGCCGGACCCGTTTGCGTCCGACCCGGCGCCGAAACTCAAGGGAATGACGGCGTTTCAACCGGACGCGCTGACGATCTCCCGGAACCCGGTCTGGGCGGACCGGCGCCGGTTCGCCGAGGCGGTTCTCGACACCGGCAAGCCGTTGCACCGGTTGGCGCAACCGTTTGCCGACGTGGCTGCCGAGACCGCCGCGGGGCTGGTGCAACAGCTCCCGATGCGGTGGCCGGAATTCAACGATGCATTTCAGAAGTTGACGCGCCGAGTCGTGTTCGGCGACAAGGCCGCCGACGACACTGCGCTGACCGAGCTGCTCGGCGAGCTGATGTCGGCGGGTAACAAGATGCCGGGGGAGCCGGCACCGCGTTATGGCGAGTTCATCTCGATGATCGAAGGCTATCTGGACAATCCTGAGCCGAACAGCCTCGCGTCGCTGATCGCCGAGACGTCGCCCCCGGCCGATGTGAAGCCGTCCGGCCAAGTCATTCACTGGCTGTTCGCCATGGGGGACACGTTGGCGGCAAACACCTTTCGCGCGTTAGCGGCCTTGGCCACGCACATGGAGCAGCAGCGTGAGGTGCATTCCGCGATGGCCGACGCGGACATCACGACGGCGGGAGGGATCGCGTCGCTGGAGTACCTTGCCGGCTGTCTGCTCGAGGCGATGCGGCTTTGGCCGACGACCGCGCTGTTCGGCCGGGTTGCCAC
>Ga0070741_10012329_pt1 | contig 15485 bp, 11 predicted proteins | sample Coa_R1_4_FD_66440 | JGI IMG/M metagenome (GOLD analysis project Ga0070741, IMG submission 66440) | Surface soil microbial communities from Centralia Pennsylvania, which are recovering from an underground coalmine fire - Coalmine... | ecosystem: Environmental > Terrestrial > Soil > Unclassified ... | reverse complement strand
GGCCGGGATCCGCTATGTCGAGCTAATTCCGCAGCATTACGAGGTCTTCGTGCGTGCCGAGGGCGTGGGCCCCGCACGGCGCGTCCTCTCCGATCTCGGACTTACCGCGGTATCGAGCGGCGGCGTGCGCGGATTGGTTGAACCAAATCCGGACAGGGGCAAGGCGCTCGAAGAGTTGAAGGCGAGGGCAGCTCTGGCGGCCGAGTTGGGAATCGACCGGATGGTGTGTCCCTGCTCGACGGCAGCAAAGTTTACCCGCGAGGATTATGCACGCGGAGTCGAAAATCTGCGGCAGGCCGGTGATATCGTCAAGCCGCACCGGATCACAGCAATGCTGGAGTTCATGCGGGGATCCACATTCGCCGGCAGCCTGCCTACCGCTCTACGGCTGGTGCGTGAGGCCGCTCACTCGCATGTGCGGCCGATGCTGGACTGTTATCACTTCTGGGCCGGGCTGAGCAAATTTGAGGATCTGGATCTGATCCAACCGGGCGAAATCCACCACGTTCATTTTCAGGATGTGCCGGATATGCCTCGGGAGCTGCTCGACAATGGCACGCGTAATGTCCCTGGCGAGGGGGTTGCACCACTGGTTCGCATTCTGCGCAAGCTGAAAGAAAAACAGTACACGGGGCCGCTCTCGGTGGAACTCTTCTACCCGGAGCTGCAGAACGGGGATCCCTATGAAGTTGCCACCCGGATCCGGCGGAAAGCGGAGCCAATCCTCCAGGAGGCGGGCGTCTCCTAATGGAGCCGCATGCCGGACATGTGGATCGTGGGCTCAGTCGAGATCCCGGACAGTCGATTCTCAGAGCCGAAAACCTGACGAAGGTGTATCGATCCGGCCAAACTGACCTGGTCGTATTTGACAATCTGAACCTGGAGGTTCGGCGCGGAGAGAGGCTGGCGCTGGTCGGGGAATCGGGAGCAGGCAAGTCCACGTTGCTGCACCTGTTGGGCGGTCTGGACAGGCCAACGAGCGGTACGATATACTACAAAGCGAAGGATATTTCAGGACTTACCGATTCGGAGCTGGCGGACTTCCGAGGTCGGGAAATTGGATTCGTATGGCAGATTCATTATCTCCTGCCGGAGTTTACGGCACTGGAGAATGTGATGATGCCTCTGCTGATTCGAGGAGTGACTCGGGCAGACGCGGCGTCGAGTTCGCTTGAGAGGCTGGATGAAGTGGGGTTGCGAGCGCGCGCCAGCCACCGCGCCGGTGAGCTGTCAGGGGGCGAGCAGCAGCGAGTGGTCCTGGCGCGTGCCCTGGTCGGCAATCCTTCCGTTCTCCTGGCCGATGAGCCAACGGGCAACCTGGACGTCAGGACCGGTGAGATGATTTTTGAGCTTCTGGAGCGCCTTCATCGGATCCATTCCCTCACATCCGTTTTTGTCACTCACAATAGGTCGTTCGCTCGGAGGTGCGATCGAGTCCTGGAGCTTGAATCGGGAAGGTTGGTACCGGGGATTCGAAAAGCCTCGCAACCCGAAGCCGACACGGAGTATCTTTAGTTTAAGGGGGCGTCACGGTCATGTTTGAACGATATACGGAGAAGGCGAGAAGAGTGATCTTCTTCGCCCGGTACGAGGCCAGCCAGTTCGGCAGTCCCTATATTGAGACCGAACACCTGTTATTGGGTCTGCTTCGTGAGGACAAGGCGCTAGCCAACCGGTTTCTCCGTTCCCATGCCGCGGTGGAATCCATCCGCAAGCAGATTGAAGGACACACGACGGTTCGCGAGAAAGTTTCCACGTCGGTGGATTTGCCTCTGAGCCATGAGTGCAAGCGTGTGCTGGCCTATGGCGCCGAAGAGGCCGAGCGGCTAAATCATAAGCATATTGGCACTGAGCATTTATTGTTAGGATTGCTGCGGGAGGAGAAGTGCTTCGCCGCGGAAATTTTGCACGAGCGCGGTCTGCGCCTTTCCACGATTCGTGAGGAACTGGCGCGTTCGCAGTCCGAGAAGGTGTCTTCCAGCCGGCCAAAGGAAAGCTCGCTGCTGGCCGAATTCAGCCGGGATCTGACCCAGGCGGCGATGGACAATGCGCTCGATCCGTTGATCGGGCGAGATTATGAACTCGAGCGTGTAGTGCAGATTCTGTGCCGGCGCACAAAGAACAATCCGGTCCTGATCGGTGAGCCGGGCGTTGGCAAAACGGCAATTGTCGAAGGTTTGGCGCAGCGCATCGCCGAAGGCGATGTGCCTTCATTCCTAGCCGACAAACGAATCCTGGCTCTCGATCTTTCGCTGATTGTTGCGGGCACGAAATATCGCGGGCAGTTTGAAGAGCGTTTGAAGACCATCATGAAGGAGCTGATGGAGAATCAAAACGCCATCATCTTCATCGATGAGCTGCATACGTTGGTGGGCGCAGGATCGGCCGAAGGCTCGCTCGATGCGGCCAATATTCTCAAACCGGCTCTCTCGCGCGGTGAAATTCAATGTATCGGCGCTACGACTCCTGCCGAGTTTCGAAAATCGATCGAGAAGGACCGATCGCTCGAACGCCGATTTCAGGCAGTGAAGGTTCCTCCTCCAAGCGAGCAGGATGCGATTAAAATTCTGTTCGGCATCAAGGACCGCTACGAGAAGTTTCATGCGGTGAGCTACACCGATGAGGCCGTCGAAACCGCGGTGTTCACATCGAGCCGCTACATTCCGGACCGCTTCCTGCCTGATAAAGCGATCGATCTGGTTGATGAAGCCGGCGCCCGCGTCAAGCTGCGGCAGACAACGCTGCCAAGCGACTTGGCCGATATTCAGAAGCGTATTAAGTTCATCGTCCATCGCATGGAGAACGCCATTGCGAACCATGAGTTCGAAAAGGCGCGCTTCTACTCCGACGAAGAACGCAAAGAGCGCGAAAACATGCGCCAATTGCGCGAAAAGTACAATCTGGACGACTCCTCAACCGGCATCGTCACCAAGGATGATATCGAAGACGTGGTGGCGCGCTGGACCGGCGTTCCGATGACCGCGATCAAGGAAGAGGAGATCACCAAGCTGCTTCGGATTGAAGAGGAATTGCATAAGCGAGTGATCAGCCAGGAAAAGGCCATTTCCGCGCTGGCACGCGCCATCCGCCGTTCGCGGGCAGGTCTCAAGTCCAGCACGCGTCCCGCGGGTTCTTTCCTATTCCTCGGGCCCACGGGCGTGGGTAAAACCGAAGTCGCCCGAGCGCTTGCGCAGTTTTTGTTCGGCAGCGAAAAATCGCTGATCCGCTTCGATATGTCCGAGTTCATGGAGAAGCACTCGGTCTCGAAACTTATCGGATCGCCTCCGGGATATGTAGGTTACGAGGAGGGAGGCCAGTTGACCGAGCGCGTCAAGCGGAACCCCTATTCGATCATCCTGCTTGATGAAATTGAAAAAGCCCATCCGGACATCTACAACATTTTGCTCCAGGTTTTTGAAGACGGACAATTGACCGATGGCCTGGGCAACACGGTGGACTTCAAAAACACCATTATCATCATGACTTCGAACCTGGGTGCGAGATTCCTTGAGAAACGAGGGCACTTGGGCTTTTCCGCTCCGGTCACCGAAGGAATTCCAACAAAGGTGGAGGACCTGGTACGCGGCGAGGTCAAACGTGCGTTTAACCCGGAATTTTTGAACCGGCTTGACGACGTGATTCTGTTCACCTCGTTGACCGATGAGGACCTGATGAAGATCATCGACCTGCTGGTGAACCAGGTGAATGCGAATCTGGAAGCCAAGCAAATCAAGATCCGCCTGACCCCGGATGCCGGCAAGTATATTCTTGAAAAAACGTGCGCGGACCGCAGCTATGGCGCTCGGCCACTGCGGCGCGCGCTTCAGAAGTACGTGGAAGATCCGCTCTCGGAAGCTTTGATTCAAGGCGTGCTTCCGCGGCCTTCAGAACTGGAGGTTTATCTTGGCGATACCGGTATTTTCTACCGGGCGCTGAGCAAGGAAGCACAGCCGGTAGGGGCCGGTGGCGATGCCCCCCCTGAACCGGCTCCCGGAACGCCACTCTATACATTCTGATCGCCTCCAGGCGGCAGCCTTTCAGAGCGGGCCGGAAACGGCCCGCTTTTTTTGTGAACCGGCCCCGGCAACACCAATTTCTTGCCGTAATAATTTACCGCGGGAATTATCAATTAAATGTTTGACAATTTCCGGATAATTAAGGCAAAATCGTATTCAGTTAACGGGTGTTCCAATACGTCGGGACATCCGGACCGCCATGATACGCATTTTGTTGTACAGCGACCAACCAATTCTGGCCAAAGGATTGGAAGCAGTTCTGAGCGCGGCTCCCGGATTTGAGCTCGTAGGGATCTGTCCGGAAGCTAAGGACCTAGCTGACAGTTTCGCGCAACATCGTCCCGACATTCTGCTGCTGGAGCTAACTGCCGACGTTACATTTTCGCTTCTGACGGAGCTGAGAAATGCGATCACCGGCTGCAAAGTGGTGCTGTGGGTGACAGAGATTTCAACGGAACTGGCGTTTCAGGCAATGGGTTTGGGGGTGCGCGGCATTCTACGTAAGAAACTGCCGCCGGAGCTGCAGATCCGGTGTTTGGAAAAAGTAGCAGATGGAGAATTGTGGTTTGAAAAGGCGCTAACCGACAGTTTTCTTACCGCCAAGCGAGTGGTGCTGACGCCGCGCGAAGGCCAGCTCGTAAATCTGCTGTCCCAGGGTTACAAAAACAAGGAAATCGCGACCACGCTGACGATTTCGGAAGGCACCGTCAAAGTATACTTATCTCGCCTGTTTCAGAAAGTAGGAGTTAAAGACCGCTTCGAGCTGGCATTGTTCGGGCTGAAAAACATGGCCCCCGGCCAAAATCTCGGAAACGAGCCGGCCGAAGGGAACGCAGTAACCAGCCTTCGTTCCCTTGTAATGGACCGGCCCCCGGCACGCCCGAACACGGCGGCACCGTTCGTTTTTCGGCGGCCGCAACCGGTGCGCCAGCTAAACTGAACCGGCGTCCTTGCCTTCGCCGCCAAGCCGCTCGAGCAGCGTTCGTAAATCTTCTGCATGCTCTTCCTCGTTGGCAAGAATATCCTCCATTAGCTGACGGCTGGTCGGATCATTATCTCCGAAATAACGAATCATTTCGCTGTAGGACTCGATCGCGATCCGCTCCGCGACCAGATCCTCCTTGATCATGTCTTGAAGGGTTTCACCGCTCCGATACTCGGAATGGCTGCGCGTCAACATGCCCTCCGGGCTCAGGTTGGGCTCGCCGTTCAGTTGAACGATGCGTTCTGCAATTCGATCCGCGTGTTTCTGCTCTTCGTCGGCGTGCTCGAGAAACTCATCGCGCACGGACTGTGAGTGAATCCCGCTGGCCATATAATAGTGATGCTTGTACCGCAACACGCAGACTATTTCCGTGGCCAGAGCCTCATTAAGCAGCTTCACCGCCATCTCGCGGTCGGCCTTGTAGCCCTGCGTAACTGCGCCGTCCATGATGTGCTGGCGGGCGCGGCGCCGAATCTCCTGAATGTCGCTCAAAAAAGCGCCCTTCGAGGGCTGAGAACTTCCGGGTTGCTTCGTGCTGGTTGCCATGTTCTTATCATGCGCTTGGCGGCCGGTTTCAAGCTTTAGCGTTCCGCGCGAGTAGGTGCGAAATGACACATCAGAAACGACGCTAGTGAATCGAAGAGAACGGCAAAGGGCGCAGGATGGAATTGCTGATGTTAGAGACAATCAGCGCATCGGCGAGCTCCGGCGCAGCACGCATTTTTTGCCATTCCGGATCGCTCCCAAAGGCCTTCCAAAGCTTTTCGCGCTCCGCCAGATCATCGAATGAAAGCATATATGTGAGATTGGGAAGCCGCTCCCCTACAATGGTCTCGCCGAAAAAGACCGGGCGCATTCCCAGGCGGCGGAAAATGGCGATCTCTCCCTCGTTAAACATCCGGATCTTGCGCGCAGAAGCTTTTTGATTGTTCGATTCGTACGTGCGCAGCTCAAAAATTCGCGGCTGGCGCCGGGCGCTCGAATCCGGCGGCATCTCGATCCGCGGCATCGATTCGAATGACCGAAGCAGCGAATTCTCCATTCGGATGTAGCTCAGCTCGGACATGGAATTGTAATCGTCGAATCCCTTTTGGAACTCGCGATCGGAGGCTAGCGCATCCAAGCTCCGCCCGAAGGCTTCAAGGGATGGATAGCTCACGAGCGAAAGAATGAATGGGCTATCATCGGCGATAACCGCACTGAAGAAACCGAGGGGCCCGATGCCGTGGCGCTTAGCCGCCGGAACAAAATGCTTTTCCAAAAAGCTGGTTGTGCGCTCCATCTGGCTGCCATTCCGGAGCTGAAAGCGGCGCAGCTCATAAATCATCCTCGGAGCAGCGGGCGGGGCGGCGTTCAAAGCAGCACTCGCGCAGCCGGCCAAAACGAATTTGCGACGATGCATACTGACGGTTATATCAAGATCGTCAGAAGAGCTGCATAGCGAGCACCGGTTGATAAGAAGCATACATTTTTCGCGCGACACGAACGAGTCTTGCCGGAGAAGGATCGCATCTAAGGTTTTATTACGATTCAACAGGAGACACTATCTGATGCCAGTTCAAGAACAGGAACTGTTCGGGTCCGGGCAACCCGGATTTCGTGTTGACGTAGCTACTCATGATCTTCTGATGCGCGGGCCCAAGCCTTCCCCGCTATTGCCCCGCGGACCGGCTTTGACTCTTCCCGAGCCGATATTTCCTCAATACCCCGAGAAACGCGGCGACGTAGAGCCGGATGCGAAATTCTTACCCAAAGACGGGAACCCCTACCGGACCCGGGTAACGGCGGCGATGGTACGAAGAGCGATGCGCGGCTGGCTTTATCCTTACGTCCGTTCTCGCGTGATGCCCGGCGATTTCCACCCGATCATCGCTTACCTCTTTACGGAGTGGAAGTGCAATTTGGACTGCCATTACTGCTGGGCTTTCGACAACAGCGTGAAAGGCATGACCGAAGACACCGCCCGCCGAGCGATTGACTGGCTGCACGAAACGGGTTGCCGTGTACTCGCGCTTATGGGAGGAGAAGTTCTGCTGCGGCCCCAGTTCGCCCATAAGGTCGTCTACTATGCCGCTAAGAAGGGCTTCTGGGTCTACTTACCAACAAACGGGCGGTTGATGCGGAAAGAAGTAATTGACTGGCTAGGTGACGCCGGGGTGGCCACGTTTAATCTCGCCGTCGATTCGGTAGAAGATCGCAAGGAGCTGCCCAAGGCGCTCAATCCGATCCGGCCATACTTCGAATATCTCATCAAAAAGCAGTATGTCTATGGGTACAGCGTGTTCTTCAACATTAACATCACGCGGATCAACCTAGAAGACGTAAAGCAGCTTACGGAGACGGCACACGACGTCGGTATTGCGACTGATTATCACATCAATGAGTCGCCCATGCTCGACCAGCCGCATTTCAAACACAAGGATCTAAATAGCACCTTTATTACGAAAGAAGACTGGCCGAGAATCGACGAGTTAGTAGATTGGCTGATTGAAAAGAACCAGTCAGGCTACAAGATGGTAAACTCCGTGAGGCGGCTCCAGGAGATGAAGTTATTTATGCGGGGTAAAGTACAGAATTGGGACTGCCGCGCCGGGCAGAACTCTTTCATCATCCGGACGGACGGAACCCTTGCGCCCTGTTTTCCGATGTACTCGGCGACTTATGACTGGGGCACGGTTCGCGAGCATCGCTTCGAGCCGACGCAGCTTTCCAAAATGAAGGCAACCTGCCAGCCCCACTGCTTTTCTACACTAAATCACAATTTGGCCTATTGTTATAAGGCCAGCCGGGCAATTAAGTGGGTAATCAAGCAGGCGGCACGCGGGTTCCGTGGAACTACAGGGAGCTTTGAGGACTAGCTGGACGGTTTAGCCCGGCTCAATGGTGTGCCCGGGCGAACTTCATCTGTCGCACGGCGCACGATCATGTCTCCGGGTTTCAGATCACCCAAAACTTCGACCAGGTCTCCTTCTACTGCCCCTTTTCGGACATCGACCCACTCCGCGCGGCCGTTTCGCTCGCGCACTACGAACGTCCGCTCCGTTGTGGTGACAATGCTGGTTCTTGGAACAAAGAGGGCGGGCCGCGATCGGCGGACGGGCCAGGTGACCGTGGGATACATGCCCGGCGACAGCGTACGATCGTGATTGATGACATCTATCTCCACCGCCATCGTGCGGGTCGTTCTCTCCAGCGCGTGAGCGACCCGCGCGATGTTCCCCGAATAAGTCCTCTCTGGAAACGCGGGTACCCGAAACGTTACTTTTGCTCCCTCGACGATCCCCCCTACATATTCCTCCGGTACTGGAACCACAAGCCTTAACCGGGAAATCTGCTGAATTGTGAGCAGTACCTGGCTGCTGGCTGATCCCACAAGCGCGCCGGGGTGCACGAAACGCTCCGTAACAACGCCGTCGAAGGGAGCCGTGATCCGCAGATACGACTGCAACTCCTTCTGCGCACGCACAGCAGCCTGGGCGGCGCGGCTCGACTGCTCGCGCGAGCGGACCAGCGCCTGCTCAGCTTCCACCTGCTTTCTCATCTGGATAAGCTCGTTACCGGCGATAGCTCCAGGGGTTTCCGCGGCTTTCTTCAGCCGTTCGTACGTACTCTCCGTCGCCTGGAGTTGGGCTTCAGCCTGAAGGCGGGTGGATTCCGCAGCCTGTGCTTTGGATTCCGCTTCAGCGATCTGCGCCGCCATCTCAGGCGCGCTCAGCTCGGCAAGAAGCTGTCCGGCGCGCACTGCGCTGCCGCGATCTACGAGAACCCGCTCAATGAATCCCGGCACTTTCGCGTGGAGAGAAACGCTCAAGAAAGGCTGAAACTCACCGGGCAATTCCGCCGTTCGAGTTAACGGTTTACTGCGAACCGGTACGAGCTCGCTCGCCTGCGGCCACGCGGGCCAAGTGAAAATCACAGCCGCGCCGATCAATACCGCGCTGATCGATATTGGCGAACCGTTATGTCCGTTCATAATACCGGCTGGTCGAATCCATAGGGTTAAGCGATGGAGAAGCAAGAGACGCTCTCCCCTGGAGGATCATATAAATCGAGGGCAAAATCGTGAGGGTGGCAAAGGTCGATATCAAGAGGCCACCGATCACAGCGCGGCCAAGCGGCGCGGATTGAGATCCACCCTCGCCGATTCCAATGGCCATCGGCGCCATTCCGAAGATCATAGCGGCTGCGGTCATGAGAATGGCCCGGAGGCGGCTTGCGGCCCCTTCCTGCGCTGCTTCGAACAGCGGCCTCCCCTCGTGCCGCAAACGCTCGGCAAACGTGAGCAGCAGAATCGAGTTCGCGATTGCAATTCCGATCGCCATAATCGCCCCCATGAAAGATTGAACGTTCAAAGTCGTGCCGGTAAGGCGGAGCATGAGAAGGACTCCGCAAAGTACGGCAGGGATCGTCAGAACGATCGCAAGCGCAAGCCGGATCGATTGGAAATTCGCGGCCAACAATAAGAAGATTACGAGGACTGAGAGAAGCAGACCAGTCCGCAACCCGGAAATCGTCTGTTCGAGCGGCGGAATCTGGCCTCGCATGACGACTGTTGCGCCCCGCGGCGGTGCTCCAGCGCGGCCCAGAGCTTCCTCTAGCCTCTGCGCCGCTTCGCCGAGTGTGGCTCCATGTATATTCGCGGTGAGGCTGACGACGCGCCTGCCGTTATAGCGTTCGATCAAGCCCGGCATCGTGCCGGGCTGCAGTCTCGCTACGTCCATCAGGCGCGGTTCGGATCGTCCAGTTTGCATCACAGGAATGTTTCCGAGCTGTTCGATGCCTTGCATCCGGTTTTGCGGAAGCTGTACCTGAATCTGGAAGGCATTGCCGGAGTTCGGGTCTCGCCAGTAGTTCGGCTGCGTAAATCGCGAGGACGAAGTGGCCGGTACAACAGACCGGACAACATCGGCCATCGTCAGGCCGAACTGGCCCGCACGGTCCCGATCAATATTGATGTCCAGCGTCGGATAGTTCACCTCTTGAGCGAACTGAAGGTCGCGCAGGAATGACAACGCGGCCATCTGAGCCTGAACTTTCCGCGCGTATTCGTAAATACTGCTCAGGTCGCTTCCCAGCACAGCCACCTCGATTGGAGTTGGCGATCCAAAGCTCATTACCTGGCTGACAATATCTCCTGTCTCAAAAGAAGTCCGGCATTGGGGAAGTTCGCGGCGCAGCGCATTTCGTAATCGCTCGCGCAGCATCTCCGCCGGCTCTGTATTGCGCTTCAGAGCTATCTGAATCACAGCTTCCTGTGGTCCGCTCGTGAATAAGTGGATCAGATCCACGGGATAGCTGGAGGGCACTACCCCTACAAAATCACTGGTGATATCGATATTGTCCGGACCAGCTTCGCGCCGGATGACTTCGAGCGCGCGAAGCACGATGCGCTCCGTCTCTTCGACTCGCGTTCCGGAAGGAGCCCGGAGCCGCATTCGAAAAATCGGAGCGTCAGACTCCGGGAAAATTTCAATCCCCATGCCTGGCAGAAGTACGTAGATCAGTCCGGCAGCAACGACCAGATAGGCGGCTGCGAGCAGCCAGCGCCCGCGCAACACGAGACCCAGGTACCGCGAGTAAGACGAGCGGAGTTTACCTAATAGCCCTGTGCTCTGCTCGCCACGCCGCGTTTCCTTCATAAGCCACGTCGAGAAAACCGGAACGAGACTGCTCGAGAGCAGGTACGACGCGATCATCGCGAATCCGACGGCCAAGGATAACGGAACAAAAAGCTGGCGGCTCACGCCGGCCATGAAAAATGATGGAACAAAGACCGCGAGAATGCAGGCCATGGAGAGCAGACGCGGCATTGCCGTACGGCTGCATGCCTCTACAACAGCGCGTGCCCGCGAAATTCCGGGAAGCATTTGCGTATGGATGTTTTCGATCTCGACCGTTGCCTCATCCACCAACACGCCAACCGCAAGCGCCAAGCCTCCTAGCGTCATGATATTGATCGTCTGGCCCGTACCCCACAGCAGAATTACGGCGGCAAACAGCGCAAACGGAATGTTCATAATGACGATTAGCGCGCTCCGCCAGTCGCGAAGGAAGAGCAAAACCATCAAACCGGTCAGAGTGGCCCCCAGAAGCCCTTCTGTTACGAGACCGCGAATCGAATTTGCAACTGTGCGGGACTGGTCAAATTCCAGCCGCACATCCACGTCGTCAGGTACAGCCTTCTTGAAATCAGGAAGCGCGGCCTTCACCGCGTTAATAACGGCCAGCGTAGAGGCATCTGCCCGCTTTGTTACAGGTATATATACCGTCCTCTTGCCATTAACATGGGCGTAAGCCGTTATGATATCCGTGCCATTCTCTATCGTTCCAATGTCGCGCAGATACACAGTGGCTCCCGGCTGCGGCCGGATGGGCGCGCTGAGAAGTTCCGAAAGGTTGCCTCCCAATGCAGCATTGGTTCTGGCGATGCGGTTGATGTCGCCCGTCCACATATTCCCGGAAGGCATGACCAGGCTTGCCTTGCTCACCGCAGCAATTGCCTCATCCGGCGAAATTTGGTATTGCTGCAGCTTGTCGGGATCGAGGGTAATAACGATTGTCCTTTGATTTCCTCCAAACGGGGGCGGCGCCGAGACGCCGGGGAGAGTCGCAAACAGCGGCCGCACACGATTCAGCGCAAAATCTTGCAACTCGCCCTGCGTGCGGCTGGAACTATCGAAAACCAATTGACCGACCGAAACGCTTCCCGCGTCAAACCGGGTAATAAACGGCGGCACTGTTCCCGGGGGCATAAAAGCACGCGAGCGGTTTACATATCCCACCGTCTCGGACATGGCCTGGCTCATATCAATGCCCTGGTGAAATACCAGCTTCATCAGCGTGGCGCCCTGGATGCTCTTGCTCTCGACATGATCAATTCCCGTGATGTAGAGGAAGTGATACTCGTAGTAATACGTCAGGTAGCCTTCCATTTGAGCCGGATCCATGCCGCCGTAGGGCTGAGCAACATAGATCACCGGATCGCCCACCTGCGGGAAGATGTCCACGGGCATTCGCCTGATTGCGAGCACAGCACATAAGGCAATTGCGATCAGAGCGACCACAACGCTAAGTGGTCTGCTGAGGGCGGCTAGAACAAGACGCATTTGTGTTCGATCCTATAGCGGCTCAGCGGGCGGCCTCCGCAAGAAACGGCTGGATATCCCCAGCTGCGGCAGCGACACCCAGCAATCCGCGCCAGACGCCCAGGCGCGCCAAGGCGTCATCGATTTCCGCTTGAGTCAAGAGCCGTTGTGCCTCGGCCAGTTGGTCAATCGTGCCGAGACCTGACTGATAGCGTGCATTGGCCTGCTCTGTGGCGGCGCGCGCAGCCGAGACTTGAACGGGAGTATTTGCAGCGATCCGCCGGCTCCCCTCAAGGCTCGCAACTGCAGCATTCCATTTAGCCCTCAGGTCCGTCGCGATTTGATCGGAACGCGCAGCCTGTGCGCGGATGGTAGCGGATTGCGCAGCCTCCCGGGCCCGAATCGACGGCAGGTCAAGCATCGGAAACGTGACGCTGAAGCCGAGCGCATAGTTTTGCACAGTGGGCGCAAGGCCGTTTAGGCCCCCTAGACGCCTACCGTCGATTTCCGCTCCGGTACCGCGCGCATATGCCGCTCCCATCAGGGAGAACCTCGGAAAATACGACCGTTCCAAAATCCGAAGCTGCGCGCGCGTCTGCTCCAACGCAGCGTTTTGTTCGACCGCAATCGGGTTGGAGGCAGTGTCGAGAGCCTGGATTTCATGCTCCGGAGGCAATCGAAGGAGTCCCGGCGCGGAAATCGTAATCTGGGCGGGCTCAATACCCACAAACTGAGAAACATTCGCGCGCGCGACCGCGACAGCTTGCTCCGCCTGGACAAATTGCGTCCGCGCGGCGGCAAGCTCCGCCTGGGCCCGCGAAGCATCGGCCCCAGGGCGCAGCTCCGCCCCTACCAGGGCCGCCGTGGTGCGCGCTACGGTGTCCGCCCGCTCGACGGCCGCTTGTGCCGCGCGTACGGTTTCCTGCGCCGCCGCCAGGGTCAGGTATGCATCAGCAGTGGCCACGACGATATCGAACTCGGTCCGTTTAAAGGCCGCTTCGGACTGAGCGCGCGCCGCGGCGGCGGCGGCCACATTTGCATGGCGGAGACCAAAATCAAACGGCTCCCAACTGACCAGGACGCCGGCAGCACTCCCCCATACCGAACCCAAATTGTTGGTGCCCAGCACGGGTCCGGAAATGGAGGGAATCACGCTTTGCGGAAGCAGCATTCCGAGAACATTGTTGCGGGTTGCGCGATTCACCTGGGCGACAGCATCCACACGAGGCAAATACGCGGCACGCGCGAGCCGGATCCCGGCCGCTGCCGCATTAATCTGCTCCTGGGATACCCGGATCGATGGATAATTCTTTATCGCGCTCTCAACCGCCTGCGTCAGCGTGAGCGCCGCCTGTTTCACTGCCTGCTGAGCAGGAAGGATGCCGAGAGCCGGAACCAAAACTCCCGTTACGACAGCTATCCACCGGAACGGCACTTTGCCTCGAGTACGCACGTTATTTACCTTCGATAAGTTCACGGAACAGCTCGCGCACTTTGTCCTTGGCTGCCGCAAGCGCCTTACGTCCTAGAGGAGTGGCATGGTACATTCTGCGCAGCGACTTGCCATGGCGGTGCTCGGTCGAACGCAGGTAGCCTTTCTTCTCCAAACCATGGAGCAATGGATACAGGCTTCCCGGACTGATTCGGTAGCCGTGCCGGCCCAGCTCTTCGATCATTCCCAGCCCGAAGATCGGTTCCTCGACGGCATGATGGAGCACATGAAGGCGGATCAGTCCCGAATACAGATCGCGGTCTGCCGCGAGGCTATTTAACTCGTGTTTCGTTTTCGATCTTCGAGTACGAATACGCTCTAGTCTATAGTCGGGCTGCGCGCAGTGTCAAATCGTCGCGCCGCGCTCCGAGCCCGCGGGAATCCGGACAAGAGCTAAGGATTACGTTTGGCGCAGCAGCCACTTGGCGGCATTTCGCTGCATCTTCTCGTATTCGGGGTTCCAGAGCGCGCTAATCAGATGTCCTGGCGCCATGAAGCAGACGCGGCCCTTGCCGTAATCGTAGGCCCACACCGCCTCGGCCGTGTTGCTGCGGCGGCCCGCCAGGTCGGTGAAATCCAGGCCATCCTCATTGACGCTGCGCGCGAGAACATATCTCGGGTCCTTGTCGTACACGACATAGTGTTGCTCGTCGGTTACGACAAAGTCGTTCACTCCTTTTGTGATGGGATGATCGTGATTTATGATCTTCACTTTAAACGGCCGGATCGGCGGGTGACCCACATAAATCGCGCCCTCGACATCCCGGTAGTCTTTGTTCGAGATCGAGGCCTCGCTATTGTTGTGAAACGCCCAGAGCGATCCACCCTCCTGGACCCAGCGCTTGATTGCCCTGCCCTGCTCGGCTGTCATCCATGTCGAGTATCCCTGGCCGATTTTGCGTCGGATTGGAGGCACACTCACAATCTTATCGGGCTTCTCATTCCAGTAGAGCTGGTGCCAATATCCATTCCGATAACGGCGGCCATCGCGGAACATGATCAGGATTTTGTACTGGCGAAGCATATCGTAGGTCAGCAGCTTTTCCTGATCGGTGAAGTCGATGGAAAGCCCTCCATCCTCAACCAGCGTGGCAGTGAGGGCAGTGCGGATATAGTCGGAATTGTGGGACTCGTCTCCGCAGAGGGCAAATGCGTCAGCCGTCTGCGCCGCTGTGGCGCGCCTCACCAGCAGTGGCGCACCCATCGAAAACGCCACGGATCTGCCTGCCAGCCGCACTAAAGAGCGGCGCGATATTCTGGTTCCCAATGCCATAGCACCTTATCATACCCGCGATGCAGCGCACCCGGAGCAGCGGCAAACAGCCGCATATACTGGTTTCTTGAGGCGATGACGTACCGAAGCATTCTGATTCTTGGCCTTCTTGGTTCAGGCCTGATCCGTGCTCAAACGGATTGGCCCGTCTACGGGCACGACCCTGGAGCCACCCGCTTTTCACCACTCAAACAAATCAACATCAAGAATGTTTTCCGGTTACAGCACGCCTGGACTTTCCACACGGGCAAGCCCGGTTCGGAGGGTATTCCGATCGTTGTTGGCGGCGTTATGTACCTGGTCGGGGCGAACGGAATCTTTGCCGTGGAGCCTGAAACCGGAAAGCAGATCTGGCGCTTCGATGCGTCGCAAGTGGCGCTGCGCGGTCTCGCCTATTGGCCCGGCGACAGGATCACCCACCCGCGCATTTTCGCGGGCGTAAAAGGAGGGATGATCGCGCTCGACGCCACTAACGGCAAGCCGGCAGCCGGCTTTGCCAACGAGGGTCTCCTCGATCTCAAGCAGGGTGTTCTCGACGGCTTGTCTGACGCACGATTCGCGCTCACTTCGCCTCCAGCCGTCTACAAGGACCTGGTTATAACGGGAAGCGCAAATGGGGAAGGAAAACCCAGCG
>Ga0070741_10012328_pt1 | contig 15485 bp, 18 predicted proteins | sample Coa_R1_4_FD_66440 | JGI IMG/M metagenome (GOLD analysis project Ga0070741, IMG submission 66440) | Surface soil microbial communities from Centralia Pennsylvania, which are recovering from an underground coalmine fire - Coalmine... | ecosystem: Environmental > Terrestrial > Soil > Unclassified ... | reverse complement strand
CCCTGCTTGAGCTGCCGTGCCTGGCGGAATCGCCGGGCCCGTCCACTTCCGGCCACGTGAAACCCCCTCCGTCGACTGCAGGCCTCACAGACTACCGGTCAGGAGGGGCAAAAGCCGGTCCGGGGTGACACTTCTGCGCTCGAACCTACCGGGGCGCTCCGGTATCATCACGAGTTGCAGACGTGAGGGTGCAGTGCGATCAGGCCGGCCCCTCCTGGAGCATGAATGGAAGGAGTCGGTCTTGGCGACTGGCACAGTGAAGTGGTTCAACGCGGAGAAGGGCTACGGCTTCATCTCCCGGGAGGGTGGTGCCGACGTGTTCGTGCACTACTCGGCCATCGAGGGCAGCGGCTACCGCAGCCTCGAGGAGGGCCAGCGGGTCGAGTTCGAGGTGACCACCGGTCCCAAGGGCGACCAGGCCCAGAACGTGCGGGCGATCGCCTGACGCCCGCCGCTCCGCAGAGCAGTCCCGACCGCCCGGTCTCTGGCCGGGCGGTCGTCGCGTGGTCGTCCCGCCGGCGCCGAGACCCCGGTAACGTTGGCCCTGTGGGCCGCAGTCAGGGCGGTGGATTCGAGGGTGAGGCGCTGGTCGTGTGGGCCAGGGTCGGCGGCCGGCCCGTGTTCCTGGCCGCCCTCCACCACACCGCCTCGCCCTACGGCCCCTTCGTCGAGCTGGTGACCGGCGAGTTCCGGTCCCGGCCCGGGCTGCGGCCCCGGCTGCGCCAGACGACCCTGGCGGTGAGCGGTGGTCCGGCCCGGGAGGCCGGAGCCGAGGCCGCCGGCCTCACGTGGTGGGCCAGCGAGCCGTTCCGGGAGGTCCACTGGGAGGAGCGGGGGTTCCGGGTCCGGGCGGAGGCGAAACGGGTCGCCGTCCCGGCCATCGTGCCCTCCGACCTCCTCCATCCCGGCTGGGCGGGAGACGCCGAGCCCGCCCGCCGGCTCCCGGCCAAGGTCCACCTGGCCCGCCTCGAGGTCGAGGTGCCCGCCGCCGACGAGCAGCTGGGCCGCTTCGCCGGCCGCCGCAGCGGCTTCCTCGTGTCGACCGCCTGTCAGATCGGCGACGCCGCCTGGCTCCACCTCGTGCGGACCCTCCGCCTCCCCGCCGTCCCCGAGCCCGCCTGACGAGCCCCCGCCGCCCCGCCCAGCGACTATTGTCGGGGCCTCACCGGGCGATTAGCTCAGCGGGAGAGCGCTGCCTTCACACGGCAGAGGCCACTGGTTCGAAACCAGTATCGCCCACGGTAAAAGTGCTGGTCAGACGCCATGACGGGAGCTTCCGGGCTCCCGTCGCCCGCGTTCCCCCCGCGAAACACCCGCGGCGCCCCGCGGCCTGAACGCGTTCGGCTCGGTCATGACGGTCACCGACGGGCTGTTGCCGAACCCGTCGAGTCGGTCCAGCACGGCGTCCTCGTGCCCCGGGAAGAGGTGCCCGTACCGGTCGAGGACGACCGAGACGGAGGTGTGTCCGGCCCAGGAGGCGATCTGCTTCGGGCTCGCCCCGGCCGCCACCCAGAGTGAGACGGCGGTGTGCCGGAGGTCGTGGGGCCGGAGCGGCTCCAGCCCGGCGGCGCGGATCGCCGGCCGCCAGTGCCGGGCCCGCCACCCGTTCGCCCGCAGAGCCCCTCCGTCGGCCCCGACGAAGACCAGCGACTCCGGGTCCGCCGAGCCGTAGGTGTGGAGATGCCGAGCGAGCTCGTCGGCCACGAACCGGGGGAGCGGGACCTTCCGCTGCCCCGCCCGGGTCTTGGGCGGTCCGAACAAGAGCTGGCCCTTCACCTCCACAGCGATCTCGGCCACCTGCACCTGCCGCCGGAGCAGATCGATCCGGCTGCGCCGCAGCCCGGCCAGCTCCCCGAGCCGCAGCCCGCAGTACGCATCGAAGAGCACCATGGCCCGGTACCGGGGCTCGATCGCCTCGGCCAGGCCGCTGATCTCGGCGGGGGTGAGAAACCGCATCTCCTCCCGCTCGACCCGGGGCAGCCCGATCCGCCGGCACGGCGACTGGGCGATGAGCCCGGCATCGACGGCGCCCTGGAGGATCTTCGACAGCGTCTGATACGCCTTCTGAGCCGTCGCCGGCGCCCGGCCGGCAGCGTTCAGATCGGCCACCCAGGCCCTGACCTCGAGCTGCGTGATCGCCCCGAGCGGAAGGTCACCGAAGACCGGGAGCGTCGAACCGCCCCGAATGCGACCGACCGCCGCCGAATTTCCGCCCGCCGCCCAACGATCAACTCGGCCATGAACGACGCCCTCAGAAAGCGGCACAGACCTGCCGTGTCCGCTGTTCAGGCGGACACGACTTCAATCCGGGGGGTTGAGGGGCCGGATCTCCCATCCGACAATCTGGCCGTTGGGCAGGAGATCGAACAGCTGCCCGGGCGGGGGGTCGGCGGCGAATCCCGAGAGCGCCTCGAACCAGATTTCCACCCGGCGCCGGACCGGGAGGCCCTGGGGGACTCTCGAGATGATGACGGTGCCGAACCCGACCTCGATGCCTTCGAACTCCGTGTCCTGCGTCAGGAGGACCAGGTCGCCGTCGACTGCGAGCCGGTCTTTGATGGCCGCGTCGGGCAGCCCACGCTGGCCCGACGTGATGATGTGCTCGGACTCGAGCCCGGCCCCAACCAGGCGTCGATGGAGTTGGAGAGGGAGGTTCTCGTCGAGCAGGAACCTCAAGAGGCCTCGCTCACCGCCGGCGGCGTATGGGCGGCCAGATGGGCGGCGTACCGGAGTGCCGCCACGACCTGCGCCCGGGTGAGCTGGTAATCGTCCTGAACGGCCTCGAAGCTCTCCCCGGCCGCGAGGTCGCCGACCACGGTGGCGACATCGACCCGCGTCCCGACGATGCACGGCTTCCCGAAACGTACTTGAGGATCCATCGAGATTCCGGGGAAGATCTCCAAGACTCACCTCGCAGGCTCTGACCCGGCGTTCAGCGTACGGCCTTCAGCCCTGACCACGCTGGGTCATTCTCCGGCGGCGTGCTTGCGGACGGCCCAAGGCACTCTGTGCCTTTCGAGCTTCCTCGTCTTCGCGGGCGCACCGCCCATGGCATGCAATTGGTCCCTCTGATAAACCATTCCAAAGATTCCTCAGTTCGAAGGGGGCCCTTCGATGAGCCAAGTTCGTGTCGCTGTCGTTCTCTTTGCCGCGATGGGCCTCATCGGAACCCCGGCCATTCAAGCGGACGAGCCGCCAGCCCCATCTCTTTGGGAAGGAACGATCGTCGGGACGAACGGTCGTCCGGCGGTCGCCGAGGTCGTCGCCTATGTCCGGCCATCCGGCCGTGGACTTGATGAGGGCACGTCTCCTCTCGTGGAGATCGCTCGGGCGAATACCGATCAGGCGGGGCACTACCTGCTCCGATCGCCGCATACGGACGCCCTACGTCATTCCGAGGATCATGACGGTTGGGCAAACGTGATGGTTGCCGCCTTCGGTCAAGATGGATCCTTCAACCTCGCTTTCGATTCTTTGGCCTGGGTGCCGGTGGGTGGCTTCCACGCAGCGGCGGCTGAGGGCCCCGGGGGCGTCGACTCAGGGGCGCTGGGTCACGACACCCGCCGGGCGCTTGGCTGCAGATGAGGGTGAAGTGTCCGCCCTGTCCGCCGAAGGCACCGAGGATCCGGACCAAGTGGCCCAGGAGCACCCGGCGGTCATGGTGCTCTCGGGACACAGCGAGAAGGCGTTCTCCGCCCAAGGCTCTGCGCCGTCGCCCAAACGTCCGGCGGACCCCAACTGCATGGCGATCCTGAAGTCCGAAGACCTGGGCGTGATCAACACCAAGGTCGGAGAGGTCCACCTCGATCGCGACTGGAACGGCTTCTTCTCCTACACCACCAGCCGTCACTCGAGTTTCCAGGTTGGTGTGCGGCCGGCCGGGCAGGGATGGTCGGTCGGCGGAAGCACGAGTTCGCTCCAGGACAGCCAGGCGACGAGCGCCTCCAGCCACGAACTCGCGCCACAGCAACTCCACAACTTCGCAGCCGATCTCAAGTACGGCCGGTACTTTTGGCGTTGCTATGGGCGGGGCGCTCAGTGGTATGACGCCGAGAGTGTCCAGCCCTACACCTGGAAAGGCGGCCTACTGCCGAGCTTGGGTGGGCCCGAGCCGGGCTGCAATCCCGCCAAGATGAGCGCCGTCGTCGACCACGGTGAGTTCAGACGATCTGAGAAACAGAGCACCACATATGACAACGCGATCTCTGTGCTCGGCTTCTCCGGATCCGCCACAACGACCATCGCCCAGGGGGTGGAGACGCACTGGTACAACAAAGCGGACCGAGTGCGGTATCTCTGCGGGGAGCGGCAAAACATCGCCAGTCATCGGCCGACTCGGATCCGCTCACTGCCTTGAGTCCCCTCGCTCCCATCGGGCGCCCGACGCGGCGTCGCTTGCCCATGATGGCCCTCGCCGGGATGGCGGCCGTGGTGGTCGCCGCGGTCATCGTCCCGGTGACCCTCATCCGAAATCGCGGGACCCCGGAGGGTCCGGTTTACGCTGGTGGCGGACGGGACATCAGCGCTGCTCCGGCCGACACCGGGGTGCCGTATTCATTTGGCTACCTCCTGAAGAATGAGTCCACGCACCCTGCGGTCCTGGAAAGGGTCCGACTCGTCGGCGTCACCGGACCGTTGGAGGTGCTTGGACTCATGGCGAGGCCTCACCCCAGCCCGCCGGCAAGAGGAACGTTCTTCATGCTTCCCGGGTACCCACCGGCAGATTTCCCAGCGGTTCCCTTCGCTGATCTCCACGTGGTGCCGGTCGCAAAGACGCATAGCGAGGGCGGCGAACCGAACGAGGGGTTGATGTTGATCTTCGGCGTACAGGTCAACGCGCCCGGCGCCACTGGCGCCCGTGGGATCGATTACACCTACCGGATCGGGAAGCGGCGCTACCGGAACGTGTACGAGGGGAGCGATTACCTTTGTGGCCCCAGGGCCGAGTACGTCTCTCGCGGGCCGGGCCAATGCCCAGGCAGCGAGATCGAAAACCGGTTCGAGAAGAAGTTCGTGGAGTTCCGCCCGACCGGGCGCGTAACCGGAGCTTCTTCCTAGTCGGGCGGAGCATCGAGGTCTGTCCGTTCAGGTCTGAACAGGGTTCAAGGATGGGATGAAACGGGCCCGAGAGAACGCCTCGGCCAACCCGTGGGCGCCGCCGACCAGGGCCTCTGAGGACCTCGCGGCCGCCGAGCTGGTCATCGACGATGTCGATGACCAGCGCCATCACGAGCGCCTCTTCATCGCCCGGGACGACGAGGCTGCCGATCATGACGAAATCGAAGTGGGGCGGCCTCGTCGAGGAAGGCCCAGAGACCGTCATCGGCGTCACGGATTCGCATGTCGGGGGGATGTCCAACTCGGCCATCTCGGTCACCTCGTCTCCCCCGGTCCTTCTCGCCTCCGCGGGGCCGAACGGCCTGTGGCCTGCCCTGCCTCCAACGAGATGCAGGGTCAGGGCGAGGATCTCCGAGGCCGTGACCGGTCCCTGAGGGCATCGCGCCGAGCGTGATCGGGCATCTCGGCGCGGGTTCGGTCAGCAGCACCCGCCGCCGGAGCCGGAGCCGGAGCCGCGAGTGAACGACCTCTAACCCGCGGATCCCCCGCGGGAGCGGCGGAAACCAGCGGTCAGGGCGGTCACTGCCGGTCACGAGAAATGCTCCTGACCAGCCCATTCAACGAGTGAGGGCAGACGGGGCGAAGCCCCGATCTGCCTTCACACGGCTGAGGCCACTGGTTCGAAACCAGTATCGCCCACGGTAAAAGTGCTGGTCAGAGCCTCCGAGGGGAGCCTCCGGCGTCCTGTACGTCCCCGACGGCGCGTTCCGAGATGTGCCGCGGTCAGCCACAACCTATGTGGCTGAGCACTGCGTATCTCTGCTGGCGGAGGCGGACCGCACCCCAACCCGAGCGGAGTCCCGGCCTCTGACCGGACGCCAAACGAAGATGATCCGCGCTTGGCGACCGTATAGGTGGCTGAGCGCGGGCCGGTAGATGCCGAGTGCGGCCTCCGGGACCACGGTCACGCTCGACGACGATGTCGCGGCGCAGCTCAAACGGGTGGCGCGGGAGCGGGGGATCTCGTTCAAGGAGGCGCTGAACCGGGCCGTCCGGGCTGGTCTGGGCGCGGAGCAGGCGGCGGCCCCGGCCGGGTTCGTGACGCCGTCGCGGCCGTTGGGGCTGCGGGCCGGGATCGACGTGACGAAGGCGGTGGCGCTGGTCTCGGCCAGGGAGGACGAGGAGCCGCTCCGCCGGCTCGAGTTGCGGAAGTGAAGGTTCCCGACGCCAACCTCCTGATCCACGCCGTGGACGAGGAATCCCCGCAGCACCGCCCGGCCAGGGACTGGCTCGACGGTGAGCTCTCGGGCGGGGAGACGGTGGCCTTCACCTGGCCGGTGCTGTTGGCCTTCCTCCGGCTCACCACCAACGCCCGGGTGTTCGAGCAGCCGCTCGGCCCGGGGGAGGCTCTGGACATCGTCGACGGCGGGTTGGGCCGTCCGACGGCCACCGTGATCGGGCCGGGCGAGCGCCATGCCCGGCTGCTCCGGGAGCTCCTGGCGTCGTCGGGTACGGCCGGGAACCTCCCCGGCGACGCCCACCTGGCGGCCACCGTCATCGAACACGGCGCCACGCTGTGCTCCGCCGACCGGGACTTCGCCCGCTGGAGCGGACTGCGCTTCGTCAACCCCCTCGACCGCTGATCCGGGCACCCGTTGATTTCGGGGGCGCGTATCGTCTCCGGTGAGATGAGCAAGGTGGTTGCCGGCTTCTCGATGTCGCTCGACGGGTTCGTCGCGGCACCCGACGACGGCGTCCCGCACATCTTCGACTGGTACGGGACGGGGGACGTCCGTTTCGACTGGCCGGGCAACGACATGGTCTCTCACGTGACAGCGGCGAGCGCGGCCCACCTCCGGGAGATGGTCGACCAGACGGGAGCCCTTGTCGTCGGTCGGCGGATTTTCGACCACACCGACGGGTGGGGTGGCCGCCATCCCATCGGGGTGCCGGTGTTCGTGGTGAGTCACCGGGGCCCCGAGGGCTGGGACACCCGGCACGACGCTTCCCTCACGACGTTCGTGTCCGCCGGGGTCGCCGCCGCCGTGGAGCAGGCCCGGGCGGTGGCCGGCGACAAGTGGGTCGGGGTGGCCGGGCCGGACATCGCCCGGCAGTGCCTCGATCTCGGCCTCCTCGACGAGATCCGGGTCGAGCTGGTTCCGGTCCTGCTGGGCGAAGGGATCCCGTTCTTCGCTGACCTCAGGAACACGCCCATCCTCCTCGAGGACCCACGCGTCATCGAGGGCCGCCGGGTGACGCACCTGGTCTACCGGGTCCGGAAGTAGCCGGCGGGCGCCGCTCACCAACCGGCGGACGGGAAGCGCACCGCGTTCCTCCTGGCGGCCGGATTCGGGACGGCCAGCTCCTTGAGGGCGCCGAGGAACAGCTCGTCCATCCGGGGGCTCAGGTCGGACAGCACCGGGGCGCTGGCGTGGCTGGCCGATCCGAAGACCCGGTCGAGCGATTCCGTCGGGGTCGGCGCCCCGATCGACAGGCACAGGCAGGCGACGCCGTCGCCCCGCACCTCCTCCAGCGCCTTGCGGGCGTCGGCCTCGGCGTAGCGGGACTCGTAGCCGTCGTCGAAGGGGAAGCCGTCGGAGAGGACGACGAGGAGCCGGTTGGGCGTGCCGGCCTGCGCCTTCAGCACTTCGCCGGCGTGGCGGACGGCGGCGCCGAGGCGGGTGTAGCCGGCCGGGGCGAGCCGGTGGAGGTGCGCCCGGCCGCCGGCCCCGAACCGGTGACCGAACGGCTTGACGGCCAGCATCTCGACGGCCGACCGGCCCCGGGAGCGGAACCCGTACACCGCCACCCGGTCGCCGAGCTCCTCCAGCGTCGCCGCCAGGGTGACCGCCGCCCGCCGCTGGTGCTCGTGGACCGACCGGCCGGCCGGGTCGAGGTCGGTGGCCGATCCCGAGGCGTCGAGGAGGACGAGCACCCCCAGGTTGCGGGCCAGCTTGCGCCGCTCCAGGTAGACGTGCTCGGCCGGGGAGTGGCCGGCCCGCAGGTCGACGGCCAGGTCGATGAGGGCGTCGACGTCGAGGTCGTCGCCGTCGGGTCGCCGGCGGAGGACCTTCGGGCCGAGCCCCAACCGGGCCAGCCGGCGGTGCAGCACCTGGTCGCGCTCCACCGCGCCGGCGGCGACATCGGCCGCCGGCCCCAGGGGGATCTCGAGGACCCGGCACCACTCCGGCCGGTAGCGGGCCTTGTGGACGTCCCACTCCGGGTAGAGCGCCCCTCCGACACCGGCCGGCCCGGGAGCCTCGTCGCCGGTCAGGGACAACGGGACCGGCAGCGGGCGGGCGTCGGGGCCGACCGCGCCGACCCGGCGGGCCGCCGCCGTGGCCAGGTCTCCGCCCGAAGCGCCCGGGCCGGGGGCCGGTGTCCGGGACATCCCGAGCAGCCGGCCGAGGAACTCGCTCAGCGCGTTCGACTTCGCCAGCGGGTTCTGGAACAGCTTGAGCAGCTTGCTCTCCTCCCCGGACTCGTCGTCGTCCTCGCCCGCTTCCGCCTCGGGGGTGAGCGCCAACGCCGCCCGCAGGTCGGAGGGCGTCGGGGGCGATCCCGGCCCGGCGGCGGCCGTCCCGAGCAGCCGCCCGGGGCGGATCCGCCCGAACCACGCCGGTGGCTCGGGAAGCCTGGCCCGGCCCGAGGCCAGCGCCAGCGACTCCTCGACGCCGGTCGAGACGACCGGGCCGTCGACCGCCAGCGCCAGCGCCAGCGACGGCAGCCGGGGAGCGAGGTCGGCCAGCACCCGCCGCCCCTCGACGGCCAGATACCGGCGAGCGACCTTCGGCCGGCCCCGCAGCGCCCGGGCCACCGGGGCGTCGAGGCTGCCGGCGCCGAGCAGCGCCGCCTGGAGGACCACCTGGCGCCGCTGGTCGTCGGCCGCCACGCCCGGCGACACGAAGACGTTCACGCCGTCGGTGTACGGGCCGTCCCCGCCGGGGGCGTCCTCGACACCGAGGGGCCGGCCGGCCAGCGCCGTGGCCAGCAGCCGGAAGCGGCCGGGATGGCCGGACCGGGCGCCGGCCGCCGCCGTCATCGGGGCAGGACGGCGTCGACGAGCTCGCCGAGGGCGGCGGCGAGGTCGGGATCGTCGGAGAGGATGTCGACCACCGCCGACTGGACGGCCCGGCGCAGGCTCAGTCCGGCGGCCGCCATCGACCCGGCCAGGATCAGGGCCCGGGTCGAGGCGACCTCCCGCAGCGGCGAAGCGGCCAGGTTCCGGATCGCCTGGCCCACGGCCACGAGGGCGGCGGCGGTGTCGCGGTCGACCTCGGCCTCGTGGGCCACGACATCGGTCTCCACGTCGGGCGGGGGGAAACCGAGCTCGATGGCCACGAACCGTTGCCGCGTCGAGTCCTTCAGGTCCTTGAGGACGCTCTGGTACCCGGGGTTGTAGGAGATCACCAGCTGGAAGCCCGGCTCGGCGTCGAGGACGATCCCGAGCCGGTCGACCGGCAACTGGCGGCGGTGGTCGGTGAGCGGGTGGATGACGACGGTGGTGTCCTGGCGGGCCTCGACCACCTCGTCGAGGTAGCAGATGGCGCCGTCGCGCACCGCCCGGGTGAGCGGCCCGTCGACCCACACGGTCTCGCCGCCCTTGAGGAGGAAGCGGCCGACGAGGTCGGCGGAGGTGAGGTCCTCGTGGCCGGCCACGGTGACGAGACCCCGGCCGAGACGGTGGGCCATCGCCTCCACGAAACGGGTCTTCCCGCAGCCCGTCGGGCCTTTGAGGAGGACGGGCAGGCCCCGGCGGGCCGCGGCCAGGAACACCTCCACCTCGTCGCCCACCGGACGGTAGAACGGCGCGGCGAGGTCCGCTTCGACCGGCCGGGGCACTCCCATCGACACGTCCCGCCCTCCGCTCAGTAGTCCGTCACGGCGTTCACCTTCGCCTGCAGCGCCTTCCACTCCGCCGAGTTCGTGATCGGCAGCAGGGCCATCATCTTGGCCAGGTTGCCCTTGACCTTGATCTTGCCCTGCATGAAGGCGATCCTGGCGTCGAGATCGCCGCTCTGGAGCCGGGCCGAATCCTCCCACTTCGTGGTCATCGAGAAGTCGGTGTCGTCGGCCGTGCCGAGCCGGGCGTCGACGACCCGCCCCTCCTCGATCACCCAGTAGTAGGCGACGTCGCCGTCGGGCCCGCCGGTGACGTTGTGCTGGATCTTCACCGATGCGCCCCGCCGGAGCGGTTGGTCGGCGGCCAGGGCGACGAACTCGTCGAGCCATTCCTGCGTCAGGTACCGCGGCACCGTTCCCCCTCCTGTGAACCCGATCCGGGTCAGTAGCTCTTCGGCAGCCCGAGGGCATGCTGGGCGATGAAGTTGAGCGTCATCTCCTGGGAGACGGGCGCCAGGCGCTGCAGCCGCGCCTCGCGCCAGTAGCGCTCGACGTGGTACTCGGTGGCGTAGCCCAGCCCCCCGTGGGTCTGGATCGCCTGGTCGGCGGCGAAGAAGCCGGCTTCGGCGGCGAGGTACTTGGCCGTGTTGGCCTGCTCGCCGCAGGGCAGGCCGCGGTCGTAGCGCCAGGCGGCCAGACGCCACATGAGCCCGGCGGCGGCGAGTTCCATGTGGGCCCGGGCCAGCGGGTGGGCGATGGCCTGGTTGGCGCCGATCGGCCGGCCGAACACCTCCCGTTCCCGGGCGTAGCCCGCCGCCCGGCGCAGCGCCGCTTCGCCGATCCCGCAGGCCATGGCGGCCAGCAGGACCCGTTCCGGGTTGAGCCCGTGGAGGATGTGGCGGAACCCGTGGCCGCGCTCGCCCACCAGCCGCCACCCCTCGACGGGCAGGCCGTCGTAGGCCACCTCGCAGGAGGCCACGGCGTTGCGGCCGCATTTGGGGATCGGGGCGATGTCGCAGTGGGCCGGGTCGAGGTCGACGAGGAACAGCGACAGGCCGTCGAGGTCGCCGGGCGCGCCGTCGGTGCGGGCGAGGAGGAGGCAGACCTCCGACTCGAGCGCCTTGGACGTCCAGATCTTCCGGCCGGTGACCACGAAGCCGCCGTGGCCGTCGTCGGCGGCGCGGGTGGCGATCCGGCTGGTATCGGTCCCGGCGTCGGGCTCGGTCACGCCGAAGGCGACGTGGAGGTCGCCGGCCGCGGCCCGGGGCAGGAACGTCCGCTTGAGCCGCTCGTTGCCGAACCGCACCACCGGGTTCAGACCGAACATCGTGAGGTGGACGGCGGTCGACCCGTTCATGGCCGCCCCCGAGGCGGCCACCCGGTTGAGGACGACGGCCGCTTCGGCGATGCCCCGTCCGCCGCCGCCGTACTCCTCGGGGATGGCGATGCCGACCCAGCCGCCGTCGGCCATGACGCGGTAGAACTCCCAGGGGAACTCGTGGCCGGCGTCGCGCTCCGACCAGTACCGGTCGTCGAAGCGGCCGCAGACGGCGTCGACGGCGTCGGCGATGGCCTCGTGGTCGGGGTCGACGGCGAACTCCATCAGGCGGCGGCGCCCGTCCGCCGCCACTTGCGCAGGCTCAGCAGCTCGCCGGGCGGCGGTTCCTCGTCGTAGTAGCGGGTGATCGTCAGGAGGGGACATTCGGCCACGTACAGGTCGCCCCGGGAGTCGACGGCGAGGCCGTGGATGCAGGTGAAGTGGTCGTCGTCGAAGGCCCAGCCGCCGGCCCCGGCCCGGCCCATCTCGCCGCCGGCGCCGTCGAGGACCTTGACCCGGCACCCGAGGTTCGGGGTGTGGCGCTGATAGCGGACGGGCGGCCCCTCGCCGACGAAGACCTGCCAGGCACCGTCGGCGCCGCACACCGACCGCACCGCCTGGGGGTAGTAGGCGTGCCACTGGGCCAGGGGCTCGCCGTCGAGGGTGAAGACCTGCAGCCGGAAGTTCTCCCGGTCGCAGACGATGACCCGGTCCTCGCCGAGGAAGCAGACGCCGTGGGGGAGCGACAGCTCACCGGGGTCGCTGCCCGGCCGGCCGAAGGAGGCGAGATGCGTGCCGCCGGGGGAGAAGCGGTGGACGCTCGAGTTGCCGTACCCGTCGCTCACGAACAGGTCGCCGGACCGGGGGTGGACGGCGATGTCGGTCGGCCGGTTGAAGGGGATCCCGCTGTGCAGGCCCGCCCCCCGGGCCCGGCTCTCGAGGGTGAAGAGCACCTCGCCCTCCCGCGTGCGCTTCTGGACGAAGTGGCCGGCCACGTCGACCAGGTACAGGTGGTCCTCGGGGTCGACGCCGATGCCGTGGGGGAGCTTGAATTCCCCTTCGCCCCAGCCCTTGAGGAAGTTCCCGTCCGGGTCGAAGATCATGACCGGGACCGGGCCCCGGTTGAAGACGTAGACGAGGTCGTCGGAGTCGACCGCCACCGACGTCGCCTCGCTGCCGAAGCTGAGCCCCGGCGGGAGCCGACTCCAGCCGGGCACCGGCTCGTAACCAACCATGGCTGACCCCCCGGGCGGCGAAATTCTTGGGCAAGTGACCAATACGCTGTGTAGTGTAGGGACGGAATGGACGCCCACCAAGTCCTCACGACGACACGGTCGGTCCGCAAGCGCCTCGACCTCGACCGGCCCGTGCCGCGGGCGGTCATCACCGAGTGCATCGACGAGGCGTCGCAGGCGCCGACCGGCGGCAACGTCGAGCGGGCCCGGTGGATCGTGGTCGACGACCCCGCCACCCGGGCGGCGCTCGGAGCGATCTACCGCCGGGCCTACGAGCCCTACATCGCCGAGCGGCGGGCGGCGCTGGGCGAGGCGGCTGCTGGGGCGAGCGAGGCGACGCGCCGGGTCATGAGCTCGTCGGACCACCTGGCGGCGGTGATCGAGCGGGTCCCGGCCCTCGTCGTGCCCTGCCGCTTCGACCGGCCGCCGGTCGACAGCCCCCGCAACCTGGCGTCGTTCTACGGCTCGATCCTGCCGGCGGTCTGGTCGTTCATGCTGGCGCTGCGGTCCCGGGGCCTCGGGTCGTCGTGGACCACGCTGCACCTCGACCACGAGCCCGAGGCGGCCGAGCTCCTCGGCGTCCCGCCCACCGCCACCCAGGTGGCCCTGATCCCGGTCGCCTACACCGTCGGCGACGACTTCAAGCCGGCCGCCCGCCGCCCGGCGGCCGAGATCACCTACTGGAACCGTTGGGGGAACAAGGGGGCACCGGCGTGAGCGAGCGCGGTCGGGCCATCGACGCCGACAACCACTACTACGAGGTCGACGACTGCTTCAGCCGCCACATCGAGGCCCGCTACGCCGACCGGGCGCTGCGGCCCGTCCCGGGCAGGGAGCCGGCCCGGAAGTGGATGCTCGGCGACCGGCCGGTCTCGTTCATGCCCTTCAACGCCTACGACCAGACCGTCGCCCCCGGGGCGCTGGAGAAGTTCTTCACCGGCGAGGAGGGCAAGCAGACCCTCACCCCCGACGACTACATCCATCCTTCCGAGTGCCCGCCGATGATCGAGCGGTCGGCCCGGCTGCGCCTGCTCGACGAGCAGGGCCTCGACGCCATCATCCAGTTGCCGACCGTCGGCATGCTGGTCGAGCCGGATTTCGCCGACCAGCCCGACGTCCTCATGGCCAACTACCGGGCCTTCAACCGCTGGGTGGAGGACGACTGGGGCTACGGCGCCGGCGACCGGGCGGCGGGGGGCGGCCGCATCTTCGGCGTCCCGATCGTCTCGATGGTCGACGTCGACGCCGCCGTGGCCGAGCTCGAGCGGGTGGCCGGCCGCGGGGCGCGGTTCGTCCTCCTGCCGATCGGGCCCGTGGGCGGCCAGCGGTCCCCGGCCGACCCGTACTTCGACCGCATCTGGGCGGTGATCCAGGAGACGGGACTCGTCCCGATCTACCACGTCGGCAACTCCGGGTTCGCCCGGCTGTTCTCCGTGCACTGGAGCGAGGAGCCGGACCCGCCGCTCATGAAGTACTCGGCCTTCCAGCAGTACACCTGCGTCGTCGAGCGGCCGATCTCCGACACCCTGGCGGCGCTGGTGCTCCACAACCTGTTCGGCCGGTTTCCCGGCATCAGGGTCATGAGCATCGAGAACGGGTCGAGCTGGGTGCCGGGGCTCCTCAAGGGCATGGACAAGGCGGCCCGGATGGCCCAGGCGATGGGCCGGTGGCTCGGCGGCCGGCTGCCGGCCCCGCCCAGCGAGGTGTTCCGGGAGCACGTCTACGTCGTCCCCTTCCACGAGGACGACATCGGCGGTCTCGTCGGGGACCTCGGCGCCGACCGGGTCGTGTTCGGCTCCGACTGGCCCCACGCCGAGGGCCTCGGCACGCCGCTCGACTTCGCCGACAAGCTCGACGGGTTCCCCGGCCCCGTCCGGGACCGCATCATGCGGGGCAACGTCGCCGAACTCGTCGGCCTCTGACGTCCCGGTCGTGACGAGGCCCCCCGCCGACCGGTTCGACTACGTCGTCGTCGGCGGCGGTTCGGCGGGCTGCGTCGTCGCCGGCCGCCTCGCCGCCGCCGGCGCCACCGTCGCCGTGCTCGAGGCCGGCGGCACCGACCGCCGGCCCGACGTGTGGCTGCCGGCCGGGGTCGTGTCGGCCTACAAGCTCTGCAACTGGAAGTACGTACCCGAGCCCGACCGCAGCCGCGGCGGTCTCGTCGAATCCTGGCCGGCGGGCCGGATCCTGGGCGGGACCGGGTCGATCAACGGGACGGTGTTCGTCCGGGGCAACCGGGCCGACTTCGACGGCTGGGCCGCCGCCGGCTGCCCCGGCTGGGACCACGGGTCCGTGCTGCCGTACTTCCGGCGGCTCGAGACGTGGGCCGGCCCGCCCCACCCCGACCGGGGGACCGACGGCCCGATCCACGTCGGCTACCACGCCATGCCCCACCCCGCCGCCGACCGGTTCCTGGCCGCCGCCGTCGAGGCCGGCCATCCCCGCAACGCCGACTACAACGCCGCCGTCCAGGAGGGGGTGGCCGTCGTCCAGGTCAACCAGCGGCGCGGCGTCCGGTCGCAATCGTCCCGCGGCCATCTCCGCCGCCTCCCCGGCGCCGAGCGGATCACGGTGCTGCGCAAGGCGTTCGTCGAACGGATCGTCTTCGACGGCCGGGGCCGGGCCACCGGCGTCGAGTACCGCCACGCCGGGCGCCGCCGGCTCGTGCGGGCCGGCCGGGAGGTGGTGCTGTCGGCCGGGACGCTGGCCTCGCCCAAGATCCTGATGCTGTCGGGCGTCGGGCCCAAGGGCGAACTCGACCGGCACGGCCTGCCGGTGGTGTGTGACAGCCCCGGCGTCGGCTCCAACCTCCGCGACCACATCGGCGCCCTGCAGCGCTGGCACACCACCGTGCCCACCGTCAACGAGCTCGGCCCGGTCGACGGCGCCCGGGCCGTGGCCGAGTACGCCCGGCGGGGTTCGGGCCCGCTGGCCGCCGTGGTGTTCCAGGTGCAGGTCATCCTGCGGACCCGCCCGGAGCTGGCCCGCCCCGACATCCAGCTGGCCTTCGCCAGCTTCGGGATCGTCCGGGA
>Ga0070741_10012327_pt1 | contig 15486 bp, 12 predicted proteins | sample Coa_R1_4_FD_66440 | JGI IMG/M metagenome (GOLD analysis project Ga0070741, IMG submission 66440) | Surface soil microbial communities from Centralia Pennsylvania, which are recovering from an underground coalmine fire - Coalmine... | ecosystem: Environmental > Terrestrial > Soil > Unclassified ... | reverse complement strand
GGGGGTGGGGTCTCATGAGGTGAGGGCTTTACGCGATGGGAAAACCTATCGCCAACGTTGACGTGAGGAGAGCCAGATGGCAGGAAAGACGGTTCGGATCGGTATGGTGGGAACAGGCGGCATGGGACAGGGCCACCTGCGCGGGCTGAAGGAGAACCCGGAGGCGCAGATCGTCGCGCTGTGCGACTGGAACGAAGCCCAGCTCAAGAAGGCGGCGGAGGGGCTGGATGTCGCCACCTACACGGACGGCGCGAAGATGATCGCTTCCGAACAACTGGACGCGCTCTATATCTGTGTGCCGCCGCACACGCACGAAGACCTGGAGATACGCGCCGCGCAGAAGGGACTGCATCTCTACGTCGAAAAGCCGGTCAACCTCTATATCGAGAAGGCGAAAAAGGCGCTGGAAGCGATCCGGGCGGCGGGCGTGATGACGCAGGTCGGCTACCAGTTGCGCTACTTCGCCAACGCCCGCCAGATGAAGGCGTTTCTGGCGGATAAGCAGGTCGGCACGGCGCTGGCGGTGCGCTGGTCGGGCGCGCCGGAAAAGGACTGGTGGCGCACCTACGATCAGGGCGGCGGGCAGTTGGTCGAGATGACCACGCACCAGGTAGATATGCTGCGCTGGTGTCTGGGCGAAGTCGTGGCGGTGTCGGCCAGCTACTCCTTCGACCGGCTGTTCAAGGGCCAGCCGGGAATCACCGTGCCGGACAGCCAGGCGGCGCTGCTTCAGTTCGCTTCGGGCGCGTCGGCGACCGTGACGACCTCCTGCGCGCTCGGCAAGACCTGGCGCGCGGAGACGGAGTTCGTCCTCAAGGATGCGCGGGCCAGCCTGCAAAACGATGGAGTGAAGATCGAGCCGGAAGGCGCGTATCCGCTGCCGCCGCTGCCGACCGATGTGATGACGGCGGATCAGGCGTTCGTGCGCGCCGTCGCCACCGGAGACCGCTCCCTGCTGCTCAGTCCCTACGAGGACGGGCTGAAGTCCGCCGCCGTGACGCTGGGCGCCAACCTCTCGGCGGAGAACGGCGGGCGGCTGGTGAAGATGGAAGAACTGCTGGGGCCGCTGGCGTAAAAACGAGCGGAAACGGAGGCGGAAACGATGGATATTCACCAGTTAGAGCAGCGCTCAGCGGCGGAGTGGCTCTACGATCTGCGGGACGAACTGCGGCAGCACGTCTATGCCCGCGCCACGCAAGCGTTCGCGGCGGGCGACGCCGCCCGCGACGCCCTGACGACGCGCGAGGCGGTGCTGGCGCGGCAAAAGGCGCTGCGGAGCGACTTCCTGGCTTCGCTCGGCGGACTGCCGCCGATGGATACGCCGCTGGAGGCGCGCACGGTCGGCGTGGTGGAGGGCCAGGGCTTTCGCATCGAGAAGGTCGTCTTCCAGTCGCGCCCGCGCCACTACGTCACGGCCAACCTCTACCTGCCGGAGAACCTGAGCGGGCCGCGCGGCGCGGTGCTGTTCGTCTGCGGGCATCACGGCGAGGCCAAGCATGTCGGAGAGTATCAGAGCGTCTGCCAGGTTCTCGTGCAGGCCGGGCTGATCGTTCTGGCGCAAGACCCGGTCGGGCAGGGCGAGCGGTTCAGCTACTACGAGCCGGAGATAGGCGATACCACCGTGCGCTGGGGAACGCTCGAACACGACTACGCCGGGGCGCAGTGCTGGCCGCTGGGAGACGGCATCGCCCGCTACTTCCTGCACGACGCCATGCGCGGGATAGACTACCTGCAAAGCCGCCCGGAGGTGGACGGCGCGAAGATCGGCGTGACCGGCAACTCCGGCGGCGGCACGCAGTCCAGCCTTATCATGCTCGGCGACCCGCGCCTCGCCGCCGCCGCGCCCGCCACGTTCATCATGAGTCGCGAGACCTATATGCAGACCAGCGGGGCGCAGGACGCCGAGCAGATCTGGCCCGGCTTTACGGCGCGCGGCTACGACCATGAGGATATTCTGCTGGCGATGGCTCCGAAGCCGGTGCGCGTGCTGGCCGTGCAGAGCGATTTCTTCCCTATCGAGGGAACGCGGCGCACGGTGGCGCGGTGCAAGCGGCTATGGGGGCTGTTCGACCGGAGCGAGGACGTAGACCTGGTGGAGGATGCCAGCACGCACGCCTACACGCCGAAGATGGCAAAGGCGGCGGCGGCGTTCTTCGCCAAGCATCTGCTCGGCGCGAATCCGTCGCTGGAACAGGTTTCGGTTGCGCCTTTCGAGCCGAAGCGCCTCTGGTGCATGGCCTCCGGGCAGGTGCGCGGCGACATCAAAGACGCGGCGTTCGTGTTCGAGGCGAACCGGGAGCGGCTCCAGGAGGCGGAACGGGAGCGGCAATCTCTGCCTGCGGCACAGCGCCGGGAACGCGCGATCCAGTGGCTGCGGCAGCGCGTGGAGCGCGATCGCCGCCCGTGCGAACTGAACCCGCGCCTGATGGATACGGTCTATATGGAAGGCTTGAGCGTGCGCGCCGCGCTCTGGTGGGCGCAGGAGGGGCTGCACAATCACGGCTTCGTGTTCCGCGACCTGCGCTCCGGCGACAAGACCCTGCCGGTGACGCTGGCCCTCTGGAACAACGGCACACGCGATCTGCGCCCGCACTACGCCTGGATACGCCGCACCTGCGAGAGCGGGCGGGCCGTCCTGGCGCTGGATGTCTCCGGCTCCGGCCCGCTGTTCCCGCGTCCGTTCGCGGGCTGTTCCGCCACCGAAGGCTTCTACGGCGCGCTGCACAAGCTGTCTACCGACCTGCTCTGGCTGGACGATGACCTGGTCTCGCTGCGCACCTACGACGTGCTGCGCGCTCTGGAACTCGTGGCGCAGTTTCCGGGCCTGGACGCCTCCGATATCCAGGTCTATGCGCACGGCAGAGAGGGACTGTACGGACGGTTGGCGGCGGCGCTGGACTCGCGCATTCGCAAGGTGGAGGTGGCGGAGGGAATGCCGAGTTTTGCGGAGTGGCTCGGCTCGCGCTACTACGACCAGTACGGCATCTACGCGATCATCCTGCACGGCGCGCTGCGCTATTTCGACCTGCCGGAGATCGAGGGGTAGCTAACGATTCTGGCAGTCACGGATGCGCGCCTCCAGAATGTCCGTGAGGCGTTCGGAGCGGCCCAGATAGTCGCCAAGCCGGAACTCGACATCAGGGTGACGTTCCCGGCCCTGTTCCAGCAGAGCAGGAAGGTCTGCGGCGACATGCGTGCCGGTGTGCAGGAAGTAGGGGACGGCGAGGAGGCGCGTCGCTCCCTGCGCCACACACTGATCTATGGCCTCCGGGATGCTCGGCGCGTTGCACTCTAGAAAGCCGACGACGATGATAGGAAACACGCCGCGCCGCTTCACGACCTCGACGACGCGGAACATCTCCTCGTTGGCCGTCGGGCGCGGGCTGCCATGCACCATCACGAGCAGGGCGTCTTTGCGGCTCATGCGGCCCTCTGCGTGCCTGTGTGCGGGCATTCCGGCGTGTCGTAGAGGGGGCATTCGGGGCGGTTGCGGCAGTGGTCGGTGGAGCGGCGCAGGTCGTCGTGCCAGCGTTCCGGCGCTGCGGCGTCCAGGGCGCTGGCGATCAGGGCGTCGGCCAGAAGCGCATCGAAGCCTATCGCCTCGGCGACCGCAAACGCGACTTCGGGATACGCCGCCTGGACTGCTGCCACCGCCTGCGGTAGGTCTGTCCGCACGAACTTGCCCGGCACGAGAAAATAGGGCGCGACGATGATCCGATCTGCGCCCTGCCTTACGCACCTCTCCACCGCCTCGGTGAACGGCGGCTCGCTATAGTTCAGGTAGCCGACCTCGACGATAGGCGCGACCCCGCGCGCCCGGAGACGCGCCGCGTGCGCCTCCAGCGCCAGCCCCGCCCCGCACAGCAGCGACCCATGGGAAAATAGCACAACGGCATCCATAGCGATTTCAGACGGCGAGCCGTTCGAGTTCCTGCCCGCTCTCTGCTTCTACCTCGGCGTGCAGGCTGTTGCCGTGACTGTCCATCGTGACGACCGCGACGAAATCCTGCGCCTGCAAGCGCCACATCGCTTCGGGAACGCCGAACTCCTCCAGAAAGTCCACGCCCGTCACAGCAGTGATCTTCTCGGCGTAGAACTGCGCCGCGCCGCCGATGGCATTGAGATAGACCGCGCCGACCTCCTGGAGGCCGTCGAGCGTCTTCTTACCCATACCGCCCTTGCCGATGACCGCGCGCACGCCGAACTTGCGCAGAATGTCGGCCTGGTAAGGTTCTTCGCGAATGCTGGTGGTCGGCCCTGCCGCCTTGACGTGCCAGACGCCATCCTCGTCCTTGAGCATGACCGGCCCGCAGTGATAGATCACGCCGCCGTTCAGGTCTACGGGCGAGTCGTGGCTGACCAGGTACTTGTGCAGCGCGTCGCGCCCGGTGAATAGCGGGCCGCTCAGCACAACGACATCGCCGACCTTGAGTTGGCGCACATCGGCTTCGGAGAGGGGCGTGGTAAAGCGGAACTCGCGGCCCGTCGTCGGGATACCCGCGCTTTCGGCCATCTGCTGCGGATTCTCGTCGCGGAACAGCCAGCGCGTGATCGCGCCGGTCTGTGGGTTCAGGCGCACGCCGAGCCGCCGAAACGCCCAGCAGTTGTAGGCGACGGAGACGAAGAAGGAGGCGGGCAGACGGTTCAGCGCCCCGATCTTGCAGCCGAGCAGCGTGACGCCGCCGCCGAAGCCCATCGTGCCGATGCCGAGCTTGTCCGCGTTTGCCATGACGCGGGCTTCCAGCGCGGCCAGCGCCGGATCGGGGTTCGTATCGTCCACGTCGCGGAACAACTGCTCTTTGGCGTGCGCGTAGCCGCTGGTGCGGTCGCCGCCGATGCAGACGCCCAGAAAGCCCGCGCTGCATCCCTGGCCCTGCGCCTGCCAGATAGCGTGTAGGATGCACTTGTAGACGCCTTCCAGGTCGCGCCTGGCCTTGCCGACATGCTCCAGTTCGGCGGGCAGGGAGTACTGAATGTTCTTGTTTTCGCAGCCCCCGCCCTTGAGGATGAGCCGGATCTCGATCTCGTCCTCTTCCCACTGCTCGCAATGGACGACGGGCGTGCCGGGGCCGAGGTTCAGGCCGGAGTTCTTGCCGGTCACGCTGTCTACCGAGTTGGGGCGCAGCTTGCCGCGCCGCGTCGCTTCGGCGATGGCCTCCTGAATCGCCTGCTTGAGAACGATCTGGTTGACGCCGACCGGCGTATGGATATGGAAGGTCGGCATCCCCGTATCCTGGCAGATAGGAGAGACGTTGTCGTGGGCCATGTCCACGTTCAGGGCGATGATGGCAAGCGCCTGGCCGGACTGTGTTTCGGGCTTCTCTTGCCTTTTGGCGCGTTGCAGGGCGCGGCGTACATCGGCGGGCAGGTTTGTCGCCGTCTCGGTGATCAGTTGCAGCAGGCTCTCGCGGAGTTGTTCCATACGGTCGTTATCCTCTCGTATCGGGCAGATCCTGACTGCATACTACCCCAAACCGCGAGGGATTTCAAGCGCGCAGAATCACGCAGGCCGTCCCCTCCGAGGCAAAAAGCGGAGCCGGACAGCGTCCGGCTCCGCTCCGATAAGGCAGATACCGACAGGCGTGCCTACTGACACTGGCGGCTGGTCGAACCGTTGGTGAAAGCGAAACCGGCGGTGACGACCGGGATCGGAGTCGGGCCGCCGGGGTTCGGGTTCCAGAGCGGCGCGTTGTACCAGCCCGCCACGCAGTCGCAGTTCACGTCGAAGCCGGGCGTCGTGCCGCAGACCCCTTCCGTATTGTTGCCGCCGGTGATCTTGTCCAGTTTGTAGTATTTGGCGTGGCCGTCCAGATGGACGACGTTGCCGCCGACGTTGTGTCCGGCAAAGGGGTAGGTGGACTCGTAGAAGGCGTCCGGGCTGATAGGAGTCCAGCTTCCCTGCCCGATGAAGCTATCCGAGAAGCCGCCTTTGCCGCGCCAGGTCGTCTCGAACAGCATACCGAGGTCGGCGGGCTGCTGCGCGGCGGCCAGGGCGACGGCCTGGGCCGGGCCGCCATAGCCCCACGAAGGGCCGTAGCTGGCAAGCGCATTGTTGAAGGAGTAGGGGACATTCTCGTAGGGATGGCCCCAGGGAATTTTCGAGCCGAGCGTGGCCGACGGGCGATCCGGGCAGGTGAACAGCGCATCGTTGGCCGGGGTGGAGGACGCGCCGAACGGGTCTACATAGGGGTTCGTGCCGCCGCTGCCGCCGCGTACATAGGGCAGGATCATCCAGGCGTAGATGGTGCCGTCGAAGGGCAGGTTTTCGTCGTAATCCTGTACATACATGTGAACGGCGGTTCCAAGCTGCTTGAGATTGCTCAGGCAGGAGATGGCGCGAGCCTTCTCGCGGGCCTGGGCGAAGACGGGAAAAAGGATCGCGGCGAGAATCGCGATAATGGCGATAACGACGAGCAGCTCAATGAGTGTAAACGCTTTGCTTCGTTGCATTCTTAAATTCTCCTGATAGAGGATGTGTCGGCTGGGGACGCGCCGCGCCGCCAGCCGTTTGCGATGGGAAGAGGCCGGAGCGGCGGCTAGGGCGGAGCCGCCTGCCCTTTCTCCTTACCGGCGGGCAGCGTTCTGCCCGCGCCGGCCTGTTCGCGTACCTCCTGCATCCGTTTGAGCAGTTGCAGATCTTTGGGTGTCGGCTTGCCCCCCTCCTCCGTTCCGACGCTTCCGGCCCTCCAGAGGAAGAAGCCCGCAATCAGGGCGATAACCGCGATGACTATGACAGCGACGTAGGGCGGAACAGCCTTGTCACGCATAACGCCTGTCACCTCCTTTCGGCATTTCGCCCGAAAAAACGGGCGATGCAGGGGGTTGAATCTACTATAGCACGAATGCGGACAGACGGCAAGAGATATTCTGCAAGTTCTCTATAGTACCTGTCGTCAGTATGCGCCGTCCGGCGTGACGCAGCCCTCTTTCCCTGCGCAAGGTGGACACCTTAGTATGGCGAAGGGCTTTGCATGGAGAGGCAGGCGTTACTGCCAGCCGACACGCACGATCACGCCGTCGGGATGGTTGGGGTAGCGGAGCAAGACGGTGCTGCCTTCCTGAACCGCCTGCACGTCGAGCGGCTGGCCCAGGCGGGTCATCGCCCGCGCACCGGTCAGCTTTTTGGAACCGGCCTGCAGGCGGGCGGCCCCGGTCGTGGCGAGCGGGCCGCGCGTGAAGAAAGCCGTTGTGGTCGGGGTCTCCAGCTTCGCCTGCACGCGCCCGGAGACGAAGCCGAGGCGCGGCGGGCCGTCTGCCGCGCCAAGATTGTAAAGCAGGGCCAGGGAGTGCGGAGGGGTGACCCGGACACTGGCGACCGCGAGGGTGGGGGAGAGGACGTCGAGAGTGCGGCCCTCCACCGTCTCGGACTGGCCGAAGGTATGAATAATCGTATATCTGCCGCGCTGCACGCGCAGCGAACCGGGTTCGCGATAGCTGCCGCCCACGCGCTGGTAGGCGTACTGGGTCAGGGCGCGCAGGAGGCTGGCGCTGCGCTCGCTGGCAGAAAAGAAGCCCGGCGCGACACCGACATTCAGCACCAGGCCGTTCCCGACCGTCTGCGTCCAGACTGCCGGGCCGCCGGAACGCAGGGAGTAGAGAAGGGTCGGGCGCGCTCCGCCGTTCCCTGCGGGGCTGTGGTTTGCGGGCGAGTTGGGCTGCCCGATGTTGCGCAGGGCGGTTTCGGCGGCGGCGGCAAGCGAAAGCTGCGGGTAGACGGTGGCGGCATAGGCCGCGCCGAGGCGCAGGCGCGGGAACGCCCTGACCAGTTCGCCGCCGTCCGACGTGCCGAGCAGCGTGTGGCCGAGTTGCGGCTGCGCGGAGGCGATACCTACCTGGAAGCCGTTGCCCATCTCCACCTTGAGCGTCACGGACTGGTCGCGGGGCAGGTTGTCGAACTGGTACGTCCAGGAGGCATTCCCGTCTGCGAACCGCCCGGAACCGTTGAACTGGCTGCCGTTGTCGTAGACGAGGAAGCGGTTCTCGACCTCGGAACCGGCCTGGAACGCCGCCGCCAGCCTGCCTCCGACCTCCAGCGTCGCCGAAGTCACCAGCGCGCCCCAGCCGTCGTCCGGCTTCACGTCCGAGAAGCGCACGGCCACGCTGCCCGTCTCCTTGACGAACGGCGTCAGATCGAGCGTGTAGACGCGGCGGTTGCGCAGATCGTGTTCCGCGCCGTCGCCCTTGAGAACGACCTGGTAGCGGCTTACGTCTTCCTGCGCGGCGGTGACGGTGCGGGCCGGGCCGTCTATCGCGAGGCCCAACTGTGTCCAGAGATCGTCCTGCGGCGCGCTCAACTTCGCTTGCCGCCACCAGGAGTTAGAGACCGCATTATAGGCATCCGAGCCGCCGAAGAAGAGCAGACTGCCGCCGCGCCGCACCCAGTCGGCCAGCGCCGCCTGCGTCCGCGCGCTCGGCGGTTTCTGGAAATCGTAGGAGAGCAGCAGCGTCTTGAAGCGGTTCAGGTAGCCGGGTTCGGCGGCGCGGTCGAGGGAGACGACCTGCACCGGCACGCCGTGCTGCAGGAGCGGCAGGGTCAGCCCGAAAAAGCCGTCGAAGTCGCTGGCGTTGGGCGGCTCCCGCTGCCACTGCATCGAGTCGGAGACGAACACGCCGATGTCCGCGCCGGAGACGGCGCTGCCGCCCTTAGACGGCTGCGCGTGCATCTCCTGCAAGGCCGCGATGACGCTGTTGATCTCGGTGGCGTAGGGGGCGGGGATGCGCCCGTAGACGCGCTCCGGCCAGGGCATCACCTCGTAGGCGTCCACGTCGGGAAACATCAGCGCGGCGAGAAGGGTCTGCTCATAGTGGCTCTTGTAGTCCTCGATGGTAAGGTTAGGCGTGTCGCCCATCGGGTCCATCAGGAACCAGAGACGCTTGTCCGTGTCGCGCAGCAGGTGGACGAGCGAAGAGTACTCCAGATAGGCCAGCGAGAACGTCCGATCCTGCCGCATGCCCGCATAGCGGGCCGGGGTACGCGCCGTCTCCGACCAGACCTGCCCGATAACGTCCTGCACCTCCGGCAGGCTCGTGATCCGGTACTGCGGACTCACGATGCCCCACTGCGCGTAGGAGACCGGGCTGTGCAGGGCCACCAGCCGCCGCGCGCCGGGTTTCTGCTGCGCGGCGCGCTGCAAGACGGCCCGCACCTTGTTCGTCTGCATCTGCGCCATCAGTTGCCCCGCCTGCCAGCGCGCCTCCACGCTCCTGGCCGGGTCCTGCCAGGGCAGGTTGAAAAGTCGCTGCCATGCCTGCCGGAACGCGCCCTCGTAGCCCGCCTTCGCCCAGTACTCCGGCTCCTCCGGACAGACGCCGTCGCTTCCATTGGCGAGCGCGGCGTCGTAGTACGCCTGCTCGATGGCGATGCGATTGGCCGTCGGCGCGAGATAGTAGCTGTCGTTGCCGATGGAGAGCAGCGTGCCGTTCGCCGTCGTCTGGACCTCATCTCTGTGCTGGTCGGCATAGGCTTTGCCGTCCCGCGCGCCGCCCATCGTCCAGACCGTGTAGCCGCGCGTCTTCCATCCGCCGATAGCGGCGGCGTCCGTGCTGTAGACAAAGCAGGCGTCGGTTTGCAGGTCTATCAGAGGATCGGGAGGGCGCGGGGTCTGCGTGATGGTGTACGGCCTGTCCGGGGCGCGCACGACAGTCGGGCGCACGGAAGGCGGCACGCCCTGCGTCATCAGGCGCAGCACGATATCCGGCACCCCATCGCCGTTCGCATCCGGCTCCATCTGGAGAAACCGCACCGACTTGACGGCCATCGGTGCGGCCTTCGCGCTGAGCCGCACCTGCATCCGCGCGCCCAGCGGCCAGTTCGCCGGAACCGTCCACTGCGCGGCCAGGGTCTCCTTGTCTTCCCGCTCGATCCTGACCGGCAGCGGCTTATTTTTCGGCCCCAACACCTGGATGTCCGGCGGCGCGTCGTTGGCATCGCCCGAAATTCCCAGCACGAGCCGACAGCGCGCTCCCGGCGCGACCGGAAAGCCGTAGACCCAGAACTGTCCCGGCTCCGCGCGCCGCGTCTCGCCCTGCAACGCAGTACCTGCGACCTTGACGACGAACGGCCGTTCCGCCTGCGTTCCCGGCGCGAAAACCGTCGCATAGGGAACCGGCGGCGCTGCTATAGCCGTGCAAGAGCAGATTAGGAGGAAGAGTAGTAAGACACCGGCGAATGAATTCGCGGCTGCAAAGGCACAAAACCCGCCTGCGCGGGTTGGTTTTTGAGTCGGCGAGGGCCGACTTCGTGCTTTCGCAGCAGCGGTTTCAACCGCCTGGATGGAATACCACATAAGTCTTACACCGTCAGTAGAATCTTCATCGTTGCGCCGGGGTCGGTGTGCAGCTTGTCGAATGCCGCCTGGCCTTGCTCCAACGGAACCGACTCCGTATAGGCCGACAGGTCTACATCGCCGTTCTCGATCAGTTTCTTGGCCTGGGCAAAATCGGCGGCGACATAGGCGAACGAACCCTGCAAGCGCACTTCGTTCCGCACGACCGTGTTGAACGCGATGGTACTCTCGACGACATGCAGGCCGAGCAGCAGGATCTCGCCGCCCTTCTTCACCATTCCGACGCTGTTGGCCCGCGCCGTCTGGTCGCCGTGCGCGTCTATGACGATGTCCGCGCCCGCGCCGTCGAAGCAGTTCCGCACCGCCGCGACCGGGTCGGTCTCCTTCGCGTTGATGGCATACTTCGCGCCCAGTTTCTGCGCCACCTCAAGCCGCGCCGGATTGATGTCCACGATGGCGATGTCCCGATAGCCGAGCAGCCGCGCCAGCGAGAGCATCAGGCTGCCCTGCGTTCCCGCCCCGATGATCGCCAGCGTGCCGAAGCTGTGCCGCGAGATCAGGTTGAACAGATGCACGCCGTTCGCCAGAGGCTCGATCATCACGGCGCGATGATCCGGCAGATCGTCCGGCACGGGGAAGACGTTCTTTGCCGGGACGACGGCGTACTCCGCGAACGCGCCCTCGACCTTATCCATGCCGAGCAGCCGCCAGTCCGCGCAGATGTTCGTCTTTCCCGCCTGGCACGCCGCGCACTGCCCGCACGGCATCAGCGGGTTGATGACAACGCGCTGCCCTTCCCGGAACGGCCACTCCCTGCCGGGAGCGGGCGGATTCTGCGGCATCTTCGCCACCGTTCCGATGGCCTCATGCCCCAGGATAAGCGGCGGCTGGCGGCGTGGATTCAGACCCAGGAACCCGGCCATGTCCGAGCCGCAGATGCCCGTGCCGCGCACTTTCAGCAGAATCTCGTCCGGGCCGGGCGTCGGCTCCGGGCGCGTCTCCATTGTCACCGTCTTCACCGCGCTATAGACGAGCGCTCTCATACCTACCGTGCCTCCTGTTCAATTCCCCCGCTCCCACAGCGTTGGGAGAGGGGGCTAGGGGGTGAGGGCTAGAACCCAAATCGCGGACTCTTGATGGGCGAGTGCGTCACCAGCGTCTTGCGGTTCAGCGAGCCGTCGCGATGGTCGAGGATCAGGTCGGTGCAGCCCTCGTAGAACTCCAGTAACTCCTTCGCGAACTGATCGCACTCTTCCTCATCGGGGAACTGCGCGGCGATGTCCTCGGCGATCTGCTGCGCATCGCGCGTCTCTTCGATGCGCGTCACCGTCTGCTGATCTTCGCTCACTTGCAGGCGCGGTTCCCAGGGCAGATTGCACGCCTGCGACAGAAAGCCCGTGATGTCCGGCGTCATCGGCTGGCGTTCTGTCCAGCGCACATCGAGCGCGAAGGTGATCAGTCCGGCGCGGGCATTGATGAGGTGGATCATGGCCTCCTCGTCCGGCAGGTTCATCACGTCGTAGGAGTGGGCCATCACCAGCAACGCCAGTTCGTCCTCATCGTCCGTGTTATCGTCGGGCTGATAGCCGCGAATGTTCTCCGGCGCGATCTCCCACCACTGCGCGAACAGGCGGGCCAGCGGCTCCGACTCCTCGCCCAGCCAGAGCAGGCGGTTCGGCGCATAGCCCTTGTTATCCAGCAGCGCCGCCGTCATCCCCACGATGTAGGCGACATCCTCCTCGCTCGGCTGGAAGAAGACGAACCGCTCGCCCGGCACGTTCTCGTCCGGGTTCGTCTCCATCAGGATGCTGCGCGTCTGCACATAGTGCCAGGCGCGCAGGTCCAGCGTCTCCATGTCGTCGAAGTCGCGCAGGCGGGCGATCAGGTCGCCGACCTCCTCGCGGGCCTCCTCCATGCCGGGGAACTGTGCGGCGGCCTCCGGTGGCGCGATCTGGTAGACCGCCTCGGCCTCGTCCGGCTGGCGCAGCAGGGCATAGCACTCCGCCATCTCCAGGATCAGCCAGATGGGAAGGCCGCCGTACTTATCGTTGAGTTGGTGGAAAGCGTCTATGGCTCCCTGATAGTTGCCCAGGTCCATCAGGGCCTGCGCGTAGTCCACGTCCGCCGCCTGGCTCAGTTCGTTCTTCGTGTCCCCCAGCAGTTCTTTGGCCCGCGCCAGAAAGGGCAGCGCGAGGAACGGCTGCTGCAACTGAAAAAAGCGGTTGCCGACACGGTAGTAGCCCAGCGCATCGTCGCGGTTGTTGCGCAGGTGGTCGAAAAGCTGGTACTCCTCGCCGGGCTGCGCGCCGGACGCCTGCGCGATCTGCGTCAGCAGGTCGCAGGTCGTGTCCAGCACCAGATCGGAGCGGACATCCTGCTGAAAGGCGAAGGCGATCTGTTGCAGCGCGGTCGCCGGGTCGCCCTGCTGCGCGGTGGCTTTCGCCTGCTCGACCAGCTTCCTGACTTCCTCGGATACGGGAGGCCCGCTCTGGATTGGTTGGCCGTCCGGCCCTAAGATACGCATGACGTTCTATTCTCCAATGGGGGGGTAAACTCGAACTCGTAAAGTATCTGGCTGAGCGCTACGAGCGCCGCCGTCTCCGTGCGCAGGATGCGCGGGCCGATCCGCACCGGAACCAGATTCGCCGCCCGCGCCGCCGATACCTCCGCCGGACTCCAGCCGCCTTCCGGCCCGACTGCCAGCAGCAGCGCCGAGGGCCGCTCCGTCAGGCCGCGCAGAAACGCCGCCAGAGGCAGCGCCTCCTCGGTCGGATGCAGGAGCAAGGCGGGCTGTCGCTCCGCTTCCCGCAGCAGTTCCGCAAACGTCACCGGGGCGGCGACTTCCGGGATGCGCGCCCGTCCCGACTGCTCTGCCGCGCCCTTCGCGATCTGCTGCCAGCGCGCCACTCGCTCCGCGATCTTTCCTGCCGGGATGTCCGCGACGCATCGCTCGGCCCGCACCGGCACGAACGCGCTGGCCCCTGCCTCCGTGCCGTGCTGCACCACCTGCTCGAACTTGTCGCCTTTGCCCAATGCCTGCGCGACCGTGATAGCGACCGGCGGTTCCGGCGGCAGTTCCACCCGGCCCTCGATCCGCGCCGTCGTCTCCGCCTTGCCGATAGTTACGAGTACCGCCTGAAAAGCGTTTCCCCGATTATCCAGCAGCGTCACAGTGTCGCCCGCCCGCGCCCGCAGCACGCGCGTCAGATGCTGGTGATCCGAGCCGACTATCGTGGCCGTCTCGCCGGAAAACTGGTCGGGGGGCAAAAAGAGGCGGTGCATTCCAGAAACTCGGCTTTCCGCCCGCAAGGCGGTTGGCGGCGTAGCCGCCCTTCAGACGGGTCGTTTACGGCCCGGCATGGAAAACTCAAGAGGCCCAGTCATGGTCGGCGCGGGTGAGGGGAGGGAGCGCCTGCGACGCCCGCGCCAGCGTCGCCGCATCCGTCGGGCCTGCCTCCGTGCGCCGCGACACCAGGCAGACCCAGATGTCTTCTCGTTTCGATTCGAGGGGCGTCAGTCCGACCGCCGCCAGCGCGTCCCGCACGGTATCATGATGTTCCTCCACGATCCCGCTGGCAATAAAAACGCCGCCCGGTTTCAGGCGCGGCGCGACCGACGGAGCCAACTCGATAATGGTGTTCGCCACGATATTCGCGACGATCAGATCGCACTCCCTGGCCTGTGCGTCGAACGCCTCCATCTCCAGGATACGCACTGCCTCCGCCAGCCCGTTCCGCTCCACGTTCTCGCGGGCGATCTTTCTCGGCAGCGCGTCAATGTCCGTCGCATAGACCCGTTGCGCGCCCAGGTTCGCCGCCGCCAGCGCCAGTATCCCGCTTCCCGTTCCGATGTCCGCCACCGTCATGCCCGGCGTGACCCGCTCCTCCAGCGCCTTCAGGCACAACTGCGTCGTCGGATGCCCGCCCGTTCCGAACGCCATGCCGGGGTCGAGTTCGATCACCAACTCGTCATCATCAGGCGCGTACTGCTCCCAACTCGGCTTCACGACCAGCCGCCGTCCCAACCGGATCGGCTTGAAATACTGCTTCCAGGCGTTCGCCCAGTCCTCCTCTTCCGCGTAGCGCAGCGTCAGATCGCCCACCAGCGCGGGCAGTCCGAACTCCGGCAGCCGCCCCAGATGCGCCCGCAATCCCTGAATGCGTTCGGTCAGTTCGTCCATGACCGGCAGGCTGCCCTGTACCGTCACCGGGTTCTCGCCCTGCACCATCACGCCGCCGCAGCCCGCTTCCAGAAAGGCGTAACTGACCGCATCCACCGCTTCCGGCGCGCACGCCACCGTCATCAGCGCCCACCGCATAGACATTCCTTACCGCCCGAAGATGCGGCCCATGATGCCCCGGCCCTCGCCGCCGTCGTGGATATGCTCGCCCATCGTTGCGGCAAACTGCTTCAGAAGCTCGCGCTGTTCCGCCGTCAGCCGATGCGGGACCTGCACCTTGACGACCACGTACTCGTCGCCTTTGCCGCGCCCGTTGGCATCCGGCAGGCCGCGCCCGCGCAGCGTAAAGACCTGCCCGCTCTGCGTTCCCTCCGGTATCTTCAGTTCCTCCGTGCCGCCGATGACCGGAACCTGGATCGTGTCGCCCATCGCCGCCCGCGCAAAGCTGATGGGGACTTCGCAGTAGAGGTCGTTGCCGCGCCGCTCGAAAATGTCGTGGTCTTTGACGTGCAGGACGAGATAGAGGTCGCCCGCAGGCCCGCCGCGTTCGCCCGCGTCGCCCTCGCCGATGAGCCGCATCCGCATTCCCGTATCCACGCCCGCCGGAATCTTGACCGTGCGCTCGCGTATTTTGCGGACACGTCCGCTGCCGCTGCAGGTGGGGCAGGGGTTCGGAATCACCTTGCCGGTCCCCCGGCAGCGCGGGCAGGTCTGTGAACTGTGGAACGTGCCGAGCAGCGTGCTTTGCGAGAACTGAATCTGGCCTGCGCCCCGGCACTGCGGGCAGTTGTCCGCGCTGGTTCCCGGCTTCGCGCCGCTGCCCTGGCAGGTGTCGCAGGTCTCCATGCGCGGGAAGCGGATCGTCTTTTCCGTGGGGGCCGCCACCTCTTCGAGGGTCAGTTCGAGGTCTTCGCGCAGATCGTCGCCGCGCACAACCGTGCTGGTCGGGCCGGTGCGCGCGCTTGCGCTCGTCGCCGCGCCAAAAAAGATGTCGAAGATGTCGCCGAACGGACTGGCCCC
>Ga0070741_10012326_pt1 | contig 15486 bp, 14 predicted proteins | sample Coa_R1_4_FD_66440 | JGI IMG/M metagenome (GOLD analysis project Ga0070741, IMG submission 66440) | Surface soil microbial communities from Centralia Pennsylvania, which are recovering from an underground coalmine fire - Coalmine... | ecosystem: Environmental > Terrestrial > Soil > Unclassified ... | reverse complement strand
ATACTGCCGCGCCCGGTCCCGCGCCAGATCCATCAATGTGCGGTTGCCCGAACGAGCACCCATCCAGGCGGAGGTCTCGAGCAGCAGAATGTGATCGCGGCCCGCCGTCTCCGGTGCTCCAAACCGCAGTTGTGCGAGGGCCAGCAGCAGCAGCGCCATGCTGACCAATTGCAACACGAGCGACCACGGCTGTTGGATGCGCCTCCGCCGCGCCACCACGCTCGGCTGTTCGGCGGAGACCCAGAAGCGCAAGGTCGAAACCACTTGCCGCCGCCTCGACCGGTCGAGCAGATACAACGCTACGGCCACCGCCGAGATGGATCCGAAGATCGCCAGAAACTGCGCCGCCGAAAGGTTCAAAAAGTACATAAAAACCCGAAGCCAGACGGAACCTTTTCCGGTTTCGCGATGCTCGCCCTCACGCGATCCCCCGCATCCGGATCAAGTCTCCGAAGATTACGCTCTCAAGTGGCTGCGAAGTCGAGATGCCCGCATAACGCCCGTTACTGCGGAATGCAAGCCGCTGTAGCTCGTCCGCATACCCATCGAACGCGCGTGTGTAGCGTGTACGCGCATTCTCGTCGAAATCCAGTTTGAGTGCAGCCCCGGTTTCGGCGTCACGCAGATCGAGTTCGCCCAACCACGGCGGCATTCGGTCCTCCTCCGCCCAGAGTTGCAACAGCATCAGCTCATGGCCGAAGTCAGCCAGATACTGCAACGCTTTCTCGCATCCGGAGTCATCCAGAAAGTCCGAAATGATGATTACTACGCCCCGCTGCGAATACATCGAGATAAACTCGCGCACCACTGCCAGGTAATCCGTTCGCCCGCCCGCCTCTAACGCGGAGAGTGCGTCCATGACGCTCGGAATCCGGTGCCGCCCTCCCGTCGAAAGAATACGCTGCGAAAGACGATTCGTGAGACCGTGGACCTCAATCGAGTCCAACCGCACCAAGCCGACGTAGCAAAGCGCGGCAGCGAGTTTTCGCGCGTACTCGAATTTAACTCCGCCGTGCGCCGTCATCGACGCGCTCAGATCCACAAGCATCCGCACCGGCACCCGGGGCTCCACCTGGAACATTTTGAGGAACAGCTTTTCCAGCCGCAGATAGGCGCGCCAGTTGACCGCGCGGAGGTCGTCGCCGTGGTGAAAATTCCGGTGGTCGAGGAATTCCTGGCCAGGGCCTGCGAATCGCGACGCATTGTGCCCGCCCACCAAACCGGCAAACGATTTCTGCCAGTGGATCGTAAGCCGCTCCAGCCGTTCCAAAAAATCGCGATCCAGCAGGGGCTCGGCGGCCATATATTGAACCCTATGCCACGACGGCCTGTGCCGTTACGCTTTTGATGATCGAGGTGAGAATGGTCTCCGGCGTCTGGCCATCCGCGTGAGCGTCAAAATTGAGAATGATCCGATGCCGCAGCACCGCCGGCGCTACGTGCTGCACATCATCCATGGCAAGGTGAAAGCGCCCGCGCATGAGGGCCCGCACGCGGCCGCATTCCACTAGCGCCTGCGCCCCACGCGGCGAGCTGCCGTAACGAATATACTTGCGCGCCAGCTCGTGTGCCTCTTTCTGTTCGGGCTGCGTCGCCATTACGAGTTGGATCGCATATTCCTGCACGTGGGGCGCAACCAGCACCGACCGGCATACTTTCCGGACATCGAGAATCGATTCCCGGTCCATCACCGGAACGGGCGTTTCCGATACCGGCTGGCTCGTGCGCTCGACGATCCGGTTCAGCTCCTCGTGGCTGGGATACGTCACCAGGATCTTCATCAGGAAGCGGTCCAGCTGCGCTTCGGGAAGCGGATAGGTTCCCTCCATCTCAATCGGGTTCTGTGTCGCCATCACCAGGAACGGCTGATCCAATTCGTGCGTTGCGGTACCGCTGGTCACAGTGCGTTCCTGCATCGCCTCGAGGAGCGCGGATTGCGTTTTAGGAGTGGCGCGGTTAATCTCATCGGCCAGCACCAGGTTGGCGAAGATCGGGCCAGGCTGGAATCGCAAACCCTTCGCGCCGCGATCGTCGCTTTCCATGATCATGCTGCCCACGATATCCGCCGGCATCAGATCGGGCGTGAACTGGATACGTGAATATTTCAGTTGCAGCGCCCGGGCCAGCGTGCGCAGAAGCGTCGTTTTCCCCAGGCCCGGAACCCCCTCTAAAAGGACGTGCCCGGAACCCAGGAGGCAGATCAGCACTCCCTCGACCACGTCGTCCTGGCCGACAATTACCTTCGCGATTTCCTGGCGGACGGCATTCAGACGCTCCACAGCCTGTTGAAGTGACGCTTCAGTTCCCACGCTCTTCATTGTAGAGCAAGCCGTGAATTGGTTTCGGGAGGGATTTGGGGAAAGAGTACGAGCTACGCCTGAAACTGAAGCCCGGCTTGCTCGCCCATTTTGTTTACGAGGCACCCGAGAATGGCCGCTCGCTCGGATAGCGCTTTGCGCGCTTGAGCTGGCGCCGATTTCCGCGTCAGCCAGTACCATGCTCGCATCAGCTTGTAATCCATCAGTAAAAGTTTATGTTCGACCGATTGTCCGCCCAGTCCCGCGGCATGCTGCAAAAGATAGCTCACAATGCGGTAATCGCGATCCAGCGAGCGGTGCAACGGATCCAGGTCAGCCCCAATCTGCAAACGTTCCCGTACGACCGGGAAGTTGTACCGATTTGCTGGAACCAGGAGCGGTTGATCCGCGGAGTTCCGTATTAAAGCTAGACAGCAGAAACGGAACCAGTAGACCAGGAGCGCCAGCGAGATCACCAGAATAAGTACGGTTACAATCATCGTTTATCGGACTCAGATCCGCTTGTCAGTACTATGCCAACCATGACGAGTGTAGCATTCAGGTCTACCGTATGCAATACCCAAATAGCTACTTAGGTTAACACCCGATCTGCCCTTATTTGCGGGCCTTCATCATACCCCGCATTTGAGGGGTATCCGATGCCTTAAGTGCCTTCGTGATTCGCATTTACCCCACCAGCACAACTATGATTTCTCCTGGCCCGTGCACACCTCGAACTAGAATCTGCTCAATGTCCGCAGTGCGGCTCGGGCCCGTAATCAATACCAGTGAACTAGTCATCGAGGCTGGACTCGGTAATAGAGCAAACATCTGATTGAGGCCGGTCAAAAGACGGCTGCACGGCAGTACGGCAATGTGGGTTGGAGGAAGCAGTGAAATCATGCGGGCCTCATGCGGACTCGACACCATCACCAGCGTGCCGGTATCTGCCAAGCCGTAATCCGCGCTGGAAATTCCCACCGCCGCGGAGGCGCAGACCTCCCGTAATTGATCGCGGTCCGCAATGCCTGAACGAACATTGGGGAGCTGTGGGATGCCGCATTCTTCCAGAAACGGTGCATTCGAGGCGACGGCTGTCCGGTTCGCGAGCGTCTCTTCCACGACCGCTCTGGCAGCCGCCGGAGTCGCCACCCGGTAGACGCGACCTGCCAGCGCCTCTAGCCGCATGATCATCGAGGCAATTCGCGCCTCGACGCTCACTGCGGGAATACTCAAGCGGACCGGCGGCAGCTCCGGAGCAGCCTGGCCCTCGCTGCGGCCGAGCGCCGTCCGCACCTGATGCAGAATGTGGGCGCGGGAGTTCACCGCTGCCTCCAGAGCTGGCGGAAGCTGTGGGCCGGTGGCGGCGGCAGATCACGCTCGCTCAACCAAGCACGAACCGGACCCACATTGAGAACGGCAATACGCGCCAGAGAGGCCGCGAACCTGCCGCCGATTTCGTACGCGCGCGGGTGCCGCATCAACCAGCCGAACGCAGCAAAGGCGAGTTTCTCGGCCCGGTTTTTCCCTCGGCGCGCCTCGCTTTTGTGGACCTCCGAACGCAGATCGAGCAGCACCTTCGGAATGTCGATTTTAACCGGGCATACTTCGGCGCACGCGCCGCACAGGCTGGAGGCGAACGGCAGTGCCGGTTCTTCGGCGACCCCCATGAACTGGGGCGTGAGAATAGCGCCGATCGGCCCCGAATAAACCCAGGGAAAGCTGTGGCCGCCAATCTTGCGATACACCGGACAGGCGTTCAGACAAGCACCACAGCGGATGCAATAAAGAGACTGCCGGCGTTCGCGATTCGGCAGCAGGCGTGTCCGCCCGTTGTCGAGTAAGATCACGTAGAATTCATCGGGACCGTCGACTTCCCCTTCGCGGCGGGGGCCGCTGAGAAACGACGTATAGACACTCAGCAACTGGCCGGTGGCACTGCGCGCCAGCAACTTGAGGAAGACCGCCAGATCCTGGGCGCGCGGGATCACCTTCTCGATTCCGGCGATGGCGATGTGGATCTTGGGCGCCGTGGTGGTCAGCCGTGCGTTACCCTCATTCTCCACCAGCACAATCGCGCCGGAATCCGCCACCAGAAAATTGGCTCCGCTGATGCCGATATCCGCGGCCAGAAATTTCTGGCGCAGTACAGAGCGAGCCAGCGCAGCCTGGTTTTCGGGCACGGTGTCCCGCGGCGCGTTCAATCCCTTCGTCAGAATATCGGCCACGTCATAGCGCGTTTTGTGAAGCGCGGGCGCCACGATGTGGTAGGGCCGCTCGTGGGCCAATTGCAAAATGTATTCCCCGAGATCCGTCTCGACCGATTCAAGCCCATGGTGTTCGAGGCGCTCGTTGAGGTCGATCTCCTCGGTGGTCATCGATTTCGATTTGACGATCAGCTTTGCCGCGCGCTCTTTGGCTAGCGAGAGTACGAAATCGGCAACTTCGGTCCCGTCCTTGCAGAAAACCACGTGGCCGCCATGTGCTTCGACATTGCTCTGGAACTGCTCCAGGTAATAGTCGAGGTGATCGATGGCCTGTTTTTTCAGCGCGTTGGCTTGCGTCCGCAGTTCCTGGTATTCCGGAAGCACGTTTTCGGAGATGACGGCGAGACGCGCATCTTTTAGCCGGCCAGTCGCCGTGTAGATGGCCTCCTGGAGCCGGCGATTCGCCAGCGTTTCGTGGATGTGTTGCTGAAACTGGCGCGGCATGGCTTACCGGCTGGCCAGCACCTCGGCCAAATGCAGAGTGCGGATCTTTATTCCCGCGCGCGAGAGGGCGCCCTGAATTTGCATCAGGCAACTCGGGTCGAGCGAGATCACGGTGTGGGCGCCCGAGCGGGCGATGGCATCAATTTTTGCGCGAGCCATGGCGCCGGAGAGCTCCGCGAATTTCACCGAAAACGTCCCGCCGAAACCGCAGCACTCGCCCGCGGGTTCTAACTCGCGCAATTCGAGGCCGCGCACGTGCGCCAGCAGGCGCCGCGGGGCACTGTGGATGCCGAGCTCGCGCAGAGCGTGACAGCCGTCGTGGAACGTGGCTACGTCTTCCAGACGCGCGCCGACGTCCTCCACGCCCGCCACCTCGGTCAAGAATGCCGAGAACTCCCAAACCCGCCGTGCCACATTCTCCGCGCGCTGCCGAGCCGCCGGATCGTCGTCAAACAGTTCTTCAAAATGATGCGTGATCATTGCGGTACAGGAACCGGACGGAACGACGATGGCCTCGCTGGCTTCAAGGACTTTCAGGAAATATCGGGCAACTTCGCGGGCTTCGCTCCGATAGCCGCTGTTGAAGGCCGGCTGGCCGCAGCAAGTCTGAGCTTCGGGAAAATCCACCTGGAACCCGAGGCCCTCAAGCACGTTCGCCATGGCCATCCCGATTTGCGGAAACAGCTGGTCCACCATGCACGTGACAAATAAGGAAACTCGGCGCATGGCGGTCAGCGCCCCATCCCGAGGCGCTCGGCGAGGTAGGGTGGGAGCCCGGCGTCGTAAATCTTCTGCTGGGCGGCCGCGACATCGTAGACAACGCGGTGGTACACCAATTCACTGGTGTCCGAGTCGTATGTAGCGTAACCCGCGCGGGGATCGCCGTCGCGCGGCTGGCCCACTGAGCCGGGATTGATTAGGTACCCGCAGCTCGGATCGATGCTCATCGCGAAACGCGTCTGCCGTGGCGAAACGGGCCGGATGGTTTCGATGCGGGAGTGATTCCAAATGAATCCCCCCTGCAAGTGCGTGTGTCCGAAAAACGCGACGCGGCTCTCGAGATACCCAAAAGCGTCGCTGGCCTCATCGGCAGCCATCACGTATTCGTCTTCATCCCAGGGGGACCCGTGGAGGATCTGCATGCCATCGACAAAAGCAGGGCCTTTTTGTAGATCCCGCACGTAGGCGGCGTTCTCCGCGGTGAGCTTCTGGCAAGTCCAGATCGCTCCCGCGCGCGCCACCGGATTGAACCATTCGAGGTCCTCCTGGCCCGTACAAGCCTTGTCATGATTCCCGCGGATCACGAGATAACACTTGGCGCGCACCCACTCGACAACGGCATTCGGGTCGGCGCCGTAGCCCACCAGATCGCCGCAGCACACGATGCGGTCAGCGTCCGGCCCGGCGTGCCGCACGACGGCATCTAACGCTTCCCAGTTGGCATGGAGATCACTCAGAATGAGATAGCGCACGGGTGAGGGGCCTAGGTCTTTCTCAGTCTCAGAAGCGCGACCTCCGGCGGCGCCCCCAGACGCACCGGCACACCGATTGTGCCCACCCCTCGGGTGACATATTCAACCGATCGGCCTTCACGATAAAGTCCATAAACATAGGGCGTATAAAAGCGGGCCGGGTTGATCGACTCACCGAAGATCTCGATATTCACCTGGCCGCCATGTGTGTGTCCCGCCAACACCAGATCATAACCCTGTCGGGCCGCAAAGGGAAATACATCTGGATTGTGCGACAGCAGCAGGTTGAAGGCGCCAGGCGCGACGAGGTGCTCCTCGCCTCTCAGATAATGCTTCCGGTTGCGGGCGGGTTGATAGTCTACCCCGGCCACGTTCAGAATTGAACTCCCGAAGCGCAGCTCCTGGGACTGGCTGCGGAGGAAAGGGATGCCGACCCGGGCGGCCTTCTCGGTGGCCGCGTCTTCGGCGTCGGCAAAGTGCTCATGGTTTCCTAAGCAGCCGAATACACCGGCGTCAGCTTTCACGCGAGCCAATTGGCGAATGCACGCGTCCAGAGGGTCGCGGCGCGAAGAAATCAGGTCTCCCGTGATAAATGCGAGATGCGGATGCAAGCCCATAGTGGCATCTACCACCCGGGCGAGTTCCTTCTCGCTTAAGAATGGGCTCAGGTGGATATCGCTGATCTGGAGAATTCGTAAGCCATCCAAGCCCGCTGGAAGTCCGCGCATGGGCACGTCGATTTCGCGAACGTCGAACTCCGTCCTTTGGATCAATGAACCATACGAAATCGCGGCCACCGGGGAGCAGAGCAGCGCATTGCCGGCGATCTCTAGTGCGCGGCGCCGGCTTGGGTCCGTTGCGGCATTCAAGTGATTCCAAACCGGGCGAACCACTAAATAGACCGCCACCATCGATGCCGAGGTGATTAGATAAACCAAGGCCGCCACATCGAAAGCGGCGCCCAAGCGCGCGCCGTGAAACCTCGCGAACCGGCTCGTAAAGCCGCTCAGGTAACTGGCCAGGACCAACGCCTCGAAAATGAGAACCGCGATCCACGCGGCAATGCGCTTCCTGCCGGCCCAACGCCGGTAGGCGGCTGTGAGCAAGGCCATCACCAAGTAACATTGCGCGATAAAAAGTACGGGGGCGAGGGTCGATTCGGGGCTCACTCGTCCTATTGTACCGAGTACTCTTATGGGCACCAGCCATTAAGAACAATCGCAAGAGCGGCTGTCGCGGCCGTTTCAGCACGAAGGACCAGGGGGCCGAGCGATGCGGCAATCCACCCAGCTTCGCCAGCCGCACGGCGTTCCGCGGTGGTCCACCCGCCTTCAGGCCCCACCAACATCGCCACTCGAGCCGTAGCGATTCGAACCTCCGGTAGCAACCTCAAAAGGGGGGGCGCCGTCTCCTCGTCGAAGAAATACCGATGATCCGCGGATTCCACCAAGGCTCCTTCGAACCGGACGGAGGGCAGGATCTCCGGCGCGCGCAGCCGGCGCGACTGCTGGCCGGCTTCCCGGGCGATCCGCCTCCACCGCTCAGCACGCTTTCGTGAAGCCTCGAACAGCCCCTTCTCGCTGCGTGCGGCCTCCACCGGGACGATACACTCGATACCGAGCTCGGTGGCTTTCTCGATCATCCATTCGAAGCGGTCGAATTTCGTCAGAGCAGCGAGTAACGTGATATGGACCGGCAATTCGGCGGAAGCGAGCGGCTCGATGATGCGAAAAACCACGCGATCGCCGCGCGCTTCGGAAATCTCCGCCAGCCAGGCCGACCGGCTGTCGGAGATCTCATATTTCTGGCCCGGTTCAGCGCGCAGCACGTGCGCTAGGTGGCGCGCATCATCGCCACGCAGCTCCGCCGCGCCGTCCCGGACCTCGTCCACATAGAACCGTCTCCTGGCCATCTCCGTAATTCACCTACAATACGAGTTTATGATCGCTCTACTGCGCGGCGTGCTGCTGGAGAAGCATCCCAACCAGGCTATCGTGGAAACCGGCGGCGTCGGCTACGACGTGACGATTCCGGTCTCCACCTACACCCACCTGCCGAATGTGGGGTCGGAAGTGCGACTTCGCATCCACACGCACGTGCGCGAGGACGCTCTCTCCCTGTACGGATTTCTGACTCAAGACGAGAAGGGCCTGTTTGAAAAATTGATCGGCGTGAGCGGGATCGGCCCCACTCTGGCCGTCAAGATTCTGTCGGGTCTGGCGGCCGGTGACCTGATCCAGGCGATCGGTCGCGGAGAGGTGGAGCGCCTGGTGCGTGTCCCAGGTGTCGGCAAGAAGACCGCCGAGCGCATGGTGCTTGAATTGCGCGATAAACTGCCCGCGGTATCGGGAGAGCAACCCGCGGCGGCAGCCGTGACGCTCTCCGCCATCGAGCAGGATGTGCTCTCGGCGCTCCTGAACCTCGGATGCGCGCGCCCTCAGGCCGAGACCGCGGTTCGCAAAGCCAAGGCTGCCGGTGCTGCTGCGGATTTTGAGCCGCTGTTCCGTCGCGCACTGGAACTGGTACGGTGACCCCTGCTGTTTCCGGGTTAAGCTGGTAGCGAATGCCTGACCGGCACGTCATTTCCGGGGACCAACAGCCCGAAGATATCCAGTTCGAAGCCGGACTTCGGCCGCGCCGCCTCGCTGACTTCACCGGACAGACGAAGCTCAAAGAGAACCTGTCCATCGCCATTGAAGCGGCGCGCATGCGCGGCGAAGCCATGGATCACGTGCTGCTCTACGGGCCGCCGGGATTGGGCAAGACCACCCTGGCGTCGATCATCGCCGAAGAACTCGAAGTAACTTTTTCGGCCACCTCCGGCCCGGTCCTGCAGAAGAAGCTCGATCTCACTGGCATTCTGAGCAACATCCGCGCGCACCAGGTTTTCTTCATTGATGAAATCCATCGGCTGCTGCCCGATGTTGAGGAAATGCTGTACTCGGCGCTGGAAGATTTTCGCGTGGATATCCTGGTGGGCGCTGGCCCTGGCGCGCGCACCCATTCCCTGCCCCTCCCCAAGTTCACTGGAATTGGAGCCACCACGCGCCAGGGCTTAGTGAGCGCGCCGCTACGCGGGCGTTTCGGGCTCGTCCTGCGCCTCGATCCCTACAAAGTAGAGGAGCTCAAATCGATCGTGAACCGCTCGGCGCTCCTGCTCAATGCCGCGATCGAAGATACCGCGGCCGAAGAAATTGCCCGCCGCTGCCGCGGCACTCCCCGCATCGCCAACCGGCTGCTGCGCCGCGTTCGCGATTATGCGCAGGTGCGGGCCGACGGGCGCATCACTCAGCCGGTTGCGCAGACCGCACTCAACCTGTTGGACGTCGATCGCTACGGGCTCGATGAAATCGACCAGAAGATCATGATGACGATTCTGGAGAAGTATCGCGGCGGCCCCGTGGGCCTCAACACGATTGCAGCTTCCATCTCCGAAGAACCCGATACGATCGAAGAGGTCTACGAACCGTACCTGATCCAGCTCGGATTTCTGAACCGGACGCCACGCGGGCGCGAGGCCACGGCACTGGCCTTCGAACATTTCAAGGTGAACCCGAAATCCCGAAATGGCGCGCAGACCACCCTGTTTTGACCGCCCATGAAGACCGCTTATCTGGGGCTCGGTTCCAACGTCGGAAACCGCGAGCAGCACATCCAGGCCGCCCTCTCCAAACTCGCAGCGCCGGATTTGAAGGTGGCGCGTGTCTCCTCGATTTATGAAACGGAACCGGTCGGATTCACCGCGCAGCGCTCGTTTTTGAACCTCGTGGTGGAAATCGAAACCGAGCTGTTTCCGATCCAGCTCCTTTCCCGGATCGCAAAAATCGAACAGGCCTTGGGACGCGTGCGGACAATCGAGAACGGACCCCGCACCCTCGATATCGATATCCTGCTCTACGGCCGGGCCATTATTCATAGCGCCAAGCTCGAAGTGCCCCATCCCCGGATACCGGAGCGCCGTTTCGTGCTGGCGCCTCTCGCTGAGCTCGCGCCTGATCTGCGCCATCCGGTGACCCACAAAACCATCCGCCAGATGCTCGAAGCTGCGCCCCCTCAAGCAATCCGAAAGTTGGACAGTCGCGCCGGCGGCCCTACCTCAGGCGAGCCGCCCGCCTGATACACTCGTAATTCTCCAGTGCAGGATATTCACGAAGCCCTAAAACGATACTGGGGCTACGAATCCTTTCGCCCCTTGCAAGAGCGGATCATCCAAAGCCTGCTGGCCGGCAGCGACGTCGCCGTCGTCATGCCCACAGGCGGAGGCAAATCGCTCTGCTATCAGTTGCCGGCTCTGGTGCTCGGTCAAACCGTGGTCGTGATCTCACCCCTGATTGCCCTCATGCAGGACCAGGTAGCCCAACTCGGCGAAATGGGGATTCCGGCGGCCCTCCTGAACAGTACCCTTCCACCGGAGGAGCAGCGCGCAGTCATGCGCGCGGCCGTCCAAGGCGCGTTCCGGCTGCTGTACCTTTCGCCCGAGCGGCTCGCGCGCGCCGATACCATCTCCTGGCTGGCGAAAGTCCCGGTAGCCTGCTTCGCCATCGACGAAGCGCACTGCATCTCCGAATGGGGCCACGAGTTCCGGCCCGAATACCGCCAGCTCAGCGCGCTCCGGCAGCAATTTCCGGACAAACCGATCGCCGCCTTTACCGCCAGCGCGACACGCCGGGTGCGCCACGATATCCTCCAGCAGCTTCAGCTCCGCGATCCACACAAATACATCGCCAGTTTCCACCGCGCCAACTTGCGATACGTGGTGCGCAAGTGCGAAAAACAAGACCACCGGCGACTGCTGTTGGCCGGCCTTCGAACATATGCGGGTGAGAGCGTGATTGTCTATGCACCCACCATCGCACTGGTGGAAGAGACGGTAGATTTTCTTGCGGATCGCAAGATCGCGGCGATTCCGTATCACGGGCAGATGGAAACCGAGCGGAGGCGGCGCAACCAGGAGCGTTGGATGAATGATGAAGTCCACGTGCTAGTCGGCACCATCGCGTTCGGCCTGGGGATTAACAAGGCCGCGGTACGCGCGGTGATTCACACGTCGCTTCCGAAATCGATCGAGCAATATTACCAGGAGGCCGGACGTGCCGGCCGCGACGGGCTGCCGTCGGATTGCGTCCTGCTCTGGCAACCCAAAGATGCCGGACTGCTCGCGTATTTCATCGACAAGCTGACCGACGCCGATGAAAAACAGCGCGCCTGGCAGCGGTATCACACGGTGCGCGCATTCGCCGAGAGCGACCGCTGCCGCCATTGGCAGATTTGCAACCACTTCGGACAGGTCCCGAAATGGCAACGATGCGAGATGTGCGATATCTGCGGAAATGTGCCGGAGTGGCTCACGGCGCCAGTCGAAGAGAAGATCTCGGTCGCGCGGAAGAAAGCACCGAGAGCCGAACCTCCTCCCGCGGTCACGAAGCCTACGCCGGCCGCGTCGCCGATACCACCCGCTAATTCGGAGCTGATCGATTTCTTCAAAGATTGGCGGCGGCGCACCGCGCAACGCGCCCAGGTGCCGGCCTACGTCGTCCTGAGCGACGCTTCGCTCGAAGATCTCTGCCGGAAACGCCCGGCAAATCTCCGTCAACTGCTCACCATCTCCGGTATTGGAGAGCGCAAGGCGGAGTTGTATGGATCCGAGATCTTTGCCGCCTTCGAAGCCTTCGATAGAGGTGCGCGGCCGGCAGCCCGCGAAGTGGCGCAGATCTCGCCGGCCGAGGAGACCATCCGCCTCCTCAGCGAAGGCAAGACCTTCGAGGAAATCGCTCAGGCTCGCGGGCGACAGCTTTCAACCGTCGTACACATGGTTTCCGACCTGATCGAGAAGGGCCGCATCGAATACCGCTTGGAATGGGTAGGCGAAGAGGCTCATCGGAAGATCGAAGAGGCCGTCGGGCGACTGGGATCGCAATGGCTCAAACCGCTTCGCGCAGAGTTGCCCGCCGAAATCACCTACGAGCAGATCCGGCTCGTCGTGGCCTTTGTGCGGCGCGGCGCGGCCGAGAGCCCCAAATCGGAAGCCCGCGCCTAGCCGGCCCGCACTTGAATGAGCACGCGAATCCCCTGCCCCACTCCGCGGCGTCGGAGACTCGCCTCCTTAACGGAATACACCTCGCGGCAGCCGCTATCAGAAGCTTTGCTCACGGCCTTTGAATAAGCTCAATGCGATTTCCCGCCGGATCCATCGCGATGCCTATGACGACTCCGGTGTTTCGGAACGGACGCGGATCGCCCGCCATCGAACCTCCCGCGGCCCTGATGGAGACGACTGTCGCAGCCATGTCCTTCACGTTGAGAATCACGTGCGCGATCGGGTCTTTTAGGTCGTCGGAGTCGCGATGCATGATTACGATCGGCTCGCTCTTATTGGCTTTTGCGGCCTCGGCCGTCGCACCGAAGTTCACGAAGACCTCCGGTCCCCCCGGGGCATCGATCCGATTCACCTCCTGCATCCCGAACGCAGCTTGATAGAACTTCGCCACCGCCACGGTGTCTTTCGCGCCGATTCGCACCGAGTTCAGCGTCACTTGGGCGTGTGCGGCGCCCGCGAGCAGTAGCATCGCGGATGCCGCCATCGCAGTTCTACGATTTCTCTTCATCATGACGGTCGGGAAACACGCGTCAGCGTTCAATCTCAGAAGATTAGTTTTAATCCCAATTGAATCGCTCGCGCGCCGCCCGAGCCCAGCACCGGGTTGGAACTGGTGACATCGGGAGTCTGCGGCCGGAACCCGAAACTAGCGCCCGCATCGCCCGAAGGATCCGTATACGTGTTGTCGCCGCCCGGGCCCCCAAATGGATTTGAGATATTCGGGTGGTTGAAGATGTTGAAGGCTTCCGCGCGGAATTGCGCCTTGAAGTGCTCCGTGAAATTGATCGCCTTCGTGACGGAGAGGTCCACGTTTGTGAACGGCATGCCTCGGAAAACATTCGGCCCGGTTGTCCCGTAGCTGCCGAACGCCGGCGGAATCAGTACCGACTTCCCACTCGCATAGCACCCCAGGTTCGTCAGCGCTGCGACGGCGAGTTGCCCGTTCGCCTGCGCTTTAGCGAGGCAGCTCGGGTTGCTGGTGCCGGCGAAGTACGGAATGCCGCCGTTTCCATCGTTGGTATTCATCCAGAGGTTCTTGGAGGTCTTAAAATCGCTCGGACTGCCGTAGAAATTCCACTGCTCTCCGATGCTCGTCTGATTGTTTATCTCCCCAGTGCCGCTGAAATCCGTGGTGAGGTCGTTGACGCCCCACGGCATCGCACTCTGCAGGTTCACGATGGTATTGAGCGACCAGCCCTCGAGCAGGTGCCCGGGCGTTTTCACGCCGGGGATCAGGTAGGTAGCCGAGAACGTGAAATGGTGCCTCACGTCGAACGGAGTGTCCCCATACAAATTTCGGAGATGGTTACTGTCGATTGGGCTAAGGAACGACCAGTTGTCGGGAGACATGCCTAGCGAGTGCGACAGCGTGTATCCCATGACGAAGGAGAGGCCGTGTGATGTCCGCTTGGTCAACGATGCCTGCAGGCCATGGTAGTTGGAGACATTGTTATTCGAGAGCCAATAAATGTAGCTCAGATACGGAAATTTTTTCGCGAACGGTTGGGCGGCCACTTCTGCGTCGCCGTCCGCGTTGCAGTTGTCGAAACCGGTCGCCGCGCTGGCGAGGCACATGTTCGCCGGGCTACCTGGAGTCGCTGGGTTGCCCCATCCCGGACTGAACCCGTTCACACGCTGCGGCTGGTTCAAATCGCTCAATCCCACCAGCTTCGTGGCGTGATTGCCGACGTACGAAACATCCAGCGAGAGATTGGGTGTGAGTGCCTGCTGAATACCAAAATTCCACGACGTAACATATGGCGTACGCAGATTCCGATCCACGCCAGCCGTCACACAAGGCTGCGGCGTTAACCCGTTCGGGAGTGTCACCGTCCCGTCGCCGCAAGCTGGCGAAGCGTTAAAGAGGGGGTTGTTGGGGCCATTGTTCGCCCAGGCGGACCTCACGGTTCCCACCGCAGGACCCGAGAACGTAATTGCCCCCAGGCTGATGGTGCCGCCCGCTGTGGTCGGAGTGGGATTGCCGTTGGTGTAAAGAGGGACACCCGTCGGTACAGTGCGCAGCCCAAGCAGATTGCCGATCGCCATGAACGAATCATAGCTGGGCTGCTCATAGAAAACGCCGCCGCCTGCGCGGATGACGGTCCTTCCAGTGCCGAAAACATCCCAGGCTATGCCCGCGCGCGGCGCAAAGTTGTTGTGATCGCCGTTGTAAATGGACCCGATCTGTTTTCCGGTCTGAACCAATCCAAGACTCGGATCGAAGTTGCCGAGCAGGTTGTCGGCGTCTTTCGGAACCGTGCTGAGCTCGTAGCGAATTCCCACATTTACTGTTAGGCGTCGGCTAATCCGCCAGTCATCCTGAACGAAAAGTCCATATCCTTGATTGCTCAGATGCCGCAAAAAATTCCCCGACGTAAAGGACGCCCGGGCCATCGTGCCGCTGAAGAAATTGGTCAGACCGCTAGGCAGGCCGCCCGAGAACCGGATATTTCCCTTCGTATTGGAAGTCACGTTGTTCGTGCTTTGGTTTCCGAGGAATTCGAAGCCGAATTTCAGGGTATGACCGCCGCGCAAAATCGAAACCGAATCGGCAGCCTGCCATACGCCATCCGGGCCGACCGTCTTGGGCCAGTTTAATCCCAGCTGAAACGCGTAGCCCGGGAAGGTCATCAGCGGTAACCCGTAATAGGCTGCGTTCGTTTGCCCCGAGTAAATGTGATACGTGCTCCCGTTGTACGCGTAGTTGGCCGGGTTTTGCGAGGCATCGGCGCTGGCGAATGCCTGATAGTAATGCGAATATCCGAAGTGCAGCGAATTGACGACGGAGGGCGCTGGCGTCCAAATCCAATTTCCCGATCCCACTTGCGAGCGAGCGGATTGGACCGTCAGCCATTGCGGCGCGACCTGGGCGCCAGGATTGTCGACGAATATACCGCTGCCCGGGCTGA
>Ga0070741_10012325_pt1 | contig 15486 bp, 12 predicted proteins | sample Coa_R1_4_FD_66440 | JGI IMG/M metagenome (GOLD analysis project Ga0070741, IMG submission 66440) | Surface soil microbial communities from Centralia Pennsylvania, which are recovering from an underground coalmine fire - Coalmine... | ecosystem: Environmental > Terrestrial > Soil > Unclassified ... | reverse complement strand
GCCGGCGGCGATCAGGCTGCGCAGCACCGAGCGCTCGCGCACGATCTCGGCGTAGGCGCGGACATTGGCGGCGCTGGGCGTGTCGGCCGCCAGGGTGCCCAGGTAGGCCACGCCGCCGGCTTCCTCCAGCTTGTTCTGCAGCCGCAGATGTTCGGACAGGGTGACGAAGTCGCACGGCTGGTTGCGCGCCATCAGCTCGCCGATGGCGCGGAAGATGACGCGGTGGTCCTGGGTGTAGAAGTCCTCTTCCGACACCTGGTCGGCGAGGTCGTACCAGGCGCGGTTGTTGAGCAGCAGGCCGCCCAGCACCGACTGCTCGGCTTCGATCGAGTGCGGCGGGTGCTTGGGGCTGGGGGCGAGCTTGCCGCCGCCGGCCGCGGTTTGCAGGGGAGTGACCATGACGCGCGATTAAACCCTGCCCTGCTTGCGTCCGCTACGGAACAGGCAGTGGAATTGATGCCCGGATAAGCCTGTGCAGCGGCGGTGGATAAGCATGGGGACACACTGTCGATAAATTGGCGCCGCAGGGCAAGCCCGCTGCGGCGACGGCGCGCGCAGGACGGCAGGCGCATCAGGCAAATCAAAGGCTTGTCCGCAGGGGCGGAAATGGCCCCGGTGCCGCGCCGGCGCCTGCCCTGGCGTCTTTCCGCTGCGGCCAGGCAACAAAAAGCCCGCCGGCGGCGGGCTTTTTGCGCAGGCCGCGGAACCGCTCAGGCCTTCTCTTCCTCGACCACCACGGTGATCGCCACTTCCACTTCGGTGTGGAGGCGGGCGATCACGCTGTAGGTGCCGATCAGGCGGATGACGCCGTCCGGCATGTCGATCTCGCGCTTCTCGATGTCGAGGCCCTGCGCCTCGGCGGCGCGGGCGATGTCGTTCGGGCCGACCGAGCCGTACAGCTTGCCTTCCTCGGCGGCCAGGGCCTTGACCTTAACCACGGTGCCGGCCAGCTTCTCGGCGCGCATCTTGGCGGCGTTGAGCGAGTCGGCGGCCTTCTTCACCAGCTCGGCCTTGCGCTCGTCGAACACCTTGCGGTTGGCTTCGGTGGCGGTCAGGGCCTTGCCCTGCGGCAGCAGGTAGTTGCGGCCGTAACCGGACTTGACCTTGACCACGTCGCCCAGGTCACCGAGGTTCTTCACCTTCTCGAGCAGAATCAGTTCCATCGTCTTTCTCCTGATTTACTCGTGGCGGTCGGTGTAGGGCAGCAGCGACAGGTAGCGCGCGCGCTTGATCGCCACGGCCAGCTGGCGCTGGTAGCGGGTGCGCGTGCCGGTGATGCGGCTGGGGACGATCTTGCCGTTCTCGGCGATGTACTGCTTGAGGGTGGCGAGGTCCTTGTAGTCGATCTCGACCACGCCCTCAGCGGTGAACTTGCAGGACTTCTTCTTGCGGAAAAAACGGGCCATGGATCAGGCCTCCTCGGTGGCGGCGACGGTCTCGCCGGCTTCGGCGGACTCGGACGAGCGGGACTTGTACTCCGGCTTCTTGTCCTCTTCCGGCACCTTGAACAGCGGCGACTGCTCGGTCTCCGCGGCGTCCTTGCGGATCACCAGCTTGCGGATCACGGCGTCGTTGAAGCGGAAGGCGCTTTCCAGTTCCTTCAGCACCGCATCGGAGCACTCGACGTTCATCAGCACGTAGTGCGCCTTGTGCAGCTTGGCAACCGGATAGGCGAGCTGGCGGCGGCCCCAGTCTTCCATGCGGTGGACCTTGCCGCCGTCGGATTCGACCATCGCCTTGTAACGTTCGATCATGGCCGGGACCTGTTCGCTCTGGTCCGGGTGCACCATGACCACAATCTCGTAGTGACGCATTGCAGTCTCCTTGTGGATGATGGGATCTCCCCAAAAGGGCGATCCCGGTCAGTCCCCCGCGACCTTGTTGCGCGCAACGGCGGTGGGACAAGTCTCCCCGCCCGTTTTCAGGCAGGAAAGGGCGCGGATTGTACGCGAACCAGCCGGCATGCACAAGTCTCTGCTTTGGCTGGATTTTTATGCCGGCGCGCGGCGTCGCAGGGCAGCGGGCTTCCCAGGCGGCCGCAAGGGACGCCAGGGGCCCGCCAGGCCTGGCGCTGCCCGCCCTACGGCGTCAGCTCGCAGCAGTTGGGGTTGGACAGCAGCTCGCGGGTGCGGGCGTCGGCCTGTTCGATGTCGGCCGGGCGCATGCGGCTGCGCAGGTCCGACAGCAGCGCGTCGAAGCGGCGCGGCTGGCCGTCGGCGACGAAGATCTGGTCGAGCGCGTTGAAGCTGGCGTAGGCCTCGATGTTGTTCTGCGGCAGCACGTCGCCCTCGCTGTACCAGGAGCCGAAATTCCACAGCGCGGCGGCGCTGCCGGCGGCGCGGGCGCGGCCGATGTAGTCCACCGCCTCCTTGTCCAGGGCCTCCTGCTTGGCCCGCATTTCCGGGCTGCACTCCGACAGATACTGGCAGTAGTCGCCCGGCGGCAGATGCCGCGGCAGGTCGAGCTGGGCCTCGATCAGGCCGGCGTCGGCGGCCTGGCGCATCCAGTCGCGATAGCGCCCGCGCTGCTCCGCCGGCACCCCGGCGCATTCCTCGTAGCGGCGCCGCAGGGTATGGTCCTCGCCAGCCGGGTCGTCGACGTCCCAACCGCCGCGGCTGCGCGTTTCATAGGTCCGCTCGATGGTCTTTTCCAGGGTCGCGGTGTCGGTCGGCACGTCGCGGCATTCGTAGAGCAGCAGGCCGAGCTGGTATTGCGCCGCCTTGTCGCCGCTGCGCGCCATCGGCTCCAGCCGCGCATAGGCCGGGCCGTAGGGCGGCGCCGGCACGTTGAGGGGCGGGCGCCGCAGCAGGCGGATGGGCACGCCGGAAGCGGACAGCACCTGCTTCTCCGCCGGCGGCGCCGGCTGGGCCGGGGCGCTGGCGGCGGGGGCAAGAGGCTGGGCGCCGTTCGCCGCGCCGCTGCCGGCCAGGGCCACCGGCGGCGCCGGCCGGCGGCCGAACCAGTACCAGCCCGCCAGCAGCGCAGCGAGCAGCCCGACCAGGACCGCCAGCCGCCGCAGCGGGCTCAGCTTCGCTGACGAAACGCTTCGTACAGGCATACGGCCGCCGCCACCGAGACGTTGAGGCTCTCGATGCGTCCTACCATGGGAATGCGCGCCAGCCGGTCGCAGGTATCGGCGGTGAGCCGGCGCAGTCCTTCCGCCTCGCCGCCCATCACCAGCACCAGCGGGCCGGTCAGGTCGATGTCGAACAGCGATTCCTCGGCTTCACCGGCCAGGCCGGTGATCCAGTAGCCGAGGGTCTTGAGCTTCTCCAGGGTGCGGGTGAGATTGGTCACCGCCACCACCGGCACGCGCTCGGCCGAGCCGGCGGCGGCCTTGCGCACCGCGGGGGTCAGGCCCACGGCGCGGTCCTTGGGGATGACGATGGCCGACACGCCCACCGCCTCCGCGGTACGCAGGCAGGCCCCGAGGTTGTGCGGGTCCTGCACGCCGTCCAGCGCCAGGATCATGCGCTCGGCGGTGGCCGGCACGTCCAGCACGTCCTCGCCCATGACATCGGCCGCCTCGATCGCCGCCAGCACGCCCTGGTGGCGCAGTCCGGGCGCGTAGAGATCGAGCGTGTCGCGGCCGACGTTGCGCACCGTGACCTTGGCCTTGGCCGCGATCTCCAGCATGCGCCGGGCGCGCGCGTCGTGGCGGGTATCCGCCAGCAGGATCTCGCGCGGCTTGCGCTCGCCGTCCTCGAGAGCGGCGATCACCGCGTGGAAACCGCCGATGTAGGTCTCTGCCATGGCGCAATGGTACAGAAGCCCGAGCCCGGGCAGTACTAAAAAACGTCAAGGAAGGCCCGATCACCGCTGTCCGGCTTGCGCCGGAACAGCGGATTAAGAATCGCCGGGAACCTATTCGGGCGGGCGCGGCGAAGCCCAGGCTCCGGCCCCCGGGGAGGGCCGGACAAAGAATCGCTGCGCCGCGGGACCCGCCTTAGCGCCGCTTGCGCTTGCTGCCGCCGCCCGGCTTCTTGGGATCCTGCTCCCTGCCGGCGGGCTGATGCTGCTGGTTGCGCTTGCCCGCGTTGCCGCGCCCGCGCCCCGGCTCGCCACGGCCGCCCTCGCCCTTCGACGGCTGGGCCGGTGCGCCGCCGCCGGCCCTGCGTCCGCCCGCCACTTCCAGGTCGATCTTGCGCTCGTCCAGGCTGACCCGGGTGACGCGCACCTGCAGGCGCTCGCCCAGGGCATAGACCTTCTTGCTGCGGCTGCCGACCAGGCGCTGATGGCGGGCGTCGAACTCGTAATAGTCGTCGCCGAGGTTGGAGACGTGGACCATGCCCTCGATGTACAGGCCCTCCAGCTCGATGAACAGGCCGAAGGAGGCCACGCTGGTGATGACGCCGGTGAATTCCTCGCCGACGTGGTGGCGCATGAACTCGCACTTGAGCCAGGTGGCGACGTCGCGGGTGGCGTCGTCGGCGCGGCGCTCGGCCATCGAGCAGTGCGCGCCCAGCGCCTCCATCTGCGCCTCGGTGTAGTCGAAGGTCTTGGGCTTGGCCTTGGCCAGCACGTGCTTGATCGCCCGGTGCAGCAGCAGGTCCGGATAGCGGCGGATCGGCGAGGTGAAGTGGGCGTAATGGGTCAGGGCCAGGCCGAAGTGGCCGGTGTTCTGCGGGCTGTAGCGCGCCTGCATCAGCGAGCGCAGCATCACGCTCTGCACCAGGCCGGCGTCCTCGCGGCCCTTGAGCTGGGCCAGGGTGCGGGCATAGTCGCCGGCCTTGGGCGAGGAGCCGCCGCCCAGGCTCAGGCCGCGCCCGGCGAGGAACTCGCGCAGCAACGCCACCTTGTCGCCGTCCGGCTCGGCGTGCACGCGATACAGCGCCGGCATCGAGTGCTTCTCCACCAGCTTGGCCGACTCGACGTTGGCCGCGATCATGCACTCCTCGATCAGGCGGTGGGCGATGTTGCGCTTCACCGGCACGATCTTCTCGATCTTGCGCTCGGCGCCGAACACGATCTTGGTCTCGGTGCCCTCGAAGTCGATGGCGCCGCGCTTCTCGCGCGCGGCGAACAGCGCGTCGAACACGCCCTTCAGCGTCTGCAGCGGCTTGAGCAGGCCGGGGCGGCGCTGCGCCTCCGGCCCCATCGGGTTTTCGAGGATCTCGGCGACGTCGTCGTAGATCAGGCGCGCCTGCGAGCGCATCACCGCCGGGTAGAACTTGGACTTGGCGATCTCGCCGCTCTTTTCCACCCGCATCTCGCAGACCATGCACAGGCGGTCGACCTGGGGGTTGAGCGAGCACAGGCCGTTGGACAGGGCCTCGGGCAGCATCGGGATGACGTTCTCGGGGAAGTACACCGAGGTGCCGCGGTTCTGCGCCTCGGCGTCCAGGGCGGTGCCGGGGCGGACATAGGCGGAGACGTCGGCGATCGCCACCCACAGCTTCCAGCCGCCGCCGCGGATGCCGTGCACCGTCTCGGCATAGACCGCGTCGTCGAAGTCGCGCGCGTCGGCGCCGTCGATGGTCATCAGGCCCAGCTCGCGCAGGTCGACGCGTCCGGCCGCCTGCTCCGCCGTCACCACCGGGCCGTAGGCCTCGGCCTCGGCTTCGACGCCTTCCGGCCACTCGAACGGCAGCTTGTGGGCGCGGATCGCCGCCTGGATCTCCATGCCGGGCGCCATGTGCTCGCCCAGCACCTCGACCACCCGGCCCACCGGCAGGCTGCGCTCGCCCGGCGGCTGGGTCAGCTCGGCCACCACCATCTGGCCGTGACGGGCGTTGCCGCGCTCGGCGGCCGGGATGACGATCTCCGGCTGGCGCGGGTTGCTGGGAATGACGGTGAACACGCCCTGGTTGGCGTGCAGCCGGCCCACCACCGAGGTGGTGCCGCGCTCGATCACCTCCATCAGGGCGCCCTCGCGGCGGCCCTTGGCATCGGTCTCGGTGACGCGCACGCGGGCGCGGTCGCCGTGCATCAGGCCGCGCACCTGCCGCGGCGGCAGGAACACGTCGGCGCCGCCGCCTTCGACGGCGAGGAAGCCATAGCCGTCCTTGTGCACGGTGACGCGGCCCTCCACCGTATCGGCCGGCGGCTTCTTCTGCGGCGCCTCCCCGGTGGCCTTGAAGCCGCCGCGCCGGTCGGCCGCGACCAGCTGGCCCTCGCGCACCATCGCCACCAGGCGCTTGGCGAAGGCCTCCTGCTCGTTCAGCTTCTTCAGGCCGAAGTGGGCGATCAACTCGTCGAGGGTCAGGGGCTCGGAATGCTGCTCCAGGGTGCTCAGCACCAGGTTGCGGCTCGGCAGGGGGTTGGCATAGCGCGCCGACTCCGCCGCGTGGTCCGGATCGGTGGCGCGCCAGTCGCCCTCCCCGCCCGGCCGGGCCTTGCCGGAATCGGCCCAGGGCTTGTAGCCGGCCTTGTGCGGCATCGCGGGGGATTCGGCCTTATCCAGATGTTCTTGACGGCGGTTTTTTTTATTTCTTTTCATTGACAAACCTTCGCTGCGCCTTTAGTCTGCGCACCCCATGCCGAGATGGCGGAATTGGTAGACGCACTAGTTTCAGGTACTAGCGGGTAAAACCGTGGAGGTTCGAGTCCTCTTCTCGGCACCAGACGCAAGCGAAAAAGCCCGGCCCTGCCGGGCTTTTTCGCGTCTGGCGCCTGGGCTTGGAGACTGCGTTCCGGCGATGACTCGAAGCCGGCGCCCGCAATCCCGGCCGCCCGGCCAAGGCAGGCCAGGCTGGGGACGGAAAACCGCCGCGAAGTGCCGCCGGGAAAGGCCGATTCACTCTTTGGAACGGGTGCGCTCCGCAGCCCCCGCGAACCCTTGGCGGCGTTCGCCGCCCCCTCACGGGGGGCTCCGGGCAAGCCGCCCTGCGTCTGTGCGACCGGCGCGCCGGCTCCTTGAATCCTTGTTGTATTCAGCAAAATAATCCTTCAATCAAATGGATTGCGCCGCACCGGAGGTGCTTTGCGCTCGGGCCAATGGAGATGGGGACGGCCCGCTTGGGGACAAGTTTAACGTGATCGGCGTGACACGTTTGCAACCGGGGCTGGATCGACCGTCTGCCGGTGCGGAAGGCTCGCCCCATCCTCGGCTGCGAAGGCGGCCCTTACGGGCCCGCGGTGTAATGGCCCGGATCGCCTGCGCCGCTGCCGGGAGAGCGTCACCACGAGGCGAGCTGCTTGACCGGGTGCAGGCGCGGTCGCCCGATGCGCGGTAGGCGGGCGTCGCCGGGCAACGGCGATATGAAGGACTCGCCCTGCATCGCCATGACGATCGCCAGGCGCAGGTCCTCGACCGGCGCATGCTTGAGGACGTAACCCAGGGCGCCGGCCTCGATCGCCTCCGTCAAATGCCTGCGGTCGGCCTGCGCGGTCAGGCAGACCGCCCTGATCTCCGGCAAGCCCTTGCGAATGGCCCGGATGGCGTCGATGCCGCTGCAGACCGGCATCGAGATTTCGGCGATGACCACATCCGGGCGAAGTTCGCGGGCCTGGTCGATCAGGGCCTGGCCGTCCGTCACCACGGCAAGCACCTCGCAATACGGCTGCAGCAGCAAGCGCACGCCTTCGGCGACCATGGCATGGCAGTCCGCCAGAATCACCCGAGGCCCTCGGCCAAACGCCATCGCCCACCTCCCTTGCGCCTGGGCCGCAAACAGGCGGCCCGGCCGCGGAACAGCATGGTCATGCGCTGATTGCTCGGCCTCTCATCGCAGCCCGGACGAAGCCGGCCCGATCACTTCCGGCAAGGGCACGGCGTCGCCGGCGACCAGATCCGTGAACGCCGCCGCCGTCATCGCCCGGGCAAAGAAATGCCCCTGGCCCTCGTCGCACCCCCAGCCGCGCAGCAGTTCGAACTGTTCGGCGACCTCGATGCCCTCCGCCACCACCGCCAGATGCAAGGCGTGACCCAGATCGATGATCTGCCGCACCAGTTCGTTGGCGCCGGCGCTCACGCCGAGCTCCTCGGTGAACGAGCGATCGATCTTGAGCCTCTGCACCGGCAGGCGCTGCAGGTAAGCCAGGGACGAGTAGCCGGTGCCGAAGTCGTCGATCGTGATCACCAGCCCCAAGTCCCGCAGCACCGTCAAAAGCCGGATGGTCTGGGCGGCGTCCTTCATCACCACGCTCTCGGTAAGCTCGATCTCCAGCTCCCCCGGCGCGAACAGTCCCTGCTCGGCCATGTCCCGCACCAGCCTGACCAGGCTGCCCTGCCAGAACTGGCGTGCCGAGACGTTGACCGCCATGCGCAGCCGGGACGACGCGGTTCGACGCCACCGGCGCAGCTGGTCTGCCGCGGTGCGAAGCACCCACTCGCCGATCGGAACGATCAGGCCGGTTTCCTCGGCCAGCGCGATGAAGCGCGCGGGAAGGACCAGGCCGTGGCCCGGCCGGTGCCAGCGGATCAGCGCTTCCACCGCCGTGACGCCCCGGTCGGCGAGCCGCACCTGCGGCTGGTAGTAGAGTTCGAATTCGCCGCGGCTCACCGCCTGGCGCAAGGCGCTTTCCAGGCCGAACCGCTCGAGCGTGCGGCGCCCCAGTTCGGCGGTATAGAAATTGAAGCCGCCGCCGCCTTCGAGCTTGGCCCGGTGCATCGCCGCCTCCGCATTGGTCAGCAGCCGCTCCGCGGTATTGCCGTCGGCCGGATACAGCGCCGCGCCGATGGTGGCGGTCGTCACCAGTTCCTTGCCGTCGATCAGCATCGGCCGCGCCAGGGCCTGCTGAATCTTGTGGGCCGCGAACAGGGCATCCTCCGGCGCGGCCAGATCCTCCACCAGCACCACGAACTCGTCGCCGCCGCGGCGGGCGACGGTATCGGAGCTGCGCATGCAGCCCTGCAGGCGCTCCGCCGCCATCTTGAGCAGCCGGTCGCCGAATGCATGGCCGAGAGAGTCGTTGACCACCTTGAAGCGGTCGAGGTCCACGAACAGCAGCGCCATCAGCTTGTCGCCGCTGCGCGAGGTCCGCGCCATGGCCGTGGCCAGGCGGTCGTCGAGCAGCGTTGCGCTGGCCAGCCCGGTCAGCGGGTCATGGTTGGCCAGATAGCGGATGTCCTCCTCGTAGCGCTTGCGCGCGGTGATGTCCTGAATCTGCGATATGAAGTAGCGGGGCTGGTTCGCCGCGGCGCGCACCAGCGATACGCTGAGGAGCGCGTAAATCGTGTGGCCCTGCTTGTGGAAGTAGCGCTTTTCCATGGAGTAGGACTCGATCTCGCCGGCGGTCAGCCGCCGCACGAGCGCAAGGTCGGCGGCCAGGTCCTCGGGATGAGTCAGCGCCTGAAACGTGGTTTGCAGAAGCTCGTCGGCCGAGTAGCCCAGCATCGAGGAGAGCGCCGCATTGGCTTGCAGCCACCGCCCTTCCAGCGACACCAGCGCCATGCCGATGGTGGAGTGCACGAACGCGGACTTGAAATGATCCTCGCTCGGCGGCAAAGGCATGCCGCCGCCATTCCCGGAGTGGATCCTGCCCGGCGACGCGGCCGGAAGATGGCGGCGCACGCCCCATATCTTCTCGAGCAAGGCTCGGATCGAAGTAGTCATTGCGTCCTGTTCCAGGCTTGCCAGAGCGTGGCACGAACGGCCGCCCAGTGGGACCCTGTCAGAAGTGACAGGGGGTCGGAGTCCGCGCCCCCAGCGACCGGCCGATCGCGCCAAGTCCCTGTATTGCATCGGAACTATCGTGCGCTTCACTCCCCGCCGCGGGGGCAGGGGCGGTACCGCGCCGCACCGGCCGGCATCGCTCTTCTGCCGGATCAGTCCGTCTGGCTGCTCAGATGAATTTAATGTCAGGTTAGGAGCATAGTCCTGCGCATCACAGCACAGGCCGGACGGAGGAGTCCCCCGTGAAAATCGAACAGAGAACATGGACGCGTTCCCGCGGCTGGACGCCCGCGGCGCCAGGGCCGGCGGCGCAATCGGTGCAGTTGGTCCTGGTGTTCGGCGCCACCGCCGCGCTGCAGGACCGGCAGGCGGTCGAACCGCTGCAGCGGTCCTATCCCGCCGCCTACATCCTGGGCTGCTCCACCGCGGGAGAAATCTGCGGCACCCAGGTGTCCGACGATTCGCTCGTCGCCACCGCGGTCCATTTCGAGCACACGCATCTTCGTACCGCCCAGGTCAGCCTGGGCGCCAGCCCCGACAGCCGTCAAGCGGGCGAAACACTGGCGCAGCTGCTGCCGCACACCGTGGCCGGGGAGGCGGGAGAGCCGGACCAAAAGCTGGCTCACGTCTTGCTGCTCTCCGACGGCCTGAGCGTCAACGGCAGCGAACTGGTCCGCGGGCTGGCCGGGCACCTGCCGGAAGACGTCACCGTGACCGGCGGACTGGCCGGCGATGGCGCGCGCTTCGGCGAGACCCTGGTATTCAACAGCGCCGTCCCTCAGAAAGGCGCCATCGCCGCGGTTGGACTCTACGGGAACCGGCTGAAGGTCGGCTTCGGCTCCCTCGGCGGCTGGGACCCGTTCGGTCCCGAACGGCTGGTCACGCGCTCGAAGGGCAACGTTCTGCTCGAGCTGGACGGCCGTCCGGCGCTGGCCTTGTACAAGCAGTACCTGGGCGAGCACGCCAAGGGCCTGCCGGCCACCGGCCTGCTGTTCCCGCTGAGCGTGCGCACCCGCGACGGCGAAACGCCGCTGGTACGCACCATCCTCGCCGTCGACGAGCAGCAGCAGAGCATGACGTTCGCCGGCGATGTGCCGGAAGGCGCCCGCGCCCGCCTGACCAAGGCGAACTTCGACCGGCTGGTCGACGGCGCCGTCGGCGCGGCCCAGGCCAGCCTCCGCGGGGCGGGCAGCGCCGCTCCCGAGCTCGCGCTCCTGATCAGCTGCGTCGGCCGCAAGCTGGTCCTGAAGCAGCGCGTCGAGGAGGAAGTGGAAGGCGTGCGCGACGTACTGGGCGAGCAGGCGGTGTTGACCGGCTTCTACTCCTACGGCGAGATCGCGCCGTTCGCGCAGGGCCAGCGGAGCGAACTGCACAACCAGACCATGACCATCACCACCTTCGCCGAGGCCTGATCATGGTCGTCACCCAAAGCCTGCTGAAGCGCCAGCTGAAGCGCTTCTTTCCCAAGGATTTCAGCATTCCCGCCGAATGGCAGGATTTCATCGCGGCAGTCGACAGCGCCTACAAGGAATACGAGGTCGACCGCGAGATGATGGAGCGCTCGCTGGAAGTCAGCTCGCAGGAGCTGCTCGAGGCGAATTCCGAGATCCAGGCGATTTTCCAGGCCATTCCCGACCTGGTATTCCGCCTCGACCAGCAGGGCACGATCCTGTCGGTCAAGGCGGGCGCCGGCGGCGACCTGCCGCAGCAAGAGCTTTCGGGGAGGCGCATCCAGGAGTGCTGGCTGAAGTATTCCGGCGACCGCTTTTCCGAGGTGCTGCGGCGCGTGATCGATGACAAGTCGATGGTGAGCATCGAGCATTCGGAAGGCGCCAAGGGCCTGGAGTCCTTCCACGAAGTCCGGCTGGTGCCGCTGCTGCATGACCAGGTGGTCGCCATCGCGCGCAACATCACCGAGCGCAAGTCCGCGGAGGCCAAGCTGGAGCAGATGAACAAGCAGCTGGCCGAGGCCTCGCGCCAGGCGGGGATGACCGAGATCGCCACCAACGTCCTGCATAACGTCGGCAACGTGCTCAACAGCGTCAACGTCTCCGCCAGCCTGGTGACGGACAGCGTGAAGAAGTCCAAGCTCACCGGCCTTGCCAAGGTGGCCGCCCTCCTGCGCGAACACGAGGCCGACCTGGGCAGCTTCCTGACCGAGGATCCCAAGGGCAAGCTGGTGCCGGGCTACCTGGCCCAGCTTGCCGACCATGTGCGCACCGACCAGGACGCCACGCTCAAGGAACTCGATTCCCTGCGCGACAACATCGAGCACATCAAGAAGATCGTGGCGATGCAGCAAAGCTACGCCAAGGTGTCCGGCGTCACCGAAACGGTGGACGTGATCGGCCTGGTGGAGGACAGCATCCGCATGAACGAAGGCTCGTGCAGCCGTCACGGCATCGAGGCGATCCGTGAATACGACGCCGTGCCGCCGATCAAGGTCGACAAGCACCGCGTGCTGCAGGTGCTGGTGAACCTGCTGCGCAATGCCAAGCACGCCTGCGACGACTCCGGCCATTCCGACAAGCGCATCACGGTGCGGGTGAAGAACGCCGGCGGCCGCGTGCGCATTTCGGTGATCGACAACGGCGTCGGCATCAGCCCGGAGAACATGAAACGCATCTTCAACCACGGCTTCACCACCCGCAAATCCGGCCATGGCTTCGGCTTGCACAGCGGCGCCCTGGCGGCAAAGGAAATGGATGGCTCGCTGACCGCCCACAGCGATGGCCTGCAACTTGGCGCAACCTTCACTCTTGAGCTGCCGCTGCAGCCGGGACAGTAGTCCACACATGAACACGCAATCCGCAACCTCCAACCGCCGCATCCTGGTCATCGACGACAATCAGTCCATCATCGAGGACTTCAGGAAGATCCTCGGCGCCGACTCCGGCGACGCCGCGCTGGCCGCAACCGAGGCCGCCCTGTTCGGCGACGACGACAGCGGCCGCGGCGCCAACGCGCTTTTCCAGATCGATTCCGCCTGCCAGGGGCAGGAAGGCTTCGCCCTGGTCGAGCAGGCATGCAACGACAACCAGCCTTATGCCATGGCGTTCATCGACATGCGCATGCCGCCGGGCTGGGACGGGGTCGAAACCATCGAGCACATCTGGCGGAAGGACCCCAAGCTGCAGATCGTGGTGTGCACCGCGTATTCCGACTACTCATGGGAGGAGATGTCGGAGCGCCTGGACCTGGGCGACCGCCTGCTGATCCTGAAGAAGCCCTTCGACAATATCGAGGCCTTCCAGCTGGCCAGCACCTTGACCATGAAGTGGGAGATGACACGGCAGGCGGAGCTGAAGATGAACGCGCTGGAGGATGCCGTCGGCGTCCGCACCCGCGCGCTCAGCGAGGCCAACCGGGCGCTCGAAACGGAAGTGACGGAACGCAAGGCGCTGGAAAAGAAGCTCGAGCAATTGAGCGTTACCGACGCGCTCACCAGCCTGGCCAACCGCCGCCACTTCGACAACGCGCTGGAAGCGGAGTGGCAGCGTGCGTCCCGCGCGCAGGCCCCGCTGGGCCTGATCATGATCGACATCGACCATTTCAAGCTGTACAACGACCACTACGGCCACATCGGCGGCGACTCCTGCCTGCGGATGGTGGCGTCGCGCCTGGCGCGTGAAACACGCGGGCAGATGGACCTGCTGGCACGTTACGGCGGCGAGGAGTTCGTCATCATCCTTCCTGGTGCGGACTACGACGCCACCTACGACGTGGCGCAGCGCTGCTGCTGGGCCATCGCCGGCCTCAACGCGCCGCACGCCGCCTCGCCCCGCGGCATCGTCACCATCAGCACCGGCATCGCTTCGGCGGTCCCTGCCGCCGACGGCTCCGTGCTGCAACTGGTCGAGATCGCGGACCGCGGCTTGTACGAAGCCAAGCGCGCCGGAAGGAACCGGGTCGGCGGCCGCCAGGAACAGCGCGGCGCCGCGGCCGTGCATGGATATCTGGACAAGGTGGCTTAGCGCGGCGCCGGCGCGCTGCGGTCTGTTCAACCTTCGGGGAGAAGCCGCGCCACGGGCTAAGGGCACGTTGCCGGCGGGTTCGCCTGGCTAGCTTGCGCCGCTCACTCCCACCCTTCTCGGGGAAGGAAAGGGGCTCTTGCGACGGGGTTCAGAACGCGTCGCCCGGCACCCGCACCCAGCCTTCCATCAGCACGCGCGCGGAGCGCGACATGATGGCCTTGGTCACCGTCCATTCGCCGTTCACCTGCTTGGCCGCGGCGCCGACGCGCAGCGTGCCGGAGGGATGGCCGAAGCGCACGGCCTCGTGGGCGCGGCCGCCGGCGGCCAGGCTCACCAGGGTGCCCGGGATGGCTGCCGCGGTGCCGATCGCCACGGCGGCGGTGCCCATCATGGCGTGGTGCAGCTTGCCCATCGACATGGCGCGCACCAGCAGGTCGACGTCGCAGGCGGACACCTTCTTGCCGCTGGACGAGACGTAGTCCTGCGGCGGTGCGACGAAGGCGACCTTGGGCGTGTGCTGGCGCTTGGTCGCTTCCTCGACGTGCTTGATCAGGCCCATGCGCAGTGCGCCGTGGGCGCGGATGGTCTCGAACATGGCCAGGGCCCTGGGGTCGCTGTTGATCGCGTCCTGCAGCTCGGTGCCGGTGTAGCCGATGGCCTCGGCGTTGACGAAGATGGTCGGGATGCCGGCGTTGATCATCGTCGCCTTGAGCGTGCCGACACCCGGCACTTCCAGCTCGTCCACCAGCCTGCCGGTGGGGAACATGGAGCCGCCGGCATCGCCCTCGCCCTCGTCCGCCGGGTCGAGGAACTCCAGCTGCACCTCGGCCGCCGGGAAGGTCACGCCGTCCAGCTCGAAGTCGCCGGTTTCCTGCACCTGGCCGTCGGTGACCGGCACGTGGGCGACGATGGTCTTGCCGATGTTGGCCTGCCAGATGCGCACGGTGCACAGGCCGTTGCGCGGCACCCTGGCGGGGTCGATCAGACCGTTGCTGATGGCGAACGGACCGACCGCGGCGGAAAGGTTGCCGCAGTTGCCGCTCCAGTCGAGAAAGGCCTTGTCGATCGAGACCTGGCCGAACAGGTAGTCGACGTCATGGTCCGGCCTGGCGCTCTTGCCCAGGATCACCGTCTTGCTGGTGCTGGAGGTGGCGCCGCCCATGCCGTCGATCTGCTTGCCGTAGGGGTCGGGGCTGCCGATCACGCGCAGCAGCAGCTTGTCGCGCGCCTCGCCGGCCACCCGCGCCCGCTCCGGCAGATCCGTCACCTTGAAGAACACGCCCTTGCTGGTGCCGCCGCGCATGTAGGTGGCGGGGATCTTGATCTGCGGAACGCTGCTCATGGGATCAGGCCGCCTTCACGGAGGAATCGAGGAAGTCCTGGGCGAAGCGCTGCAGCACGCCGCCGGCCTCGTAGATGGAGACTTCCTCGTCCGAATCAAGGCGGCAGGTCACCGGCGCCTCGACCTTGTCGCCGTTCTTGCGGTGGATCACCAGGGTCAGGGTGGTGCGCGGCTTCAGCTCGCCGGCCACGTCGAAGGTCTCGGTGCCGTCGATGCCCAGCGTCTTGCGCGTGGTGCCCGGCTTGAACTCCAGCGGCAGCGTGCCCATGCCGATCAGGTTGGTGCGGTGGATGCGCTCGAAGCCCTCGGCCACAATCGCCTCCACGCCCGCCAGGCGCACGCCCTTGGCCGCCCAGTCGCGCGACGAGCCCTGGCCGTAGTCGGCGCCGGCGATGATGATCAGCGGCTGGCGGCGCTCCATGTAGGCCTCGATCGCCTCCCACATGCGCATCACCTGGCCCTCCGGCTCCAGGCGCGCCAGCGAGCCCTTCTTCACCTGCCCGTCCGCGCCCACCACCATCTCGTTGAGCAAGGTCGGGTTGGCGAAGGTCGCGCGCAGCGCGGTGAGGTGGTCGCCGCGGTGGGTGGCGTAGGAATTGAAGTCCTCTTCCGG
>Ga0070741_10012324_pt1 | contig 15487 bp, 15 predicted proteins | sample Coa_R1_4_FD_66440 | JGI IMG/M metagenome (GOLD analysis project Ga0070741, IMG submission 66440) | Surface soil microbial communities from Centralia Pennsylvania, which are recovering from an underground coalmine fire - Coalmine... | ecosystem: Environmental > Terrestrial > Soil > Unclassified ... | reverse complement strand
GCGGCTGCGGGTACGGGCCGACGGTGTTGGGCGGCGGCATGACGCCGCCGTAGACGTGGCGCACGGCGTCGGTCGACACCGACGTGGTCTGGTTGCCCGAGAGGAACGCGGCGGCGTAGACCGTCGCGCCGTCGGGCGAGACCGCGAGCGCGCGCGGCGTGTCGGCGAACAAGGTGATCTTGGCGAGCCGCGTGCCGCCCGCCGCGTCGCCGAGGTGATTGGCGTCGAACACCCAGACGTCGGCGCGCCCGACGCCCGGCGTGAACAGCTCGGCGTCGTCGGGCGAATTCTGCCCGCGGTGCGCGGTGGTGATGAACGCGCGATCCCTGCGCGCGCCGCCGAACACCAGATCGCGCGGCTCGTCGCCGACCAGCAGCGTGCGCACCACGCGCGGCTCGTCGACATCCGAGACGTCGACGATGCTCACCGAGTCGGAGAGATGGTTCACCACCCAGACCTCGGTGGCCGAGCGCGCGGCGACGGCGACCGGCTCGAGGCCGACCACCACCGAGCCCGCGGCGCGCGGCGTGCCGTCGTGCGCGAGGCGAAACACCTCGAGCCGATTGTCGGGCGTATTGACCGCGTACAGCACGTGTCCGCCCGGCGCCATCGCCAGCGGCCGCACCTGGCCGGTCTCGAACAGCGTGTACGGATTCGCCGGCGTCGGCACCTTGTGGCGCAGCTCGGCGCCGGTCTCGCCGTCGCCGCCGCTGATCTGCCCGCCGGTGCACGCCGCCAATCCAATCGCGAAGCCGTAGAGGGAGACGCCGCGGAGTTGCATTTCGACCCTCCTGCGAATTCGAGCCGAGGTGGCTCCGATTGGACCCTGGCAAATAGGCGGTGTAGGCGCAAAGCAGTAAGTTTTGCCGTCTACATTGCATTTTCTTTTTGCGGTGCGGACGTTCGTCCTCGACGGAGATTACTGGTCGCGCCGATTCGTTAAATCGCGATAAAACGCATACCGTCAAAGCGCGAAAAAATTTAATCCGCGAGTTTGACTACAGTTGTGATCTGTCGCTTAACCTGCCGCACGAGCGAGCCACACCCACAAGCTCGGGGCGATCGACGCTAGTTGACGAAGTAGGAGCAGATGCCGTGATCGCACGCGGCGACGTCGGGCTTGGGGCAATCACCGACGACGGCGCACGGATTGAAGCAGTGCTGCACGGCGCCGTTGCAGAGCGTGCCGGCGGCGCAGTCGGTGGCGCACGCGCACGGGCTCGACGTCGGCGTGCCGGTGACGATGCACGCGCAGCTCGCGTGATCGCACGCCTGGCCGAAGCCGCACGTCTGCGCGCAGCAGGCGGTCGACGGCGGACCGCACACGAGCTGCACGCCGCCGGGCGCGAGCGGCTCGCACGTCTGCGCGGCGTCGCACTCGACGTCCTCGGCGCACGGCCGCCCGCAGCGCGCGCCGCCGCTCGACGGCAGACAGCGCGAGAGCGGATCCATCGCCATGCACTGGCAGGTCAGCTCGCACGGCGCGAGCGACGCGCGCGGATCGCACTGCATGGCGAGCGGCGGGCCGAAGCCGAGCCGGAGCGTCAGCGTGCCGCCGGGCGCGCCGTCGTGCACCGCTACGCTCGGGTTCGACGCCGACGGCTCCACCTCGATCGGCCGCGCCACCGGCATCGCCGCGCCGCAATCGCGCGAGCCGATCCACGCGTGCGCGGTCAGCGCCACGAAGTCGGTGGCGTTGCCCGGCTGCACGTCGACGGTGAAGTCGGCCGGCACGTCGCACGGCCGCAGCGCCACCGACGCCCGCACGCGCGCCGACTGGCCCATGTTCGCGCTGGCGCTCGAGAGCGCGTCGAGCGCGACCAGCGGCACCGCCTGGTACGAATGCGACATGCAACCATTCGGTTGCCCATCGCCGCCGCCGCCGTCGGCGGCCGGCTGAGGCGAATCGAGCGGCCGGGTGCGGCAGCCGCCCGCGATCACCAGCGCGATCGCGAGCAGCGCGCGCGTCACGGCGCGAGGAAGTTCCGCACCGACAAAATGCCGTCGGCGAGCGGCACCGGCCGCCCCGAGTCGTCGGTGGCCAGGTGCACCACCAGCGCGCCGGGGAACGCCGCGCGGTAGCCGTTCACGTGCGTCGGCTCGTTGTCGAACACCGCCACCACCTCGCCGAGCGCGCGCAGCCGCTCGTAGGCCGACTCCTTCCACGCGTCGTCGGTGATCTCGAACGTCGGCTTCATTAATAGGTGGACCGGCGGGCTGGCCGCGCCCGGCAGCGGAAAGCCGAGGCGGCGGAAGCACGCCTCCGAGCCGGCGCGCATCGCCTCGTGGCGCCCGGTGCAGTACGCCACCTGCGCGCCCGCGCCGCGCACCGCGGTCACGAACTCGCGCGCGCCGGCGATCGCCTCGTCGAGCGCGCAGTACTCGCTGGTGAAGAAGCGATCGCGCCACCACGCCTTGGCGTCCTCGGCCAGCCGCTCGACGTCGGCGGCGGCGAGGCCGGCGTTCGCCATCGCGCGGCGGATGTCCCAGCCGTCCCAGTGCTCGGGCCGCACCGCCGCCAGCTCGGCGACGCCGCGCGCGCGCCCGAACTCGCCGAGGATCACCGCCTGGCGCGGGCGATTGTCGAGCAGCGTGGAGTCGAGATCGAACACCACCACCGCGCGCGCGCCGCCCGAGCGGGCGCGTTCGAGCGTACGTTCGAGGACGGAGGGATCGAGCTGGCGAATGGCGGTCTGGGGCCTCACCCGCTAAAGCTATTCAGAGGCCGGCCGGCTGTCGAGGCAAAAATGGCCGCTCACCGTCGAGACGGCGAGGTCACGCGCAGGCGCTTGAGGTCGCGGATGCGCGTGAGCGGATCGCCCGGCCGCCCGCGGTTGCCGCCGCGGCCGTGAAACGCCGGGAACGGATCGTCGGCGCGCAGCACCGCGAACAGCACCTCGCCGCGGCGATCGAGCTCGATCGCCGCCTCGTGACCGTCGGCGCTGCGGGCGGGGAGCGTGACCTTGACGCCGTCGGTGCGCTCGACCTCGACGGTGGCGCCGTCGGGCAGCGCCACGCCGAGCAGCGTGCCGAGGCGCCAGGCGCGGCGGCCGGGATCCTCGAAGTCGGCCTTGAGCGCGCGCAGCCGCGCCGCGTCGATCGGCGTCAGCTCGCGGCCGTCGAGCTCGACGGCGATCTGCAGCTCGGCCGGCACCTGCGGGCTGCCGCTGATCGGCGGGCGCGCCGGCTCACCCGCCGCCGGCGCGGGCGCGCGATCGTCACCGCCGCGCTTGCACGCGGCGAACGCGACCAGCGCACACGCGAGCGCGCCACCGAGCGCGCGCGTCACGACGCCTTCTCCGGATCTTTGGCGTCGCGCGGCCGCGTGCGCAATTCGAGGCGCAGCCCCGAGGTCTCGCCCTGCTCCAGCAGCTCGGCCGGCGCGTCGACGGTGGCGTCTCGCAGCGTGACCTCGGCGCGCCCTTCGCCGAGCGGGCGCGGCGGCCCCGACAGCTCGCCCGAGACGATCACCGGCTGCCCGCGGCGCAACAGGCTCGCCGGCTCGCCCGCCACCGTCGAGCGGCCGCGCTCGAAGCGTACCAGCGAGTCGCCGAGCGCCAGCGCCTCCGCCGGATCGTGGGTCACGAACACCGCCGGCGTATCGCGGCGCGCCAGCGTCTCGCGCAGGATCTTGCGCAGCTGCACGCGCCCGTCTTGATCGATCGACGCGAACGGCTCGTCGAGCAGGAGCAGGCGCGGCCGCACCGCCAGCGCGCGCGCCAGGGCCACCCGCTGCCGCTCGCCGCCCGACAGCGACGCCGGCCGCGACGACGCCAGGTGCGCGAGGCCGAGCTCGTCGAGCAGCGCGCGCACCTCGGGGTTGTCGCGGCGCCGCTGCGCGCGCGGCAGGCCGAACGCCACGTTCTCCGCCACGTCGCAGAACGGGAACAGCGAGTGGTGCTGCGGCACGTAGCCGATGGCGCGCTTGTGCGCCGGCACGTCGAGGCGCCGCTCGCCGTCGAACAGCAGCTGCCCGTGCACGCGGATGGTGCCGCGCGACGGGCGCACCAGCCCCGCCAGCGCCTGGAGCGTGAGCGACTTGCCCGCGCCCGACGGCCCGAACAAGACCAGCACGCCGCGCTCGAGCGCCAGCTCCGACTCCAGCTTGAAGTGACTGCCGTTCACCCCGACCTCGACGGTGAACCGCGCCTCGACCGCCGGCGGATGAACGGCGTTCACATCTTTCACGCCGCTCATGCGATCGCCTCGCGCGGCGACAGGCGCGCGGCCAGCAGCACCACCGCCGCCGACAGTCCGGTCAGCACCACGACGTAGACCAGCGCGCGCGCGTCGTCGCCGCTCTGGTACGCGGCGAAGATCTCAAGCGGCATGGTGTTGGTGCGGCCGGGGATGTTGCCGGCGAACATCAGCGTGGCGCCGAACTCACCGACGGCGCGCGCGAACGCCAGGACCAGCCCCGCCACCACGCCGCGCCACGCCGACGGCAGCGTCACGCGAAAGAACAGCGCCGCCGGCGAGAGCCCGAGCGAGCGCCCCACCGCCTCCAGCTCGCGCGGCACCGCCTCGATCGCCGGCTGCGCGGTCTTGACCAGGATCGGCAGCGCCACCACGCACGACGCGATCACCGCCGCGCTCTGCGTGAACACCAATCGAATGCCGAGCTGCCGCTCGAGCGGTCCGCCCAGCCAGCCGTTGCGCCCGAACAGCACGATCAAGAAGAACCCCACCACCGACGGCGGCAGCACCAGCGGCAACAGCACCAGCGCGTCGACGAGGCCGGGCAGCGGCACGCGGCGGCGCGCCTGCGCCCACGCCAGCGCCACGCCGAGCGGCGCCACGATGCCGAGCGCGATCCCCGCCACCTTCAACGACAGCGCGATGGGGAACCCGTCGACGGACACCACTCGATCCTAGCAGGCCCGGCGACGGCGCAGTAGAACGATCGCGACCAGCGCGGCGGCGATCGACGCGAAGCCGGGCGACGGCGCGCGGGCGCCGAGGCGGCAGCCGCACGCGGCGGGCGGCACGTCGGTCGTGGCCAGCTCGGGGCGCGCGAAGTCATTCGGCGAATACGCGGCCATTAATGACAAGTACGTCAGCGTGGCTTCCCATAAATGAGGAATGCAAACCACGTCGGTATATTGACCCGGGCCGTTGTAAACGAATGATTCGCCGTAATGGCCCGTCGAGGTCGGCACCTGTTTGACCATCAAATCGATCCATTGATCATTCAAAGCCGCGCCGCCGGTATCGCCGACGGCGTTGTTATAAAGCGCGAGCGCCACCAATCCTTTGCCGTAATAAGAGCCGCCCATATTCGATTGATTGAAGAACGGCGAATAATTCGCGGCCACCTGCGCGGCGGCCTGCTTCATGCGCGGATCGTCGAACGGGTGGAATTGCGCCGGCCACAGCGTCCACGCCACCGGCCCGATCGCGCCCACGTCGCCCAGCGACGTAGTCCCGCCGACGTAGCCGAGCTGCGGATCGCCGAACTGTTTCTCGATCGCCGCGTCGAGCTTCTGAAGCCGCGCGGCCCAGCGGCGCGCGTCGCCGAGCCGCTCGAGGTAATGCGCGGCGCGCACCGCCGACGCCAGGCCGAGGCGCACCGGCATCGCGCCGTGCAGCGTCACCGTTTGATCGAAGCTGTCGTCCTCGTTCTCCGCGCACTGCAAACCGGTCGCGGGATCGACGCAGGTCGTCAATAGATCGGCGGCGAGCTTGATATTGGGATAGACCGAATTCAGATATTGCGTGCGCGCAGGCTCGTCGAGCCATTGCGCGTGCGAATACCAACCCCAAAGATTGAAACCGACCTCGTCTATTTCGAGCGGAATCGGGCCGCCCGGCCGCCCGTCGGCGTAGAAGTTCATGGCGAAGCTGCCGGCGAACGCGTCGCCGCCGGGCGATTGGTCGCCGTCGGATTGGCGCTGCACGCCGGCGTAGAACGCGCGGTGCGCGGTGACCCAATCGTGATAACCGGCGACGTCGAGCATGTAATCGATGAACGCGCCGTCGCGCGGCCAATCGAGATCGTACGGCGGCTGCGAGGCGATCGACGCCACGATCGCGCCGGTCTTGCGATCGCGCCCGACGGCGACGGCGAGCAGCGCGCGCCTGGCCAATCGCAATCGATCGGGATCGGTCGTGTTCGGCATTTTGGCGGGCGCCAGCCAATCCTTCCAATATTGAACGTCCGCTGCGCGAATCGCGTCGCCGCCACGCGCGCGCGCGGCTTTGAACGTCTGCGTGGCGTCATTGAATGATTTGCCCATTGCAATGAAGACGTCGACCGCGCCGCCGGCGGGCGCGAGGTTCCAGCGCAGCGCGCCGTCGGCGTGCGCCAGCACCGACGGCGATCCGGCGAGCGCGCCGCTGTTGGCGATTGGATCTTGATAGGCGTCGGTGGGCGCCCCCGCCGGCACCGGCGCGAAATCGAAGCCGCATTGAAATGAATCGGGCGCGCGATCGCCGCCCAATATCAAATACATTCCATCCGCGTCCGAGCCGCCGAGCGCGGAATTGAAGAACGCGTCGGCGTCGGCGCTCGTCTTCGCGGCGCCGAGCGCGGCCACTTTGTCGGCGGGGCGCCCGGCGATCGAGAAGTGCACCAGCGCGCCGAGCGACGCGCTCATTCCCAAGGCGTAATCGCGCGAATCGAGGTTATTGAATTGATCGGTCGGGAAATAGTCGGTCTTCTCCAAAGTCGGCGAGAAGTTCTCGAAATAGACCAGCGCCAGCGCCGTCGGCGTGAATCCCGGATCGGGTGTGACCTCGATGTGGCGCACCAGCACGTCGAGATCGGGCGCCACATCGTCGGTGTAGCGCACCGTCACGCGCAAGGTCGCGTTGTGCAGCGTGGTCACGACCTGATTGGTATCGTCGGCCGAATAGGCCTGCGTCTTGGTCCACGCCGCGCCGCGCGCCCAATCGAAACCGCCCGGATTGACGTAAACGCCGGCAAACGATCCTTGATTATCGGCGGCGCCGAAGTGCGGCTGCGCGCGCGCGTCGACCGCGTTCGACGTCTTGAAGTTGACGTGCTGGTAATAGGACGGCGACGGCCAGCGCAGCACGGTCAGCTCGCCCTCGGCGGAAAACGCCGCCGTCGTTCCGCCATTGCCAATCGCCGCATTGATGTCGGTCGCGCCGAGCAGGTGCTCGAAATACGCCACGTCATCCGCGCGCGCCGGCGCCGCCGCGAACAGCAGCGCCACGATCCCCCAATTACGCATGTTTGGATATTAGGGCGGGCCGAAGCCGAATTCGTGCAAAATCTTTTGGCCGGGCGGGGAGGCGATGAAATCGAGGAAGGCGCGGGCGCGGGCGGCGGCGTGGCCGCCGTGCGTGATGGCGGCGACCACCTCGGGGCGCGGGGCCTGATCGCCCTTCGCCTCGTCGAGGATCGCCACGTCGTCGACGTTGTGCAGGTCGGTGCGGTAGACGACGGCGGCGGCGACCTCGCCGCGCCGCGCGTAGGCGAGCACCTGGCCGACGTCGCCGGCGAGCACCAGGTGCGCTTGCACCACGTCCCATTTGCCGAGCTTTTGAAACAGGTCGCGCGCGTATTGACCGGCCGGCACCGCGCCCGGATCGCCGATGGCGATGCGCTCGCCGGCGGGCAGTTGATCGATGGTGGCGAACGTCAGCGGTTTGCCGCCTTTCGGCCCGATTAAAACCAATTGATTGGTCGCCAATACTTTGCGCGAATCGGCGTCGGCCAGGCCGCCTTTGATCAGCGCGTCGACCGGCGCGGAGGAGGCGAACAGCACCGCGTCGACCGGCGCGCCGTGCTCGACCTGGCGCTTGAGATCGCCCGACGCGCCGTAGGTGATCGCCATGTCGGGCGCGCCGAACGCCTTCGCCAGCGACGGTAAAACGCTGCGCAGGCTGGCGGCGGCGGCGAGCGTGATCGGCTCGCTCGAGGCGGTGCCCGGCGCGCTCGAATGGCAGCCTGCCGCGGCGATTAACGCGAGCGCGCTAATCCTGATGAATGATCGTGCCGACATCTTCGCCCTCGAGCGCGCGCGTGATATTGCCGGGTTTGGTGCCGTTTACGATTTGTAATTCGGTGCAAAACCGGGAGCGCGTCAAATACTCGATCACCACGCGCTCGAGGATCATATCGGGCAGATCGCGCTTCAATAGCTCGCGCGCGCCGATTCTCGGGATGTGGTGCGCCGAGGGATTCTTCTTCGGATCGTCGGTATAGAGGCCGTCTTCGTCTTTGATGAAGATGGCGCGTTTGGCGCCTAATACGTCGGCGGTGAGGAATACGCCGGCGTCGGTGCGATGGGCGGGAATGCGGCCGTTCTGCCCCGGTTTCTCCCAATAACCGAACGGCGGCATTCCGGTCATGATGGGAATGCAGCCCAATCGGAAATACAGCGGCAGCTTTTCGAAGTCGTCGTGGAGGATGAAGACGCCGCCGTGCTTGGCGAGCAGCATTTGAACCATGCGCGCGTTCTGCCGCGGCACGTAACCGCCGAGCGCGGCCAATACGCCCGTCGGCATCTCCAATTCGGAGGCGAGCGAATAGATGTGGCGCGCGCGTGTGCCGCCGCCGCAGCACAGCAGCAATTGAAAGCGATCTTTATTGGCCACCAATTCGTCGAGCACGGGAAACACGGCGGCGCGGCCGCGATCGAGGATCGATTGGCCGCCGACTTTGACCACTTTGACGTCGGGCATCATGGCGACCGGGCTGTAATCGAGCTTCGCGGCCTGGCTGGTGAGCGTGGCCCCGGCGAGCGGTCCTTCGAGGTCTTTACGCATGGGCCGGCTCCTTGTCGATCACCGTGCCCGCCTCTTCGCCGGCGAGCGCGCGCGTCAATTCGCCGCGTTTGAGGCCATTGACGATCTGGACGCGTTTGACGTGACGCGCGTGGCGCCAGGCGTCGAACAATTGGCGATCGAGCACCAGCTCCTCCGGCATATTGGCGTAGAGCGCGTCGAAGCCGATCTTGCGAATCAGCTTCGCGTCGGAATGTTTATTGGGGTCTTTGTCGAACAGCCCATCGACGTCTTTGACGTAGATGATTCGTTTCATGCCCAAAACTTCGGCGAGGATGAACAGGCCGAAGTCGGCGCCGTGCGTCGGCAGCGGGCCGCCTTCGGGCGGCGGCTCCCAGAAATGATACGGCGGGATGCTGATTACGATCGGGAGCATTCCGTTCTCGAGATAGAGCGGCAATTCCCAGAAATGCTCGCGCTGCATGACCATGGAGCGTTTCTTTGCCAGGAGCGCGTTCAATAGAACCGCGTTGGCTTCTTCCATTGCGCCGACGAGCTGCGCGACGCCGCCGGTGGGCAGGCCGAGATCGAGCGCGACCGAGATGGTGTGGCGCACGCGCGTGCCGCCGCCGACGCCGACGATCATTTTATATTTGCCGCGCGCGTCGCCCAGCTCCTCGGCGACGGGGAGGATCGCCTCTTTGCCGCGATCGAAGATCGACTGCCCGCCGATTCCGACCAGCATGACGTCGGGCATGATCTCGAACTCGCGCTCGGAGTGGGTCTTGGCGATCACGCGGCGATCGACCAGCGATTCGCGCATCAGCGGCGAATCCACGTGCGTGCGTCCGTCGCCGGTCACCAGCTTCTTGCTCATGCGAGCTCCTTGTCGGTCAGTTCGTACTCTTCGCGCAATCGGGCGACCGCGCGCACGACGTGATAGCTGACCCAGCCCGACGCGACGCCGAAGGTGACGTGCACCGTCAAGCCGGGGATCAACATGGCGTAGGCGATTTTGGGCGGATTGACCGCCAATACGATTGCAAAGATGGTGGCAAAGCGGCCGAACGCGATGACGCCGCCGAACAGGGACCAGCCGATTCCGCCGGGCATCTTGCCGTTACGCACCAATAACGGGACGCAGAGATCGCAGATCAAACCGGGGGTGACGTGTTTGAGGATCTCGAAGATGCCGTATTTGCCGTCGCCGAGGAGGAACGCGACGGTGCCCATGGTGAGGCCGGTGAGCGTGGCGCCGAAACGCGTGCGGGTGAGTAATGACGCTACGATATAAAGAGGCGTCAATATGACGAGCTTGTTGCCGGGGGCGAATGGAATGCCGGGTAATATCTTCAGCGCTTTGATGCCGAGCATGGTGAGCGATACGCCGGCGATTACGCCGACGTCGCGGACGAAGCGGCGGCCGCGGGCGTCGACGCCGTGCTCTTCGGCGTGTTTTTCGGCGCGGGCGATCTGCTTTTCGAGGCGGCGGACGATCGGGCCGACGTCGCCGCGGCCGAGGCGTTTTACCGAGGCCCAGAAGCCTTCGCCGGTTTCGCTTTGACGGCCGCCTCCGCCTCCGCCTCCGCCGCCACCGCCACCTCCTCCGCCACCACCGCCACCACCGCCTCCGCCACCACCACCACCGCCGCTTTCGCCCAATAACGCGAGCACGGCGTCCATCGACACCGCCATCATTCGCGGCACGTGCAAAGCATTCAATCCCGCGGCGACGGCGCGCGGATCGCCGGCGCGCGAGATCTGCGACGCCACGACCACCGCCAGCACGCGCGCCACCATCAATCCGCCGATTAAAACCCCGCCGACATTAATCGATATCGAATGCCCGAATAACCCGACCTGAACCCATTCATCGATATCGGGGCTTTCGCGCGTCAATGCATACGAAATCAAAATGAACGCGGCAAAACCCCAAAGCTTGAAGATCTGCCGCGCGAGGCGCCGCGCCGGGAGCTTGACGACGAACCACAACGCCGCCTGCGCGCCGAGCACGCACGCGACCTCCCACGGCCGCCTGAGCAAAAAGATCCCGACGGCGACCAGCAACAGATAGAGCACCCGCAGACGCGGATCGAGGGAGGACGAAGAAGCGGGCGGCGACTTCTCCACGAGACCGAGCTTAGCTCGCGCCCCGTCGGAAAACCACGATTACCCGCCCGCGCCGCCGCCGGGCGGATTGGCGGGCGGAGGCGTGCAATTGCCGGCTTTGTAGTGCGTGTACGTTTGATTGAAGAAGGTATCGAGCGCGGTCGAGCGCGCGTTGGTCAGGATGTAGCCGGGGTGGCCGGTCTCGGTGCCGCGATCGCGGAAGCGGTTGGCGGGCACGATGTCTTTGAACGAGCCGTCGGGGTTGACCTGCGCGATGGCGAGCTTGAGCAGCCACGGAATGTTGTGCAGGCGATCGAAGTTGGCGTTCGGATCTTTGCTCAGGTAGACGAACATTCCCGTCGAGTGGCAGGAGTAGCAGTTGCCGGCGCTGCCGGTGGTGTCCTGGTTCTGCAGGTCGTTCATGCCCGACGAGACGTATTCGGTGAGCTGCATGCAGTTGCCGAACGCGACCAGCTGTTTTTGCACCAGGTCGGTCGGCGGCGGCGGTTGCGGTAACGTGCTGCCGCGCTCGACCAGCTCTTGATTGAGCCACGCGTCGATGTTGGTCGCGGCAGCGGTGGTGAGCGCGGGGCCTTCGTGCAGACCCTTGGTGACCAGCTCGCTCTGCGCGGGCACCGCGTTGACGAAGCGCGCGTCGCCGACCAGCATCGAGTAGAACATCGTCGGGCCGGAGCCGAGGAACGTCGGGCCGGTGGTCGGCGGAGTGCCGGCGTGGCAGCTCGCGCAGACGGCGGCCAGCATCGGGCCGACGTTGGCGTCGAAGAGCTGGCGCGCGGTCGCCGACGGCGGCGGATTGTTATTAGGCCCCGGACCCGGGTTCGCCGGGTCCGGGGTTGGATTGGGATTGGGATTGCCGGGCTGGTAGCCGCCGATGCAACCGGACGCGAGCAGGAAAGCCGAGGCGATGAAGATTGCGCTGCGCATGGTCATTAGCTCCACCGGCGACGAGCCACGATGAGGATCACTCCACCGACGATCATCAGCACGGCGGCGGCTGAATGGCCGGGGCCGTGATTTGAGACGTTGCAGCTCCCGCCGGCCGAGACCGAGGCGGCGGGCAGCTGGCCGGGCGCGAGCAGCTTGTCGCGCACGCCGGCGATGCTCATCGACAAGAAATAGGAAGGCACGTGCGGCATGAAGCCGTTCGGCTGCGGCTCGGCGCGCGCGGCCAGCGGGAGGGCCAGCGCGAGCGCCACTATGATTGCGAGCCGGGCCATCGGGAGGCTGTTAAAGCAAAGACCGATCCGGGTGAATACGGAGGCTATCCGGCTGTAATTGCGCGAAATCGCGTGGGCGGACCTGGGACTCGCCTCTCCGCTCAACCGGGGCAGTCACCAGCCGCTGCGGTACCCGCGACGCGCCCGCGAATTATTTTGCGGCGCAGCAAAGACGCTGATTCAAGACGCTGATTAATGGGGAGCGAGGCGATTACTTCTTGGTGGATTTCGGCGCGCCGGACTTGGAGTCGGCGGCGCGCGCGGCGGTCTCTTTGCGCAGCCAGTCGACGTCGACCGGCTTGACCGACTTCACCGTGAGCTTGGCGCCGCCCTTGACGTCCTCCGACGTGATGACCGTGTCCTTGAGGACCACCGGGCAGCGCCCGATGCCGCCGCCGCCGTGGCCGTCGCCGGTGTGGCGCACCGACTCGGGATCCATCTTCGCCGCGTCGACGAGGTGCTTGGCGCGGCTGCGGATCTCTTTCTCCGCGGCGGGCGTCTCGCCGGTGACCGTGATCTCGACGCCCTCTTTCACGTTGGCGACTTCGAACTTCGCGCCCGGCACCGCCGTCGGGCAGTGCACCATGTTGCCGGCGCCGCCCTTGGGCGCGGCCGTCTCGGCGCGCGCCGCACCGGCGAGCGCGAACGCGAGCCCAACACCGAAAATCCAATTTCGCATTTGACGTCCCCTCTCGTCCGTATGAGTACGGAGCATTTTATGGAGCTACGCGCAGATAAGTCAAACTCGCCGCGACCGCGGATCGGCGACTGCACTCCCCACTTCGGAGGCGCGCGTCCCCGACGGCGGCGAGCGATCTCGCGCGCTTGAAGGCGGCGCGGCGATTGCTGTAGCTGCGCGCATGCGAACCGCCCTCGCCCTCGCCGCCATCGCGTTCGCGCTCGCGCTCGCGCTCGCCGGCTGCATGCCGCCGAACGATCCCGATCCGCCGGCGCAAGCCGAGGACATGGCCGGCGCCGCGCCCGGCTCGGGCAAATTTTCCGTCGACGGCGGGCAGCCGGTCACGATCCCCGACGGCGGCAAACAGCCGCTCTACGCCGCGTGCGCGACCAACGATCAATGTCAGAGCGGCATCTGCAACGCGTATCCCGCCAAGGGCGGCAGCTTCTGCGTCAACGCGTGCACGCCGACGACCCAGGCCACCGACTGCCCGCCGCCGTCGCCCGGCTGCAACCACATGGGATTCTGCAAAGTCCAGTGACGCGCGCGGCGCTCGGCGCCCTGGTCGCTGTGTCGCTCGCCGCGCCGACGCGCGCGCACGCCGATCCGCCCACGTTCTCGTCGCCGGCGGACACCGGCGGAAAATACGAGACGGTGGTGCACGCGCGCCCGCGCCGCGAAGCCGGGCAGTCGGTGGTGCTGACCGCGCGCGATCTCGAGCGGCGCGGCGTCGACAACCTGGCCGAGGCGCTGGCGCTGATTCCGGAAGTCTCGCTGCGCGAAGGCGGCCGCGGCACGGTGCAGCTCGATCTGCGCGGCGCCAAGCAGCGCTCGGTGATGATCCTGATCGACGGCGTTCCCGTCGACGAGCCGTACTTCGGCAGCTTCGACCTGGCGTCGATCCCGATCACCGACATCGTCGAGATCCGCGTGACGCTGTCGCCCGCGTCGCCGCTCGAAGGGCCGGGCGGAGACGGCGGCATCGTCGAGGTGCAGACGCTTCACGCGACGGGCGGGCGGCGCATCAACGGGCGGCTCGAGGTGTCGTCGACGCCGAGCGTGCAGGCGGCGGTCACCGGCCGCGGCGACGTCACGCGCTGGCTGTCGCTGCGCGCGTCGGGCGGCGGGCGCTACGGCGTCGAGCACTACCCGGTGGTCAACGCCGACGGCACGCCCGGCAGCTTCGACGACAAGACCGACGGCGCGCACGGCGCGCTGCGCCTCGAGCACGTGGCGCGCTGGGGCTCGGTGACCGGCGACGTCTGGGGCGAGCATCGCAGCTACTACATTCCGCCGAGCGACGTCGCCGGCACCGCGGTCCAGCACGTGCTCGCCGAGGACGCGGTGCGCGCGGTGCTCGGCGCCGAGATCCTGCCGCGCGGCTGGCGCATCGCCCTCGGCGGCTACACCGACGTGCTGTCGCGCTCGACGGATTATTTCGCCGACTACGCGCAGACGGTGAAGAACAGCCACGAGGGGCTGTGGACCAACCGCTCGGGCGGCGCGGTGCACGTCGACCGCGCGCTCGGCCGCTACGTGCAGCTCTCGTCGCGCCTCTCGTTCGACACCGAGATCGCGATCGATCGCCTGACCAGCTACACGCCGCAGCAGCCGGCGATGACGCAATCGACCAGCGCCAACTCGACGCTGGCCGAGTGGGCGGTGGGCGCGCAGCTCAAGTGGAATTGGCTGCGCATCGACGGCGCGGTCGGCGTGGCGGCGCCGATCTCCAGCCGCAACACGCCCTGGCCCGAGGCCAAGCTGACGGTGTCGTTCGCGCTCAGCCCGCTGGTTCAGCTGCGGCTCATCGGCGCGCGCAAGGGCCGCATCCCGACGCTGCGCGAGTTGAACGCGCCCAACGAGCAGGGCAACCCCGCGCTCAATCCCGAGCAGAACACCTACGCCGAGGCGGCGCTGGTCGCGCGGCCGCACCGGCTCCTGAACATCCGCGCGTCGGGATATTTTCGCTACACGCAGGGGATGATCCGCCTGACGTCGCCGGGCGGCGGGCCGGGCATGATGCCGGGCGGCGGCGGTTGCCCGGTCGCCAACGTGCCGCCGGGCACGCCGTGTCCGGTGCACTTCGCCAACCTCGACGACATCTACACGCGCGGCTTCGATCTCGGCTTCGACGTGGCGCGCGACCGCATCATCGGCGGCGGCGCGACCTACCTGTTCGCCGACGCGTACATGCCCTCGAACGATCCGCGCGTCGATCCGTCGACGCGCGTCGAGCCGATCATGAATTTTCCGCACCACCGCGTCGACGCGTGGCTGGCGTCGAACTGGCGCAATCAAGCCGGCGGCCTTTTGCGCGCGCGCTACGTCTCGAGCCGGCTCGATCAAGGCGTGCCGCTCGATGCCTACGCGGTGGTCGATCTGTCGGCGTGGTGGCGCGTGCGCCGCGAGTTCCGCGTGACCGCGCGCTGCGACAACCTGCTCGACACGCGCTTCCAGGTGCGCAGCGGCGTGGCGTCGCTCGGCCGCGTGGTCGAGCTGATCCTCGACGGCACGTGGGAGTGACGGATGTACGCGCTCCTTCCCTACGGCACGCTGGCGATGACGGTCGGGCTCGCGCTCGCGCGGCCGCGCTTGTGGGCGAACGTGCGGCTCGGCCCGGCGGCGGCGGGGCTGCTCGGCGTGACGCTGCTGGTGGCGGCGCGGATCATCGGCCGCGCCGAGCTCGTGTCGGCGAGCGCGTCGCTGTGGCGGCCGCTCACCACCATCGCGTGCATCTGGATCCTGACCGCGATCGCCGACGCCGCCG
>Ga0070741_10012323_pt1 | contig 15487 bp, 15 predicted proteins | sample Coa_R1_4_FD_66440 | JGI IMG/M metagenome (GOLD analysis project Ga0070741, IMG submission 66440) | Surface soil microbial communities from Centralia Pennsylvania, which are recovering from an underground coalmine fire - Coalmine... | ecosystem: Environmental > Terrestrial > Soil > Unclassified ... | reverse complement strand
CTTCAACAAGAACCTGATCAACGTGCTGCAGACCGGTTCGTCGAACCTGACGCTGGCCGACACCAACGAGGAAGCGGCCAACAGCCAGGCGCTGTCGACCCGCCAGTCGATCGCGGTCTCAGCCCTCGCGCTCGCCAACCAGTCGCAGGCCAGCGTCCTGCAGCTGCTGCGCTGATATCGCGCGAAGCGGCAGAAAAGGAATGCAAACGGCGGGGGAAACCCCGCCGTTCTTGTTTTTGGATTCCGGTTCCGCCGCCGCAGCGAAAGGTAACGATTCCTTAACCGAATTATTTAAACGCGCATTAACCATAATTTAAGCGTGCCTGCCTAGAAATGGAGACGGTTCACTAGGAAGGTTTGCCAAAATGTCTGGTATTGTTCTTTCAGCATCGGTTCGCCAGAACCTGCTCGCACTGCAGTCGACCGCATCGCTGCTCGCGACGACGCAAAATGACCTCGCCACCGGCAACAAGGTCAACTCGGCGCTTGACAACCCGACCGAATTCTTCACGGCGCAATCCCTGAACAACCGGGCGAGCGACATTGCGAACCTGCTGGACGGGATCGGCAACGGCGTGCAGGTGCTGCAGGCGGCCAACACGGGCCTCACCTCGCTGCAGGCGCTTGTCGCCAACGCCCAATCGATCGCCAACCAGGTGTTGCAGAGCCCGACCGGCTACGACACAAAATCGCAGATCACCTCGGCGGTCATCCCCGGAGCGACGGCGAACAACCTGCTCGGCAGTCCACTCAACAACACCGTCACCGGAACGGCGGTCAACAACAACCTGACCACTCCGGTTCCGATCACCGGCGCCACCAAGCTGGTCTCCGCGGCGAACTCGGATACGCTGGCTGCGACGCCCACGAACGGATCCTCCTTCACCGTCGACGGCAAGAGCATCACCTTCAGCACGACGCAGACGTCGGTGACCACCGATGCCAGCGGCAACTACACGATCGGCGTCGGCGCCGGCAGCACGTTGACCGTATCCGACGTTCTGCACGCGATCGACAGTATCACCGGCGCCGCGACTCCCTCGACCGTCAACGGTTCCGGCGACCTCGTCCTGAGTACGGGAACGACGCAGAACCTGGTCATTGCAGCCGGCGGCACCAGCGCGCTCGGTTTCTTCGGCCTGTCCGCGGGCACCACCAACCTCACCCCTCCGGCAATCAGCGGCAAGACGCTCACCATCGCCGCGACCGGCGGCGGCACGCCGACCTCGATCACGTTCGGTACCGGCGGCGGCCAGGTGGCGACACTCAACGACCTCAACAATGCGCTCGCCGCGAACAATCTCCAGGCCAGCATTTCGACCTCGGGTGCGATCACGATCGTCACGTCGAACGACGCTGCTTCTTCGACGATTGGCGCGATCGGCGGCACCGCCGCGGGCGTCGGCGAGGCCTTCAACGGCCTCGTTGCGGCCGCTCCCGTCGTCGATCCGGACTCCCAGGCCACCCGCGCCAACCTGGTCTCGCAGTACAACAACGTGCTGGCGCAGATCAACACGACGGCGCAGGACGCGTCGTTCAACGGCATCAACCTCTTGAACGGCGACACGCTGAAGCTGACCTTCAACGAGACCGGACGCTCGACCCTGAGCATCCAGGGCGTGACCTTCAACGACGCCGGGCTTGGCCTGTCGACCCTGGTCTCGGGCACCGATTTCCTCGACTCCGGCTCGGCGAACAAGGTTCTGGCCCAGCTCGACTCGGCATCGACGACGCTGCGCGGGGAAGCCTCCGCGCTCGGTTCGAACCTCTCGATCGTGCAGATTCGTCAGGACTTCAACAAGAACCTGATCAACGTGCTGCAGACCGGCGCGTCCAACCTGACGCTGGCCGACACCAACGAGGAGGCCGCCAACAGCCAGGCGCTCTCGACCCGGCAATCGATCGCGGTCTCCGCCCTCGCGCTCGCCAACCAGTCGCAGGCCAGCGTGCTGCAGCTCTTGCGGTAAGCGGCGCAAGTCGTCGACGACATGCAAGACGGCGGGGGCGACCCCGCCGTTTTCGTTTGGCGCGGCGCCTGACGCGCCGATACCACCTGAAATTGCTGCACCCGTAAAAATACTGAAGCCGCCGCTAACCATATTTTAAAGGCAACCACGTACAAAAACTGTGCAGTTTCGCCAGCGTTCTCAAGCGTTAAGTCCCGGGTGTTCTGAATGTCTCACGCTGCTCAAGCCTATGCTCGCGCCTCTCAAACGACAGCATCTCCCCGGGAAATAGAGGCACAGGCGCTGCTCAAGGCGGCGAGGCAGTTGCAGGAGGTCCAGACCAACTGGAAGGGTCCGGACCGCAATCTGCACAAGGCGCTGATGTTCAACCGCAGGCTGTGGTCGATCTTCCTGACCGAAGCCGAAGCCAACGAGAATCCGAACTCGCTGGAAGTTCGTCAGAAGATCGCCAATATCGGCATCTTCGTGCTGAAGCAGACCATCGAGATGCAGATGGATCCGCACCCCTCGAAACTCAAGTCGCTGATCGACATCAACTGCAACATCGCCGCCGGCCTCGCCGGACGCGGCTAAAAACCTTACGCCAGCCGGTCGGTCGGGATGACGCGCGGCCGCGTGCCGCGCGACAGGTCGAGCGCGTGGAAATAGGCGCGGCGCCGCAGCACCGCGTCATCGGGATATTGCGTCACCACCTGATCCGTCTTGTCGTTGATCACCTGATAGACCATCGTGCTCGCATCGCGATCGAAATAGGCCTGGTGCGAGACGAAATCCTCGACCACGTCGATCGGATCGTTGCGCACGGGAAGGGCCGCGTCCGCCGCGGTCACGCTCTGGCTGGCTGGCAACTCGGTCGGAACGGCGTTGCTGGCCGCCGGGCTCAACGGCGGGACAATGGGCGAAGGGGCCGGCGACCCCACCGGCCTGATGCTGAAATCTGTGCTCATGGCAGCCCTCCTGGCGCCGCTTTACAGAGACAAATCCCAACCCGATCCCGCCGGCAATATTGGCGCGCAGACTTCAATCCTTTGTTAGAGAACGCGATGAATCGCCCGCTGCCACAGCCGCGCGATTTTGATGAGAAGTTTAAGGACCCTCAGAGCGAGCGGCTGACCGACAGCGGCGTGACGTGGCGCGGGCCCGGGGCGGCGCGCTTTCCGGCCGCGGTATAGGCGTTGGGCATGCTGCGGCGCTGCATCTCGGCATTGACGCCGCGCACGATGCTTTCGGAGACCGCGTGCGCGGTCGCGAGCACCGTCAGATTGATCTGCAACATCGAGCGGAACAATTCGTGGTGACGATGCAGCGTCTTCAGCAGCTCGGGCGCGGCCTGCGCCAGCTGTTTCTGGCTCGCCTTGAGCTGGCCGACCGCATTGACATAGTTCCTCGACAGCTCGGCCTTGCGCGGCTCTGTCGTCATGGCCTCGCGCAGCTTGCCGGCGCGCACCAGTTCGGTCTCGCGCTCGATCACCGCCAGCAGCGCGCTCATCGCGTCCATCAAATTCTCGGCGAGCTTGCGCGCGGCGGCCGGCGTCGCGGCGACGGGGATGGGCGAGGGGGCCTCGCGGCGTTGCGCGGTCGGGTTCATGCCGTCTTCCCCTGGTTTGCACTTTTGGCCTGCTGCACGATCAGCGTGCGATAGACCTCGTTGGAGATGCCGACGCCGCCGGCCTTGGCGAACTGCTTGGAATACTGCTCGGTCAGCATCGAGCGCCACACGCCGGTGCCGGGCATGTCGCCGAACGGGCCTTCGCCCTTCAGACCCGCGGTCATCTGCGCAAACATCGAATTCAGGAACATCGCCTCGAAGTCGGTGGCGGTCGCCTTCGCCTTGGCCTGCTGCTTCGGCGAGACCTTGGCCAGTGCGGCGGCGAATTCGCGATCCGGACGCCCGTTGATCACGGGCATGGTGAATTGCGCAGGGATGCGGCTGGACGAGCCGGCGGCTTGCGTCTGCATCACATCACCTCGATGTCGGCCTGGATCGCACCGGCGGCCTTGATCGCCTGCAGGATGCCGATCAGGTCGCGCGGGCCGATGCCGAGCCCGTTGAGACCGTCGACCAGCTGCTGCAGCGACACGCCGTCTCTTACGACCGCGAATTTCTTGCCGTCCTCGGTGACGCCGACACTGGTGCGCGGCGTCACCACGGTTCGCCCGCGCGACTGCGGATTGGGCTGGCTGACTTGCGGACTTTCGGAGATGGTGACGGTGAGGTTGCCCTGGGCGACCGCGACCGTGTTCACGCGCACGTCGCGGCCCATCACGATGATGCCGCTTCGCTCGTCGATGACGATCTTGGCGGCGAGATCCGGATCGACCTGCAGCTGCTCGATCTCGGTCAGGAACGCCACCACGTTGCCCTTGAACTCCGGGGGGATCGACAGCTGCACCGTGGAGGGATCGATCGGCTCGGCGGTCTTGACCCCGAGAAAGTCGTTGACGGCGGCGGCGATGCGCTTGGCGGTGGTGAAGTCGGCGTTGCGCAAGGCAAGGCGCACGTTGGGCAGGCGGTTCAGCGCGAATTCGATCTCGCGCTCGATGATGGCGCCGTTGGCGATGCGGCCGACGGTCGGCACGCCGCGCACGATCTTGGCGGCTTCGCCCTCGGCCTGGAAACCGGAGATCGCCAGCGAACCTTGCGCCACCGCGTAGACGTTGCCGTCGGCGCCGAGCAACGGGGTCACGAGAAGCGTGCCGCCCTGCAAATTCTTGGCGTCGCCGAGCGCGGACACGGTGACGTCCATCCGCGTGCCTTGCGTCGCGAAGGCCGGCAGATTGCCGGTCACCATCACGGCGGCGACGTTGCCGGTGCGGATGGTGGCGCCGCGGATGTTGACGCCCATGCGCTCGAGCATCGCCTGCAGCGACTGTTTGGTGAAGGGGATGTTGTTGAGGGTGTCGCCGGTGCCGTTGAGGCCGACCACGAGGCCATAGCCGATCAGCTGGTTCTGCCGGACGCCCTCGATATTGGCGAGATCCTTGATCCGCGACGTCGCCTGCGCGGAGGCAGCCGAGAGCGCCAGCACCAGCAGCGCGGCGCAGCTCGCCCTCAAGAATCTCAAAACACGGATGCCGGGCATCCTCTGCTCCCCTCGACTTACGGGATCGCGTGAGCCACTCCCATAGCCACCGATCCGCCGTTAACTATGCGAGCCGCGTGCCACGGCTCATCGCGGGTATAATAGGTTGATTTTGCTCGATAATTGTCAGGGCGCGGTGACCGGCCGTAAGCCGTGCCAAGGCAAAAACCGGCCCCATGCGGCAGTTTTTGCCGGGCCGTTTACGCCGCATTAACCATAAAACGGCGAAGCTTCCGCGAGTTACACCCGCACCCCCAAGGGGCCGACGATGCGCATCTACGGACCGAACGGCACCACCATCGGATCGCCCGCGGGCAATGCCCGGCGGACCTCCTCGACCGGCTTCTCGCTGCCGGACGACGTCACGACCGCTTCGGAAACGCGCGCGGCAACCGCGCCGAAGGCCGCCGCCGGCATCGACGCGCTGCTTGCGCTTCAGGGCATCGAGGAAGACCCGGCGGAGCGGCGCCGCCGTTCGGTCGCGCGCGGCAAGGGCGCGCTCGACGTGCTCGACGATCTCAAGATCGGGCTGCTCTCCGGCAATCTCAACGCCTCCACGGTGAGCCGGCTGCGCGATGCCGCCGCCAATCTGAAATCCTCCTCCGGCGACCCCGGGCTGGACACGGTCCTCTCGGAGATCGAGCTTCGGGTCGAGGTCGAGCTCGCCAAGGCTGGCCATTTCTAGGGACTCCTGCGGTGCGGGATCGCGCTGCCCCTGTTCCGGCTTCCAGTTGCGCACAGGTTCCTGCCTGAACCCCCCGTAAGTGCCTGTTTTCGTGGCCGTCATCGATATTGTCTGTCACAGGGCGCCGCTATATAAGGCCCCGCGCGAACGGACCTGTCCGGCCGCCTGACGCCTGAGGGAGAGGCGCCAGCACAATGAAATGGGCTGACCTTGGAAAAACTGAAAAACTACAGGCCGTCCGAAAAAGAGCCGTTCATGAACGACCGGCAGCGCGATTATTTCCGCGCCAAGCTGCTCGCCTGGAAGGACGAAATCCTCAGGGAATCGAAGCTGACCCTGCAGACGCTGCAGGAAGAGAACGTCAATCACCCCGATCTCGCCGATCGCGCTTCGTCGGAGACTGACCGTGCCATCGAGCTTCGCGCCCGCGATCGCCAGCGCAAGTTGATCTCCAAGATCGACGCCGCGCTCCAGCGCATCGAGGACAACACCTACGGCTATTGCGAGGAGACCGGCGAGCCGATCTCGCTGAAGCGGCTCGAGGCGCGTCCGATCGCAACGCTCTCGGTCGAGGCGCAGGAGCGCCACGAAAAGCGCGAAAAGGTCTATCGCGACGAGTAGCACGCTCGGTCCGAACACCGGCTGACTAATTCCTTGCCAGTCCCGAATGGTGGCAGAAGCGGCCGTTGAACGTGCCGGTCTGCATGCACTGATTGTACCTCGCCTCGCAGACGTCGGGATTGCCGCCGATGACGGCCGCCTTGCGGATGCAGCCGCGCAACGCGCCCGAGCAGGACGTCGCCCCGCAGCGCGACAATTCGCTGTTGCCGGCCGGCGCCCCTGCCGCGGGCGCCGACTCGCGGGGCCTGGCGTCGCTCTTGGCGTCCACCGGCTTCTTCGCCGCCTTGCGGCAGGTGTTGTCCTCGCCGAGCTCGAAGCCGGCCTTGCAGATGATTTTGGTGCAGGTGTCGCCGGTCGCCTGGTAGCCGTAGTCGCAGACCAGCGGACAGACGCGCCCCTGCTTGCTGCGCACCAGATCGAGCGCATCGAGGCTGGCGAGTTTGGTCTCCACTCTGGTGCCCGCGCTCTTGTTGAAGCGATCGAGCGAGCGTTGCGCATCGTCGTTCCAGATGCCCTCGATCGAGCCGGTGAAGCAGCCGACGCGCCGCAGCTCGGTGATCAGCAGGCGGGGAATCTCATCCGCGGTCGGCTTGCCGTCGCCGGCCCGGTCCGGCGGGCTGAGCATCGCAACCTTCGGCTCTTGCGGCTTCGCCGCCTCGGCGGCTTTCGCGGCCTCGATCTGCTTTTGCAGCTCGGCGGCGCGCGCTTCCTCGGCGAGGCGGGCGGCTTCCGCCGTCCTGGCCTTCTCCGCCGCGGCCCTGGCATCCGCCTCGGCCCTGGCGATGCGCTCTTGCGTTGCCTTCTCGGCGGCAAGCCTTGCTTCCTCCGCGGCCTTGGCCTGTGCGGCCGCCTCCTGCGCTTTCTTCTCGGCGGCGGCGTGCTCGCGCGCGGCCTTTTCGTTGTCGGACCTGCGCGCCTTCTCGGCCGCGATCCTCGCCTCCTCGGCGGCCCGGGCCTGGGCTGCCGCGTTGGCGCGCTCCGCCTGCGCGACCTTTCCCTCTTCCTCGGCCTTCAGCTTCTCCGCGGTGAGGCGCGCCTGCTCGGCAGCACTGGCGTCCGCGGCGGCCTTGGCCTGCTCGGCTTGTTTGGCGCCCTCGGCCGCGAGTCGTTCGCGCTCGCCGGAGGCCGCGCGCGCCTTTTCCTCGGCATCGAGCTTGCCGAGCTGGGCTTGCGCCAGCTTGGAATAGAAGCCGTCCGGGTAAGTCGCGAGGAAATAACTCCAGGCCTCCCGCGTACCGACCCGTTCTGCCAGCACATAATCGCGCCGGATCGCCTCGTTTTTGTCGGCCGCGGCGGGAGCCGCGGGTGCGACCTTGGGCGCCGGCACCAGCGCGACGTCGTCGCCGCCCAGCGAGCCGTAGATGAAGGGCTCCTGCCGGTTGCCCGTCGCCTTCAGCACGTCGTCGCGCACGAAGCCGAACGCCTTGCGCAGGTCGAGTCCGGGCTCGGTCAAATGCGCCGCCAGCGCAACGGCGAAGGGGCTGTTCTTGCCGTCGCCGTCGAGCGCGGTGAAGCCGGCCTTTGCCGCGAACGCGATCATGGTGTTGGGGCTGGTCGGCTCGACCTTGGCGAGGCCCTGACCGATCGCCCGCATGGCGATCGTCCGCTTCATGGTCTTGGCGAAGGGATTGTCGCGGCAGGCGTCGAGGATGATCAGCCGCAACTGCCTGGCGGGCTCGACCGCAACCAGCAACCGGTCGAGCGGAATCGCCTCGTCATAGACGTCGGTGTCCCGCTCCAGCACCGCGTCGGTCGGGATCAGATAGTTGTTGCCGTCGACCTCCATGCCGTGCCCGGCATAGTAGATCACGGCGATGTCGGCATCGCGCGCCTTGTCGCCGAAATCGCGCAGCGCGCGCCGCATCTCGTTGCCCTTGAGATCGGTGCGCAGCTCGACGACATCGAACCGGGCCTGCTTGAAGACGTCGGCGAGCCTGGCGGCGTCCCTTGAAGGGTTGGGAAGATGGCTGACGTTCTGGTAATTTGCATTGCCAAGCACCAGTGCGACGCGCTTTTCGGCAAGCGCAGGGCAGGCCGAAAGCCCGCTCAGCCCGGCGGCCAGCACGGCCGCCCCGAACAAACGCCTCAAAATATCCGCGCTACTCGTCCCCAATCTGCACTCCATTATCGCTGATCCGGAGTATCCAAATATCCCGCCAGGCGTCCGTGATCATGCTCACCGTTCGCTTGGAGTTCAATCAGCATTTTCGGGCACTTGGCGCCTGCCGTGAAGGAAGACGATGGATGGAATTCTCGCCGCGGCAAGGGTGATCGGAACCAGCCGCCGGAACCGCGCCGCGCTGAAAGCGCTGCCGCCCGACCTGGCACCGAAGGACGAGGCCGAGGGCTACAAGGTGCAGCGGGCGGTGCACGATCTGCTGCTGCCCGAGAATGGCGCGCTGGTCGGCTACAAGATCGGCTGCACCAGCAAGGTGATGCAGGATTATCTGCAGATTCCGCATCCATGCGGCGGCGGCGTGTTCGCGCGCGGCGTCCACGAGTCCGGCGTGCGGCTGTGCGCGGCCGACTATGTGCGCGTCGGGGTCGAATGTGAGATCGCAGTGCGGCTGGCGCGTACTCTCGCGCCCGGGCAGCGGCCGTTCACCGCGGACAGCGTCGCCGGCGCGATCGAGGCCTATCTGCCGGCGATCGAGATCGTCGACGACCGCTACGAGAGATGGGAGACGCTGGGCGCGCCGACCCTGGTGGCGGACGATTTCTTTGCCGCCGGCTGCGTGCTGGGCGCGCCCGTGCCGCGGGCTGCGGCGCCGGACCTGCTTGCGGTCGAAGGCCGCGCGCTGATCAACGGCGCGGAAGCCGGCCGCGGCACCGGCGCCGACGTGCTCGGCCATCCCCATCACGCGCTGGCCTGGCTCGCCAATCACCTTAGCGACGAAGGCCGGGGCCTGCACGCCGGCCAGATCGTGCTGACGGGCAGCCTCGTCAAGACGGTATGGCTGAAGGCGGGCGATCATGTGGTGATGGAGCTGGAGGGATTGGGACGGGTGGAGACGGGATTTGAGTGAGGGCCTCGTGGTTCGAGACGCCGCGGAGCCTGTCATCGGGCCGCGCTTCGCGCGGACCCGTTGGCGGCTCCTCACCACGAGGTTTTAGCTTCCGTGCCGCTTGCTTAGCCCTCATCCTGAGGAGCGGCCTTAGGCCGCGTCTCGAAGGATAAGCCACAACGCGGCTGCACACACGACCTCTCATTCCCGCGGCGCGATTTCACCCGGGTTATGCATCAACTTCACCCTCTCGAAAGAGAGGGCGCAGGGAATGCCGGGCGCTGGCCGCACCCGCAGGCCCTGTGGGCTGAAAAGGAAAGATGCCCACAAGTCAGTACAGGCAGGCCGAAACGATCCGGCACTCCCTGCGCAATGGCTTTACGGCTTACTCCGCGCTCTCCCTGGGGTACCGGGCTTTCTAGCCCCCATCGCCGATCGATCATCTCGATCAGCTTGATCCCAGCGTCGGGGGATCAGGACCACACGGCTTGACCGTACGCATCGGACGCATATCGTCTGCGCCTTTGCGTCCATCGCAACCCGCCTCACGTCTGGTGACGATAGGCCTAACGTCCCTCGTGTCGAGGCGGGCTGGCTTCGTTAAATCATAATTTCTTCTTTTCGGAAAGATAAATATTTTTGCGTGGCGCGCTTGACTCGTCGGGCAAAACAGGCGGCGGTTTTTTCGGCAGTACCCCGAGGCGCATGGTTGAACCGTTTGCCACCTCGGTCGATGATGACCGCGGAAGCGGGATGACTTTTTTCAGGGAGTGTCGGCATGCGCGGACGCCGTGTGTTGATGGAATCGTTCGTGGCCCACGGCGTGCGCCACATCTTCGGCAATCCCGGCACCACCGAGACGCCGCTGCTCGACAGCCTGCCGGCGTTTCCGCAGATCGACTACATCATGGCGCTGCATGAGGGCGTCGCGGTCGGCGCCGCGAGTTTTTATGCGCAGGCTGCGGGACGAGCGACGGTCGCCAACGTCCATGTCGCCCCCGGCCTCGGCAATGCGATCGGCGCGATCTATGGCGCGCTCAAGGCCAATTCGCCGGTCGTGGTCACCGCTGGCCAGCAGGACACGCGGATGCGGCTCACGGGTCCCGTGCTCGGCCACGATCTCGTCGCGATGGCTGCGCCCGTCACCAAATGGAGCGTGCAGATCGAGCGCGCCGACGAGATCGCACCGATCCTGCGCCGCGCCTTCAAGGTCGCAACCGATGCGCCCCAGGGGCCGGTGTTTGTCGCGTTGCCGATCGACGTGCTGGAGCAAGAGACGACGGTCGAGGCGCTCGTGCCCGACCGGCTGTGGCGCGCCACGCATCCCGATCCCAAGGGCGTGGAAGCGGTCGCGTCGCTGATCCTGAAATCGCAAAGTCCTGTTATCGTGGTCGGCGACGACGTGGCGCGCGCCCACGCGACCGACGCCCTCGTTGCGCTGGCGGAGACGATCGGCGCATCCGTGTGGTTCGAAGGCTTGCGGGCTCACGCCTCGTTTCCCACCGGCCATCCCAACTATCGCCGCTCGCTGCCCGGCGATGCCGCGCAGATCCGAAAGAGCCTCGGGCAAAGCGATCTCGTGCTGCTGTTGGGCGGGCCGTTCTTCGAGGACATCTGGTTTGCGCACGGAGGGCATTTTCCCAAGGCCGCGGCGGTAGCGCAGATCGAGGAGGCGCCGGAGCGGATTGCCTTCAATCATCGGCTTGACGCCGGCCTCGTCGGCGAGATGGCGGCGAGTCTGGCCGCGCTGACGGAATTGTTGCATTCGCAAGCGAGCGCCGGGTTCAAGTCCGCGGCGCAGCGCCGCAACGCGGCGCTCGCCGATCAGTCGGCGCAGGAGGCGGATGCCTACAAGGCGCGGCTGGAGAAAGCCTGGAACAGGACGCCGAGCTCGATGCCGCGCGTGGCGGCGGAAATCCGGCGCGGACTTCCCGACAATGTCGTGATTGTGGATGAGAGCATCACCGCGAGCCTCGATCTCGCGCAGGCTTTCGCCTATCGCGGCTTCGGCGATTATTTCGGCGGCCGCGGCGGCGGCATCGGACAGGGGCTGTCGGGCGCGATCGGCGTCAAGGTCGCGATGCCGGATCGTCCGGTGGCCGCGATCTCCGGCGACGGCTCGGCGATGTATTCGATTCAGGCGCTGTGGACCGCGGCTCACCACAGGCTCGCAATCGTGTTCGTCATCCTCGCCAACCGCGAATACCGGATCCTCAAGCATAATGTCGATGTCTGGCGGCAGAATTTCGAGGCCGGAACGCAGCATCCCTACCAGCAGATGGATCTCACCGGCCCCGCGCTCGACTTCGTGCGTCTCGCCGAAGGCATGGGCGTCGAGGCCTTGCGCGTCGACAAGGCCGACGACATCGCGCCGGCGCTGCGAGAGGCGGTCGCGGCGAACCGGCCGTATCTGGTCGAGATCGGGATCGAGGGCAAAAGGTGAGGCGGAGAGGATGCAGGCCGTTCGTATCGGCTGTGTTGTGCTATAGCCGTAGAGCTATACTACGGGAGCAGAAAATGAGAAACAGTCGGAAGGCCACAGAGAGGTGCGGCAATGTCTTTGCCGATCTCGGCTTTGCCAATCCGGAAGAAGAATTGCTGAAAGCAAAGCTCGTGCGCGAAATCCGGGCGATCATCAAACGCCGCAAGCTCACGCAGACAAAGGCGGCCGTCATGCTCGGTTTGAAGCAGCCGGACGTCTCAGCACTCATCACCGGCCGCGTTGGCAAGTTTTCGATTGACCGTTTGGTCCGATGCCTCAATCGAATGGACTACAAGGTAGACGTTGTTGTCCGCCACAAACCGCGCCGGCCATCTTCCAGAGCCATTGCCGCTTAGGTTTGCGCGGTCGTTCGCTGTCGCGGCCATCCGTCGATGAGAAAGTGGTGAGGTGGCCCCGCCTAGACCGCCTCTCGTTCCGGTGCCAGCTTGTCCTGTCCGATTGCATCCAGCGAAGGCAACGCGGCCACGATCGCCTTCGGCTTGCGCAAGCGCACGTAGATCTGCGCCAGGATCAGCACCGCGCACAGGAACAGGAAAAACGCGCTGATCGGACGCTCGAGGAAGACCAGCGCGTCGCCGCGCGAGATCAGCATGGAGCGGCGGAAGTTCTCCTCGAAGCGGGGACCGAGCACAAATCCGAGCAGGATGGAGGCCGGATGGAAGTCGAGCAGCAGCAGCAGGTAGCCCGCAAGTCCGACGACGACGGTCTCTGCGACCTGGAACATGTCGTTGTTGGTCGAGTAGACGCCGATCGAGACGAAGAACAACGCGCTCGGGTACAAATATTTGTAGGGGATCATCAGAAGCTTCACCCACAGGCCGATCAACGGCACGTTGAGGATGACCAGGATGATGTTGCCGATCCAGAAGCTGGCGATCAGGCCCCAGAAAATATCCGGATGCTCCTTGATGAGTTGCGGGCCCGGCACGATGCCCTGAATCATCAGCGCGCCGAGAATGAGCGCCATCACGGCGTCGCCGGGAATGCCCAGACTCATCGTCGGAATGAAATCGCCCTGCACCGAGGAATGCGTCGACGCCTCCGGACAGGCGACGCCTTCGATCATGCCGGTGCCGAACTTCTCGGGTGTTTTCGAGATTTTCTTCTCCGCCGCGTAGGAGATGAAGGAGGCGATGGTCGGACCGGTTCCCGGAATCAGCGAGCACAGGCTGCCGATGATGGTTCCGCGCAGCATCGCCGGGATCGCGCGGCGGAATTCGTCGCGCGACGGGCGGAGGTCGCGAAGCCCGACATTGGAATAGCGCGTGTTGATGTCTGAAAACTGGTTGACGCTTTTCATGAACTCGGCGAGGCCGAACAGTCCGAGCGCAAGTCCGACCAGCTCGACGCCGTCATACAGGCTGTTGAGACCGAAGGTGAAGCGCGGCGTTCCGGTCTCGATGTCGGTGCCGACGATGCCGAGCAGCAGGCCCACCAGCGTCATCGCGATTCCCTTGAGCGGCGAACCGCGCGCCAGTGTCGACCCCGCCAACAGGCCGAGCAGCATCAGCGAGCAGATTTCAGCCGGACCGAATTGCAGCGCGACCCTCACCAGCAGCGGAGCAAGGAAGATCATCTCGGTGATGCCCCAGGAGGCGCCGACGAATGAGGAGATCACGGTAATGCCGAGCGCCGCGCCGCCGCGCCCCTGTTTCGTCAGCGGGAAACCGTCGAGGCACGTCACCGCGTGGGGCGGATGGCAGGGCAGGTTGAGCAGGATCGAACAGATCGCACCGCCATATTGCGCGCCATAGAACACGCCCGACAGCATCAGGATCGCGCCGACCGGCTTGATGCCGAAGGTCAGCGGCAGCAGGACGGAGATGGTGGCGAGCGGTCCCATTCCCGGCAGCACGCCGACCATGTTGCCGACGAGCACGCCGACGAAGCACCACATCAGGTTCTGCGGCTCGAGGGCGACGCCGAAGCCGTACCAAAGATCGGAGAGAGCGGTCGCCAGCATCTAGAATCCCCAACGGAATAGCGGGAAGGGCACTTTCAGGACATAGGAAAACAGGAATCCGCCGACGACGGTGATACCTGCGGCCAGCATCGCCGAATCTTTCAATGTCGCCGTTCGATCGCCGAGCGCCGATACGAAGACGCACATGAAAGTGGCGGCGGCCATGCCGAAATATTCGCCGAACAGGATGAACATCAGCGGTCCTGCCAGGATGCAGATCCAGCCGCGCCACTCCATGCTTTCGGGGAGGATCCGCTCACCGTCATCCAGTGGCGTGACCACGCCTGCGACGAAGATCAGAACGCCGACAAAGGTCATGAGAATGCCGAGCATGAACGGAAACATGCCGGGGCCCATATGCGCCAGCGTCCCCAGACGATAGGTGGTGGAATTCAAGGTGACGCCGCCGCCGAGCAGCACCATGAACAGCCCGGTATAGAAGTCCTTTTTTTGAAGCAGGTTCTGCATGCCCACGTTTCCCCGGTCATATTGTTCATTATTGGAACTGGCCGTCCTACGTCCAAGCAACCTTAGACGAATGCGTCAAGCTATTGACTGAATTTAATCTTCGCGTCCAGCGGCCATTGGCAAAACACGACGGCCCCCGCCAGGGGAGCTGGCGGGGGCCGCGTTGGAACACTCTCCTGCGCCTAGGTTCGCAATCGAGTGTGGGAGCTCTTTCAGGTGCGCATGATCCCTATCCGGAAACCGGTTTCCCCTTTTCGGGGATCATGCGCTCAGAAGGGTAACAGCACGTCGGTCACCTGCTGGCCATAGCGCGGCTGCTGGATGTCCATGATCTGGCCGCGGCCGCCATAGGAGATGCGCGCCTGCGCGATCTTGGTGGAATCGATGGTGTTGTCGCTCTGGATATCCTCCGGGCGCACGATGCCGGCCACGATCAGCTCGCGCATTTCGAAGTTGACCCGGATCTCCTGCTTGCCCTCGACCACGAGATTGCCGTTCGGCAGCACCTGGGTCACGACCGCGGCGATGTTGGTCGTCAGGCTTTCCTGGCGCTGGATCGAGCCTTTGCCGTCGAATTGGGACGTTCCGTTCGCGGTCAGGATGTTGCCCGGCAGCACCTTCTGCGCCTGCACGCCGAGCGTCTTGGCGCCGAGGAAGTCGCTGATCGTGGACCCCGTTGAACCGGTCTGGTTGCGCTGGGTCTCATTGGCGAAATTGGCCTGGTCGTTGATGATGACGGTCACGGTGAGCAGGTCGCCGATCTGGTGTGCCCGCTGGTCCTTGAAGAACGAGCGCGAGCCGTTGCGCCACAGCGAGTTAGGGCTGAACGACACCGTCTCCGGCTTCGGCATCGGCATCGATACCGGCTTGTAACCGGGCTGCGTGGTCGGGTTGTCGATTGCGTTCAGTTTCGGCGTCTCGCCGATCTGCGACAGGCGGCTGATCGCCGAGCAGCCGCCGGCCGCGCTGACCACTGCGAACAACGTTCCGAGGCGCACGATCTGACGCGCGAGACGATACCTGGACTTGCAACTGGACATGAACATTACTCTGGTTTGGACGTGACGGGCGAGCGGGTGTTGGCGGCGACTGCGGTCGGCGCGGCCATGTCGGGCGCGGCGGACGCGGTGTCGGGCTGAGGTTGCGGGGTGGCGACCTGGATCGTGACCTGGCCGCGGCCGGTGACGGTGCC
>Ga0070741_10012322_pt1 | contig 15487 bp, 11 predicted proteins | sample Coa_R1_4_FD_66440 | JGI IMG/M metagenome (GOLD analysis project Ga0070741, IMG submission 66440) | Surface soil microbial communities from Centralia Pennsylvania, which are recovering from an underground coalmine fire - Coalmine... | ecosystem: Environmental > Terrestrial > Soil > Unclassified ... | reverse complement strand
CAAATCCAGCAGCGGCTGGTGAATCCAGCGTTTCAACATGCGCGCGCCCATCGCCGTTTCCGTATGGTCAAGAATACCGAACAGTGAACGCGCAATATTTTTAAGGTTGGCGTCAGGAGATAGAGAGGAGGAGAGTTCCAAATTGCGCCGCGTCGCCGCATCGAGCGTCATGTATGCGTCGAGCGTATAGGTCCACAAATGATTTAGGTGTTGCAAAGGGGATGATTCATCGCCCGCGTGTATCTTGGTGCTGTCGTACGCTTGATCGCTGCCCTGCGGCTGATTCGTTTTTAGATAATGCAATGCCGCGCCCGCCGCCGCCAGCGCCAGCGGCAATTCTTCGCAGCCGAACGATTGGAGCGTGCTCACGCGGAAATGGTCGAGCAGCACCGCACGCGCGGTATCTTCTTCAAACGCGCGTTCAGGCAGCGGCGAGACACGCGTGGGACGAATCGCGTTCAAGCGCGCGATAAAGCTTTCATTCTGGGCGAGCGTCGGCGGTAAAACATATTCGCTCGCCTGCACGCGTTCCAATTCATCAAACAATTTCGCCAGCGCGTCGCCGCCCGCAATTTGCGTCGTCGCAAATTCTCCTGTCGAAAGATCAACGAAGGCGAGACCGTAAGCAGTCGGCAGTCGGCGGTCGGCAGTCGGCGGTCGCTCTGACCGCGTCCCTCGTCCCTCATCCCTCGCAACCGTAATCGCCGCGAGATAATTATCGCTTTTGGATTTCAGGAGCGCGTCTTCGACGACGGTGCCGGGTGTAATCACGCGCACGACATCGCGCTTGACGAGGCGTTTGACTTTTTTCGGGTCCTCGAGCTGTTCCACCAGCGCGACCTTGAACCCCTTGTCAATCAGTTTCGCAATATACGATTGAACGTGATGATGCGGCACGCCCGCCATCGGCAGACGCACACCCTTGGCGAACGAACGATGCGTCAACACGAGTTCCAATTCGCGCGCGCAGGTTTTGGCATCGCTCTCGAACGTCTCGTAAAAATCGCCGAGCCGAAAGAGCAGAATCGCATCGGGGAAACGCGCTTTGAGCGCGCGATACTGGGAAAGCATCGGCGTGAGTTTCTTGTCGTCACTCATAGGTCGGTAAAGAAAACACCGTCAGGGTGCATGACGGTGTTGGTGAAGCGAGTATAGCACTGATTAGAACAGATGTCCACGCTTTGCCGAGACTCGTACTGTCACTGCGCCTCGCAAGGACAATTTCCGCGACTGGGCAATAGTCCTGCTTATGTCAGCAAGGCTGGTGCATTGTCGGTTGACAAGCAAATGAATTTGCAGCTGTTTCCTTTCTTGTGTTGCGCCTCGCCGACTACGCGGTTGCATTGTCGGTTGACAAGCAAATGAATTTGCGGCAACCCAGAGCCAAACGTGCCTTCGCACGTTGAACTGGGATTCGATGCAGGTCGAATTTGCCTGCGATGTATTCCCTCGCACGTTGCTGGCGAACATAATTCGCCACGATTTACAATCGCCCGACGCGACTGGGCAATAGTCCTGCTTATGTCAGGGCTGTGGCTTGACGGACAAGTGCTTATTTGCTACAATTTGTAGCAAAGAGGAAACATGGATGCCATCGTAGATGCCTCCAGTCTGATTGTTCTGGCGAAACAAAACGTACTTGGACTGCTTGGACAAATCTTTCAGCAAGTATATATCACTCCACAGGTCCACGCGGAAACTGTCATTGCGGGTACAGCGCGCGGGTATGCCGATGCAGGAAAAATTGAGCAAGCCATCCAAGATGGTCGTTTGCGCTTGCTCAAACCCAGGGTGGTAGAGAATCGTCTAGCCAAATCAATCGAACAGCGCACGCCGACATTGAGCTATTCCGACTGTTTAACGCTGGCTTGTGCCAAACTGCGCGGTTTGACCTTGGTGATGGAAGAACAGCGTGGGCGGCGCGAAGCGGTGACGCTCGGCATTACCTATATGACTCTTCAGGTCTTGCCGCTTCACGCGTATCTAATCGAAAAAATGTCATTCGCCGAATGCGATTCCTTGCTCACGAACATTGCCCACGTGATGCACACCGATCAAGCGGTGTTGACTGTATTGCGAACCGCCGCGCAAGAAATTGAACGATTGCGGTCTGGACGAGGAGAAACGAGAAAATGAGTACGACGAATTCCATTCAAATTAATTTGCGCGTCTCTAAAAAGATTGCTTCGGACTTGGACACGCTGGCAGGACGTGAACACATTACACGGATTGATGCCGCGCGGCAAATCCTTTTGGAAGGGATTGAACAGCGCAAACGCGAGCTCGCGCTTGACCTTTATCTGAATGCCAAGTTCAGCAAATCCAAAGCGGCAGAATTGGCGGGCATCTCGCTGTGGGAAATGATGAATTTGGTCACGCAGGAACAGGTGAAGAATCCCTATACGCTGGAAGAGGCGGTGGACGATGTGCGGCGGCTGATTATGCAGGTCAACCCTCAAACAGCTCTCTCCTAGCGCCAAACGGATTTTCATTTTTCGAGAATGAAACACCGTCATTGTAGTTGACGGTGTTTTTGTGTATCATATATAGCACATAAGTCAACAGAGGACTGTCATTGCGAGCCGTTGTTGATGTGTCGCAGTTCGTCGCCGCAATCTCCTGCCCCAATAATCAGCTTGAGCCAGCTGGGAGATTGCGCCCAAACGGTGTTTGGGACACTCCGTTCGTAATGACAGACCTTACACTTTTTAGATAGGATTGCGTATGCCTCCAACGAACGGTCACGCCCCCTGGGGTCCCAATAACCCCCATCCTCTCTCTGGACGAACAACCGAACTCATCTGGGAAGGCAAGTATGACGAATATGGCAACCGCCGCGAAGTGGACATTGCGGGGGCGGCGATGCCCTTGCAGAAAATTGAGACGATTGACGATCCGCGCTCGCGGGCGCTGGTGCAAGGCAAACTCTTTGACACCGAAAAGGCGCACCGCGACGATTTTCGCAACATGCTCATCTGGGGCGACAACAAGCTCGTCATGGCGTCCCTGCTGAAAGATTTCAAAGGCAAAATTGATTTGATTTACATTGACCCGCCGTTCGATGTCGGCGCGGATTTTACGATGCAGGTCCCAGTTGGCGACGAAAAAGAAACAATTGAAAAAGATCAATCCCTATTAGAGATGGTGGCATATCGTGACATTTGGGGACGGGGAACGGACTCATATCTGCACATGATGTACGAACGATTGACCTTAATAAAGGAATTGTTGGCAGATACGGGTAGCCTTTACGTTCATTGCGCTTGGCATATTGGTCATTATCTCAAAGTTCTGCTTGATGAGTTGTTTGGGCAGCAAAATTTTCTAAATGAAATTGTCTGGTGGTACTACAACAAATTTCAAGGAAACGTGAACCATTTCGCTGCTGACCACGACGTAGTATTCTGGTATCGTAAGGGAAATAAATTTCTATACTACCCACAGCAAGAACAGCGTGATCAACCTACAAAGCAAATCAAGCGTACTTGGGACAAAGAAAAAGGTGCTATCGTTAATGTCAAAGATGAATCAGGAAAGGTCGTCTATCAACAATCAACGACACGTACCATTGATGATGTTTGGCGACTTTCCATGTTACAGCCTGCTGACCAAACCCAAAATCTTGGTTACGCCACCCAAAAACCCGAAGCTCTCCTTGAGCGCATCATCAAAGCCTCCTCCAACGAAGGCGACTTGGTTGCCGATTTCTTTTGCGGGTCTGGCACAACGGGCGCGGTCGCAGAACGGTTGGGACGGCGCTGGATTATGGCGGACCTCGGACGCTTTGCCATCCACACCTCCCGCAAGCGGCTGATTGAACTCCAGCGCGAACTCCACGCGAAACAAGAACCGTATCGTTCGTTCGACGTGTATAACCTCGGACGCTATGAACGGCAGTGGTGGCAAAAGGAACGACTCAAGGGCGCGGACGAAGAACACCGCCGCGTCGTCCTCGAATTTTATCGCGCCGAACTCCTCACCAATTCGCCTTCGCCGCTGTTACACGGGCGCAAGGGCAACGCGTTCGTCCACGTGGATCATATTGACAGTATCTTTACGCGCGAAGAAGTGCGCGCGGTGGCGCTTGCCGCGAAGGATGCGGGCGCGAAAGAAGTGCATTGTCTTGCGTGGGAATTTGAAATGGATTTGCGGCTGACCTGCGCGGCACTCGAAAACGAGCTGGGCATCAAAATCAAATTGATTCCGATTCCGCGCGAGATTATGGAAAAGAATCGCCAGACGCCGCCCCCCTTCTTGGAAGTGGCGACGCTGGAAGCCGCGCCTGTTTACCACACTGTCCTAGCGAGCGAAGCGAAGCAATCTCCGCGCGGGGAGGAGATTGCTTCGTTGGCGCGAACTATAGCGCCACTCGCAATGACAGGTGGAGGCGCAATCAGTGGGGACAAGAACAGGTCGGTGGACATCAAGCTCACGCGCTTTCTGCCTTCCCTCGCCGAAGTGCCGACCAAAGAGCTGGAAGCGATTCAAGAACGCGCCATGCAGAGCGGCTTTGACTTTATTGACTTTTGGGCGATAGACTTTGACTGGCATCCCGACCAGCCGTTCAATCATCACTGGCAGGCGTATCGCACCCGCAAAAACCGCGCGCTCCCTACTGTCTCCGACCAGCACTATGTCTATGCCGAAAGCGGCAAACATCTGGCGTGCGTCAAAGTGGTGGATGTGTTTGGGACGGATACGTCAATCACGGTAGAAGTCGAGGTATAACAGGTGTACTGTCATTGCGAGGTGCGCCCGCTTTTGGCGCACACGAAGCAATCTCCCTAGCGGCGGATTAACCAACTCGGAGATTGCTTCGCTCCGCTCGTAATGACAGTACTATTCGCAATGACAGTTGCGGGAAGCTATGTCCAAACAATATTACATCTACATCCTCACCAACAAATACAACACTGTTCTCTACACAGGTGTTACGAACGACTTGGCGCGGCGCGTGGAAGAACACAAGCGCGGGATGTACAAAGGATTCACTCAAAAGTATAATGTCAATAAACTCGTGTACATGGAAGTCTATTCCACAATTTACGAAGCGATTGCACGTGAAAAGCAAATCAAAGCTGGCTCGCGCCAGAAAAAGATTGATTTGGTGAACAGTATCAATCCAGAATGGAAGGATTTATTGGCAGAATAGTCATTGCTACTGTCATTGCGAGCCAACGAAGCAATCCCTAGCTATGGATTAACTCGCGCGGCGATTGCTTCGTTGGCGCGAACTACAGCGCCACTCGCAATGACAGTCAGAGTCAAGTTGTCATTGCGAGTGCGACGTAGTGTGCCGCACGAAGCAATCTCCCTCTGTGGATTCACTCTCGTGGAGATTGCTTCGTGTGCGCCAAAAGCGGGCGCACCTCGCAATGACAATATAGAAATCAATGCTTGACGCCATTATTAATCCCGCCGCGCTCGAACCGCTTTATCTCCCCTGGGAAGAACCGACCAAGCACCGCGTCCGCGCCAAGCGCGAAGGCGAACCCGCCGTTCACGAAAAAGGACGTCGCCCCAGCACCATCGTCATCGCGCAAAACTTGCGCCAAGCCGTCGGCGAATGGCGGCAAGCAGACTATGCCTATGGCTGTTCAGAAACCACGCGCGAATTACTCTTGCACTGGTTCTGGCGCGCCCATCGCGTTCCGACGACAGACGGCAATCTGGTCGAATTCAATTATTACTTTTGCCAGCGGGAAGCCATCGAGACGTTGATTTACTTGATGGAAGTGCGCGGGCTGACCTCGCTTTCGGCGGTCACGGCGGAATTTGGCGGACGCGAGGCAGAAGTTGCCGCGCTCGGCATCAATCCCGAAGAAGACCTATGGGCGCGTTATGGCTTCAAAGTAGCGACGGGCGCGGGCAAGACCAAAATCATGTCGCTCGCCATTGTGTGGAGCTATTTTCACGCCCTGCGTGAATCCGACTCACCGCTGGCAAAACATTTTTTGGTAATTGCGCCCAATCTCACCGTCTTTGAACGGCTGAAAGACGATTTCGAATACGGCAGAATTTTTGACCGCGACCCGCTGATTCCGCCCGCGTGGCGGGGCGATTGGAATCTCTCGGTCGTTTTGCAGGACGAAGCGTCGGGCGCGGCGACCGGCGGCGTGCTCTATTTGACTAATATCCACCGCTTGTATGAACCCAAGAAACGCACGCGCCCTGAAAATGAAACATACGATTGGATGGGGCCGCCCGTTTCTAGAGCGAAAGCATTAGATACGGGGGAGGCGCTGCGCGAACGCGTCACCTCGCACCCGCGTCTGATGGTGCTGAACGACGAAGCGCATCATGTGTGGGACCCCGATTCGGCGTGGAACGAGGCACTCGCCTATCTCGATACGACGCTGCGCGAACGAACGGGCAGCGGACTCGTCGCCCAGCTCGATTTTTCGGCGACCCCGAAAGACAACAAGGGCAACCTGTTCAAACACATCATTTGTGATGCGCCGCTCGGCGAAGCGGTGGACGCGGGCATCGTCAAGACGCCCATCATCGGGCGCGGGCAGGGCTTGCGTGAAGGCGTGGGCGACGATGCGTCGGACGTGTACCAAGAACACCTCACCGTCGGCTATCAGCGTTGGCTCAAATCCAAAGAAGAATGGGACAAGAGCGGCAAAAAAGCGTTGATGTTCGTCATGTGCAGTGATACAACCGCCGCCGACCAGATCGCCACGCGGCTCAACACTGATTCGCTCTATGCCGAGCTGAATAAAAAGACGATCAATTTGCATACCAACTTGAAAGGCAAACTGAAAAAGCGCGGCAAAGCACCGAACATCTATTATGAGTTTGTCGAAAATGAAAATGAAATCAGCGAGGAGGATTTAAAAGAGCTTCGCAAGCTCTCACGCGAGCTCGATTCGGATACCAGTCCCTACCGCTGCATCGTCTCCGTCCTCATGCTGCGTGAAGGGTGGGACGTACGCAACGTGACGACGATTGTGCCGCTGCGTCCGTACAGTTCCAAAGCCAATATCCTGCCCGAACAGACGTTGGGGCGCGGTCTGCGGCGCATGACGCTGCCCGGTCAAGCTGCCGAAGTCGTCACCGTCGTCGAACATTCCGCGTTCACCAGTCTCTATCAAGACGAATTGGCGCAGGAAGGGCTGCCGATTGAAATCGTGGACGTGGACAAGGTGCCGCGCACGACCGTCAGCATCTTTCCGGACGCCGAACACAAGGATTTGCAGGCGCTCAATTTGTTGCTCCCCCACTTGAGCGCCGCCTACAGCATCACGCCACAGCTCGGCGACATTACGTTCGACGAAGTGAAAAAAGAGTTCGCGCGGTTTGAACCGCTACCGTTGGGCGAAGTGAAAACAGGCGAAATCGAGTACGAAGGGCGTCATCTACTCACGAATGAAATCGTCGAACAGATGAAAATCAAACTGCCGCTCTTGCAAAGCGGCGTTGGCGCGGTTTCCTTCTTTCGCGAAGAGTTGGAACGCATTACCAAGGTGCGCGGCACACATCCCAAGCTCGCGCCCTTGATTCAACAATTCCTCGAAGAAGTTTTATTTACCGAAAAGACCAGTCTCTTTGACCAGCGGTTGATTCACCGCCTCTCCGATTACGATGTGCGCGAACATATCCGCGCGGTATTCGTTCCGCTGATTCGCAAAAAGACCACGCAGGTTCAAAAACGGAGCAAGACTGAAGACCCCATCTCGGTCACCACGTGGCGACCGTTTCAGGTCACGCATTCGGAACGCCATCCCACGCTTGCCGCCGAGCGTACGCCGTTCAACCTCGTGCCGTGCAATCACAATCTGGAAGTGGCGCTCGCGCGCTTTGCCGACCGCGCGCCCGACGTTGCTGCCTTTGCCAAGAACTCGGGACCGCAGGCGCTCCACATTGATTATCTCGCGGGCGGCGGGCGGCTCGCCTTTTACACGCCCGACTTTATCATTCGCAAAAGGGACGGCACCTATCTTTTGGCAGAAACCAAAGGACGCGAAGACCTCGATGTTCCCGCCAAAGCACGCGCGGCGGTCGAATGGTGCAAGTCGGCATCGGCGCAAGGCGTCACATGGTCGTATCTGTATCTGCCCGAAAAAATTTTCCAATCGTTCAATGGCAACGAAATAGCTGCCTTGGCGCGTGCGTGCGCGCCGGCCCTCGCCGACCTGATTCACGAAGCCAACACCGCGCAAATGGCGCTGCCGCTCTACGAAGCCACCGCCGCCGAACGCGCGGCTGAACTCGACGAGTTCATTTCCTCCGACGATTTGGGAAAACTGCCCTCGCGCTATCGCAAGGCAATCGAAGAAGCGGTCGGGCTGTTCGGGTTTTTGGAAAAGAAAAAGGACGCTTCGCTCTCGCCGGCGTTTCAGCCGCTGCTCGCGCCGCTCGACGATGCCGCGCGCGGCATGATTCTTGGTCTCTTGGCAAACGATGTGCCCACCGCGCCGCTCGACCAGCAAGATTTCTTTGACCCCTACTACAGCGGCGTCAGCGAACGCGACAAACAGTGGCTGCGGCAAACGGCGGACAATTTGAAAAAGACGCTGGTGTATAAAAACGGGGTGATGCCGCTCGGCTTGCTCGCCTTTTGCCTCGCCTATCCGCAAAACAAGGCGCAGGTCGGCGGCGTCTTTGCGTGCATCCGCAAACGCTTTGCGCCGTTAAACGGCGGACCGCTCGCGGCGCGCTTGGATCAAATCAAAGATTTTCGCAACAAATATATCGCGCACCAAGAGCGCGAGTTAACCGACGCCGTCAAAGCAAGGCAAGAATTAAAACTCTGGATTCAAGGCTTGCAACAAATCTACTGGGCGCATCACTAGCCCTACGCTTGCTCAAACCTCAACCTCTCCCCATACGCCGCTTCCGTAAAGCGTTCAATCGCTTCCTTCAGGTCGAGCGCGGGGAAATCCCTCTATCCAACGTGATTCTGTGCTTCGGAATGGCTTTGCAAATGAGTTGTAGACACTCCAAATAATCGGCGCGATAATGCCTTACGTACCCGTCTAGGCATTACCCAATCGGCTCTGCACTCACCACCGTCCCCATCTCCCGCGTTCCCTGTTCGCCTCCCGTTGTCTTTCTTATTCCCGGTAATCGGGATTTGCTCCGCTTTACGCCTCGAACGACCTGAACCCGGCCATTAGGCAGTAAGAACGAAAGGAGAGACCCATGCCTAATTCCGTGTCAGTCCGATTAAAGCTGCTCTGGCTCTTCCTCTTCACGATGGTTTCCATGGGATGTTCCTCCCTCGAAACCCGCGAACTGAAACCGGTCGCCGTTGCCCAGGATTGTACGAGCAAGAACAGTAATTGGCCCCCCGAAAGCTGGTGCAATTCGACACAGCCCTTCGGTCAAGCGTGTTCGGGCAGCCAGGGTCCCATCAAAGCCAACACGCTCCAGGCGTTCACCGACCCGACCATCCCACCGGCGAGCGGATGGGGCGACAATTACGACAAAGGGACGCAGCCTCTCGCGTGTCCCTGGTGGGTCAGCACGTTCAGTCGCGCCTATGTCAAATTCGATGTCGTAAGTGTGGTGTTGCCGGGCCCTGCCCAGAGTATTGAGGGTGCCTCGCTCGTATGGAAAACCAAGCGGCTTGCGGGCAATTCGGCAAAGGCGTGCCTCAAATTCCTGTACGAAGCGACCGGCATCTGGCAGCGCGGCAATACACCGGCGAACTTGCTGTTCGATAATCTGGATGCGACGGCGGTCAACGCGGGTTTTTACGGCGTCGCGGCACAGGCGCAAAAGTGGTTCGCGCATCCCGAGCAAAATTTCGGATTGATGATTGAGCCGTCTCGCGCATCCACACAGCAGTACTCGGATTCGGAATGCATTGATTCGTTACAAGACCTGCGTCTCACGGTCAAGTATCGAGTAAACGCTATCCAGTGGCCCCAGTAACGGATGAGTGCTTGACTTATAGACTAGAGCCAGACTAACCGTATAACGTGTGTAAACGTACGCCGCATCTACGCGGACGACCATACACGAATCCGGCCACAGAAAGGAGCACAGCCATGCCAGCCAAAAAGACCCGGCGTCGAACACAAACCAGTGCGCGAAGCGCAACGAACCGGCGCGCCGCGCGGCGAGTCCAAGTCACGGGAACCGAGCAAGAATATCCCAAACCCATGACTGCCGCGCAATTGAAACGGCTCCAAGCCCTGCCGCCCGAAGCGGACCCACCGCGCAGCGTCACTCTCAATCTCGGCACGTTTCGGCTGCCGGAGGGCATCCGCGCGCAGATCGTCCCGGTCGAAGGGAGTGCGGACCTAGTTCATGTCCAAGTGCAAATTCCGGGCGATGCGGTGGGACAGCGCACGCCCTATGAGCGCATTCCGACGGTCAAGCTCAATCGCACCAGCTTGAAAGAGATATCTTCCGATGTTCAACCCGAAGGCGTGCGCCCGCTGCATCTGGAGGTGAATTTTCTCCCCACGCGCGTCAAGCTCACACGCTCGGAACGCCCGTATCCACCTTTTGATTTCAAATATCCAAAGGGTGTGGACCGCCCGACGAACATCTTTCCACCCGATCAACGCTACATCTATCAAGATACGTCCTTTCCGTGGTGCACGGTGGGACGCGTGGATACACCGCTCGGCATCGGGACGGGATGCACCATCGGCTCGCGGCTCTTGCTCACCGCCAATCATGCGATTCAATGGAATAATGATGGTACGGCGGGGTGGGTGCGCTTTCGTCCGGCGTACTATAATGGTTCTGCGCCGTTCGGCGAAGCCTGGGCGAATACAATAATCTGGTGGATGCAGGACAATGGCAGCGACGGACTCTCCGATCAGGAAACGGCGTTTGACTATGTGGTCTGCGTACTGGATACGCGCATGGGCGATGTGGTCGGCTATCCCGGCTACCGCGTCTACAGCGACAGTTGGAACAATGGCAGCTACTGGCAGCACATGGGCTACCCGAGTGACTTGTCGGGCGCGGAACGCCCCGCCTTTCAAGGTAGCTGTATCATTTCGTCGGTGGGGAACCAGAGCACGGCGGGACAGACCGGCTATGTGCTCGGTCACTTTAACGATGTAGTCGGGGGACATTCGGGAGGTCCGGTGTGGGGCTGGTGGGGCGATGAACCGTGGCCGCGCGTGGTCGGTACACAAAGCGCGGAAGCGAACGTCCCCGCCAACAATACGTCCGGCGACAACGAGTTCGGCGGCGGTCCGGCGCTTTCGTCCCTGATCAGCTGGGCGCGCTCGAATTTCCCGTAGAGCATATCATACAAAAGTGAAACGCGAATCGGTTAACCGATTCGCGTTTCATCACCCGTCGTCTTTCTCCACCAGCTGATCCGCCGCCCAGCGCACCGCGTCGCTCATTACGGGATACGGCAAAATCGCATCCGCCAGCGCGTCCACCGTCAGCCCTTGCCGCATCACAATTACGGCGGGCGCGAGCATGTCTCCCGCGTTACGCGCCAGAATATGCGCGCCGAGCAAATGTCCCTCCTCGTCGGCGAGCAGTTTCACAAGGCCATCGCTTTCGCCGTTCATAATCGCACGGTCAATTTTTCCTAGCTCCAATTTTCCCACGCGAAACGTTACGCCTTCCTGCCACAAATCTTCTTCCGCCTTGCCGAGATGCGCGATGGCGGGATCGGTCGAAATAATCCATGGCACGAGCGGTTCTTCAAACGGCTGTGGCTTTTTGCTAAACACATTCCGCACCACAAAGCGTCCATGGTCTGCCGCGCGACTGCTGAACTGCGCGCCGCCCGTCACATCGCCCGCCGCCCAAATATGCGGCACCGTCGTGCGCCCCGTTGCATTAATGGTAATCCCCTCGTCCGTATATTCCACGCCCGCCGCTTCGAGATTCAATTCATCCAAAATCGGACGCCGCCCGACCATCACTAAAATTTCATCCACCACCAATTTTTGTATCGGCTCGTCGGGACAGTGAAATTGAATAATCTTTTCTTTCCGCACGCGCGTGACGCTGTCAAACATCACGCCGACCTCAAAGCGCACGCCTTCGCCTTCCAAAATTTTCATCAAGCGCTGCGCCAGCTCGCGGTCTTCGCCCGCCAAAATTTCCAGCGCAGGTTCCAGCACCGTCACCTGGACGCCAAAGCGATGAAACAATTGCGCGAACTCCATCGCCATCGGCATACTGCCAATAATCGCCATACGGCGCGGCAGCGTCGGTAGGGAAACCGCCTCGCGGTGCGTGATATAGCCCGCGTCTTCTAGTCCCGGAATCGGCGGAACAACGTTCTTGACGCCCGTTGCAATCACAAAATTCTTGCCGCGCACCTCGCGCCCTTTGACCTCGACCGTGTGCGGACTCACAAAGCGCGCTTTGCCCTGAATGAACGTAATGCCCTGCGCTTTGAGATTGCGGTTCGCCTCTTGGACACTTCCGCCGCGAATCTGTTTCATCACGCGCCGCACGTACGCCTGCACGCTTTTCCAATCCGCCCGCGCGTGCGATACATGCAGCCCGTACGGATTGCAGGTCTGCGCGCTATACAACATCTGCGCGATGTGCAACAGCGTATCGGTCGGGTCGCAGCCATAATTCAAACACGTCCCGCCGAGTTTTTGCTCTTCGATGAGCGCGACGCGCTTGCCGAGCGCCGCCGCGTTCGTCGCCGCTTCGCTCCCCGCCGGGCCCCCGCCAATCACTACCAAGTCAAAAATTTTCGGCATTGGTCATTTCTCTGAATCCGATTGCAGCCACCTGACCCATGACGCACCTGCATCCAATGCACGCCTGGCCAATTGTTGGTCTGCCGTCCAGAACTCGGCGCCTTCTCGCTCGGAAAGTGCGAGATAGTGGGCATCATACACGACGATTTGCTTCAGACGTGCTGCCCACGTCAACGCGGTGCGATGGAGCTCCAAAGAGGGTTCAATCGGCTGAACGCCTAACTGGAACAACGCGTTCAGACCGATAGCTACATCCTCATTTGAAATGAGGTTCGCTGCAAGTGCCTTACGCAGGGCAGATACCACTTCATAGTGCCACAGCATAGGTACGAGAATGCGCGCGTCAGCAGTTTGCCATCGCTCCACCAGTTCTTCCGCCAGAGTTGAATAGGGCAGCTTGACAATAAGCGCAACGCCGATGTTAGCATCTAGGACCACTGTTTCCATATAGATTCAAGTTGCCTCTCGCGCTCGGCGCGCACTTCGGCAATGAGGTCTCCGTTATAGACCGCGCGTTGTGCTTCTCGAATCTTGCGAAGTTGAGCCATCGCCGCCTTCCATTGTTGCTCTTCTTTGACGCGCTCTGCCAAACCGCGCTCGATCACATCGCGCAAGACAGCAGACATGCTTCGCCCTTCGCGCTTGGCGATCCTCATCAGCGTCCTACGCTGGGTTCGGTCTAATATCACCTGCACTCGCTGTAAATCGGCCATAATTTTCTCCCCGTCCGCTATTATACACACCCATATACACACTGTCAAGCAAATTGAGACCCGCAGGGCTGGGCGATACAAAATATCGCGGCGATAAAAAGTCGCTTGTCCCTTCGGGTCTTTTTATAACCCTCGAATCTCCGTCGGCACATTCGTCGAATCGCGCGATTCTTCCTCTGCCTTTTTTTGCGCCCGCGCGCAGGCCCATTCATTATGCTTGCCAAACTGCACAATCGAACCCGCAATCCAGAACGGATAGGTGCACTGCGTGCCCGATGCGGGGTCGGACGTGGCCACGTTGTAATCGAATTGATTGTCTTGTGAGAACGTCACTTCGAAACAATTATTATTCGCGGCGATACAGCGATTATTGAAAAATTTATTTCCGTTGCTGGCGAGTCCGCCGTCGCCCGCCGCGTAATAACAATTGCCCGCGTGTGAACACTCGTTAGACACGACGACACTGTTTTGACAGCCGATGCAAGCAAAGCCTGCGCTCTCGCAGCCGCTTTGATAATAGAACCCGTCGGGTCCGACGCAGCCGCGATTCACACGATCAAATGTATTGCCCACAACATAATTATGGTCGCTAAATTGCAAATATGTGCCCCAGCCGTTGAGGTTCGACAAATTATTGCCGACGATTTTATTATTGCTGCTGTGCACCGACGCCACGCCAATCGTCCCGCCCCACACCACTGAACCAATCACCGCCGCGTTGGAATTGTTTTGCAGCAACACGCCGCCGCCATAGCCGCTGCCGCCGCGCACCGTTTCTTTTTGATACATCGTATCATACGAACACGCGTCAAAGAGGCATAGCCATTTGTTGATGTCGGCGGGATGTGTATTCGCTTCGATGCGGACGCCGACGATGGCGACATTATTCCCTGTCACCGTAATCCCAAACCCGCGCGGCGTTCCTTGAATCAGCGCGTTTGGGTCGCCATATACTGTGAGGTTATTGCCTGAAACGTGGAACGCTGCGTACGTTTGATTTGGACAAAGCAAAACACTGTGCGTCACATCCGCCGGCATCGCGCTCGCGGGCGTGCACTGCGTCGGACGCGCGGTGAGCGGAATCGTAATGGATTGTTCACCGACATAATCGGGTAAATTCAGCGGAGCCGTATCCGCAATCAAATTCGTCGGCAGCGGCGCATTGAGCGCAGGCGGTATAGGAGCTTCGGGTGCATTCGTCGTAGGCGCGGTGGTTGCGCCAGCATCCGTCTTGGACCCGACTATATGTGGAAGCCCCGTCTGTGGAAACTGCACGGATTCACCGAGTACAATCAAGCGAATGGTGTAAGCCGCGCCCGATGGATTCAGGATAGAGACATAATAGATGCCGCCGCGATTAAAATTCCCGACCCAATGCAGCTCTGCTTTCGGCGCGCCGCCCGAACGCGTCATCTGCCCAACGGGTTTGACGCGGTCCCCGCGCTGCAAGTCCTCCATCTGCGCGGGCGTATAGAGCGACAAATGAATATCGGACGCGCCGCCGTCGAACAAACGCATTTCAATCGGCGTCTTGTCACCGCCATAATTGAATTGAAACCACAACGTGCTGTTGGGAGCGAGGGGGCGCGGTACCCCATCAGGAGGAAGACCAGAAGCGGGAGAAGAACCGGCGGTATTCGTCGTACCAGCAGCGTTGAGATCGGTCACGAGCAAGAACGCAAGAGCAAGCACAATGCAAGAAGCGAAAAGCGATTTGACCATGGTAGCCACGAGCTTTGCTCCATGTGAAGCGGAAAGCGACCTGATTTTATTTCAATTATTCTACGTAACAGGAGGGCGAGTTGGGTCTGGATGGGGTGAAAAGTTGGTGCGGAGAGTGTGGTAAAATCGGAGTGTATTAGGCAATCTTAGCAATATGTCATTCAAGATGCTTCGAGAGTCGAATTCAACTATGAATCGAACGATTAAGACATCGGACTTAGTTACACTGGAAGAAGCCGCGCAAATTGTTGGCAAAACGCCGCATAACATTCGCGACTATATTCAACGTGGGCGCATCGGCAAATACAATGACAAAGGCGAGCGCATCGCCAAGGCAAAGAATGGTCAATTGCGCGTCTCGCTGAAAGAACTTCAGATGTTTCTCGACCTTGTAAATCA
>Ga0070741_10012321_pt1 | contig 15488 bp, 15 predicted proteins | sample Coa_R1_4_FD_66440 | JGI IMG/M metagenome (GOLD analysis project Ga0070741, IMG submission 66440) | Surface soil microbial communities from Centralia Pennsylvania, which are recovering from an underground coalmine fire - Coalmine... | ecosystem: Environmental > Terrestrial > Soil > Unclassified ... | reverse complement strand
TTATACAACGCCATCCATCGATCGCCTACTCAACGGCGGCCGTATTTGTCGATGAGACGTCGGCCGAGCGCCTTGTCGGCGACGCGCGCCTGCGCCTTGCGCTTGAGCTGCGCCTCGAGCGCTTCGCCCGCGGCCGCGAGTTCGTCGCGCAGCTTCAGGTACGCCCCCCAGCGCGCAGGGTCGAGCGCCCCGGTCTCGAGCGCGGCGCGCACGGCGCAGCCCGGCTCGTTGCCGTGGGCGCAGTCGCCGAAGCGGCAGTCGAGCGCGAGCGCGTCGATATCCGCGAAGGCCGCACCGCTCAAGTCTTCGTCGCCCGTGAGCTTGAGCTCGCGCATGCCGGGCGTGTCGATGAGGCAACCGCCGCTCGGCAGCTGGATCAGCGCGCGATACGTCGTCGTGTGACGGCCCCGGCTGTCGTGCTCGCGCACGGCGGCCGTGGCCTGGCGTTCGCGCCCGAGCAGCGTGTTCGTCAGCGTCGACTTGCCGGCGCCCGAGGACCCCACGAGCACGGCCGTGTCGCCCGGCTGCAGATGTGCAAGGAGCGGCGCGACGCTGGCCGCTTCCTTCGCATTCACGGCATGGAGCTCCACGCCGGGGCACGCCGCGCGCATTTCCGCGATCGGCGTTGCGGCATTTTCCACTTTGTCCAATTTGGTCAAGACGACGACGGGCGCCGCGCCGCTGCCTTCGATCAGCACGAGATAGCGCTCCACGCGCCGCGGATTGAAATCGCCATCGAGACCCATGAGCACGAAGACGGTATCGACGTTCGTGGCGATGATTTGTCTGGCGTGGCGCTCGCCTGCGGCGATGCGGCAGAGCGCGGTGCGCCGCGGCAGGACGCGCTCGATCGTGTTCGATGCTCCGCCGAGCACGACGAAGTCGCCGACCGCGGGCCGCTCGGCCGGATCGGTCGCGCGGCGCAGGAAGCGCGGCGCCGGCTGCGCGCCGAATTCCTCTTCGCCATCGTGCAACCGATAGCCGTTGCGGTGCTGTGCGATGACGCGCGCGAGCCGTCCTTCATCGATCGCTGCCGCCGCTGCCGGCGCGCGCCAACCGATCGCGCGCAAACGGCGCAAAGATTCCTCGCTGATCTCCATTGCCGGCATTTTACCGTAGCGGCCGCAAAAACCCTCACCGGACTTGAATTTACACAAAGTTTCGTTAGCATGCTGCATTACAACAATCGACACGGCCGATCCGATGCCGAACTCCCCAGCAAAAACGCCCGTGCGCGCGAGCGCACGGCTCGACGACGTTCACTACGAAATCCGTGGCGAGTTGACGCATCGTGCGCTAGATCTCGAGGCGTCCGGCCGCGAAATCATCAAGCTCAACATCGGCAACCCAGGCTTGTTCGGCTTCGAGGTGCCCGAGCATGTGCGCAGCGCGCTCGCCGCCAATCTGCACCGCAGCGGCGCCTATTGCCATCAGCAAGGTCTCGCCGAAGCACGCGCGGCCATCACGGCGCATCAACAGGCGCGCGGTGTCGCCACTGCGAACGCGCGTCGCGTGTTCATCGGCAACGGCGTGAGCGAACTCATCGACATGTCGCTGCGCGCTCTGCTCGACGCTGGCGACGAGGTGCTGCTGCCGAGCCCCGATTATCCGCTCTGGAGCGCGGCGACGGTGCTCAACGACGGCCATGCGGTCTACTACTCGTGCCCCGCGGCGCGCGGACACCTGCCCGATCCCGCGGAGATCGAAGCGCGCATCACGCCGCGCACGCGCGCGCTCGTGCTCATCAACCCGAACAACCCGACCGGCGCCGTGTATCCGCGTGCGTTGTTGCGCGAGCTCGCGCGCATCGCCGAGCGCCATCGCCTCGTGGTGTTCAGCGACGAGATCTACGACGGCATCCTCTACGACGGCGCCGAATTCGTTCCGTTCGCAAGCCTCGCCCCCGAACTGACGGTGCTGACCTTCGGCGGACTTTCGAAGATGCAGCGCGCCTGCGGCTACCGCGTGGGCTGGGTGTCGCTCTCGGGCGTGCCGGCCGAGCTCGGCGAACTCGAAGCGGCGCTCGACTTGCTGGCGGCGCTGCGCTTGTGCGCGAACGTCCCGGCGCAGTGGACGATCGCGCCCGCGCTCAACGGGCCGGACACGATCGCCGCGCTGACCGCACCGGGCGGCCGGCTGCACGAAGCCCGGCGCATCGTCGCGGAGGCCTGCGCGCAGAGCCGCTATCTCGACGTCGTATCGCCGAAAGGCGCGCTGTACGCGTTCCCGTCGGTCGACACCGAGGCCCTGCCGGGTTTCGACGACGCCGCGTTCGCGCTCGATCTGCTCGAACGCGAGAGCGTCCTCGTCGTGCCGGGCTCGGGCTTCAATTTCGCCGCGCGCCATCATTTCCGCATCACCCTGCTGCCGCCGCCCGCGCAGTTGCGCGACGTCTTCGTGCGCATCGAGCGTTGCCTCGCGCGGCAGGCCGCACGGGGCGGCGCCGTACGCCACGTGGCCTGAGGGCGCGACCCGCGGGTCGTGGCCATGAGCGCACTCTGGATCGTCAGCATGCTTGCAGCCATGGCGGTCGGCGATTCTCCCACGCGTTTCCTCGCGCTCGGCGATTCGTACACGATCGGCGAAGGCGTGGCGGCGGACGAGCGCTGGCCGGCGCAGCTCGCGGATCTGCTGCGCCGGGACGGCATCGCGCTCGACGCGCCCGAAATCGTCGCGCGCACCGGCTGGACCACCGACGAGCTCGCCGCCGCCATGGACGCGCACGCGTTCACGCCGCCGTACGCGCTCGTCACGCTGCTGATCGGGGTCAACAACCAGTATCGGGGTCGGGATCTCGACAACTACCGCGCCGAGTTCCGCACTCTGCTCGAGCGCGCCGTGGCGCTCGCGGGCGGGCGGCCAGGGCACGTCGTGGTGGTTTCCATCCCGGATTGGGGAGTGACCCGGTTCGGCCGCGACAGCGGGCGCGACACGGGCGCGATCGGCCGCGAAATCGATCTCTACAATGCAGCAAATGTGGAAATTGCCAAAATGCTGCATGTCGGTTACGTCGACGTGACGGCCGCCTCGCGTGCGGGCGGCGGCGCCGCGGCGATGCTGGTCGGCGACGGCCTCCACCCTTCGGCCGCGATGTACCGGCGATGGGCGGAGCTCGCGCTGCCGGCCGCCAAGCGCGCCTTGTCATCGCCCTGACCAAAACCGGCAACCGAATTTTTATACTTTGGGAATATGCTGCACCGGGCCGACTAGAGGAGCCGGTGGCATGTCGCGGCAACGATTTCGCAGCATCTTCATCTCGGACGTGCATCTGGGCCTGCGCGATTGCCAGGCGGAATACCTCATCGACTTCCTGCGCAACGTGAGCTGCGAGCACCTGTACCTCGTCGGCGACATCGTCGACATCGAGAACATGCAGCTCAGCCCGTTCTGGCATGCGCGCCATGGCGAGGTGGTCGCCGAGCTCCTCGGCATCGCGGCGCGCGGCACGCGCGTGACCTACATCCCGGGCAACCACGACGCGGCGCTCAGGCGCTTCGCGGGACAGCGCTTCGGCGGCATCGAGATCGCGCTCAATGCCGTGCACGTGGGCGCCGACGGACGGCGCTATCGCGTGAGCCACGGCGACGAGTTCGATTCCGGCCACAGCGCGCCGGCGTGGCTCGTGCGCATGGGCGACGCGCTGCAGGGCTTCGTTTGCGGGGCGAACCGCCGCATCAACGCGCTGCTGCGCCGGATCGGATTGCGCTATCGCCCGCTGTCGATCGCGATCAAACTGCGCATCGCCGCGGCACGGCGCTTCATCTTCGACTTCGAATCGCGCGTGGCCGCGTCGGCGCGCGCGCAGGGTTTCGACGGGCACATCTGCGGCCACATCCACTACGGACGCATCAACGATCACGCCGGCGTGCTCTACATCAACGACGGCGATTGGGTCGAGCACTGCACGGCGCTCGTGGAACATGCCGACGGCGCGCTCGAGCTCCTGCACTGGACCGAGCGCCGGCAGCGCATCGGCCTCGCGACTGCCGTCGCGCCGGAACCCGAGGTTCTGCCCGCAGCGGCGTGAAACGCGGGTCCGCGCGAGGCTTCGGACCCGCTTGAGACGCGCCGAAAAGCCCGCATCTGGACTATCATTGAATCCAGTCCAGATCCAGGAAACACCATGTCGCTCGACCCCGCCGTGCGCAGCCGCATCGAGTCGCTGCTCGCCGAACATCCCGTCGTCCTGTTCATGAAAGGCACGCGTTTCGCGCCGCGCTGCGGCTTTTCCGCCGCGGCCGCCGGGGTGCTCAACGAGCTCCTGCCGGAATACCACTCGATCGATGTGCTCGAGGACCCGGACATCCGCGAAGGCATCAAGGCCTACGGCAACTGGCCGACCATCCCCCAGCTCTACGTCAAGGGCGAGCTCGTCGGCGGCGCCGACATCGTCCAGTCGATGTATACAAGTGGAGAATTGCAGTCGCTGTTCGGCCTGCCCGCGCCCGACCGCACGCCGCCCGCGATCACGATCAGCGCACCGGCCGCCGCGGCGATCCGCGACGCGCTCGCCGACGCCGAGCCCGGGCTGGTCCTGCACATGGCGATCGACGCCCGCTACGAGGCGGGCTTCCACCTGGCCGAAGCGGATCCGCGCACCATCGTCGCCGATGCGGGCGGCATTCCGATCCACATGGACCTCGGCACCGCCCAGCGCGCGCGCGGCGTGCACATCGACTGGGTCGAGACGGTCCAGGGCGCCGGCCTTTCGATCCGCAATCCCAACGCACCACCGGCAGTGAAAAGCCTCACGCCGGCCGAGCTCAAAGCCCGGCTAGACGCGGGGAACATCACCCTCGTCGACGTGCGTCCGCCCGAGGAGCGCGCGCAAGCCGCCGTGTCGGGCCCGTTCCGCACGCTCGACGAAGGCGCACAGGCGTTCGGAACGCTGCCCAAGGACACGCCGCTCGCGTTCCTCTGCCACGGGGGCGGCCGCAGCGCGCGCGCCGCCGAACACTTCCGGAACCTCGGTTTCCGCGAGGTATACAATGTCGAAGGCGGGATCGACGCGTGGTCGCGCGAGGTCGATCCGGGCGTGCCGCGCTACTGAGCGTTTGCGGGGATGCGGCGCCCGTATTGGTACGGTATGTGCACGGTTTTGAGTGGCGGGTTGGTGGGTGGAAATCGTCTGCGAGTGATGTGATTTTTTTGGCTCCGACCGCGATCGGCTGACACAATAAATCGCGGCGGCGCACCGAGGAGGGTGAGCATGCGCGTTCGCATCGTGCTGTTGTCGATTGCCGGCCTGGCGCTCGCCGCCTGCGGCAGCAGCCGCAACGACGAGGCCGCGGGCGCTTGCAAGGCGGAGATCGCCAAGCAGCTCGCAGGCAAGACTTACGAACTCGATCTGCACGATCTCGCGGCTCACGCGAAGGCCGAGAGCACCGACACCGTCGTGCTGAGTTCCACGGCCGTTTTCGACAAGGGCCTCTCGACCGAATACAAGCAGACCTACGATTGCCGCGTGCGTTTCGACGCGGCAGGCAAGCCGAGCGTGCTGTTCCTCGAATTCAACTGGAACCTCAAGAAGGCCGACTGAGCTTTGCTTTTTTGGGGCCTCGCAGCGGATGATACGCGGACCGCTGCGATGATCGGGGAGCGTCGTCCATGCTGATCACGTTCGTCCTCGCGCTGATCCTGCTCAGCGCGCTCTTATTCCTGGGCTACGGTTTTCTTGCCTGGGTCGGCGCGGCCGGCGTGTGGCTGATCGGCTGGCGCATCACGGGCGTGGCGTCGCCCCTTTTGTTCGAAGCGACCATCACCGTGCTCGTCGTGCTGGCGCTCGTCTTCGGCGTGCCGCTGCTGCGGCGCCTCATCGTCTCGCGGCTCGCCATGAAGGCGATGGCGCCCGTGCTGCCGCGTCTCGGCGATACCGAGCGCATCGCGCTCGAAGCCGGCACCGTGTGGTGGGATGCGGAGCTCTTCTCCGGCCGGCCGGAATGGCAGAAGCTGCTCGATTTCAAGCCGCAGCCGCTCACGGCCGACGAGCAGGCGTTCATGGACGGACCGGTCCAGGAGCTCTGCGCACGTCTGGACGACTGGCAGATCCAACAGCAGCGCGATCTGCCGACGAGCATCTGGGCATTCCTCAAGACGCAAGGCTTCTTCGGCATGATCATCCCGAAGGAGTACGGCGGCCACGGGTTTTCGGCGATCGCGCACTCGCGCGTGGTGACGCGCATCTCGTCGCGTTCGGTCGCCGCGGCGGTGACGGTCATGGTGCCGAATTCGCTCGGGCCCGGCGAGCTCCTGCTGCACTACGGCACGGAGGAGCAGAAGAAATACTACCTGCCTCGGCTCGCCCGCGGCGACGAAATCCCCTGCTTCGGCCTCACCGGCCCCGAAGCGGGCTCCGATGCCGCGGCCACGCAATCGACGGGCGTCGTCGAGAAGCGCATCGTGGACGGCAAGGAAGTGCTCGGGCTCAGGCTCAATTGGAAGAAGCGGTACATCACGCTCGCGCCCGTCGCGACGCTGATCGGCCTCGCGTTCCGCATCAAGGACCCCGATCACCTCATCGGCGATAAGGACGACCTCGGCATCTCCTGCGCGCTGATCCCGCGCGATCTCGACGGCGTCGAGATCGGTCAGCGCCACGATCCGATGGGCGTGCCGTTCATGAACGGGCCGATCGTCGGCAAGGACGTGTTCGCGCCCATGGATTGCATCATCGGCGGTGCCGCCGGCATCGGCCAGGGCTGGCGCATGCTCATGGAGTGCCTCGCCGCAGGCCGGTCGATCTCGCTGCCGGCGCTCTCGGTCGGCGCCGCGCAGATGATGACGCGCATCAGTGGCGCCTACGCGACCGTGCGCGAGCAGTTCGACACGCCGATCGGCCGTTTCGAAGGCATCGAGGAACCACTGGCGCGCATCGCCGGCAAGACGTACATGATGACGGCGACGCGCACGCTGACCTGCGGCGCGCTCGACGCCGGCGAGAAGCCGGCCGTACTCTCGGCCGTCGCCAAGGCCTACCTCACCGAAGGCATGCGCGAAGTGGTCACCGACGCGATGGACATCCGCGCCGGCGCCGCGATCCAGCGCGGGCCGCGCAATTCGCTTTCGCGCGCGTGGGACGCGGTGCCGATCGGCATCACGGTCGAGGGCGCGAACATCCTCACGCGCTCGATGATCATCTACGGCCAGGGTGCGATCCGCTGCCATCCGTTCGTGCAGCACGAGATCGCGGCGATCGCCGAGAAAAACCTCGCGAAATTCGACAAGGCGCTGTTCGGCCACATCAACCTGCTCATGCGCAACGTCACGCGCGCGAAGCTGCTGGCCTGGAGCGGCAGCCGGCTCGCCGCGGCACCGCGCACGGAGGACACCGCGCGTTATTACCAGCATCTGTCACGGTTCTCGGCGGCGTTCGAACTCCTGTCAGACGTGGCGATGGGCACGCTCGGCGGATCGCTCAAGCGCCGCGAGAAGATCTCCGGACGCTTGGCCGACGCGCTCGCGTTCATGGTGCTGGCATCGGCGGCGCTCAAGCGCTACCACGACGAAGGGAAGACCACCGCGAACTACAACCTCGTGCGCTGGAGCGTCGAATACTGTCTGTACCGCATCCAGGAAGCGCTGCTCGGTATCCTCGAGAACCTGCCGATGCGGCCCGTGGCGTTCCTGCTGTCGTGGGCGATCTTCCCGCTCGGCGCGCGGTTCCGGCCGCCGTCGGACAAGCTCGGTGCACGCGTGGCGCGCGACATCCTCGAGGATCGCGAGGCGCGCATCAATCTGACCGGCGACATCTTCGTGCCGCCACCCGGCGAAGTGGGGCTCGGCGCGCTCGAGGCGGCGCTCGACAAGGCCGTGCGGGCGATACCGGTCGAGACGAAGCTGCGCGACGCCGTGCGCGCAGGCAAGCTCGACCGTGCGCCCGGCTACATGCTCGACGAAAAGGGACTGGAGGCGGGCGTCATCACCGCGGATGAGTATAAAATGCTGCAAGATGCCGACGCCGCGCGCAACGAAGTCATCGCCGTCGACGCTTTCGACCCGGAAACCTTCAAGCACTTGCACTGAGCCCGCCGCAACCAGGAACCGCACCTGATGGCCGCAAAAAGCGACATCGATCCCGAACTCAACGTACGCATAGAAGCTCTGATCAAGCAGAGCGCGCAGCTCGCCGGGCGCTGGGAGCCGACCGACGTGGCCGCGCTCTACGACGAGGCCGAACTGCTCGCCGAACGCGCGCAGACCGCCGGATTGCGCGAGCTGCCCGAGGCGCTGCTCGGGCTGTCCGCGTACCTGAGCTCGTTCGCCGACAGCCCGCTGATCCCGACCGAAAACCAGCTCGCGCAGCTCAAAGCCTTGGCCGACGCCTCGGCGGATGCGCTCGAACGCTATCGCGCCCACATCAACGTGGTCGTACTCGCACCCGGCCAGCAAGCCCTTTCGGCGCAGCCCGCGATCCACTATCTCGGCCGCAACCCGGCGCACCGCGAGTTCCTGCAAGCGCGCTTCGCCCAGCTCGGCTACGCCCTGACGGTGTGCAATTCCGCGCACAGCGTCGAAACCGCGCTCGACGCGGGCGCCGTGCTCGCGCTCGTGATCGGCACCGACGCGCTCGCCGACTGGCTCACGAAGCACGGCCACGACGGCGACGGCGGCGGCGCGTCGGCACGCGCGCCCGTCGCCGTGATCAGCGACCGCGATCTCATCGATGTGCGGCTCGCCGCGATGCGCTGCGCGGCCGAGGTCGTCTTCGTGCTGCCCGAAGACGCCGATCGCGTCGCCCCGCGCATGGCGGGCCTCATCGCCGACCGCTCCGAACCTTACCGCGTGCTCATCGTCGACGACGACAATTCGATGCGCCTGTTCTGCGATTCGGTGCTGCGCCACAACCACATGGAGACGCACGCTGTGGCCTCGCCCGAGGAGGCACTCGAGGCGCTGCACGAATTCTCGCCGGACGTGATCCTGGCCGATCTCTACATGCCGCAGATTTCTGGCTTCGAGCTGCTCGCGCTGTTCCGCGCGCATCCCCGCACGGCGTTCATTCCAGTCGTGCTGCTCTCGGGCGACTCGGACGCCGAAAAGCGCTTCGCGGCGCTGCACATCGGCGGCGACGACTACCTGACGAAGCCGATCCGCCCGCGACACCTCGTCGCCGCGGTCACGAGCCGCGCCCGCCGCGCACGCTGGATGCGCCGCGAGCTGCTCGCCGCGCGCTAGCGCGCGGATTTTCGCCGCGCGGGGAAGCATCGCGCCTTTAAGGAACCGACATGCACGCGCAGTGGTACTTCGACTTCATCTCGCCGTTCTCGTACCTGCAGCTGCCGAAGCTCAGGGAGTGGCGCGAGCGCTTCGAGATCGCGCCGATCCCGATCGCGTTCGGTGCCGTGCTCGCGCGCAACGGCAGCCTGGGTCCGGCGGAGATCCCGGGGCGGCGCGAATTCACGTATCGCTTCGTGCAATGGCAGGCCGAGCGCGCAGGCATTCCGCTCAGGTTTCCGCCGGCCCACCCGTTCAACCCGCTCGCGGCGCTGCGCCTTTGCGTGGCCGCCGGCAGCACGTGGCAAGCCGTCGAAGCGATCTTCGCCGCAATCTGGCGCGATGGCCGCGACGTCTCCACGGCGGCGGCGCTCGCCGACGTCGCGCGAAATTTCGGCATCGACCGTGTGGAAGACGCCACGAATGCGCAGGCCGTGAAGGATGGCCTGCGCGCGAACACCGATGCCGCGCTCGCGGCCGGCGTGTTCGGCGTGCCGACGCTGCGCGTCGGGGCCGAGCTGTTCTGGGGCAACGATGCGTCGCCTATGATCGACGACTGGCTCGCGCATCCGCACCGCTTCGCGACGCCCGAATACGCGCGGCTGGCGAACCTGCCGGTCGGCGTGCGGCGCACACGTTGAACGCGCGCGGGCGCAAAAGGAACTCGTACGGATCTTTCCGCTTATTCCTATCGAGCCGAGCCAGGTAAACTGAGCTCCCGGCACGGCCAAGGAATCGACATGCGGCTTTGTATACTCGCACTCGCGGCGCTCGTCGCACCGGCGTTCGCGCAGGAAGCCCCCAAGGCTCCGCTCACGCCGGAATTGACGCCGGAGCAAAAGCTTGCGCAATACCGGCACGACCAGATCAACCTGCTTGCGCTGAAACCCGACGCGGAATCCGTGCTCGCCGCCGCGATCATCGCCGACAGCGATCCCGACGAGAAGAACCGCCCCGCCGCGCTGCACTCCAGGGCGTTGCTCAAGCGCGCGCAGACGATCGGCGCCGAGGATGTACTGGTCTGGTGGGTGACGGCGTCGGCCGAATGCCACGCGGAGCCGAAGACCTGCCCGCAGACCGAAACGCTCGCCAAACTCGAGCATCTCGACGCCGAAAACGCCGCCATGTGGTCGCTCGCACTCTGGCACGCGCAACAGGCCGGCGACGCTCCCGGCGCACGTGCGGCGCTCGCGAGCGCCGCGCAAGCCAAGCATTACGACGATCATTTCGGCGCGATCGTCGCCGCGCTGTACGACGCGCAAGGCGTATTGCCGATGAGCGACGATCTGCTCAACGCGACCGGCCAGAACGCGAGCGTCGACGGCTATCGGCTCATCTCCGCGGCAGGTCTCGCAGCCGTGCTGTCGCTGCCCGGCTATCGCGCGATCGCGGATGCCTGCAAAGCCGGCGAGCCCGCCGACCAGCTCGCCGATTGCGCGGCCGTGGCCAAGAAAATGGCGGCGAGTGGCAGCCTCAATTCCGAGCGCGCCGGCATAAAACTGCGCGAAGCGCTGCTGCCGCCCGGGCCCGAGCTCGACGCCGCACGGGCGCGCGAACGCAGCCTCGCTTGGCAGACGCTGCGCATCAGCGAGCTCGCCGGCAGGCTCGCGACCGAGGGGCGTCTGACACGGGCGTACACGCAAGCCTTGGCCGAAACGCACGACGAGTCGCAGGCCGTCTACGCGGTCCTGCGCAGCCAAGGCATCGCCCTCGAACCGCCCGCCGATTGGGAAATGCCCGATTCCGCGCTCAAGAACGGCCCCTGAACGGGCTCCAACGCGGCTTTCGCACGGCCGCGGTTGCGTTGTACCCTTGGCCGGTCGCGCCCGCCAATGCGGTTTCGGCGGCGGACGCGGCATACGGCTAGCGGAGAGGCACGCATGCGGAAGATCCTCGTGGCCAGTTCCAAGGGCGGTTGCGGCAAGACCACGCTGGCGACGAATCTCGCCGCGTACTACGCGCAGAACGGCAAGAACACCGTGCTCGTCGACGCCGACCGTCAGGGTTCGAGCCAACGCTGGGCCGAAAAACGCGCCGGCCTGCCTGCACCGGTGCTGGGGCTATCCGCGCTCAGGCGCGATTGGCGCGAGCGCATTCCCGGCGACGCGCAGCGTGTGATCGTCGACGGACCGGCCGGCATTCGGCCGAGCGAGCTCACCGAACTCGTCGAGGACATGGACGCGCTGCTGATCCCGGTCCTGCCGTCGCGCATCGATCTAGAGGCGAGCGAGGCGTTCTTGCGCGACGTCGGCGAGATCCCGCGCATCAAGCGCGGCAAGGTCGCCGTGGGTCTCGTCGCGAATCGCCTCAAACCCTGGACCACCGCCTCGCAGCAGGCGCTCGAGGACATGAAACGGTTGCCGTTCCCGCTCGTCGCACAATTGCGCGATACGCAGGGCTACGTGTTGCTTGCCGGCCTCGGCAAGGGCATTTTCGATTACGCTTCCGAGACGATCCGCACGCACCAGGAAGACTGGGAAAAGCTCGTGCGCTGGCTCAAAAAACTCGGCTGAACCCCACCGCAGCAGGACGAGTCGAAACGAGGGACCCTATGAAACGCGAGATCATTCTGCTGCGCCACGCCCATGCCGATGGCGCGGGTACGTCGATGGGCGATGCGGAACGGCCCTTGAGCGCGCGCGGCCTCGCCGAAGCGCGCGATGCCGGCCGCTGGCTGCGCGAGCACGGCGCCTTGCCCGCGCATATCCTGTGCTCGCCGGCCCGGCGGGCGAAGGAGACGCTCGACACGGCGCTCGGCGAGGTCGAGCGCCGCGTCGAGCCGCGCATCTACGAGGCGACCGCGGGCGAGCTCGCGAGCCTCATCGACGAGCAGGGCGACGGTGCGCGGCTTCTGCTCGTCGGCCACAACCCCGGTTTCGAGACCCTCGTCGCGCTCTTGGTCACGGGCCAGTCCGGCGACTTTCGCGGCGTGCCGCCCGGCGGGGTGGCCTGGCTCGAGATCGACGGTCCGGCGGAACCCGGCGCGGGTATGCTGAAGGCATTCTGGTCGCCGTGAAGATCGTGTCGTGGCTCGCCGCTTAAGCCCGCTGAAACGGCTGGCGGCGTGCCTCGCGGCACTCGCGCCCTGCGCCGCTTTCGCGGCACCGGCGGGGCGCGCGATCAGCGAAGAGGTGCTGCAATTCGACGCGGCGCATTCGTCGGCCGAGTTCGCGGTGCGCGTGATGTGGCTGTTCCCCGTGCACGGCCGCTTCGGCACGTTGCGTGGGACGATCACGATCGATCGCTTCCGCGGCACGGCGCGCGTCGACGCCGACATCGACACCAACGATATCCACATGCGCAGCCGCGGCGACGAGGCGTGGGCGAAATCGCCGGAATTCTTCGATTCGCAGCATTATCCGCAGGTGCATTTCGAGTCGGACGCGTTCTCGCTCGACCGGCTGAGCAAGGGCGGCGCCGTGGAAGGCATGCTCACGATCCGTGGCTTCAACCGCCACGAAACCTTCGAGCTCGCGCCGTCGGCGTGCCCTGACGCCGTCGCGCTCGATTGCGCCGCCGAAGCCGAGGGCTCGATCCGGCGCAGCGATTTCGGCATGCGCTCGCATCGCGGCGCCTTGTCGGACAAGGTGGACCTGCACTTCTCGATCCACGTGCAGCCGCGCGCCGCGCCATGAGTTCATCGCTGGTGCGCCTGGCCTGGCTGTGTCTGGCCTTGGCGCTCGTCGGCGGCTGCGCCGTCGATCCGCTGCATGCACGGCGCGCCGCCGCCACCGCTGCCGCCGCGCAAGACCGCACGCTCTCGTGCACGGCGCCGGACGCCTGCGCGATCGACTCGCCGTACCGTGCGCTCGCCGCGCGCGCCTTCGCCGAATCCACGCCCGGTGCGCCGGTGCACTACGTGAACCTGCTCGACCGCGGCGAAGACGCGCTCGCCGTGCGCGTGCACCTGATCCGCGCGGCGCGGCGCAGCATCGATGTGCAGACGTACATTTTCGCCGAGGACGACGCCGGCTTTCTCGTCCTCGACGAGCTCGTCGCCGCGGCACGGCGGGGCGTCAAAGTGCGCGTGCTCGTCGACCAGCTCTTCTCGCTCGACGACACCGAACTCCTGGCCGCGCTGGCGCGCGCGCACGTCGACTTCGAGCTGCGCGTCTACAACCCGACGTTCCACAAGGCGAGCACGCCGCCGCTCGAGTTCGCGGCGGGTATACTTTGCTGCTTCTTCGATTTCAACCAGCGCATGCACAACAAGCTGCTGCTGGTCGACGACGAGATCGGCATCGCAGGCGGGCGCAATTACGAGAACCGCTACTACGACTGGGACCCGGAGTTCGATTTCCGCGACCGCGACGTGCTCGTCGCCGGGCCGGCGGCGATCGCGATGCGCGATTCGTTCGAACAGTTCTGGCGTCATCCACGCAGCGAACCCTTGAGCCGGCTGCGCGACGTCTCCGCACGCATCCTTACCGACGGCGTGAGTGCGCCGCCCTACACTGCGCACCGCTATCGCGATGCGGCACGCGTCGCCGCGCTCGTCGGCCACGCCGACGACGCGCAATGGATCGCCAGGCAATTCATCGAGACCGCATTGCGCGTCGGCGACGTGGAATATTTCTCCGACGCGCCGAACAAGCCGCAGGCGCCAGACGAACCCGCGGACCACGCGCTGAGCGGACACATCGTCGGCCTTTTCCGCGGCGCCAAGGAGCGCATCCTGCTGCAGACGCCGTATCTCGTCCTGAGCCGCGAGGCGCGCCGCGTGTTCACCGACCTGCACAAGATGCGGCCCGGTTTGCAGATGCTCGTGTCGACGAATTCGTTGGCGGCGACCGACGCGTTCATGGTCTACGCGATCTCGTACAAGTACAAAAAACGCAACTTGAAGCTAGGCTTCGAGATCCACGAGTTCAAGCCGTTCCCCGCGGAGGCAACCGATCTCGTCGCGAACTACGCCGCGCTCGGCGCGGGTGGCGTGGACCGCGGCTATCAGCGCTACGGCCGCGCGCCGCTCATAGAGCGCGGCGTGCGCCTGGGGCTGCACGCGAAATCGCTCGTCATCGACGACCGCATCGCCCTGATCGGCTCGCACAATTTCGATCCGCGCTCGGATCGCTACAACACCGAATCGGGCGTGATCGTGCACGACACCGGGTTCGCGGCGGCACTCAGCGCCTCGATCCTGCGCGATATCGAGCCCGGCAACTCCTGGACGATCGCGCGGCGGCCGCGCTCGGGCTTCTTCGCCCGGATCAGCAACTCGATCGGCAACGTTTCGACCGCCTTGCCGATCTTCGACCTGTGGCCGTTCCGCTATGCGACGAGCTACGAGCTCGAGCCCGGCTGCAACGCCCTGCCGCCCGGCGATCCGCAATTCTACGCGTGCTACCGCGACGTCGGCGACTTTCCTGGCGTCGACCTGCCGCTCAAGACCATCTATACGCGCATCGTCACTGCATTCGGCGCAGGGCTGCACTCGATCCTTTGAGCCGGCAACCGCTCGCGCGTCGGTCGACAAACCGGCAATTTCTGGCTAGTCTGCGTGCCTTGGAATCCGGCACGGCGAACGCAGCATGGCACTCGAATTCACGATCGAAATCTCCGACCAGGACCTGCCGTTCTTCATGCAGGCGCTCGAACGCGCCGAGCAGCGCGCGTCCGGCAAGAGCGCCCAGCAGATCCTGGACGCCGCGCGCAAGACGCTCAGCGATTCGCATGGCCAGAGCATGCCCGAGTTCGTGCGCTCGCGCGTGGCCTCCGTCGACAATCTCATGGCGATGGTGAGCGACGAAGGCTGGGCGCTGGCCGACGAGGATCGCAGCCGCATCATCTCCGCGCTGACCTATTTCGCCGACCCCGAGGACCTGATCCCCGACAACGTGCCGGTGCTCGGTTTCCTCGACGACGCCATCATGATCGAGGTCGTCGGGCGCGTGCTGGCGCCCGAGATCGAAGCCTATGCCGATTTCTGCGCCTATCGCAGCCAGGAAGCCGCGCGGCGCGGCGAAGGCGACGACGAGCGCAAGCTCGGCCGCGCGGAGTGGCTCGAAGGCCGCCGTGCCGAGCTGCAAGCGCGCATGCGCGTGCGGCGCAGCTCCTACGCGCCCACGCAGAACTGGACCCCGCGTTTCTCGTTCCGCTGAGCCGCCTCGTAAAGCGCGATGCGTAGCGCCTTTTATTCACGCTGTGTATCCAACTGAACGCTTCCCCCGCTCGCGGGGGAAGCTGGCGGCAGCCTGAAGGGGGAAATCTAGGACCGCTCGGCGTGCGATGTCGTCGCAGCGTCGCCCCCATCCGCCTTCGGCACCTTCCCCCGC